>Ga0180007_10000298_pt1 | contig 88438 bp, 95 predicted proteins | sample MM_PC_MetaG_FD_121122 | JGI IMG/M metagenome (GOLD analysis project Ga0180007, IMG submission 121122) | Groundwater microbial communities from the Aspo Hard Rock Laboratory (HRL) deep subsurface site, Sweden - MM_PC_MetaG | ecosystem: Environmental > Aquatic > Deep subsurface > Groundwater...
CTGAACAGGCAGCCGTAGAGCCGATAATACTGCACGAGCTTCCCGACTTCCGTGTTCAGGCGCCGCTGCTTCAGTCGCCGGACCTTCTTCACGGACAGGAGACGATCGAGCAGGTCCTCTGTCTTCTGTTGTGACCGGAACCCGAGGGTGGCGAAATACCTCATTGCGCGGGAGCCCAGGTCGAACACCTCCGTGGCGTTCTTCGGATCAATGAGCGCGGACGCGTCCATCGGATCGGTGCGGAAGCGGAACCGCGGCTTCGCTGTCGTCACGCGCTTCCGGAAGGAGGGCGCGACGACGAAATTCCAGTAGAGGGCCATCCCGAAAAGAAGGATGAAGAGGGAGATCAGGATCTCGAAGGGGAGCAGCAGGAGGGAGACGAGACCTGCTTCTAGCACGGCCATACTCTTTCTTGGTTCGGAAGATAAAAATGAGTTTATAGAACTGTGGCTTACTTCTTCTTGTCCTTCAGCTTCCCTGATCCCCACGCAATGACTGCGCCGAACTGCTGGCGGGACGCGAAGTTCCCCTTGTAATCTTCCCAGACGTCGTCGGGATCGTTTCCGTTTGCCACGAGCGCCCGCACGTGCTCCTTCATGGCATCAGTCAGAATCGGCGGACCTTCATGTCTCGGCACAGGACGGCTGTCGTTGTTCGGCCGCATGGCGTTCCGGTAGAGCTCGTCGATGAGCCCTGAGCTGATCCGCCGGTTGTCGCGAACCGCGAGTTCCACGTCGTCCCAGAACGCGTACCAGCGGGTCGGGTTGCCGTTCGGGTTGACCCTGTCCCGGATGCCGCTCTCGTGGAACGCCTTCCGAAGCGTCCCCTGCCGGCGGTAGCTGAGCTCGTCAAGCACCTCCTCGCGGAAATAGTCGAGGCGGAGGCGGTGGTCGTCTGGTAATCGTTTGTATTCGGCACGGGAGATGAGGTATTTGGAACCTGGGAGTGATTCGGGCTCTGCTTTCGCAGGGCGCTCCTCCTTCTGCTCTGGTTTGGTGATCCGACCGCGTGTGACGTTTGCACGGACAGCCGCTAACTTTCTTCCGTCACCCACTTGACACCGTTCTGCAATTTCTTCATTTGTCAAACCATCAAGAACGTATTTTCGAGCAAGGAAAGTCGTAAGCGGTTGCTTAAACGAAGATCCTAAATCGACCCTGTTTGCGTATCCAGCGTACTGAGGTTCCAAGAACCGAAGAAACCCCATTCTTTTTTCAAGTCGGCGAATATTCCATTCTGATTGCTTCTCAAGCTCTCTTTTTAGTACACGAGGACTGAATCTCCCGCTTGCATTCATCCGGGCAAGGTACGGTCGATCACGGGTATACCATATTCCAATATCGCTTTCGGAAAGTTCATCAAAGAAATCATTAGCGGCCGGGTTGATTTTCCGAACTTTCATGAGATCAAGAAGCATTTTCGTGTTTCTATTACTGGTGTATTTGAAAGGATTGTGGTTTGTTACAACATACCCAAACGTATAGAGTTCGCTTAATACATGAGCCAATAACGACAATCCCCCTTTCTTGAAATAGCGGCGGGCATTCTTTTCGAGTGGAGACAGCAAAAGTGTCTGCCTGTTGCTTTGCTCGGGCGTTCCGAAATTGACTTCATCAGGACGAAGGTCTCCCGTCATCACTGCAAAGAATCTGTCGGCTGTCTCGTCGATTGCGTTAATATCAAGTAATTTACTAACGACTGTTTCCAGCTTGTTTGCAAAAATTCGCCCTTCCGTGAAGCTTGTTTCTACGGTACCTACCTTCTCTCCTGTCACATCAAAACATATTTTGTCTGCCCCAGGAGCATACCTATCAGCGAAAAAGATCCGGTCTCTTATGATCTTTCCCGGATCGTCGTCGTCTTCAAAGATAAACAACGGATCGTGTCTTGCAAGAAGTAAGTTCGCAACTTGATCGTACAACGCATGGCTCCTCACCTCGTCCAATCTCTCAGGTGGCAAATATCTTGCTAGTTTTCGTTGCACTGCTGTTCCAATCTCTTCATAATCAAGTTTTCCGGGGGTCATCTGGCTTCCGACTTCGTGGATAAGACTGTCAAAAACATCCTCAATGTTAATGTCGGGCCCGAACAATTGCTGTAACGTTGCCAGGTATTCGCTTTCTGAGAGGCCCGTAACAAATCGAGACGAAAGAAACCTGTCAACATAGTCTTCTTTTTCCCCTTGATTTTCTCTGTTCCCAACAAGGTTCGTATAGACGACACCCCCATCGAGAAGGAGTCCCATTCCAAGGGTTTGAATATCAGATCGGATACCGTCGTTGACTCTACACTCGTAATCTAACCCCGCGTACCAGAGCGGGGCATATTTTTTTACTTCTTCACCTTTGAGAAAATCTGATGTTGAACCATGAATGACCCGTATCCCTGGATTTGCCTGCTCGACCTGACGGATTTTTCCGTAATCGCGTTCGAGGATTACCCTCCGGTCACGAGAAATGCCAAGCCGGTCAAGCAGCTGCGTTTCTTCACTATTGTCTGATGCGAGATATACCGCTGTTGCCTCTGACCGGTCCTTTGGAAGGTGCCTATCCGCAAAGCGATATATCTCTATCCGCGATTTCGCCTTTATTGGATCGTCCTCATATCGTCGCATAGCGGTAGTGAAATTGATCCTTTATAAGGCTTTCCCGTGTGGAAAGGGTGTATCACAGTGTTATACAAATCGTTTAAGCCTTGTTGTTAATTCTCGTTATGATTTTGAAAATCGATACGATTCGTACAACACTTGAAGAGATTTTAGTAAAGAAAGGTGTCCCCGCAGAAGAAGCAACTATCATCGCAGACGAGTATTTGCAAGGCGAATTGTTAGGCAAGATATCCCACGGCCTCCAGGCCTTCCCCTCGCTCGTGAAGAAGCTCGGCACGCTCCCGAAGAAGTGGGTTGTCGAGAAAGAGACCGAGGCCATGGCGCTGATCGAGGGCAACGGCTACTTCGGGCAGGTCATCGGGAAGGAGGCGGTTCGCCTGGCGTGCGCGAAAGCAAAGCAGCAGGGCATTGGCTTTGTGGCGATCAAGAACATGAAAACGTGGCTACGGCCGCGGACGCCGGCGCGGTGGATTGCCGAGGAAGGGTGTGTTGGGATTGTTTTGAACAACGGTGGGAACCCATGGTGGCGCCGTTCGGTGGCGTGACCCGTTGTTCGGGACCAACCCGATCGGGATCGGGCTGCCGACGGAGCCGGTGATTGACTTCGATTTCGCGACCTCGAAGCGGACGTGGGGGGAAGTCCGCGTGGCTGCGGCGCTGGGGACGGACGTGCCGAAGGAGGCGTTCCTGAAGAAGGACGGGTCGTTTGCAACGAAGCCGGACGAGGCGTACTCTGCGGTGCCGTTCGGGGGCTACAAAGGATCGGCGATCTGCCTGCTGGTGGAGATCCTGACCGGGGCACTGGTGGGGATAGCGAAGGATGCGGTCGGTGACTACCGGACGACGCTGCGGGGGGCGGTGGTGATCGCGATTGATGCTTCTGTTTTTACGAGTGGGTTTGGTGCGGCTGTTTCATCTTTATTGGAAGACGTGAGGAAGGAGGCAAGGGTGCCGGGGGAGCGGTCTGAAAAGAAGAGGAAGGAATTGGTAGAGAAAGGGGAAGTTGAGGTTGATGAGGGAATTTGGAAGGAGATTGAGGAAATATCTTAAGATAAGAGATAATGATCTGTATGGCAAGAAGCGTCATCACAATCACATGTCCTTTCTGTAATCACACAAAGATAGAAGCATACCATCATGCTCCTGTAAAAAGATATGTTGGTGGACCGTATGGCGGTGGGAAAAATATGGTTTTCGTATCTGAAGATAAGCTTATCATAGCATCCGATTGTCCGAATTGTGGAAAGTCAAGCAGTGATATCGAAAAGAAAATGAATGAAAAAAAGAAAGAGCCACACGAAGAACGCCTTAAAAGAATACGAGATTCAGGATTACCAACAAATATTGAATCATAATGATCGATGTTGGAAAAGGTCTGATAAGAGATCGAGAAGATCAGATTATTACAGTAGATTTCTTATAGAGCATTGGCAAGCAATTTTGTCGCAATCTGAATTTTGTTCCATGATTATGTCCAGTTCGGGAATCAAAATCGACAAGAATGTTGCCATGTTCCAACGCTTTCAGAAAACACTCAAAATCGAATCCTTGCAACATCATAATTCTCGAATACTTGTAGAATTCCTTTTCTCCTTCTTTTTTCACCTCTGCCTGGACATAGAAGGCATTCAATAACTTCGTGCCTGCTTTATATTCCAAATCACTGAATCCCCAGTAAGGTTGCGGATTCAACTCACCAAGACCTACATTCCTTTTGACAGACTCAAGCCAGTCTTTATGTTTTGGAGCAACGCTTTTCGAATCGAAAGAAATCAGAATTTTCTTCTTTTGTCTATCGATAACAACTTTGAAGCCACGTTCACTCCGTGCTCCACCATAAATTGTTTGTCTAAAGCTTTTTTCATTCTTAGGATATTTCTTTCCTGCCTCTCGATGGGGCCAACCATATTTTGGAAGAAATATTTTCGGTACAAAACACATTGCTCGAGGGGATGGTTCTATATGAAAAAGTGTTGTTAGGGATGAAGAGTTGAGGCGTTGCGATTTTAGTTCCCATTCGGCTGCATTCGGCATGGGAAGGTTATTCTCTTCTATACCAAGCAGATCTTCTAACGTGTTTCCGATTCCCCCAGAATTGCCGTGACGGGCGTTCGGGATAAATCCCATTCTTGAGATTTCCTTCAATCTCTCTATCAACGATTCTTTTGTATATATAACAGGTTTCTTTTCCATATTCACCATAATTTTGTTCTAGTTCTGTGTTCTTTTATTCGCTCTTCGGCCATCTTACAGTATTCGGGAGAGATCTCTATCCCAATATAATTTCGATTAAAGTTAATTGCAGAGATGGCCGTCGTTCCCGAACCCATAAAAGGATCTAGAATAGTTTTAGCGTCTGTGGAATCTATAATTCTTGATATGAGATCAACAGGAAATGCAGCTGGATGTTTGTTTCTCATTTCTTGTGTAAATTCCCACACATCGCCATGTTTATTCGCCTTGTCCGACAAACGGAACTTTGGCTTTGCAATGAGGTAAATGACCTCATAGGTTGGGAGGAAGTAGCCTGGATTGAAGTTAAGACCTCCTTTTCTTCTCCAAATAATGATTTGCCTTACAGGAAATCCCTTGAGAATATCTTGCCGATCTTGTAATAGACCACCCTGAACTCTCCATTTGTGATTATAGAAAATGGCACCATCTTCTGGTATGATTCGCATCATCTCTTTTAAACATCTTCTTTGCCACTTAACATATTCATTGTGTGGCATGCAGTCATCGTGGTGGGTATACCCATTCTGAAGGGCGGCATTCTCCCACTTACCTCCCCGACCATCTTTCATCCCATTTCCAGTCGAATTCTTTAGATTATAGGGGGGAGAGGTAATCACAAGATCGACTGCTTTGTCCGGTATCTGCCTCATAACATTGACTGCGTCTCCACAGACGATCTTATTCATGAAGTCTTTCGGAAAAGTGAATTTTTTCATATTCTCTCGATTTTATGATTTTGATGATTAAATTTGTTCTCTAAGAGGGTGGGACCGAGGCCCACAAGAGAACGGCATGACCTTTTTATCTCTTGATTTTACGCCGTATAGGCCTCTTTCCCTAGTACTAGAGATGGAGTAAGTAGGAAAATATTCGAGGTTGATTATTTGAAAGGTAAGTTGTTCTTGTGGAAATTGAATTTATCAATAAATAACGTTGTTATACAACCTCTTTAACACTTTCTCTCCTTGATTCATCATGAAGATCGAAGCCCTCGTCTCCCGCGCCAAGGCAGCCCAGGCCGCCGGCGACCCATGGCACTTCCACCTCCTCTTCCCCGGCTGCAAGCTGAATAACTCAAAGGACCACGTCTTCGTCCTGGAGCTCGCGGGCGAGACCCTGGAGTCCCGCTCGGCCGAGCCGCAGACCGCTGCCGGCGAGGAGCTCGTGCAGCTCCAGTTCGGGAAGAAGATCCTGCGTCCCCCCGCGGCACCGACCGCGAACCCGGCGGTCGCGGCCATGCTGCAGGAGATCGGGGAGCTCGGGGCCGGGAACCTGCGGGCGTGGCACCACCACGTGCTGCTGCCGGGCTGCGCGTTCAATCCGCATCCCGGGACGTGGACGGTGCTGTTCGAGGGGAAGACGGTCCGGGAGGCGGTGTTCGACGAGGAGCCGCGGGAGGAGTTGGCGAGGCTGGAGACGGTGTATTATGGGAAGAATTGATAAAAAAGCATCACATATGTTTCGCTGCACTATCTGCTCCCAGAATCATCGAAAGAATAGTAGAATCGGTTTATCCCATAGAACCTTCTTTAATAGAGAAGGTCGTGATAACAGAAGGCAATATAAACTTATTCTCACCGCAATTTTCATTATTATTGTTGTCGGTTTGATTTTTACTTGGGCCCTACCCCACTATAATGAATTAGAAAGAATCGAGAGCCTGATCGATCCTCCACGCAAAAACTATACATTCGTGATACGAATTAATCCACTTGACAACATAACACTATACGATCCTATTGTCTTTTATGATATTGGCAAATCGGAGGGTTATATTGAAGGGAGAGCGAAAATTCAAAATGAAACTCACTCGATTGCTATTTTTTATCCCGAAGAGCTCGATGTTATCAACCATAGTATTATCGATGAGGCAAACGGCTTTGTTTTGATAGAGAACCAAGATTACGTGATTAGCGATCGAAAGCCTTACAATTCAAGAACAAATCTAGACGGACTTAGGGTAGAGTTCCTTGGGAAAAATAAAGATGAGGTTAAGTTTCATTTTGAAATAAAAAATGAGCTTATCCCCAATGGTCCCTTTACTCTTAGATTAGACGTTGAAAGAGTGTATTTCGGGACCAATGTTTTTTTTGATTCGCACATCGAAAACCCAGCTTTTCTTCTGAGTTTAGGAGATTACGATTGTAGAGCTTTATGTGTTGATCCAACAACAAATCTACAAGGTCATCTACTAAAAAGCGGCTTAGAAACACTTATTTATCTAGAACCAACAAAAGAGAACACTAATATCTTTTGGGCAACACTTAATACAAAGAACGCCAAAGCCGAAAAGGATAGAAATGATTTGGCCAATTTGTTTGTAGCTATTGCCATAGGCCTCATCATGCTGTTAATAGAGCTTTTTTACCAACTTGGTCTACAAATTATAGATTGAAAAAGAACTGAGATAGGAATATTTCATATTTAACTAAAGATTGAGGTATTCTCTTATCTTGTCGGCTTGAATTGTTGCTTCAAAGGATAATATCTTGTTCGCTAACATACCAAGATAAGCTATTTTTTCGCAAGTTCTTCTAGTTTGTATTTCTTTTTTCCGTATTTACAATATACGTATTTGTCATCATCTAGCGTTCTGAATTTCATGTGTGCAAAAGAACTTCTGATGTCAGGGTCTAGATCTCCGAGAACGTTCTTAAAATCAGGATCGTGCCTAAAGAAAACATCAAGACAGGATTTCGTACTCTCGTTAATTCTTTTCTCTGATGTTGTCGCTTTCCGTTTTTTTTCATGATGCTGATTTATTTTGATTGCAGAATACCTTAGATATTCGCATATAACCTCATACGTCCATTGATATAAAGTACCACAAAGATATATTTTAGATTTTCTTGTTATGTTGTCTGAATTGATTAGGGGCAGAACCATCTCAGATCCGGTTTTAGAAAGAAAATCCATACTATATAGTATTTGCTCTTTCTCTTTAGTTGCACGGAGTTCGAAATCAGAATGTGTCAGGATTCCATTGTTGATGAGTTTTTTAAAAAGCTTCTCATATTTTTCAAGGATTTCCATGAGATGGGGATCGTCTTTGAATTTAACTCCTTGTAAACACTCTGTCTCTAGAAGATGATTAAATCTTTCGACTACTGACTCTCTTACTTCTAGTTCCTTTTTCCAATCTATTTTCTTATTCATGATTCATTGTTATAAATGAATACGACGGTGGGCTGCCCCTTTAACCAAAGGACTGTCAGGTTTTCGGTGATCGTGAGCTGAATGCCTCGTTGCCTTGGCACGTACACCCCGATTCCGTCAACCCGGTCGTCTACCGGACCTTCCGGCCCGCGCCGACTGTTGCCAGCCAGTCTGGGCCATGGGAGTCTCGTTTCTGGGGGGACTTCGCGCTTAGATGCGTTCAGCGCTTATTTCGTATGGCGTAGCTACTCGGCAGTGCATTACAACCGATACACCAGAGGCCACGACGCCCTGTTCCTTTCGTACTGGAGGCATCTTCCCATCAGACTCCCGACACCCACAATAGATATAGACGGTACTGGCTCGCACCGTACTTAACCCAGCTAACGTGGCTCTTTAAACAGTGAACACCTGTACCCTTGGCTGCTGCTGCACAGCCAGGAAGAGCCGAGCCGACGGCGGAGAAGCAACGTATGAGGTCAATACGAACTTTCACCCACCACGACTCCATTATCCCCGTGGTAGCTTTTCTGCCAGATCGGGCGCCCAATGAATGACGCACCGAGGATCGCTAGGCCGCGCTTTCGCGTTCGCGTTTCTCGTTGTTCGAAACACGATCAGGCCACCTTTTGCCCTTGCACTCGCCTCCCGATTTCTGACCGGGATGAGGTGACTTTGGGGCACCTCCGATGTCCTGCCGGAGGTGTACCGCCCCAGCCAAACTGCCCATCTGAAGCTGTTTCCCGAAGGATAAGCAGCACAGAAACAGCCGGGTGGTGTTACATTGGCGCCTTCACAGCTCCTGACGAAGCTGCTGCATCGCTCCCACCTACGCTATTCGGCCATTTCAGTACCACAACAACAGACTGCAGTAAAGTTCAACGGGGTCTTCTCGTCCCATTGCGGGTCTTCGGATTATGCACCGGACTCTTAAGTTCACAAGGTGCCAGCCTGGGACAGTAGGGATCTCGTTCATCCGTTCATGCAGGTCGTTAATTAAACGACAAGAGATTACGCTCACATCTGTTACTTTGGAGGACCACGATCGCTCGTGGCGGACTGCCATTTCTGACAGCCTCCGCACATCGCTGTGCGGGTCGGACTATATCATCACCCGCAGTCGGGTGTCTGGCGTGTAGTCTCTGAGGATTTTAGATACCGAGGCAGTGTTTTCGTGTTCATTTGTGCTGCCAGTTCTGCAATTGTTGTGATCCCAGATCTCGTCAGATGTTGGCGCTTGTTCATCAAATCAATGATTTCTGAGAACAGTTCAAAGTCATGCCGCTTCTTGGTTTGGAGCGGATGGGAATTGAAGAACGCAACGAGCTTGTTGCAGTTTTCCAGTCCCCGGACTCGGAACTCTTTTCGGTCGCCATGATTTGTCTTGATGCCTCCAAAACCGAAATACGATCGGATCCGGTGCAGAATTTGGACATCACGCTCATGCTGCACCACGCGAAACTCCGGGAGGACTTGCCATCCCAATGTCGCGGGGATCCGGTTGATTCCGACATGGAAGCACCCTTCGCCATCAACGAAACCTGAAATCCATTCGGCATCTAATCTTTCCTGCTGATTGTCCGCACCCATCACATTGTCACTGAAATCAGATCGGAAATACTCGGGGTTGATTTCGAGTAGTGTGGGATTCTCGGATATTCCAGCATATAGCCAGATTTTACTAAGGCAACAACTGTTCACCTTAAGACGGTCAGAGTATGCGGTTTGCAGGGCTTGATTGATTTCAAAAGCAATGCAATTCGTTTCTTCTTGTCCGGATGCTCTGGTTGAATGAGTTCAGAAAACTTCCGGATCCGGTTCACCGAATAAATGAAGAACCGGTATTCGGGTTTCTTGTTCACGGGCCGTGAAAGCGGCCCGCTCATGGCACTACATTCGATACCAAAACGTTCCAGAGCGTTTCTCACTTCTGTCAGAAGCTGATCAGATCCATTTTGATGGAACCCGATCTGGGGAGGGATCCTCCGCTTGCGCTGGCCGAGAAGATATTTCTCGACATGCGGGCAGGATCCTTCCGTATCCCAGAAGCCGCGAATGAATGCTATCTGCAATCGCGGTTCCGTGGGAAGCGTGTTCATGGTTTGCTCGAGCGTCTTATACAGTTTTTTGTTGCCGAACTTGAGATAGAAACAGGTTTTCCAGGGCCCACGAATTGGTGTTGTAATATCGAGTGATTCCAATCGCGGAAGAATGGACTTCTCAAGCCATTCTCTATTCTTCTGGTAAAACTGAATGTCATATCCCGTTCGCGTTGTTCGTTTGACGAGACACCCGTCATGAACTGCTCCTGACAAATAAGCAAGATCTTCGGTGAGGTTCATAATCACCTTTGATGAGCAGAGTGATTTAATCTTGCGGGAGGAGTGTGCCGGTTATGCCACAAGATAAATGTCTGCCCCGATGAAGAACCCACGCAAATTACCGCCGGCGTTTACCAGGGCTTCACCCAGTTGAAACCAGGCTTAACACACTGGCACTGGCCAGGACTCAGCGGCTATACGAGCCCTTTCGGGTTTGCAGCCACCTACGTTTTTGTTAAACAGTCGTATCCCTCGAGTCACTGCGACCTGCCCAGCCTCAATTGAATGAGGGGGGCAGGCATCCTTTATACCAAAGATACAGGACTAATTTGCCGAATTCCCTAGGCTGACGTTTCCTTACGCGCCTTTGCCTTCTCAGCAAGGGGCACCAGAGACGGATCTTGGTACGGACAAGAACAATCCATGCACGACCCATTTTCAGGGGATCCGGGAATTGCGCAAATTCCTCACGAAACCACTCACACCTTCCCCCGGGTCTCACCATTACGGTGCTCACCGGGCTTCGATGCTTCGCCACCTCACGATGGTTGCGCTATCCAGAACCGTCTGAGTCATGCCTTGCGTTGCCGCGTGTATGTTCTCGGTACAGGAATATTAACCTGTTTCCCTTTCCCGTGTTTCCTGTTAGGAACACAGTTAGGACCGACTAACCCTCAGTCGATGATCGTTGCTGAGGAACCCTAGCCCTTTAGGCGGCGTCGATTCTCACGACGCTTCGCTGTTACTATCAGCAGGATTCTTATCGCCACTGGATCCCGTTGCCCTTACGGACAGCGTTCGACTCCAGCGGCGCACCTCTCTACCTCATGCCTTTCGGCGAGTTGGGTATCGGTGACCAGTTTAGTCCCGTCCATTATCAGGACCGACAACCTCGGTGGGTAAGCTGTTACGCACTTTTTAAAGGGTGGCTGCTTCTAAGCCAACCTTCCCACTGTCTGAGGTTGCCGACACCTTTTCTCACTGAACTGGTACTTAGGGACCTTAACCCAACGCAGGTTTTTTTACCCTTCGGAAAACGAGCTTACCCCGTTCCCGCACTCCCGCTTTCTTCGACGGACACAGATTCGGAGTTTGACAAAGTAACTGGATCTTTCGATCCTTGGTTGCCTGATCAGTATCTCTACCCCGTATCCAGTCTCCAGCGAGGCTGAGCTAACGCACATTTCGAGAGGAACCAGCTATTACCGGACTCGATTGGCTTTTTACCCCTAGCCCCAGGTGACCCGAATGATTTGAATCTCAATATCGGTAGCGAGCCTCCATCCCCCTTTCGAAGGATTTCACTCTCCCAAGGGCTAGATCGACCGGTTTCGGGTATGGCACCCGTGACTTGCCGCACGTGAGTACGGACCTGCCTCGCAAGCTGCGCAGGCTTCGCTTTCGCTTCGGCTTCTGTTCTTAACCTCGCCACGGACACCAACTCCCTGCCGCGTGTTTCAAAACGGACGTACGGATCCGGAACATTGCTATTCGTAAAACTTCATAGCAACTTACACAGACCCGTACCACCTATGACGCACTGGTTTGAGGATTTTTTCATTGCCTGATAAGGCTACTTTTCAGCTTTCCCTCGCGGTACTCGTTCACTATCGGACTCAACAGATATTTAGCATTGGGAGTTCTTGCCTCCCGCATTCCGGCAGAATTTCCAACCTGCCGTACTCTGGATCCTGGGTAGCACCTGTCTTTCCTTCGCATACGAGGCTTTCACTCTCTTTGGCAGTCTTTTCCAAAACACTTCTGCTCAGAAAGCGAAGGTGAACCCCAGTCCAAACCCCACATCCCTATTATATTTCTATAACAGGTTCGGTTTGTGCTCTTCCCTTTTCGATCGCCTTTACTCAGGGAATCACGATTGTTTTCTTCTCCTGCGGGTACTAAGATGTTTCAATTCCCCGCGTCCCTCATCCCATATGGGATCTGTGCTACATGCACACAGAGGTCTGATTCGGGAATCCCAGGTTCGAAGCCCGCATGCGGCTCCCCTGGGCATATCGCAGCTTGCCACGCCCTTCATCAGTTGTCGAGCCAAGCCATCCACCAGTACGCGTAAACGTCCTATGCTTAGAGTCGGGACAACCCACCTATGTCGTCATCTGAAGAACCTGTGGCTCGCTTGGTGTTCACGCAGTCATCGCTTGCGCTCTGCATATTGACCTTCGCACATCGCCGTTCTTCTCGGGTCCCTCTCATGATGGTTCCATCATGACAGTTCATATCAGTATCACATTCTCTGTGATCATAATTGGCAGACCCACAGTGGACTGTGTGGGAAATTCACACTGGACCGGAGTCGCAGTGTTTTGAACCCACGGCCTCCCGCTTGCAAAGCGGGCGTTCTACCACTGAACTAACAGCCCAAAACACGGTTCTTTTTTGGTGTCTTATGGAGAATAAGGAGGTGATCCAGCCGCACGTTCCCGTACGGCTACCTTGTTCATGTTGTTCCCTATATCGCTATAAGGCATGGACTATATCACCATCCTGCATCAAATGCAGGAGCCCGGCGTGTAGTCTCTGAGGGGTCCGTACCACGACGCAGGTGTTGCCTGCGTCCAATGACGGACTTCCCTGCTGATTGTCCGCACCTGCACATTGTCACCGAGATCAGATATACTCAGGGTTGATCTCTGGTAGTGCAGGATACTCGGAGTTTCCAGCATATAGCCAGGTTTTTCCTGTAACCTTACGGTTTCAGGGTCGCAACTCGTTTACGACTTAGCCCACCTCACAAATCCGTGGCTCGATCCTGGCAAGAACCAGGAGCTCACCAAAGATCCACTCGGTTGGCTTGACGGGCAGTGTGTGCAAGGAGCAGGAACATATTCGCCGCTGGATAGTGACAAGCGACTACTAGGGATTTCGGCTTCATGAGGGTGGGTTACAACCCTCAATCCGGACTGAGATTGGGTTTCGAGGATTGGCTTCCCCTTTCGGGGTCGCATCCCATTGTCCCAACCATTGTATGCCGCGTGTATCCCAGTGGATTAAGGCCATACGGACCTGCCGTCGACCGCACCTTCCTCTGTTTTGTCAACAGCGGTCTCCGATGAGTGCGCCATCCGAAGATGGGTAGCAACATCGGACGCGGGTCTTGTTCGTTACCTGACTTAACAGGACAGCTCACGCCACGAACTGACGACGGCCATGCAGCTCCGCTCAGCGCGTCTGGTAAGCCCTTCAGACTGACCTTCATTCTGCTGTCGCCACTGGTAAGGTTGCTGGCGTTGAATCCAATTAAACCGCAGCATCCACCCCTTGTGTGCTCCCCCGCCAATTCCCTTAAGTTTGCTGTAGAAGAAGCCCAAACTTTTTGTTGTTATGAATGTACACAGTCAGGCCATCTTATCATTCCGATTGAAGATACGGTCGCAAGCGATGGCTTTTGTTGTTATCCGTTTGTGTAATGAATATGAAACGGACTTCTTCTATTTCAGCCTTGCGACCGTACTCCCCAGGCGGCCCGCTTAATGGTTTCCCTCAGACTCTGGCATTCCACGTGAGAATGCCAATGTCGAGCGGGCATCGTTTACAGCTAGGACTACGGGGGTATCTAATCCCCTTTGCTCCCCTAGCTTTCGTCCCTCACCGTCGGATCTGTCCTAGTGAAGCGCCTTCGCCACAGGTGGTCCAAACAGGATTATAGGATTTTACCCCTACCCCGTCCATACCCTTCACCTCTTCCAGTCCCAAGACATGCCGTATCTCTCACCAGCTCCACAGTTAGCTGTGGAATTTCATGAAAGACGCGCATGCCCGGCTACGAACACTTTAAACCCAATAAAAATGGTGACCACTTGGGGCGCGGGTATTACCGCGGCGGCTGGCACCCGTCTTACCCACCCCTTATTCGCCGAGCGGTCTAGACTCGACAAAAGTATCCTCCAAAGGAGAATACACTCCAAGTCTCTCCGTCACACTTGCGTGCATTGCGAAAGTTTCGCGCTTGCTGCGCCCCGTAGGGCCTGGATTATTGTCTCAGAATCCATCTCCGGGCTTCCTCTCTCAAGGCCCGTACCCGTTATCGGCTTGCGAGGACGTTAGACTCGCAACAACCATGATGGGCCGCCGTCTCATCCTGCATTCAGAAAGGATGCATTCCAGCATTCCTCTCCTATCAGCGTTAGCCCCACGTTAGCGGGATTATAACTGGCTGCAGGGTAGATTAACGACGTATTACTGAGCTTTGCGCCCTGGTTTTACCCAGGACTAGCATAGCTTAGTCAAACTCGGAAAGCAGTCACCTCCGGCGGGATCAACCGGAATGAAAAATTGGCGGTTCCTCTTCATCTTCTCCACAAGATTTCACACAAAGAACCGTGCTATGGGTCTGCCTCAAACAATATCATTTGATACTGCTCTCATGATGCGTCGATCCAACGGTCTCAGCTTCGTCGCATCACGAAGCTCTCGCCGTTCGCGCGATGTTTGTCAGATCGTCGCCGAATACAGACAAGCAGACCTTCTATAAGGGGGTCGAGTTTAAATAGATTACCGAAACCAGTGTCCGGGTATGATGTTCTTATCAGAGAACGACAGCAGCCGAACTGTTTTCCAAACCTATTTTAACCAAAAAGGGACATAGAAAGAAGGGTGTCCACAACAACACCCTGGCTGCGGGACGGCATGATCCTGCTGCTGACTTCTGAAGGCCCAGGGATGTACATTGACCTCGATCCCATGACCGGGTACCGGGGTCTCCGTGACTACCTTCTGGCGGCAGAGGATGGAGGGAAGCGGCTCCTGACTTCAAGTGAATGGATGAAGGCAGCGAACCATCGGCTCTACTCGTCGGTTCCGGGAAGCGAGTATTTTGCCTTGCTCACCAACGAGGTGCACCTCGAGGATCGGTTGCTGTGGCGAGGGAGCGACACCGTCCCCGGGGAAGCCACGGCAAGCGTGGTGACAAGGCGCTGTCATTTTGCGGACAGCGTGACATCGGTGATGCTGGATGACCAAGGACTGGTTCGTGATGAATACTTCCACCAGCTGGCGTATACCCCGCACCGGGGAGAAATTGCCAGCATTGATTCGACGACCGGGCTGGCACCGTTCGTTGTGACAAACGGAAGGCGATATGATGATGTTATTGGAGAAGAACCAACACATATCTTCTTCCATGCACAACAGCGATCCCCCTACGGGTTTCATGAAGAACCAACAGACAAGCAACATGTCGTTGTTCGTGGACGTCATTCACATGGCGGAGATCTTGAGCGCGCCGGACCTTGGCAAATCGATTTTATCGATCCAAGATCAGTTCAGGTCGCGCGCGCCTGCCGGGATGAGACGCCCGAGGAATACCAGGAACGGCTTGCCTGGATGGCGAAACAGTAGCTACTGCAAAAATGCGAACGGCACCGTCACTTCGACATAGCCGCCAAGGATGACCAGAAGCACGGCTGCGGCGAACAGCAAACTAAAGTCCCGGTAGATCAGGCTTTTGTAGCGTTTGGTGAGCGGCTTGCTCAGGATCGATCCGGCAACAGCAGCCAAAAGATAGGCAAGGATTTCCAGAATGGTGTGGGGTAGGTACAGCCATGGGTAGGCAAACAAGGGGATCCCGCCCCAGATGAAGGCGTTCAGGATGCTTCCGTACACGATCCCGGCGATGCTGGCGTTGTAGTTCAGAACAAAGATCGAGCCGGTCCCGTACACAAAAGAAAGCAGGATGAGGACAACGATGATGGTCAGGTTGTTGGAGATGATCTGGTAGAAGAGCGACCAGTTCGTGGCAAACGCGCCGGCAACACTTGACGCAAGGGGGGCGCCGATGATGTCCAGCTGGCTCTTGAACGCGATTTGTAGGGTTTTCGGGTTCAACACCCCGAACAGGATTGTATATGCAAAGGCCATACCGAAGAACAGGAACGAGTAGAACTTCACGGCACCGTTCTCCTTGCTGAAGACGCTGCGGTAACGCGATTTCTCCAGGTTCAGGATCTTCATGGCATAGGGAACCATGAGCATGGACGACAGTCCTATCATGGCAACGCTCATCCCGGTGACAAAGATCAGAAACGAGGTGATGAAACCGACGAGAACAAAGATGAACCCTATGAACATGGCAACATCCGGTTGGTTCTTCAATTGGGTTGCCGCGATCATCCGTTCCAGAACCATACTATTTACTATAGAAGAAAGGGGGATTAAAAGGAGGCCCTTTAAATAGCCTCACCACTATACTAGACTACTTCTATGGCTCAGCCAATGCCTCCCAGTTATATGGCCTATGATCGGGCCATTGTGGTGTTCTCTCCAGACGGGAGAATCCTGCAAGTGGAATACGCCCGCCAAATGGTCAAGAATGGGTCAACCGCACTCGGGGTCCTCTATAAGGATGGGGTAGTCCTCGGAACCGTGCGGAACATGGTCCCGCTGGCGGTGACCCCGTCGTACAAGAAGCTGTACGAGATTGATAATCACATTGCTGCGGTGTCCAGCGGATCACTGGCAGACGCCCGGGAACTGATCGGGATTGTCCGGGTGAAGGCGCAGATCCACCAGGTCACGTACAATGAGCCGATTACAACCCGTTCTGTTGTGACCGCAATGAGCGACCGCATGCACCTGGTTACACAGTATGCTGGCGTTCGGCCATATGGCATCGGGATGCTGGTTGGCGGCGTTGATGAGGACGGGCCAGCACTCTTTGAAACCGAACCGTCAGGCACCATGATCGAGTGGAAGGCGCAGGCGATTGGCCGGGGCGCTGAGAAGGCAAGTAAGGTCCTGGAGAAGGACTACAAGGACGGGATGGACGAGAAACAGGCGCTTGCCCTGCTGCTCAAGGCACTGAAGGCAGGGGAAAAGGACGTCACCAAGGACAGTACAGATGTCCTGATCATCACTAAAAAGAAAACCAGGAAAATCGCCGCCCCCGAAGAACTCGCCAAGCTACTTTAATCTTCATTCGAGAATTCTATCATGGTCTCCGTTGACAAGGCAGTGATCGCGCGGTTGTCGCGCGGGAAGCACGTGTTTGAGATTCTTGTTGACAGTGACAAGGCGCTCGAATTCAAGAAAGGAAAACCAGTTTCTGTTGACAACATTCTTGCAGTGAATACTGTATTCAAGGATTCAAAAAAGGGGGAGCGCGCAGGATCCAAGGAATTGGAAGACATGTTCGGAACCACGGATGTTGTTGTCATTGCAACAAAGATTATCAAGGACGGGGACTTGCAACTGACAACTGACCAGCGGCGCAAGATGGTGGAAGAGAAACGGACGCAGATTATTACATTGATTGCAAAACAGGCTGTGAATCCGAAGACGCAGATCCCGCATCCGCCGCAGCGGATTAGTAATGCAATGGATGAGGCGCATGTTCATGTTGACCCGTTCAAGTCAGCGGAAGACCAGATGCAGGGCGTGCTGGAAAAGATTCGCGCGATCATCCCGCTTTCCATGGAGAAGGTTGAGGTGGCGTTGAAGATTCCAATCACTGCAGCAGGGAGAGCAAGCGCGTACTTGCGGCAGGTCGGGACGATCAAGAGTGAGGAATGGAAAGAAGCCTACTACGCCATGGTCGAGATCCCTGCGGGCATGCAAGCGGAAATTTATGGGAAACTGAACGACATGACCGGGGGACAGGTTGAAAGTAGAGTTGTGAAGACCATCAAGGTGTGAATTTCTTGGCGGTGTATAACATTGTTATATAATGGGAGAAGATTTATAAGCCCTTCTCACTACTATTCCCTCCAGAATGGCGTGAAAAAGACTACACCGACCACCCCGTTCATAAACCGTACAAGTGCGACGCGTCCACGTTACTATTCTTGGACCGTGCGCACGAGGAGACTATCATGGCAGAATTGCTGAAAAAGGAACGTGACTTCGTTCTGCCCGGAGACGAGCTCGTGAAGAGCATGGATTACCTTCCGGGAAAGAACGCGTATCGTGAAGGCGATTCCGTGTACGCAAAGCGGCTCGGCATCGTTTCTTTAAGCAACCGTGTTGTCTCCGTGATCCCCCTGAACAGCGGCTACATGCCCAAGGCAGGGGACATGGTGATTGGCACAGTTGAAGAAATCCAGTCAAACGGCTGGATCGTGGACATCAAGGCGCCCTACAGCGCATACTTGCCCCTGTCCGGTGTCCGTGAATTCATTGACACCAGCAAGATAGCATTGTCCACAGTCTACGACATTGGCGACTTACTCTACGCAAAGGTGAACATGGCCAATTCTGGCTCTGTCCACTTGTCAATGCAAGATCCCCGGAGCCGCAAGTTCCGTGGCGGTCGTATTGTGAAAATCAACCCTGCAAAGGTGCCGCGGCTGATTGGAAAAATGGGATCCATGATCACCCTGATCAAAGACCGCACTGGCTGCCGCATCAGCGTTGGTCAGAACGGCCTGGTCTGGGTTGATGGCGAACGCGACGACGTCGCAGCGCAAGCTGTTGACATGATCGAGCGGGATTCTTTTCATGAAGGCCTGACAGACCGCGTTGCTGCATTAGTCGGCGGCGGCCCGGTACCAAAACAAGGAGACAACTATGACAAAACTCAAACGAAAGGATAATCGAAAGGCTGATGTCATTCGGCCAATTTCCATTCAGGTTGGCGTGATCCCCAACGCAAACGGATCGGCAATGGTTTCCATTGGTCGCACCACCGCAATCGCTGCGGTGTACGGCCCCCGGGAGCTGCATCCCCGACGGTTGCAAATTGCAAACAAGGGTGTGCTCCGGACCATCTACTCGATGCTTCCCTTCTCTGTGGATGAACGCATCCGGCCTGGTCCATCCCGGCGCTCTTCGGAAATCTGCAAGGTGACCCGCCAGGCACTCGAGCCGGCACTCTATCTTGAGGAATTTCCCAAGGCAACCATTGATGTATATATCAACATCCTCCAGGCAGACGCAGGAACGCGCACGGCCGGCATCAACGCAGCAAGTGCTGCCCTCGCTGATGCGGGCATTCCCATGCGCGACCTTGTTGGTTCCATGGCAGCCGGAAAGATCGGCGATGACATCGTCCTTGATCTTGAAGGCAAGGAAGAGGAAGAAACTGACTGCGACCTGCCGGTTGCGTACATGCCCAACAGTAAGAAGATCACCCTCTTACAGTTCGACGGTGACATGCCGCCAGCTGACGTCAAGAAAGTGGTCAAGCTCGCGATCAAAGGATGTGAGATCATGTATGAAAAACAAAAGGAGGCGCTCCGCGACAAATGGGTCGGAGCGCAGAAAAAGTGATTCCTATGACAGTCCAACACAGCTATATTACAAAGCTGCTTGCCACCGGGAAACGGGCGGACGGCCGAACGGTTGACCAGTTCCGCACGGTTACCATCACTCCTGGTGTTGCTGCAAAAGCAGAAGGCACAGCCCGTGTCTGGCTCGGAAAAACAGATGTTGTTGCCGGTGTAAAAATGAGCATTGGCATGCCGTTTTCCGACAAACCAAATGACGGTGTGCTTATCGTCGGCGCGGAATGCTCCCCGATTGCAAGTGAAAATTTCGAATCTGGTCCTCCAGATGAAAACTCCATCGAGCTCGCCCGGGTTGTTGACCGCGGGATTCGCGAGTCAAAGGCAATCGACACAGAGAAGCTCTGCATTACCCCAGGTGAAAAGGTCTGGATGGTGAATCTCGACCTGCACATCTTCAACCATGACGGGAATCTCATCGATGCCTGTTCGCTTGCAGCCATGGCAGCATTGCAGACTGCAAAGCTTCCCAAGTACGATCCCAAGACCGAAACCCTCGACACCATGACGCACACGGATCCACTTCCGGTGAAGCGTGTTCCTCTCGCTGTCTCGGTTGCGAAGATCGGCAAAGACCTTATTGTTGATCCAACAGCTGACGAAGAAGCGGTTATGGACGGCCGCTTGACAATGACAACAACAGAGGACGGCAACATCTGTGCTATGCAGAAGGGCACAGCTCCGTTCATGTTCGAGGAAATCGAACAGGCCTTTGATATTACCAAAAAGAAAGGTGACGAGCTCCGCAAGGCGCTCGCCGCCGCACTCAAATAATATAAAGAGGAGAGCGCAAGCAGATGGGTATGGGACGCACGAAGAAAGTCGGCGTTGCCGGCACCTACGGCAGCCGCTACGGGAAGACCATGCGTGACCGCATCAAGCGGGTCCACGCCGTACGCCATGCACCGCACCGCTGCTCCCGATGTCTCAAGCAGCGGATCGTCCGCGATGCACCGGGTATCTGGCGCTGCACGGTTTGCTCCCTCAAGTTCGCCGGCAAGGCGCACACCCCATCGTGATTTGAATGTACAAATGCATGTCCTGCGGAAAGGAAATCGAGACCAGACTCGATGAAGCGCGCAAGGTGCAGTGTCCGTACTGCGGCTACCGCATCCTGGAAGTGACGCGCCCGCCCATCGTAAAGCGCGTCCAAAGTGATTGATGATGAACGAAGAACAAGTCATGCAGCAAGCACAGATCTACCAGCAACAGATCCGGAATATTGCCTCGCAGAAGGAAACAATCAATTTCCAGCTCGCGGAAATCAAGAACGCAAAAGAGGAGCTTGAGAAAACAAGCGACGATGTATTCAAGATTTCCGGGCCGATTTTGATCCGCACCACCAAAACAGAGGCAACGAAGGATTTGAACGAGAAGGAAGAGTTGTTCTCTGTCCGCCTGAAAAGTCTTGAAACAAGCGAAAAGAAGTTGCTGGACAAGATGGAAGAACTTCGAAACGAACTTACCAAAACCGAGAAAAAAACAGACAAGAAAAAGGTGTACATCGATTCCAAGAAGTGATTTCCACCTTCGTAACGTATTTATAGCAGACTGTGAAGTATATCACAACGTTTTAGCGCAACGATGTGAGGGGGGAGTTTATGGAGAGGGGAGTTGTCACTGAACTGCTGCGCGACATCTTGGAAGATCACGGTGTCCCGCGAAATATAAAATCATCAATTGAAGAAACGCTGAAGATTCTCGACAGTCCTGCAACCTATCAGGAAAAGATTGCAACAATCGTTGGCATCCTCGATGAAGCATCAGGCAATCCGAACATTTCTCCGTACACCCGGACGAATATCTGGAACGTTGTCTCGTTCTTGGAAGGCGAGAAAAGCCTTGCCATCGGAAACCGCTAACTACAACCGGTTTTGCCGGCGGCTCGGTCGTGTGTGTTCAGAACCTGTGCCGCGCTTGTGCAAGCCGCGAGACTTTCTGCCAGCACTGGTTATGCCACGGAACGCACGGCCCCGCTGTTTTGTAATCCATGCCCGTTCTTGATCGCGCAGCACTGCAGGATGTGCACGGTCAGCGAGAATGATTTCATACCACGTCACCACGCCATCGTCACCGACCCAGTACGAATTCATGACTTCCATGTTCCTGAATTTCCGGGCTGCCTTTTCCTCTGCCATCTGTTGTTTGCTTTTGTCGGTTGGATAGAACATGCCCGTTCGTTTTGGACGCCGCCCATGGCGGATCTTGGGCCGTTTCGACACGCCCTTTTTCACACGAACGCGGGCAACCGCAAATCCTTGTTTTGCTTTGTAGCCAAGGGTGTGTGCCCGCTGCCGCTGTGTCGGGTGTTCAACCCGTGCTACCACGGCTTCCCGCCGCCAAGACGCGTACAGCGCCTGTCGGCTACTGACCTGTTTTGCAACATCCATGGGACTTTTATGGGAACATCAAGGCTTATAAATCTGCACGCACGGGTATGATGTATGGGAGCAGGAAAAATTGTTCTCGGGATTCTTCTGGTCCTCGTTGGTCTCGGACTCTTTGTTGATTCTGTCTACCCGCTTACGGGTGACGGACCGATCCTCGGTATTACCTGGCTCACCAACTTTCTCGTCGTGCTTACCGGCGTGATCCCCATCTTCCTAATCCTGATCGGTCTGTTCCTTGCCTGGATCCAGTTTGACGAATCAAAGTCGCAGCACGAGATGGCTGAGATCAAGAAGTCAGAAAAGAAGTAAATCTTTGTATTTACTTTGCTTGTGTCCACGCGTGTTCAAACAGCGGTTTCGCGAAGCGTCCGGCTGCATGTGGGGAACTTGCCCAGAGTGCAACGTCCTGGGTTTCGTGAACATTTTTGTCATCGGTGAGAGCAACAAGCATCTGCTCGTCGTCGATAATTGCAAACCGACCGAGCGGTTCATCAATGTTTCGGATGTCTGCAATAGAAGCGAATTCACCAGCACCGTTCTTGAGTGGTGCCATGATGCGGATCTTCACGCCATTCTTGCTTGCTTTCTTCAGGGCGCGGAAATGGGTGTCGCGGAGCTCCTGCAGTCCGCGGTCAGAGGTCATAATCGCGATCTTGGATTTGGCGTCCTTGAATGCGGAGTTGAGCTGCCGGTTGATGATGTGGCGGCCCTTCAGGGTTCCGGTCATTTCCGTTGGTTCAACGAGACTGAGCCCTTGCTTGTAAATGCTCTCCAGTTCCTGGAGAATAAGAGAACCAGCAAGCAGTTTGTCGATGCGCTCGACCATATGGTCATGCTTCCGGCGGAGTGATTCCTTGGTGCGTTCCAGGCCTTCGCTTGGTTTGTGCACAACATACCGGATTGGCTTGGCTGGCTGAATCATAACAAACCCCTTTTCTGCAAGGGACTCGAGCACGTCGTAGCTGCGGCTCCGGGGAACACTGGCAATCTCAGAGACCTCTGCGGCTGTTGCCACGCCTTTTGCGAGGAGGGCAACAAAGATCTTGCGTTCGTAAAGGTTCAGGCCAATGCTCTTCAGGGCATCTAAAACTTCGGTTGATGCAACCATATCGTCACCATTTTCGATCCTTGCTTTATATACCTTTTTCACGCCTACCAAGTGGCGTTTTCTGATGTAGGGACGATAGCTTTATAAAGGTTTTCTCTTGTCCCTTTGGGGTAGTTATTATACAAAATACCTTGTTTTTATGTCTTCTCAGGTATAGGCCATCATGAATCTGAGGGTCGTGCGTTCCTGGTACCAGCGAGAAGACGTCCAGGAGGCGCTCCTTGCCCTCGCCAAGGATCGTGAGGTGGTCGGTGTCTATGCGACAGGGTCCTTCTCCAAGCGTCCAGGGACCCTCATTCACCTCAAGGACATCCTTGCCCTCGTGAACACCGGGGTTGTCGAGTTCCATTGTTCACTCGAGCACTGGCGGGACCCCTCCTCGATCACAGCTGGGGACTATGCAGAGCAGCGGACTGGATTTGATATTGTCCTGGATATTGACGTCGATCAGTTCGAGGTCGGACGGACAGCAGCCGTGGTCCTCATGAGGAAGCTCCGTTCTCTCGGTTTGAAGGGCGTTTCAGCCAAGTTTTCCGGGAACACGGGATTTCATATCGGCATCCCCTGGAAATCCATGCCACACGAGATCAATTTCAAGCCCACGAAGGATCAATTCCCGGGTGTAGGCAGAGCCATGGGCGCCTATCTCAAAGAACAGATCAGAGACGACCTCGCGGTGGCGCTCAAGAAGCTCATTCCTGATGTCACGGATCCCTTCACGCACGTGGAGATTGACCCGGTGCTGATTTCCCCTCGCCACCTCTTCCGAATGCCCTATTCACTCCACAAGACCACCGGACTTGTATCTGTTCCTGTCCCGCTTGACGAACTTGCTGTCTTTACACCTGATCAAGCTGCTCCAGACAAGATCACGAAGATTCGCCGCTTCCTTGACCAGGGCAGACCAGGCGAAGCAGAAACCTTGGTTGCCGAGGCCTTGGACACGGCACCGAAAGCTCCTTCACACCAGCGGCCCCGCCAGACTACGAAGCGGGTCGTTCCCAAAGAAGACTTCCCACCATGCGTCCAAACCATCCTGGACGGCCTTGACGACGGCCGCAACCGGTCCATGTTCGTGCTCGTCAACTTCCTCGCGCAATGCAACTGGAAGGCAGACCAGATCGAAGCACTCATCCTCGAATGGAACGCGAAGAACACCCCGCCGCTCCCGGAAAGCAGTGTCCGGAACTACCTTCGGACAAAGCTCCGGCAGCTCGAGCTCCATGGCCCCAAACCACCGCCCAACTGCACCCAGGAAGGCTACTATGTCAGCATGGGGGTATGTTTCCCGGACAAGCTGTGCGTGAGTCGCGAGTCCCTCAAGAACCCGCTGAACTATCCGCTGAAAAAATATGGGCGCGAGCAGCCCAAGAAGAAGGATCCCAAGAAAGGGCTCATCATCAAGTGGTCAGATTAATAGTTCAGGATTAAGTGATCAGTATGTTGACCTACGAATCCTTGCGAACCTTTTTGGAAAACGAGAAACGAACAAACAAACTCGCTGAACTTCCTGAAGACTTCTTTGCCCAAGCGCACGCCTATCTCGAACAGAAGGCAAAACTGAAGGAAGGGACCGAGGATGTATGGGAAGCGGAGTCTGCGCGTCGTGCACTGTCTGACTTGCTCGACATCCGCGAACACAAGATTCTGACACTCGCGCTTTTTGCGGTCCGTAGCGGGGTCCAGCCAGGATCGCTCACACCATCAGAAAAAGATTTCTTCACCCAAATCGTGTCAGAGTTGAAGGCCTTTCGAAACAGGAGAAAGGAAGATCTCGAAGGACCAAGCGAACCACTCACCCTGATTTCATTCACCGAGGATGTTCCTGAGTTTGTTGCACTGAATCTCAAGACCTATGGGCCGTTCAAAACAGGAGACGTGGCAACCATTCCCCAGCCACAGGCTGAGCTCCTGCAAAAGCAGGGGAAAGCGCGCCCGATTGCGCATAGGCATTTAAATGCTCCCCAGCAAAGGGAAGTCCTATGAAATACCCCAAGTCCCTGACAACACTGTGCCCGACCTGCAAGAAACATACTGTTCATACCGTGAAGCAGGCCAGCAAGAAGACCCGAGGGAAGGCACGGACGAACTCTCAAGCCAACCGGCGCAAGAACCGCCTGAAGCGCGGCTACGGTGGCCACGGAAAGTATTCCAAACCGGCCGTGAGTAAGAAGCCAACCCAGAAGCTCGATCTCAGGTTCGCGTGCAAGGACTGCGGGAAGAAGCACACCCGGAAAGGGTTCCGTGTGAAAAAATTCGAGTTGACGTAACTATGCCAGGAAAATTCATTAGAGTCAAGTGCAAGTGTAAGAACGAACAAGTTATCTTTGAGAAGGCAACAACAACGGTCCGGTGCCTGGTCTGCCAGGAACCATTGGTGAAAGTGACCGGAGGAAAGGCAGACATCCTTGTTGCTGTCGCCGGGACAGCGAAGTAAATATGAAAAAACAGGGCCTCCCGAAAAAGTATGATGTCGTGATCTGCAAGGTCACGAAGTTGTTCCCGAATTCCGCAACAGTCGAGATGATCGAGTACGGAAAGTCGGGGATGGTGCATGTTTCTGAGGTCGCAAGCCGCTGGGTTCGCGACATCCGCGAGTTCTTGAAGCCGAACCAGATCGTCACATGCCGCGTCATGCGCGTCGACGGTGATCAGGTTTCTCTGTCGATCAAGCGTGTGCACAAGGAAGAAGCAGCCTCAACAATGAACGCGTACAACCGCGAGAAGAAGGCGGAGAAATGGCTGGAGCTTGCCGCACAGAAGCAAAAGAAGACACTCGAACAGGCATACAAAGAAGTTGGCGACATGCTCATTGAGGAGTTCGGAAGCTTATTCAAGGCATTCGATGTTGCTGCAAAGAAGCAGGAATTGTTGAAACAAAAGGGGATTACAAAAATGTGGATTGAACCAATCACTGAGATTGCAAAGAAGTCGATCGCAGACAAGACGTTCACGTTCAAGGCAAACCTTAATATCTCGGTCATCAGGCCGGATGGGATCGATGTGATTCAGAAGGCACTCGGGTCGCTTGACAAGACGTTGTCTGTGAAGTACATCGCCGCGCCGAAGTATGTTCTCTCAATCACCGGGAAGAACCCGAAGGAATTGGAAAAGAAACTCCACGAGGCAACAGAGACTGTTGAGAAACAGGTGAGAGCAGCGAAAGGGGAGTTTGCTGCTGAATTCGTCAAGAATTAACCATCTTAAAATCAATTCTGACATTCCTTTTAAACCTCACCCGGAAAGAAATCCCATGGTCCTCGAAGGACTCGGTTCAAGCTTGAAGGGTGCGTTCAAACGCGCTGCAGGCATCAGCACACTCGATAAAGAGACTGTTGATGCGATCGTGCGGGACATCCAGCGGGCACTGCTAACAGCAGACGTTGATGTCTCGATGGTGTCCGAGCTCTCGGAAATTGTTCGCAAGCGTGTTCTGACCGAGAAGCTGCTTGAAGGAATGACCCCGAAGGAGCATTTTGTCACGATCCTGTACGATGAGCTGGTTAGGTTCCTCGGTGCCGAGCCCGGAGAGATCCCGCTCCAGAAGCAGCGGATTCTCGTCGTCGGATTGTTTGGATCGGGGAAGACCACAACCATCGGCAAGCTCGCAAAATACTTCAAGACACGCGGCTTGACGGTTGGCACTGTCGCCTGCGACACCTTCCGGCCAGCGGCAAAAGAACAGTTGGCACAAATCTCGAAACAGATTGGCGTTCCTATTTACAAAGAAGGGAATGAGCCGCACGACATTGCCAAGCAGGCACTGAAGAAAGCAAAGGAAGATGTTCTGATTTTCGATTCTGCTGGCCGTGACGCGCTCGACAAAGAGCTCGCAAAGGAATTGACCGACCTCGCCAAGGAAGTGAAGGCAAACCAAGTGTTGCTCGTCCTTCCCGCGGAAATTGGCCAGGCTGCGAAGAAACAGGCAACTGAGTTCCACAAGCTGGCAGGCATCACGGGTATTATTATCAGCAAGATGGACGGAACCGCCAAAGGCGGTGGCGCGCTCGCTGCTGCTGCGGTTTCTGGCGCGAAAGTCGTCTTCCTGGGAACCGGCGAAAAGCTTGACAATCTCGACATGTACGATCCAAAACGATTTGTCGGACGGTTGATTGGTTATGGTGATGTGCAAGGATTGCTTGAAAAAGCGAAGCACGCTGGCATCTCCGAAGCGTCTGCGAAGAAGTTCGTGGAAGGGGACATCACGTTGGAAAGCTTCTACGAGCAGATCGCCTCAATGAAGAAGATGGGACCCTTAAAGAAAATTTTGGAAATGGTTCCTGGGATGTCCAGCATGAAACTCCCCGGCGGTATGCTCGATATTCAAGAAGAAAAGATGACGAAGTGGAAGTATATTATTGATTCAATGACACAAGCAGAGAAGGATGATCCAAGCGTGCTCAAGGGTTCACGAATTGCTCGGATCGCGAAAGGATCAGGAACAACCGAAACCGATGTGAAAGATCTCCTGAAATCCTTCAATCAAATGAAGAAGATGATGAAGATGATCGGTGGTGAAAAGGGAATGAAGCGCGGCCGCATGCAGCAGATGATGCGGCAGATGGGAATGAAGTTGTGATGTGTATGGCGAAATTCAAGTGTCAAGCATGCGGTTGGGAAGGCAAACCGTTGTTCATGGAACCGGCAACACGGATGTGCAAGGAATGCCGGTCGATTGATATCAAGAAAGTGAAGGAGTAAAGAGGACAGAGCCTCATCGCATGTTCTTCTTCACGATGTTGATGAAGGCCAGCGGCTGCTGCGGTGTGATGAAGAAGTGTTTCTTTTGTTTTGTGGTAATGAGCACGCCGTCCTCGAAGTTACCCATGGCAACCCAGGTCCTGCCAATACCGGGGAGATGATACAACCCGCCGAGGAAACTCGCACCGAACAACCGGAAGCCGAACGGGGTGGGTGTTTTCTGAACCGACGTGATTGTTTTTAAAGGAACCACGTTCGTGTTGAATATCCCGCGGATGAACAGGGTATCCCGGGTGACTGTAAACGTCATATTCGATGCCCGGTACAAGATGAAGATGATCAGCAGCATGACCGCGACATACACACCCACAAAGAGGGTGGTTGCAAAAACGTTCATGGCAGCGACGAGGGGAACACCGACCATGAGGATACCTAAGAAGATCAGAAGTCCTCCGTATAGTCCAATGATCCACCGTGAAAACCAGGGAGTAAATGTGTTTTTCATCTCAAAACAATCCTTCCCGAACCTCTTTTGTAAACCGGATCATATTCGTTTTTCCATAATCCTCTTTTTCCAAAACCCCGCGTTCAATGAGCCGCTTGATGATCCGGTGCGATCGCACCTTACTCAGACCGGGCAATCGGGTAATTTCAGCCTGCAGAACCTTGCCGTTATTTTCAATCAGGCGGTTGATGACAATTCGTTCATCCTTGTTGAAGAACCGGAGGAGGATCTCTGTATTTTTTTTGAGCAAGCTTTCTTTCACGGTGATCCGCTGGGACATGAAATAGAAGGTTCCTGCTCCTGCCATGACTCCGAAGCCAACGAGCAGGGGAATCAACTCCGTGAGGAACACGACCTGCTCCTCATGGGGACAATCCTCCCCGCAACTGGTCATTTCGAGAGCGAGCGATGCGTCGCGGAAGATGTTCGACGCAGCGAAGGCGAATATCAGAAGTCCTACGATAACAAGAATGCCAGCCAGAAACTTTCGGTTTTCTTTCATGCATTCCTTTTCGTTCACCTCTTTAAAAGGGTGGTTTCAAGGACCGGTTCATGATGGCTCTTATGCTACTGGTTTCAGGGTTTCATAAAAGCATATGTATGGTTTCACCCATGAATTCAAGCGATCAATATGAAATCCATTGTACTCGGGTTCCTCGTGGCAACGGTCGCCCTCATGGGGGGAGCGCTTGCCTGTGGCGAGAAGGACATCCAGTTTGTTGCTTCCTTGGAAGACAGTCAATACGTGATGGAGAAGTCATCCTGCACGGAGCTGTACTTCCCCAGCAACGGAGAATCCTTCCTGCTGGAAGAAGCCGATGTGCTCGTTACTGATCACCAAGCAAAACACATCCTTGAGTATTACCTCAGGGAAACGTATGGACCAGATGCGGCGATCACGGAGGGAGAAACAGAAGTGCCTGGCCATGAAGATCACCATCACGGCCACGGAAACCCGCAGCTCTCCCATGGTCACTACGCGTGGTCATTCAATGTCGTCGTGCCAGGGATGATGGACGGAAAGGCATTCCCGCTTTTTGTTGACATGCAAAGCGGGGATGTGTACGGCATCGGTTGTGGGTTCGGTGCAGGTGATGTCGTGTTCCATCCTGACCTGGCCGACTATCCTGATGATGATCAGTCAGATGAAGCATACCACATGGACGATCAAGAAGAACTGCATGCGGCATGGGACCTTTCAACAATGTGGGGGTTCCTGACCCAGTTTTGGAGGTAATGTGAATGAAGTATAGTGTTGGTGTCCAGTATGCGCTGCTGATAATTGCGGCAACGCTTATCGTATTCAATCAAGTTAGCCTGGCAACCCTGCACCCAGGACAGATGGTCACCGCGGCACCGGCAACAGATAAAACGAGTTTTGCCTATGCAGCGAGCGGTGATCCCGTCCAGGACGCGATTGACGCTGTCTTGTTTACCGGATCGCCCGCCTGGAGCGATGGAAGCATTTCGTACGACGATATCGAGGGAAGCCTCGAAATCCTTGGGAACCTCGATCGGACAATCCCCCTTGAATCACTTCCGGCGGATCTCAAAGAACGGTACATCGCCATTGGATCAAAGATTTCGTGTGAATATTGTTGCACAGCACCTTCGGTGATCTTCCCGGACGGGAATCCGGCGTGCGGCTGCTCGCATTCCTTTGCGTTGCGGGGGATTGCAAAGTACCTGCTCACCCAGTACGGCGATTCCTATACGGATGAGGAGGTCCTGTTTGAAATGACCGTCTGGAAGAACCTCTTCTTCCCGAAGAACACCGTTGAAAAGGCCGCGGCGCTGATTGCAAACAGGATGGATATCACGCCTGACGCACTGAACGATCACACCCTGTTGGAAAAGATTCAGGCCGGTGATCTCGGCTCGATTGGTGCTCCGGGCATGGTAGGAGGCTGTTGATTTATATGTCTCAGCGTAAATCAAGGAGGAATACTATGAAGGATGCCATCATCATCGTGGCGCTGCTCGCCCTTATTGTTTTCTCGGGCGTACAGGCCATGGAGATTGCAACCGTGAGAGGAAGTGAACAACATGCACTTGCAGACACCGCGCCTGACCCCACTCCACCAACCAAAACAAGCGATGCCGGTGCCTACAACCTTCCCAGCAATCTCGAAAACCTTAATGACATGGTCGGCGGCTGCTAAGGTACCTTTATGATTTGCATTATTTCTCTTGTTGTTTTTTCAGTACTAGGACTGTTCTCAGCAAAGTACCGGTCCCTTGCCCGGATGGCGTTTAGCTGCGTCACCCGACGCCTGACGTTCCGCCCGTGTGAAATGGCATTTGACCAGAAGGTCCGGATGAAGCTCGTGGCAAAGCTGTCGGGAAGGTCTATGCCCCTCGCACGCTTTGTGAACAAGCGCTTCCAGATCCTCTCCTGGATCTTTACGGTCCTCCTGTTCGTAAGCCTCGCGTTCACCTCCTACAGTCTGTACAACCTTGCGGTATATGGATCCTGCGACCCCCACTCGGATATCTGCTACCTCAACCCGGCAACCTATCTCACGGGTGGCGTCCCTGATTGCGGCTCCCAGCACTGTACTGAGGAAGGGTGTGACTGCGGCCCCCAAGACACGAACTGCACCCAGGAGAATAACTACACGGCCTGCGAGGGGAATTGCGACTGTAACGAGACGATTTGCGGCTAGTGGCCCGCCGGCAGGCTCCGGCATTTAAATCCGTAATCCAAGAAATCCATACGGTAAAAAGACAAGCTCGTCGCCTTGAAGGTGGGTGAGTATCGTGGACAAAAGGAAAAAACAGCGAGAAAAAAGTGAGTAACTGACAACACGATCCTGATTCTTTTTTCACTTTTCTTTCTTTTTCATGCGCCGATTCTGCAAAAGGAATGTCGTGGTTATTTACTTGATTAATAATTGTTAAACGTCTTGTTATATTCTCTTAACTTTCTTTGATATTTTCCATAGTAGATTGAACTGCTTTCTGTATGATTCTGCAAGGTTCTCATTCTCTATCGTTATCGCGTAATTTGGGTTTCCCCATATGATTATCGCTAATTTTCGATTGTAAACGTAAATGGGCGTTGTATTGAATGCCTCTTCTAAGATCCAACGATATTCTGTTTGGGGACCCTTGACAAAGTAGGTATCCCCTTCTTTTAGCAAAACCTTTTCTCTGCATTTCATTTTCTTGAGTTTTTTGAGATGTTGATCCAGAGCTGTTTTATCCTCTTCTATGAATTTTCTTTCATCGACGCCTGTAATAAGAACTTCGCCCGGCTTCTTCTGGAATTCGTTTATTATATCCCTATAGATTGTTTTGACAATTCCTTTTCCTTTAAATACCTCTACAAAAGTATCTTCCCTGGGCAATTTTGTCAAATTGACCAGTTCAGGGAGTATTGATTTGAATTTCTCTTCTTTCTCTTTAAGTATTCCTAAGATTTTCTCAGGATATATGCCTTGGAAATATTTCTTGTTGTTTTTGGTTACAAAACTGACGAAGCCTTTCTCAAGCAGCCTGTCCAAAGCATCATAGACAGCCTGTCTGTGCAGCCCTGAGCGCTCGGAAATTTCGTTGACAGATATCGACCCTTTCCTAAGAAGTGTGAGGTATACTTCCATTTCGTTGTTTGTAAGACCCAACTCCTTTAAAATTTCCTTGTTCATATCACGATATTTCCTTTTTAAAGTTAAATATTAGTAAAATACTTTACTACAAAGAATTAAATAGTAAGTTTCTGAGCAATTAAGCATGAGGAGAACAAAGAGAGAAATAGTAGAAGAATTACTAATAAAGAAATTCGAATCCGTTAGACCTATGAATCCTGAAGAAACCGAGGTAATAGAATCATTTAAGGATGGAAGCTTCGGGGTAAGCACACTGGCTTTCTCGTTGTATTCGAATGGACACAATCTTAGAGGTAAAAATTCTAAATGTCCATATGGTTTGATCTTTGAAGACGGAAAAAGATTATTTTCAATCGGTTATTATAGAAAAGAGACGGACACCGAAGAAGATGACGGATATTTGTTCATCGTTGCTCCCCGCGGGAAAGGTGTGATTGAGAAAATCGATTCCTTTACGGATGCCATTCTAGCTGATAAAAATATCCCGTCGAAGGGTGTTTATGTCCGTTTTTTGTGTTTGAATCAGTATCTGAGATTACTTCTCAGAGGTTTCTTACCTCCCAAGGAAAGTCCATGGCATCCTGAAGCACAGGAAGAGGATGAAACCTACAATAACGCTGTTATTAACATAGAGAGAATTATTACAACAAGCGAGTCAGGTGATCTGAAAATTAACTTGATTTCTAACCTTAACAGGAGATCACGGAAAAGAGTGCGTCTTGATTACAACAGGTTCGACAATTTTCTAGCAAGATCGGGGTTGGAGTTTACATTAAAAGAATACTCAGAGGATGATTTCAATAGCGCTTTAAGCATAATTAAGAATCATTTCGAGATTCTAAAGAAGAAGGATAAAGGGATTGGTTCGACTCCTGAAGATTATCTCAACATTGTTAATCTTTGCTCTATGACAGGCATAACGGCGTATATAGGCTATCTTGGAAAACAGCCCGTCTCGTTGTTTGTTGGCGAACTTCTAAACAATGAAAGGTTAGGTCTGTATGCCTCATTCACATTAAGAGATCCGGATTTCGTTTTAAAAAACCTGAAAGAGCGATCTAACATCTCCGGCTTCACTGCAATGCCCTTGTATGCTTACCTTATGTTTTTCAAAGAAGTAAGAACAAAAGGCATCAAAGAAGTACATTTGGGAGGTTCAGAACACCCTGATCTTAATCGGTTCAAGAGGCAACTTGGTGCTAAAAAAGAATCGAGTTATTGGGTTGTAAAATTGAAAATTGATTCTTGATTGTGCATAACCGGTTTATAAACCCTATGCGCCGACCGGGAATCGAACCCGGGTTACAGCCTTGGCAAGGCCGCGTACTACCGCTATACTACCGGCGCGTGCACTCTGATAGGATCCGTGACCTTTTAAACCCTCAGAGAATCTTCCCTCGTGGGTTAAGCGTTAAGTTTATATTTGAATAATCAAATAGCGAGCTTGGTGATCGCAATGAAACATATTATCGTCGCTCCTTTTGGTAATCAGATTGAGGATCTGTTCGTAGCAATCCGAGAGTTTCCTACTGAACGCGTCATCCTCATGACGCCGGAGAAGTACCAAAACGATGTGCAGAAGGTGGTGGATGACCTGAAGCGGTTCAAGATCCCCGCGGATGTCATGAAAATCAAAGGAGATTCCTGGGAAGGAATGTTCAAAGCGATCAGCCAAGTCAAGGAGCGTGTTGGAAGGGAAATCCTGGTGCATGTCTCGACCGGCGACCGGCTCACCCAATGTGCAGCAACATCAGCGGCATTCGTAAACGGTGTGAAAGCCTTTTCAGTCATTGGTGACAGCGTCATGATGCTGCCGGTGTTGAAGTTCAACTACTACAAATTACTGACTGACAAGAAGCTTTCCATCCTGAACGTGCTTGGACACCAACAGGATTGCTGTGGTTCACTTGAAGAGTTGAGTAAGCGCACAAAAATGAGTCTGCCGTTAATCTCCTACCATATCAACGGAAGCCAGCGATCAGAAGGACTCAAAACCATGGGATTGGTCGAAACAGAAGAAAAGAACGGACGAATTGCGATCAAACTCAGTGTCCTTGGCCGACTCTTGATGGAAGGCTACATCGAACAACCTATTTTGGAACACAAGTAAGCATTTGTTCGCAGCCGCAGTTATCGGGGTCAGTGGGAACAAGATCGCCATCAAGGCAATAGTCAGGATGCGGTGGGGCAACAAACGGGCACGGTGTTGGACAGCCGTATGTTTCTTTGGAAACCCACTGACACAAACTGTTCACGCACGTACACACCGTGTCACTCTGAACAGACAAATTATCACAGACGCCGATGATACGCTCCTCCTTGTTGGTACAGGTTTCGAAGCCGCATCCCTGGACAGAACAGTCCGCCGAGGTTTCACACTCACCGAGTGTTTGGGGGAGCTCGTACCGGTCGAAATGCTCGTCTCCCATATAGATGCTCACAAGTGAATTGGTCTGGCCAATCTGCGTGCATCCCGCAACCAAGACGATGATTGTCAGCGCGAGGAGGAGGTGTGTATGCATGGTTCTTATTTAAACGCAAAGTCCTAAAAAAGTTTACTGTTTCCCATGGCCGTCAAACCAACACCCATTAAAGATCTCAAGAACGGTTCCTACGTCATGGTCGATGGCGAGCCCTGCAAAGTCACGGACATGACGAAATCCAAGCCCGGGAAGCACGGCTCCACGAAGGCCCGGGTCGAGGTTATGGGGATCTTCGACAACAAACGCCGCTACATCCTCAAGCCAACGTCTGCCATGATTGATGTGCCTATTATTGATAAAAAGAAGGCCCAAGTAATCTCTGTCGAAGGCGACATCGTCCAGCTTATGGATCTCGAGGACTACAGCACCTTTGAAACTACTGTTCCTGATGAATTCAAGGGGAAGATCGACACTGGAATGGAAGTCGAGTACTGGCGACTCGAGAACCGAACACTTATCAAGGCGTACAAGAACGCTTAGATTGCCTTCAGTGATTTCTGAAAGTCTTTCTTGAGTTCTTCAGTCTTGTCCACTTTTGAAAAATAGTCAACGCGTGAAGCAATCGAGAGTTTCGCTGCAATCAGTCGCGCGACTTTCCCGCGTTTTTCTTGCGGTGCGTTCTGGACAGCAGAATGCGCGAACAGCGCCCCATATTTTGGTGACTTGCCCTCGCCTTTGAGGTGGCGGAACAGCGCCTTTTCCGCACCCAGCAATTGAACCGTTGAGGATGGCAACCGAGATATCTTTTCCAAGCCGCCAGCAAGCAATACCAATCGTGCAGCAAGAATGGGTTCAGCGATCGCACACATGTTAGGAATCACGTCCCTTGCGGTTTCGTCAATGTATATTCCAAGTTCCTTCCGCGCGTACGCAAGTTGCATGATCGACTTTGAAAGGGTTTTGATGATTGCAATATCATGTGGTGCGAACGGCATGCCAGCACTTTTGGTAACAGCCTTGCGCAATTCCTTAACATCAATCTCCTTTCGGTCGCCGTACATGGCGACAATCTCGACATACTTGTCGTTCGATTTGATGGACCGATCCATCTCGGGGAAGTGGAGACCGTACCATTCGCGAAGATGCTCGGTGAGCGCATTGATTGACCGGTCGAGTTCGTCTGCAGACGCAACAGCCTGCATCAGGATGCGGTCACGCTTCTCTACTTTGAGTTGTTCTTTGGTTTTTAGGATCTGGATCTTGGAGAGGATCGCGTTCAGATCAGCCTGCGAGGAAGCCCACTTGAACTGGATTGCGAGTTTTCGATACTGTGTCTTCAGCATGCGTGTGCCAATGTGGTCTGGTTTTACCACAATGGAGATGCCTTCGATGCCGGGCATGGGGCGCTCGCACATCACTTCAAGCAGATTGTGTATCTTCAGTTTTGCGATGATCGAGGTCTCTTCGTCTGTTACCTTACCAGCCTCGATCGTATTCAGCCGTTCGACGATCTGCTCGGGCTTCTTGGGGAACAGGGCATACTCGATGACCTTCCCGTCGCTATCAAAAGCAACAGCTCCTATGAGGTTAGTAGCGAGGTAGGCACGCATACCGTATTCCTTTTGCCAAGGGTTTATAAGGGCTATTGGAAGTGTTTCCCGGAGTAAAAAGAAAAAGGGTTGGTCACTTCTCCTCGGTTGCGAACAGCTTGGCGAGGATGATCGTGACCACCACAACGACCACGGTCACGACAAAAGCCGCGATCGTCAACCCGATTGCACTTTCAGAACTTTCGTAGAGGGGCTTCAGCCAGGCGGTGATGGCGTCCTTCCACACCAGCGCAGCGACAAAGCCCAGTGCTGCAGTCATGAGAGTCAGGGTTTGCTTTTTGATTTCCTTGAGGACATCTTTCATGGATGCAGGGGGCCGGATTCGAACCGACGAAGACGCTAAGCCACTGGGCCCTAAACCCAGCCCCGTTGACCGCTTGGGTACCCCTGCATGAAGAACTCTTCTGGAAACAGCGTTAAATCCGTATAACGAATTCGTCTATGCGGGAGGCCGGATTCGAACCGACGAAGGCGCTAAGCCATACGGCCCTGAACCGTACCCCTTTGACCGCTCGGGAACTCCCGCAGGATGAGTGATTAAAGAGGGTGCGATATAAATAACACTTATGAAAAGGGTGCTCGTTTTTCTTGTGATTATTGCAAGCTTTCTGTTTGTCCCGTCGGCCTCGGCAACGGTCCTCTACAATGCTACGGTCTCAGGAACTGACGTCCTGGTTGACGCAACAATCGAACTCTATACAAGCGAACCCGGGAACAAGGTGAACTACTGGCAGACTGAACTCTCGCTCCCTGAAAAGAGCAAGATCATTTCGCTTGCTGATAGCCAGGGAGTAATCAATGACTATACATATGCCAACAGCCTTCTCATGATCACGACGAACAAGGGGGCCGCGCGCGAGAAAGAAGTGCTCGATCTCGTGTTCCGGATTCCCTCGGTGGTCACCACCGAGTTCCCGCCACTCTCAAGTATGAAACTGAACTTTTCCGGGTTTGCGGACGTGAATCCGGAGAAGCCGGATGAACAGACGTTCGTCGAAATCAGGACGCCGATCCGGCTTGTCTTTGCAGACGCGTCCTACGGCTTTGTGACGCAGAGCACGGAGAAGATTGCCCAATTTTCCGGTTCAGGAGCGGTCGGGGTAACCGTCTGGTTCGGCAGCGGCGGAACGGAGTACGAGCACTACCTTGTTTTTGGGAATGGTGACGCGGCGGCGGCGGATGCTGATTTTTCCTTGCTTGAAACAACACTGGGGATCAGGCTGCCTGGCGTCAAGTATCCGGTCATCGCCTTGAGTGAAGAAAATTACAATAGAAAGGTGAATCCATGGAGTGTCGGCCAATACCGGAACGGGATTCTCTTCATTCGGGAAAACCAGAGTACTACCCCGACCGGAACCGCGACCCTGCTCCACGAAACCGTCCATGCCGTGAACGGGCGGTTGCTCCGCTTCGTGCCAGGAGGGGTGGCATGGTTTGACGAAGGCGTTGCCCAGTATGTGGAGTTCCTGGAGAAACAGAAGCTCGGCGTTCACCAAGCACAACTCTTTGGGGAGAAAGTTACTTGGGCAGCGGGAAATCTTGTCTACACCCTCGCTCCCCGCGGCAAACCGAATGAGTTATGGTCCTATTACCAGCTCAACGAAGATATCATGAACAAGTGGACGCCGGAAACCCCGGCAACGCGGACCTTCGGCTACGCACTTTCAGAGCTTGTCATCAGAGAGTCGGTTCTCAGGAACGGACCAATGATTCTGACAAATCTCTACACCTCACTCCCGGAAGGGGAAATGAGCAGTGCTGTTGCGACCACTTATTTGCTGAGCAAACTGAACACAGACCTGCGGCCCTGCGACGCTGACACAATCGATGCAATGAAATCGTGTCTCGCAGCGGTCAATGCGATGGCTGCGCCGCTCCCCGGCGACACCCCGGAAACCATTGATTCAGGATCGATTGTCCTGCCAGACATTACGCCACCGGAGATCGATCTCAGTTTCTTGGAGACGCTTGTTGAATGGTTCCGGCAGGCAGGGGACTGGCTGCGCGGCCTCTTTGAGATTGCCTAGAGAAACGTTACTTCATCAGTTCCAAAGCGGTGTTCGCAGAACCGGCAGATGAAGGTATTGTCATTGTAGGTGAAGACAGTTTTCATGAATGGTTCAACATGGGTAATGCAGTTGAGATTCGGACAGGTGATGATGTTTTCAACAAGCCGGGGAATGGTGATCCGCCGCTTTTCCGCGACCTCGAAGTTCTCGATCCGGTTCACGGTTGCGTTCGGCGCGATTAGGGCGATCCGGTTGAAATCCACATTTGAGAACTCAGCGCCGACAATCTTGAGGAAGTCTTTCCGTTCGATCTTCTTGCTGGGAACATTGCGACCGGTATAGACTTCGTAATTCGATTTATACAAGTCAAGGAGTCGCAGAATGAACCGGCTCTTGCCGGCAGGAAGATGATCGATGACGTAGCCCTGCTTGATTTTCTGGACCGTATGGTTCTTGGTCATGCAATCACCGCGTTCAGGATGGCCTGCCGCACCGGCATGCCGTCTGCTGCCTGGATGAAGTAGCCTGCATACGGCAGCGCGTCAATGCGGGTATCGATTTCATCGACCCGCGGCAGCGGGTGAAGGATTTGGAGTGTTGGTTTGATCTTTGCGAGGAGTTTGCGGTTCAGCACATACGAGCCTTTGACCTTTGCGTATTCGTTGATGTCCGGGAACCGTTCCTTCTGGACCCGGGTCATGTAAATAACATCAGGGTTTGCTGCCTTGATTGCCTCTTCCAAATCCGTGTGTTCGTGTACTTGCTTCTTGAGAAAGATAGGCGGCATGCGGAGGGATTCGGGCGATGCCACATGGATCGTGCAGTCGTAACAGTACAGCGCTTGAATGAGTGAGTGCGCAGCACGGCCATACTTCAGGTCCCCGACAAGGAGCACGGAGAGCCCGTCGATTGTGTTGTGTCTCTTCCGGATGGCGTAGGTGTCCATCATGCTCTGCGTCGGATGTTGGTTCTTGCCGTCGCCTGCGTTGATGACCGGGATGCTCGCAACATCTGCTGCGAGCTGCGCAGCGCCATCCCGCGGATGGCGCATGACAATGACGTCGCTTCCGTAGCCTTCAAACATCTTGATCGTGTCATGGAGGCTTTCGCCTTTTGTTTCTGAGGTCGATGTCCCGCTGGAGAACCCGACCGTCGCTGCACCAAGTGTTTTGGCAGCAACGGTGAAGGAAGCGCGGGTACGGGTGCTCGGTTCGAAGAAGAGGAGTGCGACAAGTTTTCCTTTCAAAAGTTCTTGTCGTTTCTTGTGATCGAGGTTGCAGAGCTTGTCGGTCTCGTTGTGAATGAAGTCAAGCACTTTTCGTGAGAAGGAGGATGCGGAAAGGATATCACTCCCCGCGAGAGTCATGATTGGATACTTGAGCAAAAGAAATAAAAAGAGAACGCTCCCGCCGGGATTCGAACCCGGGTCGAGGGGTACTTTCGCACGATTCTGTCATAGACCCGAAAGCCTCAACGTTTTCGAACAGTGCTCGAAAACCCCTAATCCTTACCGCTAGACGACGGGAGCATGAGCCCGGCCGGACTCGAACCGGCGATCTCCTGCACGTCAAGCAGGCGTCTTAGCCGCTGGACTACGGGCTCGGTCGTTCAATTAAGGGGACGGAGCTTTTAAACATCTTCGCGGGCGAACTCGAGGACATGGAGCCGGAAGCCGAGCTTCTTATAGAGGGAATGGTCTATCCAACAGCCCTGCCAAAACACTGTCGACGTATTCCCCGTCCTGCATCCACATGACGCCCTCGTTGTTCAAGATGCAGATTAAGATGAAGAACCGATTCGTTGCTCACGTGTCTCCGGCGCCTGTGGACTCGCTCGATACGCGTCGCGCTACCTTGGCAAGGTAGTCTCGCACTGAAGTGAGTCTAACCCTTGTTACTGGGTACCCTGCTGTATCCAAGGCTGTAGCAACGACATCAAGAAGTTCTGTCATGGCATGATATTCTGTCAGCCAGAGAAGATCGTTTGTCATGTGAGGATGTTCCGGCGGCTCTCGAAGAAGCAGCCCAATAGCCGATCGAAAGAGTCGCTGTTCGTCCTCGTCAAGGGTTGTATAGCGTTGTGAGAGGAAGTCAGGTTCAATGTAGCCAATACGGGGATCAAGAGCTCCTATTGGGGGTGTTTCGTAAAGACTGATGATCTCGTCCCGGTAGCGTAAGATTCTTGGATCGAGATCGTCTTCAGATAGCATATTATTTGTTTGAGATATAATTTTATATTCAAAGCGATGGACCCACCAGGAGTCGAACCGAATGCCTTATAGCGGATCATGGCCCTCCTCTCGGAATAGCATTATAAAGGCTCTTTCCCTATCTTTTCCTATGGAATCACAAGCCCTTCTTGGAAAGGAAGAGATGAAAGTCATCGGTCAGACGAAGAACCTTCTTGAGGAGCTCCTTGAGACCATGGACATCCTGGCCGATGACGAGATGATGAGCCAGCTCCGCGAGTCCGAGAAGGACGCGAAGGCCGGTAGGGTGTATGACCTCGGCACGATATGAGGTCCTCGTTACGCGAAGGTTTCAGAAGAGTTTCAAGACCTTAGATCATGAGACACAATCTCGGATCAAGAAAACGCTTCCGTCACTTGCAAGCGACCCGTCTCTCGGGAAGCCGCTGCATGGACCGCTGAAACTGAAAAGGAGCCTTCGCGTCGGAAAATACCGCGTCGTCTATGAAGTTGACGAGAAGAGAAAGGTAGTCACGCTTTTCGGTGTCGGCCCTCGAAAAGGAATCTACGACAACATTTAATGGGCCCACCAGGAGTCGAACCTGGCCCTGCACCGTGTGAGGGTGCCGTCCTAGCCGATAGACGATGGGCCCGCTGGACGTTATCTGGAACCATGGGTATTAATGTGTTCATAAAATCTGGAGCAAGGTGTTTAGTATGGCGTCGCAAACCCTGCTCCCGAACGGCCAGGTCACAGTCATTGCAGATTCCCGGGAACAGCAGTCAGATGTGATTCGCAACTTGCGGCAGTTTGATCTCCAGGTCCAGCAGCAGGTGCTCCAGGTCGGCGACTATCTGTGTTCAGACCGAGTCGGGATCGAACGGAAACGCGTCCAAGACTTCCTCGCATCCATGACGGACATGCGACTGTTTGAACAACTTGAAAAAATGGTGGCAACCTTTGACCGGCCGTTGTTGCTGATTGAGGGAAATGCTGATTCCTTGTTCCTGCAGGACGGGATTCATGAGAATGCCATTCGCGGTGCCCTTGCTTCCATTGCAATTGACTATAAGGTCCCGATCATCTGGACGCGCAACTCCATGGAGACCGCGGCGCAGATCTACTGGATCGCGCACCGGGAACAGCGGGGAGAGAAACGACCCATGCGGATCCGGGTCACGAAGAAGGCGGACGATCTTCCGGCGCAACAGGAGTTCCTGCTGGCCGGGTTGCCGAGTGTTTCAACAACATTGGCGAAACGGTTGCTTGACCACTTCGGGACGCCGCAGGCAGTGTTCCACGCAACGATTGAGCAGTTGTGTGAAGTCGATAAAATCGGGAAGAAGAAAGCGACAAAGATTCGAGAGTTGTTAGAAAAAAATTACGCCTGAACCGGTTTCAGCGTGATTCCTACTTGTTTTGCTTGTCCTTCAGTATACGGAAGAACACGGAATGGCGTGTTTCGGTGTTCTGTGCTTCCAAGAAGTGAGAAGTGCATGAGGAATGGATCGGGTTCGCCAGTGTCGCCGTGATGGTTTGCTTTACTCTTGTACATGGCTTCGTCTGCAAGTGTGATTAAATCGCGAGTTCCTTCAACACCCTGTGGCACAACAGCAATGCCAATGCTCATTCCACCCTCTGGTTCAGCTTTCTTGAAACGACGAGTGGCACGATCACCAATGATCGCCATGCCATACACATCATTCGGTGAGATAATCAATCCCTCATCACCACCGATACGGCCTACTCGGCCGTTTTCTTGAATGGAATCAAGTGAATGGTTGAGCGCGAAGTATGCGTCGGTCCCGTCGCGAATCGCGAGTGTTCGGTAAAGTGATTGAAAAGCCTGATTGAGTAATTCGTCTCCACCATCATGACCGCGAGGACCATCATTCACCTGCTTCAGGCCGTCAATGTCAAGGAAGGCAACACCAACAGGATAGTGATTGCCGGCCTTAGTTCGATTGTACATGTCTCGATCAAAGGCTTCCTCAATCGCATCACGGCTGAGGACGCCGGTGTTCCGATCAAGGGCGAGTCGTTGATCGCGCTGTTGGATCTCGAGGAGGGCGTCCTGGTATCGATGAAAAAGCTCGTCGTAGGACAGGTAAGCTGCCCCCTCTAAATCACGGATCCATCGATCCGGATAGCGCTGATTCATAGGAATCCTTCGTAGATTGGACTTCCTCTTTATAAAGGTTTACACGACTTGTTAGTGGTATATAACAATGTTATACATTACACCGTTATCCCTCTCACTTATATTCCACAGTTCGCCTTATAGAGAATGCTGAACCACCGGCATGGCAATGGCTGCCGGTTCATCGTCGTCACCGGCGGCGTGATTTCTGGCCTTGGAAAAGGGGTTACTACCGCCTCTATCGCAGCACTCCTCCAAGCTCAGGGTTACAAGGTCACTTCGATCAAGATTGACCCCTACATCAACGTGGATGCAGGGACCATGCGTCCCACAGAGCACGGCGAGGTCTACGTCACCTATGACGGGGGCGAGACCGACCAGGATCTTGGCACCTACGAGCGCTTCCTTGGAGTTCCTATGTCTAAGGAGAACAGCATCACCACCGGCCAGGTCTACCAGACCGTCATCGCCAAGGAGCGGAACCTCGAGTACGACGGCAAATGCGTCGAAGTGATTCCGCACATTCCGCAGGAAGTCGAGCGACGCGTCAAGGAAGTCGCCAAGAACACCAAGGCTGACTTCGTCATGATTGAAGTTGGCGGCACGAGCGGCGACTACCAGAACGTTTTGTTTTTGGACGCCTTCCGTCGCATGCACTTGGCAGGCGATCCGGTAGCATTCGTCCACGTCGTCTACCTTCCGATTCCCGGGAACCTCGGAGAGATGAAGACCAAGCCGGCGCAGCTGTCTGTGCGCATGCTGTATGAGGTCGGCGTAACACCGGATTTCATTGTCACCCGGTCATCAAAGCCGCTTGACGCCCCCCGACGGGAAAAGATCGGAACGTTCTGTAATGTTGCTCCAACACGCGTCATCTCAAATCCGGATTTACCAACAACCTACCAAGTTCCTGACCACCTCGAAGAGCAAGGCATGACAAAGGAACTGCTTACCTTGTTCGACTTACCTTACAAACCAAACAGACTCGCTGCGTGGAAAACCTTGGTCAAGAAAATTTCCAACGCCAAGAAACCAGCACGCATCGGAATTGTCGGAAAGTACTTCGACATCGGTGACTTCACACTTGAAGATTCCTACATTTCCGTGATCGAAGCAATCAAGACTGCCTGCTGGCACAACGGCGCGAAGCCGGAGATTGTGTGGATCAACGCAAAGGACTTTGAAAAAGATCCTAAGAAATTAAACAGCCTTGACAACCTCAATGGAGTGATTGTTCCCGGTGGCTTCGGCGGCAGCGGTGTTGAAGGGAAGATCGCAGCCATCCAGTACTGCCGCGAACACAAGATTCCTTATCTCGGCTTGTGTTACGGATTGCAGATGGCTGTGATCGAGTTTGCCCGGCACGTTGCCGGGCTGGTTGGTGCAAACACAACGGAGATTAATCCGAAAACAAAACATCCGGTCATTATCATTCTTCCAGAACAGGCAAAGAACGTCAAGGCCAAGCATTACGGAGCGACCATGCGACTCGGGAACTGGACTGCGACTTTGAAACCGAACACGAAGGTGTGGCAACTGTACGGAAAAAAGACCCAGGTTGTTGAGCGCCACCGGCACCGATACGAAGTGAACCCCGACTATATTTCACAGCTCGAACAAGCAGGACTGGTATTTTCTGGCGCCTCCCCTGACCGGAAGCTCATGGAATACGTTGAGCTTCCTGACCACCCGTTCTTCGTGGCAACGCAGGCCCACCCTGAATTCACCAGCCGCGCCCTAGAACCGAACCCGCTTTTCAACGGGTTCGTGAAGGCGTGCCTCAGCAAGTAACGCTTTCATGCTCTCAGAGCAAGGAACAGGTACGATGAAGACGATCTCGCATCCGTTGTTGAAGCCGGACACGCTCCAGCAGCGGGCATACCAGGAGACGATTGCCAAAGAGGCGACCAACAAGAACATGCTAGTGGTCTTGCCAACAGGATTGGGGAAGACACCGATCTCCGTACTTGTTGCCGCTGACCGGTTGGAAACATTCCCAAATGGCAAGATTCTCATGCTCGCCCCAACGCGACCGTTGGCAGCGCAAAGTTTCGCGTCGTTCAAAAAATTCTTCGACCTTCCCGAGAAGAAGTTCTGTTTGGTTACTGGTACGGTTGCTCCCCAAAATCGGGAAGGCTTCTACAAGACGCGGCAATTGATCTTCGCAACACCACAAACCATCGAGAACGACCTCAAGAACAAGCTCATCACCCTTGAAAACGTTGTCCTCATTATTTTTGATGAAGCACACCATTCCATCGGGAACTACGCCTATCCATTTGTTGCCAAGGCATATCTTGATCAGGCACAGCATCCGCGCATCCTTGGGTTGACCGCGAGCCCGGGGAGTACGAAAGAGAAGATCAACGAGATCCGGAAAACACTCCACATCGAGACCGTCGAGATCCGAACAGAAAAGGATGAAGACGTTGCACCCTATGTTCATGAAAAGGACATCACGTGGATCCACGTCACGCTTCCGGAACGCTTTGAGAAAATAAAATCCTACTTAGTGGAAGCATACAACAAACGACTGACACAACTCAAGGGACTTGGCTACACCAAACCGTTGCGCATGATCGGGAAGAAGGATCTCTTGGAACTGCAAACCGCGTTCCAGAAACGAATCAGGAACAATCAGCAGGCTGCGTTTTACGGTGTTCGGCTCACCTCCGAGGCAATCAAGATCGAACACGCGCTCGCGTTGATTGAAACCCAGGGAGCTCATATCCTGCAAGTGTACTTCAAGAAACTCCACAGTGACACCTCAAAGGCAGCACAGGTGCTACTGAAAGACCGGAACGTCCAACATGCGATCATGTTAACAGACGATCTCGTCCGCTCTGGTGCCCGCCACCCGAAGATTGCCAAACTTCTTGGATTGATCTCCATGGAACTGGAACAGGAAACTGATCCCCGGATTATTGTCTTTGCAAACTACCGCACGACCGTCAAGGAAATCGTAAACGCGCTCCAAAGTGTTCCCAATGCCCGGCCGGTCGAGTTCGTCGGCCAGAAAGAAGGACTTTCCCAGAAGGAACAGCTGAAACGGCTCCAAGACTTCAGCGATGGCGTCTATAATATATTGGTAGGAACAAGCATCAGCGAGGAAGGGCTTGATATTGCCGAGGCAGACCTCGCAATATTCTACGAGCCAGTTGCCAGTCCGTTGCGGGCGATCCAGAGGAGGGGACGGGTCGGCCGCGCCAGCGTCGGAACCGTGATCGTCCTCATCACGAAGAAAACACGGGACGAGGGGTTCTACTGGTCATCGGTCAAGAAGGAAGCGAATATGAAGAAAACCCTCTACGACATCCAAGCTGGGCAGCGGGATATGAACGACTACGAGACTTGAGGGTACCTTTAAAAATGTTCCCGGCTTCTATAGAGGGTATGACCTACGACGTCGTTGTGGTTGGGGGCGGCCCAGCAGGCTCACTGACCTCCATGTTCCTCAAGCGTGCTGGTAAACATGTTCTCCTGATTGATAAAGCGACATTTCCCCGTGACAAGATCTGTGGCGATGCCCAGGGACGCAAGCTCGCGGCATCCCTGAAGGACCTCGGCATCTACGAGGACTATACCAAGCTCCCAAACGTAGCGATCTGGGGCATCCGGATGTCCTCACCAAACGGTACACAGATCGACATGGACCTGATCGATCGGCAGACAGGCACCCCAGGTTATGTCACCCGGCGCCAAGACCTTGACAACTACCTCTTCCAGACTGCCAAAGAAAAGTTCCATGTTGAAACCAAGGAAGGAGTCGCGATCACGGACATTCTGTTCGATGACAACGGCGCAATCACGGAATTGCAGTGCCAGAACGTTGAGACCAAAGAAACATTCTCACTCGCCGCAAAACTTTATGTTGGTGCAGACGGCGCGAACAGTATCTTTGCCCAGAAACTCGATCTAAGCGTTCCGCCTGAACACTTTATTGTCGGGCTCCGCGCGTACTACAAGAACGTGGAGGGGCTTAGCGACAAGATCGAGATCCACTTGCTCAAGAATCTGGTTCCCGGCTACTTCTGGATCTTCCCGCTGCCGAACAAGGAAGCGAACGTCGGCCTTGGTATGATCATCAAGGACAAGAAGGAGAAAGGAATCAACCTTGTCCAAGAATTGAAAGATTCGGTTGCCAAAGATCCGCTCTTCGTTGAACGGTTCAAGGAAGCGGAGCTTGATGGCGAAATCAAGGCCTGGAGCCTTCCGCTTTCTTCACACCACCGCAAGAACTACGGCCCGAACTATGTTTTGGTTGGTGACGCCGCATCATTGATTGATCCGTTGAGTGGCGAAGGGGTTGGCACATCTTCTATTTCCGCCAGACACGCCTCGAAGGTCCTTGTCGAAGCGCTTGACAAGAACGAGATTACCGAAGGATTTCTCAAGAACTACGACAAGAACCTCTGGGACGAGATCGGGAAGGAAGTCAAGGCTGACTACCGCATCCAGCGGCTTGGTGCCAAGTTCCCCTTCTTGTTAAACCGCCTGATGGAAAAGGCTTCCAAGAATCCAGAGTTCCGCAAGAAGTTCGAACAACTGCTTCCCTACGCAGAAGGCAAGGACAAGATCGGGAAGTGGAGCTTCATTGCACAACTGTTCAAGTGATTGTATGGTCCAAAAGCTTGCCCTCGACTTTGTTCGGACAACTGAGGCAGCGGCAATGAGCGCTGCTTGGTGGGTTGGCAAAGGTAATAAGAAAGCAGCTGACCAGGCTGCCACTGAGGCCATGCGCAAGGCGTTCAACCAGATCGACATTGACGGGACGGTCGTGATCGGCGAAGGGGAACGCGACGAAGCGCCAATGCTGTTTATCGGCGAAAAGGTCGGTACCGGAAACGGGCCGAAGGTCGACATTGCCGTCGACCCGTTGGAGTGCACGAACTTTACCGCTCGGGGAGAACCGAATTCCATTGCGGTGTTTGCGGCTGCGCCAAGCGGGACGTTACTGCACGCGCCGGACGGGTACATGCAACAGATCGGGGTTGGCCAGGACTGCGTCGGAACGATTGACCTTGACGCTTCACCTGAAGAGAACATCACGGCTGTTGCCCGGTGCCTCGGGAAGGACGTGAAGAACGTGTCCGTGATTATGCTTGAACGCGATTACAATGCCGCTCTTCTTGAAGGGGTGCGGAAGACAGGCTGCAAGATTATGCTCGTCCGGGACGGGACGGTCTGGGGCGCCATTGCGTCGGCAATGAAGGGAACTGGGATCGACCTTTTCCTTGGCAGCGGTGCTGCTCCTGAAGGGGTGATCAGCGCCGTGGCATTGAAGTGCCTCGAGGGGGAGTTCCAGGGCAGGCTCTGGTTCAAGAGTGACGAGCAGAAGGTGCGGGCCGGGAAGATGGGGATCACTGATCTTCAGAAGAAGTACACCATGAACGAGCTGGTCCGCACGGACAACGCTCTCTTCATCGCGACCGGGGTGACTGCGGGACCGTTCCTCAACGGGGTCGAGCTTGGGAAGAATTCAGCGCGGACCCATTCGGTTGTCATGAACGCGCAGACGAAGTCGATCCGGTACATTGACGCGCGGCATACGTTTGCGTAAGTACTCTAAACATATATACTCCACCAGCGAAATCTTTATAAACAAAAACGTGATACTATAAGAAATTTGTTTTCAGGAGTTATACCACCAAAAGGTAACTATGCATCGGTCTCAAGACGCTCGGGTTTGTCCGGAATGTGGCAGTGATCGCGTTGTCTTTGACTCGAGTCGGAGCGAGTCACTCTGTGCACGGTGTGGTTCTGTCCTGAAAGAATCAATGATCGATACAACCCAGGAATGGCGTGCATTTGACGACGACCAGCGATCCAAGCGTGTCCGAACTGGAGCCGTTCTCACCCCCACCAAGCATGACCAAGGGATTACCACAGAGATCGGGAAAGGAAAGGGCGAGCTCTTCAAGGTCTCAAGTAAGAAGCGTGCCCAGTACTACCGGCTCACGAAGTGGCACAAGCGCCTGATCAAGAGTCGTGACCGCAACCTGTCGTTCGCACTCTCTGAGCTCCAGCGGCTCATTTCCTACCTGCATTTGTCGCGGGCCATTCACGAGAAGGTGGCTAGGCTCTATCAACAGGCCGTGAACAAGGGACTGGTTCGTGGCCGATCCACGGAATCCATTATCAATGCTCTTCTTTATACCACTTGCCGCGAGGAAGGTGCTCCCCGGACGCTTGACGAGATTTCCAAGGCATCCGGCATCAACAAGAAGGACATTGGCAAGACCTACCGGTACATTGCCCGGAAGCTCAAGATTCGCATCCTCCCAGCAAAGGCACAGGATTATGTTCCTCGATTCGGTTCGCTCTTGAACCTCTCCGAGCGCGTCCAGGTGAAGGCAGTTGAAATCCTCGATGACGCTGCCAAGCACGACGTCACCAGCGGGAAAGGCCCGATCGGCGTCGCTGCCGCTGCTTTGTACATTGCAGCGGTGCTCGTCGGTGAAAAGCGAACACAACGGGAAGTGGCTGACATGATTGGTGTCACTGAAGTCACGATCCGAAACCGCTACAAGGAAATGGTCGAGGCCCTCGGCATCAAGGACGAAGTCGAGGAAAAGGAAAAAGAGTAGCTTATTTGCCCGGGCCCGATAAACAAGATGTATGGGGCGTGCGATCTTCTTCCTGGCACTCATGTTCTCACTTTCGATCACGGTCACAACAGCAGCATCTCCGAACAACCTCCTCGAAATCACACTTACCCAAAACACAACCGCAGGAACCGTCACGCTGCCGAATGAAGGGACCAAGCTTCCGACGCAACACAGCAACAAAACCGGAATCGGAGACACTTATCTCGTCCACACCGTTGGAAATTCGGTTGCTGCGCTCGTCTTCTCGCAGACGAATCCCCATTCCATTGTCTACAACCAGACGACCGGCCAGGTGACCCTGCAACTCCGGCAGAACCTCACTCCTTCCCAAGCATTTCTCGTCTTTACCAAAGGTGATGAAAGAACGGTTCTTGATCATCTCACGGACATTACCTCGAGTACCTTCTTGACGAAACCCATGCCGTCATTCGCCTTCGCGACCAACAAGTATGCGGTCCGCTTCATCATGAACATCTCTGGGGTCAATCTGACAACACCGCTGCTCTTGAAAAAAGGGATCCAGACCATCGAGATTGCAAACGATCAGGGTTCGGTGAACGGGACGGTCAATATCGCAATTACCCGCCCGTAGAAACCCTCTTAATGGTAGCAGACGAATAAGAGGGTATGGGGGTGCGCCGACTCGTCATTTTCGCTGTGCTACTGGTGAGTGTGATCTCGGTCGTGTTTTTTCTTAGTGGCCCTGCTCCACCGAAGGAAGAAGGAGTCATTCTCATCACTGACGCAGGGACACTGTTCAAGAATCCTGACGGGACGTATACCGCACAGCTCCTTGCTTCCCCTCCCCGGCCGCACCTCGAAACCATGATTACCGAAGATGAGGAAAGCTACACAATCCGGATTGGGAAAACCTGTGCCACATTTCTGAGAAAAGGAACGCAAATCATTGCGCTCACGATCGGGGAGCAATACTTATCACTCGGCGGAGTCAACATCACTGAAATGCCAATCACCAAAGGAAACAAGGTTACTTATCCGAATCTCTTCCCGGGTGTGGATGCTGTCTACGAAACCTTTCCGAACAAAATCAAAGAGTCGCTCGTGATCAAAGAACCTCCTTCCGAACCACTTGATCTGTCGTTCCTTGTTGAGGTTCCGGAAGCAACTCCTTCCGAACAGGAACATGGCGACGTTGTGTTCCTTGGGAACGACGGTACTCCTGTCGTTACTCTTTTTGCACCTGTTCGCACTGACGCTGACGGGAATACAGTCTCCGGATCCCTCCGTGTGCTTCAAGAAGGTGGAGCATACCGAATCGTCATGGACGGGGTCACCGGTGGGCTCGGGACAGCGGCATATCCTGTTGTTATTGACCCAACCCTCGGCGGGCAGAGCAATGGGACTGACAGCAGTGGAACCATTCTTCTGCAAGATGGGTATGTCAGTCAGTCGACCTGGGTCCGGACAAACGCAACAACAGAGGTTCGTGTTGGGCACAGCACGCAGGCCGTGAATGCGTTCTTTGACTTCGATACTGACATGATTCCAAACACGGCATACATCCTCCAAGTGAACCTTTCTCTCTATATCTATGCCATTAACGGGGACGGGAACTACCTGACAGTGTTTCCCCTCCAGACATATAGCGCCTTATATGCGGACACTGCTACCGGGAATGAAGCATTATATACGGACGCCGAAAACGGGACTGTTTTCCTGAATCAATATACCGGCTACCCGAGCGCCGGGAACTGGGATTACATTATTCTGAATAAAAACGCCTCAACCTATGTCCAGGACAACTTGTCCAGCAATTTCTTTTCCATTGGCATCACGGGAAACCAAAGCTCAGGGGTCAACCTTTGGCTCAATGCTTCGGAAAGTACGAACGTCCCGTCGGTGAATATCACCTATACGCTCCCGCCTGAGCTCACGATCAATGAACCGGCAAACGCGACTGTATACAATCTTTCTGAATCCGTGTTGTTCAACTTGACTCCGACAGATGATAACACGTACCTGAACATCACGATATATGCGGATAATACGACGCCAGGGGGCGAGGATTACATTGCCCGGTTTACAAATATCGTGAATAATACTAATATTCTCTTCAATTGGTCGACGCCGTTGACAGCGAATGACAGTAGCACGATCTTTCTGTACCATTTTGACAATCGGACGGTGTACGGAGAGACGCATAATGAAGAGACCAAGAGCGGCTCTATCATCTACGATTTCACCAACCACGGCCTGAACGGGACCGGACAGATGCTCACGTTCAATGATAGTGGGGGGATGTTCGGTGGGGCATTCCTGTACAACGCCACAACCGGTGCATCAGCACCTCGCATTCAAATTGGCGGTGCAAGTGGTCCTGAAGCTCAACTCGATTTCGAACAAAATGAAAACTTTACTATCATGGTGTGGGTGAAGCTGTCTGGTTCCCAGGGGGTGGATGGTAACTTCTATGGGAGATTCAATGTTGGCGGAAGCCAGGGGTATGCCTTCGGATATGATGACGTGACCGGGAAGTTATTGTGTTCCACCGTACTTGTGACCAACTATACTGTCGTGGATGCTACAACCTCCATCAACGACAGTCAATGGCACCTTGTCGCCTGCACCCGGAACATCAGCGGCTCGGGGGCGATCATCCGCATCTATATTGACGGTATTCTTGATGGTGAGAACACGAGCGCGACCATGGCGAATGTGTCATCGGACGGGCAAGGTTATATCGGAACCTTGGGTGTCGGGGGCACCTTCCTCTATTCCGGGAATGGAAGCATTGACGAAGTCTCCCTCTGGAACAGGACGCTATCACAAAAAGAAATTCTCTTCCGCTATAGGCTCCAGCCAGACCTCTATCGGTGGGAGGCGAATGTCAGTGATAGTGGGGGAACAGTCTCATCAGGAGCCTATTGGTTTATTGTTGATCAAGCACCAAATGTAACATTGGTTTTCCCGGAAAATACGTCCGTCCAAGGATCGAATACCTCGATCTATCTCAATTTCACAGTCTATGATGACGATGGTCAGAACCTTACGGTGGAGGTCTTCGGGACGAACGGGACGGTCCCCAGCAGAGAATATCTTCTTTACCGAGGAGTGAATGTCACACCAAATTCGAGCATCCTCGTGAACTATAGTGCCCCGGTAACTGTGGGCCATATCAATTGGACTGTCTTGCTGTTCCATCTTGACAATCAATCAGCATTTGGTGAACGTAGCTCGCTTGTTTATGATTTCAGTGGGAAAGGGCATAATGGAGCTACAAGCTTGTCAGTCAATGCGACAGGCGGGCGTTTCGGAGGGTCATTCGACTTCGTCTCGGTGAACAATACGATTAATGTGAGTGACGAAAATCTTCTAGACATCCCTAATGGTAAGAATTTCACGTATGCTGCTTGGATCCGAGCCAATACGATTGATGTTAATTCATATATATTCTATAAGGTAAGAGTAGGGGAAGCGCCGGGTCTTGGCTATAGTTTATATCTCCAAAAGACGTCCTACACGCCTATTTGCACGATAACCACCGACAATGGCGTTTTGGGGACAACCTATAGTGCAACAGGAACGCAGGCATTGAATGACAGTGCTTGGCACTTTGTCGCGTGCGTTATTGATGGAACGAATGGAAACATCTCTGTTTATATAGATGGCCTTCTGAACGCCTACACACTGGGGGTGGCCGGAAGTGCCAATAATGGGGTGAAACTGTTTATTGGAGGAACGTACCCGGCGGTCGGGTTTGCCGGCTCTGCGACGTTCTTCAATGGATCGATTGATGAGATTTCAATCTGGAACAGAACGCTTTCAGAAGCAGAGCTCCGGCCGCTCTTCAGACTCATTCCAACGACCTATTACGTCAATGTCACGGTTGCTGATGGGTTGCGATTCTTTAACACGACCTGGCAATTCAGGATCAATAGTATTCCGGAGATCCTGAACCTCTCGATTACGAGTGATACGATAAACAACGAATCTTCGGGGAACCTCACTGGAAATTTCACGTATGTTGACCAAGATGGGGATTCTCAGGTCTTGAACGAGACAAAATGGTTCCAGAACGATCAGACTGTTCCTAGCCTTGATAATCAAACCTATGTTCAGGCTACTAACTTGACGAAGAATGATTCCTGGATCTTTTCAGTCCGTGTGTATGATGGCGGGAACTGGAGTGCCTGGACGAATTACACCATCAACATTACAAACGCTCCCCCAACAACGGGTCCAGCTATCGTGTTCAATTCGAACCTCCAGGTAACCAGTGTTGTCCTCCAAGGGGAACGGATCTTCATCAGATCAAATGTCACCGACATGGATGGTGTCGGAAATATATCATCCGTGACTATCAGCATTTGGGATCAGGATGGGGATCCGCTTGTTTCGAATCAAGCCATGAACGTAAATAGCACACTGTCTTCCACGACTCGGACGTATCAATATACCTATGATGTTTCTGGAACGGCCGTATCCGGTGTGTATCCAATAATGGTTGTTGCCTCTGATGGAGAAGCGGCAATTTTAAATACAGGATTCTTTGCAATCGCAACAGAGGGGATGAAATTGATTGTCACAATCACCCTCAATAATACGGACAATACTGTGTTGTTCCCCGGCTATCCACCAACAATTGCCAGTGGATTAACAAGTAAGAGTGATTTCACCCCAGATCATTTCTTTGTAGCAAGCAATGATTCCCGGACTGTGACAGGCCTTGTCTTCTCGGAGCGCAATCCGTGGGTCTTGGTCTATCTCCAGGGAACAGAAAATCACTCCCTAGTGTTATCTGCTGCGTTGAGAAATTCTCAGTATTTTCTTGCCTTCACGAAAGGGTCGTGGATCAACATCGAGAAACGAATGCCGTTGATTGAAACTGGGGATTTCCTGACGAAGATCTCGCCCTCGTTTTCCTTTACCCTTGGGACAAAGTATGTTGTCAGGATGATCCTGAAGTATCTTGACATCAATCTCGTGAACTCCCTTGCCGCGAAACGAGGTCAGCATAACATCATTATCGAGAGCCTGCGAAACGACACGGCGAAGGCACTCAAGGTGACCCGGGGATAGGTTTTAAAGTTCAGTGGTTCAGTGATGGAACATGAAACGTGTCCTTGCAGCAGGAACATTTAATCTCCTTCACCCGGGTCATGTGCAGTTCCTTGAAACAGCTAAAGGACTCGGAGATGAGCTTGTTGTGATTGTTGCAACCGATGCAACAGCAATAAAGGGAAAGGGGTATGTCCTCCTCCCTGCTGCATCTCGTGTTGCCCTCGTGCGGGCGCTACGATGTGTTGATCGTGCACGAATAGGGAATGAAGGCGATGTGCTTGCGATTCTTGAGGAAGAACGTCCTGCTGTTGTCGCCCTTGGATTTGATCAACCCTTCACAGAAGACGTGATTACGCGGCGCGCTACGGCAATCGGATTTCCCTGTAAGGTTGTCCGGCTCCCGAAATTCGGAAACTGGAGTACGCGCTCAATGATGAATAACAAGAGAAAAAGAAAGAAAGGAAAATGAGGTTACTCTTCCTCATCTTCGTCACCATCAAGGAACTCGTCTTCGTCACTCGTCTCTTCATCTTCGTCGCCGAATAGGGTTCTCATGGTCACACCTCCATTTCCAGTGTAACAACGATGCGCTTCTATTGCACAACAACTATATAAACATTTCAGGAACCGCTGAAGCACTCACAGAAGGTTCCGTCAAGCGCGCTACACAGAAGGGTGCCCCCGTTTTCCTGAATAACCCCGATACCGAACGTTTTTTCATCATACTTGATCGCCTTGAGCAGGATGACGGTGTTCCCGGTTGCAGTTTCTATGGCCTGGCGGTCGTTCTCGTTGTCCCAGTCCGGCAACGCTGTCAGATCAATCACGCCCATCATTGTTGAACCACTGAACAGGATGGGGATTGAAACACACCCCTCGGGGAGATTCGAAGAGTCAAATGGGAGATCTGTCAACCCGAGATCTGCGAGCGTCTCTCCGGTTTGGCTTGGGAAGCCCTGGAAGTTCGCGATCGACAGTACAAGAAACACGAGCAAGACGATAAAGCCAGCAAGGTGAATGGGTTTGGTGAGGAAGTTCGCAAATTTGTTTTGGAACCGGTTGATCGCCGTTACCTGGCCACCCATCGCATCAACAACAGCAAACCTTGTTTCCTGGCCAGCTTCCATGAGAACTTCATAGATGTCGTCAATTCGTTCCGCGTGCCGTGCCTTGAATGATGGGAGCACCTGTTCTGCAACATGTTTTGCCTGCGCTGCGTCAATTGGTTTGAGAATCTTTCGGAGTTCGAGGGCATGACGCAGCTGAGCAACTTCTTGTTCAAGGCGCGAAAGCCGGTCAAATCCAGGGAGATTGTGAGTGATCATGACGAGTGAGATCGTGAGGATGGCAACCGCAAGCAGACTGTACAGGATACTGCTGACCATGGAGGCGATGAACGACGGAAGGAACGAGAAGAGGGTGACACCAAAGATGGTAGTGAGCGCCGCACCACCCATCATCGCCAGCACACCGAAGACGAAGACGAAGACAAGCCGAACAAGACCGCGCAAAGCTTTGATACCGCTCGTCACCAGACCACCGTAGAAGAAGATCAGGATAAGTGTAATTGCAAAGTCAACTGCTTGCAAAATGTCGGGAAGTGCTCCGAGTAATCCGAAGGGATCGGCCATACAAGTGCTTATTTGGTTCGCTACCCATTAAAGAGCATGCGGTTTGTGTGTGTGGCATGCAATCGAACGTTCTCCGGGAGAACACTTCCCTATCGGTGTTCCTGTGGTGGGCCGCTTGACTGTGAGAACACTGTGAAGCAGGTACGACTTTCAGGAGCATTTCGGCACGCCCGGTATATGCCATTGTTGCCTGTTCGGAAGCTTGTGACCTTGGGTGAAGGGGGAACGCCGCTGCTCCGCTTGGAGCGGCTTGAGAAGGCGTTTCAGTTGCCGTTCAAGTTGTACGCGAAAAACGAGGCCGTGAATCCAACAGGATCGTTCAAGGATCGCGGGAGTTCTGTTGAAGTTGCGGCAGCAGTTACCCATCATGCAAAGCGTGCGGCTGTTGCCTCGACTGGGAACATGGGAGCATCACTCGCGGCATATTCCGGAAAGGCGGGAATCCCGTTGACCGTGTACACCCCAAAGGACGCAGCACCAACGAAACTGGAGCAGATCCTTGCCTATGGTGCACATGTTGTTCGTGTCCGACAGGTGTACAGTGAGGTGATTGCTGGAGTTGAAGCGTTGTGCAAAGAGAAGAAGGTATACTTGTTGGGTGATTACGTCTTCCGGCGGGAAGGAACCAAGACCGTTGGTTGTGAAATCGCTGAGCAACTCGGCCGGGCACCGGATACGGTTGTTGTGCCGATTGGTAATGGACTGCTCTTTTCTGGTGTGTGGAAGGCGTTCACGGAATTCAAGAAGCTCAAATGGATTCGAAATCTCCCGCGCATGGTTGGCGTCCAGGCAACTGGCTGCAAACCTGTAGTGAATGCGTTGCGATCAGGCCGATGGAACCGTGTGGAACGGCCGAAGACCGTTGCCATGGCGATTGAATGTGACCTTCCCATGGACGGGTTGTTGGTCTTGCAGGCAATCCGGGCATCACGGGGAACGGCCTTGTCTGTTGGTGACCGGGAGATTCTCCGGGCAGTTGATCTGCTTGCACAGCATGAGGGATTGTTTGCTGAGCCAGCAGGAGCTGCTGCGCTCGCGGGGATCTTGAAGGATCCGTCACAGTACCGGCGGGGAAGCACGGTCGTGTGCGTGGTGAGTGGCCATGGATTGAAAGCGCCGCATCATGATCCTCATCATCGGATGACGGAACGGGCAACAGTGCTATGATTTCCTGAAGAATAACAATGTTATATCAGAATCTGTCAACGTTTAAATAGCCTCTCCTTTCATAGATGTGCCTATGGCACGGATGTACGCCCGGAAGCGAGGGAAAGCAAAGAGCCGCAAACCCATGAAGAAGGTCGCTCCATGGGTCTCCTACAACCCTGCGGAGATCGAGGAGATCGTGGTCAAGCTCGCGAATCAGGGCAAGCAACCTGCCAAGATCGGCTTGCTCCTTCGGGACCAGTACGGCATCCCCACCACGCGGATCAATAAAACAAAACTCACAACGATCCTCAAGAAACACAAGCTCCAGCAGGAGGTCCCGGACGATTTGTTCAACCTTATGAAGAAAGCCGTGCTCCTCCACAGCCACATGGCGAAGAACAAGCGCGACTACACCAGCTACCGTGGCTTGGAGCTGACTGAATCCAAGATTCGCCGGTTGGGGAAGTATTACATCAAGCAGAAGGTCCTTCCGACAACCTGGAAGTACTCTATTGACCGCGCGCGGCTGCTTGTGAAGTAGTTACGCCAGCACACGCAGTTTCTTGCTCGCCAGCGCCCGCAGCACACGCTTCCCTGTTTCCGACTTCTTCCTGATTGCGATTTGGCCATCACCGCCGACGAGCGGCGAGAAGATGTAGTCGTCCTTGTGGTAGACATCAATCATCCGGCCGCTGTACTCATTGTCGACCAGGATCGAGATGTACGCGCCTGACTCGCGAACTTCGAACTCAATCGGCGCCTTTAGCGTGGGGTTCTTCGGCTCGACAGAAATATGAATGCCCAGCCGCTTCTCGAGTGCCTGGATCGTGCTGCCCTTTGTCCCGACAACCCGGCCGATCCGATCGTTCGCGACGCGCACGATCGCGTTATGATCGTCAAGCACCTCGACTTCAGCATTCCGGTCGTACTGCTCGAGTTCTTCAGCGATCCGTTCTGCAGCAAGTGCTTGGACACCACTCTTCTTTTTCTCTTTCCCGACAGGAACCATGACATTCTCCTCACCAAACGTGTAGATCTCATACTCCAGTGTATTTGACTCCATGTCACGGACTTCCACAACCGGCCGTGCCAGATCTGCTTCTGTCATCCCGCTCGGCACTTTCACTAAGAAGTTCAGAATATACACTTTTGTGACCTTCCCCCCGTCAATGTAAATAATTGTATCAATCACGTGGGGAATAATCCCAAGTTCGATTCTCCCGATAAACCGCTGCACTGCTGACACAGGATCAGTTGCATGAATCACGCCGATCATCCCGACACCCGCGAGTCGCAAATCAGCGAACACACGGAAGTCGTGTGTTCGGCGAATTTCATCAAATATGGTGTAATCCGGACGGACCAACAATAGGATATCTGCTGTCTTCTCCCAATTCCCCTCCAGCGGTCCGTACTGCGTAATATCTTTCCCGACCTGCAAGTCGCGCGGATGTTCAAATGTTTTCACGATCTTTCCATGCGACGCAAGTTCCTCGGCGACTGCGGTGGCAAAGCTTGATTTCCCAGCACCTGGTGAACCGGCGATTAGGGTCCCCTGTGCAACGTCTCCAATTCGCTTCCGGAGTTCCGGTGTAAGGTGGTAATCAGCAAGACTCGGTTTTGCAATTGGCCGCACCACAGTCAACTCCAGTGCCTCGGACAGTGGCTGGCGCGTCACCACGACGCGGAAGTCTCCCAGTTGAATCACCATGGCGCCGCCCCTTTCCATCTCAATGAAGGAATCATCGTCTGCCCGCGCCTTGGCACCGATCTCGTTAATAATCGCCTTCAGGTTACCTTCTTCCATGGGCGTCTTCGAGAGTTGGACAAGTTCGACTGCTCCTGGTTTTCCCCGCTTCGCCATCGGTGGTACTCCGACTTTCAAGTGGACGGACTGGGTGTCCTTGGTAAAGAAGTCCTCGAGTTTGATCTTCTCGGGAATGATCTGCGGTATATGGTCGACCGCGACACCTTCTGCCTGAGCGACCAGCGCCTGAATATAATCAGCAGTGACCAACGTCGCGTTCTCCTTTGCTGCCACATCCCGGATGATAGCATCAATCCTTCCTTTCTTTGCAAGTTGGATTTCTTCCAGTGTCGGTCGGACGCCAACAAACTCAACAGAGATGTCATGTTCCACTCCAAGCGCCCGAATCTTCTTTATCTCCTCCAGACCTGCTACGCCGATCCCCCGATGTCGGGATGCCTGGGACTGCAACTCGTCCACGACTGCTTTCGGGATAATAATCCGGGCGTGTTTCAACTTTCCTGACTCAATATCTCGGGAGAGTGCTCCCCGAATCAACACTGAGGTATCTGGAACAATTTTCGTCAATGTGCTAGGTGGTTTGTGGTTCATAGAATCAAGCAGGGTTTCCTATCCTATTTAAATACATAGCAGACAGTATATAAAAGGGGTTTTAAATGGCGGGGTTTTCAGTCAAAGTTGAAAATGTTGTCGCCTTCGTCGCGCTTGGAAAGCCGATCGCACTGACAAAACTTGTGAACAACATTGAAAACGCGGAATACGAGCCAGAGCAGTTTCCTGGGCTAGTGTACCGAACAACAGAGCCACGGGCAGCGGCGCTGATCTTCTCATCTGGAAAAATCGTCTGCACTGGCGCCAAATCCATTGAAAAGGCCCATGAAGCCATCAAGAAAGTCGTGGCCAAGATCCGGGAAGCGGGTATCGATGTCCCTACAAAGTACAATGTGAAGGTTGAAAACATTGTCGCATCATCGAAGATTGATGCAAAACTGAACCTTGAAGAAATTACGTTTTCATTGGAAAACGCGGAATACGAGCCAGAGCAGTTTCCTGGGCTTGTCTATCGGATTTCAGAGCCGCGGGTCGCATTCCTCCTGTTCTCGAGCGGGAAGATCATCTGCACCGGTGCGCACACCATCGACGATATCCACACGGCACTCGCAAAACTGAAAAAGCGACTCGAAGATATCGGTGTTCGAGTGAAACCATCGTCACCGAGTGATGCAGCAACACCGACACCGAAGACAAAGCCAAAACCAGCGTCAGAAAAATAGTCACTGAGTAAACTACTTTTTCTCAATCAGTACCGCGTTAATCACGGCATCCCGTGCAGGAGAATTTGTCACACGTGCGAGTCCTGCTTCGGTCTTGATGATCGTCTGTTTCGTAATCACATTCCGTCGCGCATAGTTCGGGTTCGACGGATTCTCTTCAACGTTGAGGATCTTGCTCATCACCGTCTTCCCTGTCTTGGGATCAGCGACGACCGCGGTCGGTGCTGCGAGCAAGATATGTCGTGAGCCAACACCCCGCTTGTCTCGGGAATAGGCTCGGCGCTCCCCGAGAACGGTCTCAAGAAACTCGTGACCACGATCCCGCTTTTTCTTCTTTCGATTGGTTGTCATCTTCTTCCCAGTCGGCCCTTTTCCCAGATCGCGTTTCCAGCGTGCCATAATCCTCATCCTTGTCGAATGCAAGCTTATAAATGTTCCATATCCATAAATAGATCCACAAACCGATCACAGGAAACACTTTATGGAAAACGAACGTAATGGCACTGGCACAGCCCGTCCATTGGACGTTTTGGGCAACTCCCTTGAGAAGACCATCCTTGTCAAGACCAAGCATGGTGAAGACATCACCGGGCAACTCAAGGCCTTTGATTCCCATATCAACGTCTGGCTGGACGATGCCCGGGTAAATGGCGAGAAAGAGATCCGCCTCGGTACGGTACTGATTCGCGGGGACTCGATCGTTTATATATCTCCAGGCAAGTAGCTGCGTAGGTGAACTGGTATGGCAAAGGGAACCCCCAGTTTTGGAAAGAGGAACAAGAAGACGCACATCATGTGCCGTCGCTGCGGTAATCGTACCTATCATGCAACCAAGAATATCTGTTCCAAGTGCGGCTTTGGAAAATCAGCGCGTTTGAAGAAAATGGCTGCACAAACCAAATATCTCAACGGCAACCGCCGTGTTTAATGTTCAACCTTTGTTTCATGTACTCGTGAACGGGGAGGTGTTACTATGAATGAACAAGCATGTTGTCAAGAAGACTGCTGTAACGAGGTTCGCATCGGCCAGCCGGTTCCGAACCTGAAGGCAAACGCCTACCAAACAGGCGAGTTCAAGCAGATCTCACTCAGCGATTATAAAGGGAAGTGGATTGTCCTCTTCTTTTACCCTCGCGACTTCACATTCGTCTGTCCGACCGAGATCAGAAGTTTTGCAAAGCACGAAGCTGCCTTCAAAGAAAAAGGCGCGGTCGTCCTCGGTGCGTCAACAGATTCTGAACACTCACACAAAGCGTGGTTCGAACGTGATCTGCAGGAAGTGAAGTTCCCTGTCATTGCAGACACGACTCATGTCTGGTCGCGAACCCTTGGTATCCTGAAAGAGGACGAGGGACTCGCGTACCGCGGGACATTCATCATTGATCCTGAAGGAATCCTTCGGTACATCGTGATTGCTGACCTCAATGTCGGCCGGTCAGTTGAGGAAACCCTGCGAACCCTGGCTGCACTGCAAACTGGCGAACTCTGTCCAATCAATTGGAAACCTGGTGAGAAAACCCTCGGAAAAGGATAAGGTTATTTTTTCCTCTCCGGCACCCTGCAGTGCTCGCACACTTCCAGAACACGCTCTTCGGCGATCACTAAAGCGGCTTCGCGAGGTGTGATTTCATCGTTGCGCATGCGCTTGAGCATCTCCTTCGTGTTTTCCGTGATTTTTTCTTCAACGAGCTTGAACATTTCCTGCTCTGTCCCTTTCTTGTACTCAACGTACGAGGAGATAACACCACCCGCATTGGCAACAAAATCAGGAACAACGAGAATATCCCGATGATGGAGCATGGCTTCTGTCTTTGGTTTTGCAGGGATGTTCGACCCTTCGACGATGAGTTCTGCCTTGATCTTGTCGACATGTTCCTCTCGAATCAGATCAGGAATAGCAGCAGTCACTAATATCTTTGCATCCGTCAGGACGATTTCCGTGCCGGGAAGGATCTTGCAGCCTGGATAGGCAGTGACAGTTCGTTTTTCCTGCTTCACCTTTGCAAGAGTTTTGAAGTCAAGTCCGTCTTTCTTGTAGGCAACGCCCCGTGAATCAGAAACCGCAATAATTTTTGCTCCTACCTCGGCCAGAAACTTGGCAGCAAACCAGCCAACATTTCCAAATCCCTCAATCGCAACCGTACACTTTGCGAGATCCATGTTGTTGAAATCAGCAGCAACCTTGAGCGCATGGAAAACTCCAAATCCCGTAGAGCCAAGCTCGTGAGGAAGTCCTCCCATCGCCTTCGGTTTTCCTGTGGCAGCGGTCGGGTCGCCATTTGCCTCTACAAAGGTTTTCATTTCTGTTTCCGCCATGTTCATATCTGGACCAGCGATATAGAGCGATGGATTGATTGCTTTGATTGCTTTGGCAAAGGTTGCAACAAGCTCCTGTTTCTTTTTCGGAGAGATGCTTTTGTCGTCTGCAATGATACCGCCCTTGGCTCCACCGAAAGGAAGGCCAGCAAGCGAGTTTTTCCATGTCATGGCCCGGGCCAGCTTCGCAACCTCATCGACGGTGACCGTCGGGGTCATTCTGATGCCGCCCTTGCCTGGACCAAGTGCTGTATTATCAATGACAACGAAGCCTCGCATCCCAACTTTGGGATTATAGACCTGGAAAATTTTCTCTGGGCCGACGTGATCGAATTCGACCATGCGGGCTACTTAGATAGTTGCATATATATCTTGCATGGTAAGGTTTGACGCCTTCCTGAAGCACCTATTTAAGGTTATTCGCCGTATATTAAGTACTCATTTGGGGGAAACCATGAAGCTGAAAAACATTTTTGGCTCTGACGAACTTGATATCGATGAAGTGGGTCAAAGTGAAGAATACGTCGAAGTCTCGCACATGGACGCCTCCCGTGGCGGCAGTGGCCGGCTGGCGATCCGCGTCGAACGACTTGAAGACTTTGCTGACACTGACCGTGTTCTCAAGGCGCTCCGCCGAGGGTCTGTTGTGTTCCTGAAAATCAAGGGACTCAAAGACAAGGACATGGGCGAGCTCAAGCGTGCCGTTGAGAAGCTCAAGAAGACTGCATTGGCAAACAACGGTGACATTGCTGGCGTTGAGAACGACTGGCTCATCATCACACCCGAGTTCGCAATTGTTGAGCGCGAATAAGTTCTTCGTTTAGAACGCGAACACACCCAGTCCTGCGAGGATCAAGGCTGCTCCCCATGCACCCTTGTTCCAAGAAAGAACTTTTTGCCCATCCAGTGGTGCGATCGGGATCAAATTGAACAGGGCAAGCCATGCGTTAATACGCGCAGCAAAGGCAAGTTCCGGGATGGTGAACAAGAAGGCGAGTGTCATAAAGACGCCGTACATGAGAAGATTAAACACAGGGCCAGCTACCCCAATCTTCCCAACTTCGTCTTTCCTGTGTTCTTTGAATATGTACGGACTCCCAAATACAACTGCACCTGGAGCTGCAAAAATAAACGCACCATTAGTAACGAATGTAAACAAGAATGCAAGTAACAATCCTTGCGGCCATAATCGAAACGCTGCAAAATACCCGAATCGGCGTGCAACGTACCGATGACTTAATTCATGCCCGACAAACGCAACCCCGACCGCAATCATAGAGAGGAGAAAAAAAGTTGGTTGGGTGAGCGCTTCTGGATAGGCGAACACGAAAGAGAGGACAAGGAATGCAACAAGGATGTCCCGGAGTTCACGTCTTCCGAAGCTCATAGGGCATTCATGACCCTTTGCTTCATAAAAGTTATTTGAATCCCAAGGGAGAAGAGCGAGCCTATGAGAATAACCTTCGCGATCATTGCCTTGACCTTCGTCTTGTTCATTGCCCAGAACCTGACCCCAGCAACGGTCATCTCCGTTCCGATCGTGAGCGAAGCAGCGACCGAGGTTGGGTACACTATTCTCGTGAACGGGGAGGCAGTGCAGACAGGAACCGCCTTCTTGGAGCAAGGGAGTCAAGAACTTGCTGTTCTTGTCCCGATTGTCCCGATTACGGTTCATACAATAGGAATCACCCTGAATAGTGAGTCAGTGCTGATCCTCGAAGAGGAGATCTCTGCAGTCTCCCTGGTAACACACACACTTTCACTTGTCCCGTCAGAAGCACTCGGTGGAAGCCTCTGGCAGTTTCTCACCTACATGCTCATGCACGCGGACATCATGCATATTTTCTTGAACATGTTTGTCTTGTTCATCTTCGGTCCGGTTGTCGAACAAACCATCGGCCGCTACCGCTTCCTTGCGTTGTACGTTATCGCGGGCCTCGGTTCTGCAGCACTCCACCTCACGATTGTGCACGGCGACTCGTTGCTCCTTGGTGCATCCGGTGCTGTCCTTGGTGTCATGGCAGTCTATGCAATTCTCTATCCACGAAATTGGATCTTTACTTTTCCCGGTATTCCCATGCCTGCTGCGGTTGCTGTGGTGGTTTTTGCGATTCTCGAACTTTTCTACGGTGTCACCGGAAGCAATCCCGGAGTAGCAAACTTCGGCCATCTGGGAGGGATTATTACCGGTGTTGTCTTTGCGCTCTGGTTTCGCTACCGAGAACAACGAAGACCGGTTCAACTCGGTGCTGGCTACGAATTTGTGTGGGAATCCTAGGCCATTGACCGGGAGAATGAGAGTACTTCAAAATCGGAAAGGTGTGGGATTGTCTGCAACTGTTCCTCGAGTTTGTCCTGTGCTCCCCCTTCGTCAGGAATAACCTTCTTGAACAACAACGCCTTCATACCGAAGGCGAGTTCCTGTTCTTCAATGGAGAGCGGGTTCAATTTTTCAAGTGCTGCTTTCACCACGGGAACGGTTTCTGGACTGTCCGCCAGAATCCGGTACACCATAATGACTTCTCCCATACTACATCAAGGTCCTGAGAAATTGCAGGATGTGCATGCATACTTGTTTGCGCGCTGCTTACAGTGATCGCATCGGACGATCTGTTCCTTTCCGCATCCGGGGCATGGAAAGAGAACGTACTGTGGATCTCCTTCAATACGTCGCCCGCACGAAATGCATCGCAACTGACTTACCTTCTGTTCGGTCATTTCTTATCCTTCTTCTCTTTCTTTTTCTTCACCGGTGCTTTTTCGTGCTTTGGTGTCGGTCCCTTTTGCCGAGCCTCTGTTGCTTGTTTCACTTGTTCTGCCGTTGGTTTTGAAATCTTGTATTTCGAAAAAATCGCTGCCTTCTCGTATGCTGCAATCACATCCTCATCAGATGCGTCTGCCTTAATTACAAGCGTTTCCGGAAGCGGTTCAAGGTGGGTGACATTGCACTTTCGTCGCTTCACGTGCGTTGCGGCCCTCGGACCGGTGATCATCACAAAGGTGTCATCAACTTTCTTGACAATGACGCAGATGTTGCCTGCCTCGCGACCGGCAATCTTCATGCAGACCTGTCCAACATCAAACATATGCTATCACTGTGCCCTTGCCTTTTCAATCAACAGCTTCCTCGTACACGGGGAGCAGAGCTGCCCACCAAACGGCCGTTCTGGGCGGCATTTGGTCTTGGGGAGTGTTGCCATGATGTTTCGACGGCCTCGGGGCACTCCTGCAAGCGGGCCTTTGCACTGGGCACAGGACGCTGGAGAAGGTTGTTTCCGCCGGTATTTGATCCTCGTGCGGCCGCTTGGGGTCGTCACGCGGGTCCGGGCAAATGATCGGGAACGGAGCGCTGGTCGGGGCATACAGATCACATAACCGGGTAATATATAAAAAGGTTCGGTGTGTGGCTCCTCCTGACCCTGCTTTATAAGGCTCTCAGGATAATAGCATTTCTATGCGAGGGGTTACCCAAACGCTCTGGATCATCGTTGCTGCGATCGTGATCATGGTCACGGCGCTAGTCGTCCTGACGATTTTCGGGACGAGTATCGTTGACTTCACGTCTCTTGGAGAGGCATCGGCCTTCTGCCAGACCCAGGCAGCGTCAACGTGTGAAGCAGCAAAAGCGCTTCCGCCGACATGGCACGCAGACACGGTCTCGGTGAACGGGGAACCAACGTCCTGCTTTGCAACAACAAATATCGCAGAGTGTTCCCAAGTGCCATAGCTTCTTATGAATGGGCCTAAGCTCTGGCTGGTGATCGCGGCAGTGGTAGGGCTTGTTGCCGGGATTCTGTTGATCACTGCGTTTGTCCAGACCAGGAACATGTACCGAGCTGTTTCTCAGGACGAGACCGTCTGCCGGACGCAGGCAATGAGTTCCTGCCAGGTCGCGAAGGAGCTCCCAGCAACGTGGTTTATCAAAACGATTAAGAAAACACTGAGTTGCGCTGAGGTAACGGGCATTGGTTCCTGTGCCGATCTCGATATATAAGCAGATGACACTAAAAAGGTGTATATGCGTCGTGGTATTTCCCAGACCTTGTGGATCATCGTTGCTGCGATCGTGATCATGGTCACGGCGCTAGTCGTCCTGACGATTTTCGGGGCCGGGATCACACCGGTGACGAATCTTACGTCGGCAAAAAGCTCGTGTGTTGCTCAATTTGAAATCTCATGTGTTGCAACAGGAACGAATACACCGCCTGGCTGGACTGCCAGTACATTGAAGCTCCCCGATGGGTCGGTGACATCATGTTCAAAGCTTACCACATGCGAATGCACATCAACCCCTATCGGCACATCCGGTATTAACAAATATACATCATCGTGCACATAAACCGCTATCCCGCGCCTTCTTGGGAACGTCTATAAAAGCCACCTCGACCACACTATTCTCTGCACAGCAGGAGTTTTCATGGATACCCCAAACGACAAGATCCTCGAATTGATCAAGTCCGAATATGCCTGGGAGCAGGTGCTCCAGCAGATCGTGGCAACCGAAGGGCTCGATCCCTGGGATCTTGATCTCAGCCAGTTGTCCAAGGTGTTTCTCCAGTATCTCGCCCACTTGCGCGAGCTTGACTTTTCCATTCCTGCCAAGTATGTGATCATCAGCGCAGTCATTCTCAAGATCAAGTCAAAACGGCTCCCGATCCTCCCTGCTGAGGACGATGATGAGCTCGGCTTCGACTTCCCTGAAGACGCGTTCACCGAGGCCCAGCACCGGGTCCGGAATGATGAGCTCACGCCGCTTACAGCCCAGCCTGCGAGGGTGACCCGGCGGAAGGTCATGCTTGGTGAACTAATCGATGCGCTCCGGAAGGCCATCCGGACTGAAGACCGGCGCACCTTGCGGGTGCTGACCCACCATGGGAAGATGCAGATCAAGAAGGATGACACCACCCATCGGATCCAGGGCCTCTACGATCGAATTTCCGGCCTCCTCGCCAAAATCAAGGGCGAGGTCACCTTTTCCTCCTTGGTTCAGGAACAGACCCGGGACGGGGTCACCAACACCTTCCTGCCGCTTGTTTACCTTGACCACTCCCAGCATGTGAGCTGCCGTCAGGAGGACCTCTTCCAGGAGATCTACATCACCCCTGGTCCAAAGCACGGTACCCCCTTGCCAATCCCGGCGCAGCTTAAGAAGAAGCAAGAAAAGGAAACATGAGCATGGACCACAAGATTGTGATCGAGGCAGCGCTGTTCCTCTCGCCCAAACCTATGGCACTCGATGAACTCGGGAAACTGATCGCCACAAACTCCCTCGGCTATGTGAAGGAGCTCCTTGTGCAGCTCACGGAAGACTACAAGGATCGGGGGATCGAGATTGTCTCGCTCCCTGAAGGATGGTTGATGCAGGTCCGCGCTGACTTGCTTCCAACAATCGCCCACCTCGCACCACATGCTGACCTATCTGAGGGAGACAAGCGCACCCTTGCGTTGATTGTGTTCAAGGAGCCTGCTCGCCAATCTGAGATCGTGAAGATCCAAGGGAACAAGGCCTACGGCTACATCCATGACCTCCAAAAGAAGGGGCTGATCAAGATCGAGCCCTGGGGCCGGACCAAGAAGCTGACCCTGACTCCTGAATTCGAGCGCTACTTCGGGTCAGATAAAATATCCATCAAGGAGCGGGTCCAACAAGAGCTCGCTGTCTCGAAAGAACGCTGGCTCAAGGAACAGGCACAGCCGGATGAATCAGACTAAACAGAAACTTATTGCCCGGGAGCGGATCGCCATTTTGTTAACCCAGGCAGAGAAAGAGCTTTCAAAACGACCGTGGTTATCGCGACGGCATGTGATCATGGCCCGAAAGCTGGCAACACGCGCTACGGTTCGCATTCCCAGTATTTGGAAGATCTGCCGCACGTGCTCAACATTGTTAATTCCCGGAAGAACGGCGCGCGTCCGAGCAAACGCAACCAAGAGAATGATGACGATGACATGCAAAAACTGCGGCGCAGTACGCCGGTTTCCATACTGACGTTACGATTCTTCGCTTGTTTCTTTTTCAGCTGGTTCGCCTGGAGTAAGCAGTGGACGTTTTGGTTCTTCTTTCCTTGCTTCTGGTTTCGGCGTCTCTTTCTTTTCTCGGTCATGAATAAGGAGTTTGACTTTGTTTTCCCTTCCAGAAACCGGTTCAATTCCAATGACTCCACGCTTCTTCAACTCTTTCATGAGTCGCGAGATCTTCGCCTTGGAGAAATTGCTTTCGCGAACCAGAACCTTTTGCAACGCATTGCCACCATGTTTCTCGAGGATAGACACAATGGTTTTCTCGTCCCCGGAGAGAACAGAGGTCACGACCTTCACGCGCTTGGTCTGGCCGCGCCTGATGTAAACGGATGCGCCAATCATGGCAACCACAGCGAGCAGGGCTGCGGCCAGAATGTACGTGTCTGAAAGCGTGCCAATGAATGGTGTCGAATAGAGGACTGAAAACTGGAGGCTGTCGCCGCTCGACAGGTTATATCCTTCCCAGAAAATCATGATCCGCCGGCCATCTGAAAGAATGTTTCCTGAAGGGGGAAAGTAGGAAAGGTTCGCTGGCTCCTTTACCAGGATCCCGTTTTCCGGAAGCCGGATCAGGACAAAGCTCCGCTCGATGGGAACGGAGATGCCGTGATTAACAGAGAAGACGAACCCGTCATCGGTTTTCAACACCGCGTTCTCTGTCAGGAAGCTGAGGATCAGAGTCGAATTCTTCTCAGTCATGCCATTGAACCTACAGGAAATGGTCGATTTCCCCTCAATCGGAAAATTTGTACAATCTGCAGAGGCGAAGTCAGCCTTAACGGAAAGATTAGTAATCTCGAATGCAAAGGCATATTCGAGCTGTGTGACCGGCCGTGCGAAATTAAGCACAAGCTCATTCGAAACCGAAAGATCGTCATTAATTGTATCCTCAATGCTGAAGTATTCAAGCTCCTGGGCAGCAACAGGATTCGCCATACTGACCGCGAGCACACTGACTACCAAGAGGGCGTGAAACAGTTTCATAGGATCTCTTTGCTCTTGAAAATCTAGTTTTCAAAGCCTTTTAAAGCATAGCTCCCTCGTGAAACAGTTTCAGACTTAAAGTTCCTGTTCCTATGGTTGCCATGGAGGCTATCATCCCTCGTGTCATGCAGCTCGCCAAGCGCCTCAAGGAAGCTGAGGCACAGCGGCAGCACCTTGCGATCCATCTTAGGGAGCATGCGTCCCTCACGATCCCTGTTGTTCCCGATTCAAAGGACTGCTCTATCGGGGCCGTGGACGGCGGGCTCCAGAAACGATCGTTTCACGGCATCGACTGCATCCTGACGCGGGCGGTTGGTGTCTGTTTCACGTACAAGAGCGGCAAGCTCAGTGTCCGCTACTGCCCTGCAAAGCAACCTCCTTCACACCCCTTTATTGCGGAATCCTTCTCTGAACTTGAATGGCTGACTTTCTCTTCGCTAGTGCGCATGCGGACCGAGGTCGAGGTCGCTGTTCACTGTCTGGAACAGTTCCCGGAGATGGACCTCCTCTTACTTGACGGTCCCCTACTTCCGCATCTTTCGGATCGGCCAGCGGCAGGATCCCCGCTCCGGCCAGAATACGATGAATTGATCCGCTCCTATCGCATTCTCCTTCGAGCTGACCTTCCTGTTGTTGGGATCGTGGAAGACTCGAGGAACACCGCCTTCTGCACCTGGCTACAGGGAAGACTCAAGAATCTTCCTGAATTGTTTGATTTCGATCCTAGCATTCTTTCCCGGACCCGGGATACAAACCTGCTGGACCTCCTCTTGAAAAAAGGAGAACGCTCTGTCCTCCTCACAACAGATCATCCGATCCTGAAGGAGATTGTTCCTGATGTGCAGCTTGGATCCTTCTACTTGAAAACAGCTTCTGCGGATCGGCCGCTGCGAGTTGATCTCCTTGCACGAGGGAACGAGGATACGATTGCCAGCATGCTCCTTCCGATCTCTGGAACCCATGCAACGTACGGACTGCCTGCTCCTTTAGTTGAAGCAGATAACGCTGCCAAGTTGCCGGAAACCGCGATCGAGAACATGCACTCATTGCTTTCCCGATTCACCGGCGATATTGGGAGTATCCGCTTGCTTCGACGGGAGCAGCGACCATTCTAAAGGGCCTTCCGGCTGGACCATGAAAAAAGAGAAAAGGAAGGGGGAAGAACCCCCTTTTAAGGGTTTTTACACACTGTAGTCGAGCACGCCAGTCATGACCTGTCCTGCCAACCAGCGGGTGTTTGTACCCGTGGTCCCGGCAACGACGAGAGCCTTATGACCGGATCCGAATGCATCTGCAACTTCCTTGATCAGACCGGTTTCAAGGTCCCAATCTGTACAGGTTGGGATAGCGGCTTCGGTTTCTGCGAGTGTTGCCACCAAGCTGTTTGCACACGGACCACCAACCAAGATCAGATCGCCTCTCAGGCTTGCGGTGTTGACTTCAGAAGCAAGCTTAGCGATGGATGAGGTGATCTTGATTGCTTGATCAACAGTTCCACCACTACCACCTGCAGTGACTACTGGGTTGGAACCAACACCAATCAAAGCGATTGACTGTTCATCGTTGTAGGCGATCTCGTTCAGACCTTGCCCATCGGTGTCGTGCTTTACAATGGTTCCGCGTCGGTCAATGTTTGTTGAAACACTGTTGTCGCTTGTCCAACTAACGTATCCACTGTTGACTGCTGCAGTAACAACCGGTTGCTGGATAGTGGTGTCTACACCGCTACCGCTACCATCCTCAACCCAGCTGTAGACGGCATCCTTGATGTCAGCTTCAGGGCTTGAGGTGTCCTTTGCATTCTCTTCGATGAAGAGGTATGCTGGCCGGTTGACCGCTGTTTGTGCGCTTGCGGCAGTTGCCAATGAAACGGTTGTGAGGTTTGAGACGTTGTAGTACTGCACAACGTATGTAACCCGTCCAACAGTCACACTGACATTCTGCCCAACGACCTTTCCGTCACCAATGGTGTTGTTGGAAAGAACGCCAGCTGCGTACAGTTGTGCCTGGTAGACGTAGGAGTTGTTCAGTACCAAGTCACCAGTTGGCAATTCAATGGTTGTGTTGCCTGCACCGGTCGCAACTGTGGTATTGAACTTCGCAACAGTCACCCAACCGCCCTGACTCGTTCGTACGAGCGGCCAGACAATTGCCTTGTTCCCAACGGACCCGAGACCTGCACCGGTACCGCCGGTAATTTGGTAGGTGTGATCAGCTGAGGTCACGTTTCGGATGAAGTATTCCTGGCCGTCGATGAAGAAGTTCGTTGAGCCATACCCTGCATCACTCAAGGATATCTTCGTCGTACTGCCGGACCAAACATCCTGCAAATCAATGGTCGCAGATGTTGTCCCGAGGCTACCGGAACTTGTGATTCGCATCACATGTCCGAAATCGGACTGCTGACTGTCAGCCATCCAGATGTAGTCGTTTCGCTTAATGGTTGCGTTCTCGTCAACGACATGGGCATTGGTTGAACTTGCGTTCGTGTCTGGTGCGAAGGAACCTGTTCCTGTATAGGAGAAGATCACACTTTTTTCGTTCCCACGGTAGTCAGTGAACTTGATGTCAGCTCCCGTGCTACCAGAGTTATCGACGGTGATCGTTTCGCTGTCCCCGCTGGACACACCACCGAAGGCGAGTTTTGCACCGAAAACTGGATCAGTGAAGGACTCACCTGTGAGGATGTGATCCGCGCTACTCGATGATGCCGTAACAGATACAACAAGTTTTGTAATTGTTCCGTCTCGTTGCGTACCTGACAGGAATACGAGTGTCCCTTCAACTGTGTCGTCGCTGCTTCCTCTCTTGACATTTGAACCGTCTTCGAAGGTCAGCTTAGCAGAACCGAAGCTCAGTTTTGCGGAGTTTGCTGCGAGGTCGGTTGTCGAGATATGGAAGACATCATCGACATAAACGTCCAGACCGCCAACCTTCTTGGTTGTTCCTTTCGTGACCTGCGCCTGATCGGTTCCGACCTTTATGACTGCTACAGTTGCACTGGATGTACCAACCAACTCGACGGTGTACGTTGTACCTTCAACGGTAATTTCTTTTGACTCGCCTGCATTCAAAATCTGCTGGTTCGAACTTCCGAAGAGGACGAGTTTCTTAGTTGTGTTATAGTCGCTGTCAGGTGAAATTGTGTAGGATGTTCCAAACAGTGTAATTGCATTCCCATCAACGTCCGAATGACTAATGTTCATCGGCTTGTTGAGAGTCACTGTGAAGTTTAGAACAGCGCTTGTTGTTGTACTACTTAAGTTGAGGTGCAATACGGGATCGTTCAGATCACCACCACTTGTACTGTAGGATGGGTAGGCGTTGGCACCAATTGTGATATATTCATCGTAGTTGTAGGTGGTACCGACGTCATCGGTGACTGTTCCCGAAGCCAACATCGTTGAAAGGTCTGTCTTTGTTAATGTTGTCTTTGTACCCGATTTTCCTAATGTATCTCCGTAGTAGAACTTTGTCCCCGCAGTGTCGATCATGACACCACCGGTTATAGATCCACCTGTCCCGCCGCCAGCTGCAACTGGTGTGGTTGCATAGCCAGCAACGGCTGCTGCGATATCTGCTGCACCGACTACGTCCATTGGGTAGCCAGAACCGAGTGCCGAGGGGTTCCCGATGACGACCATCGGAGAGCTCAGGCTTCCATCAGATGTCACGACATAGTCGCCGAGATTATCGGATGTAGCCATTGCGCCGGCAGCGAAAATCGTTGCCCCCGCGGCGAGTGCAGCCATACCGCCTGCAAATACTCGCTTTATATTCATAGGATCCCTCCTTTTTGGATTCCTTTCTATCTCCGCTTTTCAGTGTCGCATCATTGATAGTCTAGACACCATGCAGAGCTTATACCATTCATGTTCTTGAGGAGTATATATCCCTGTTATGAAACAGTTTCCTGAACATTCAGAAACAAATCTAAAGTATAAATGAGTATTTCAGAAGTCATATAATTCCATATAATTGTTCCAATAGAATGAATAATACGTTATATAAGATAAAAAATGATAATCTTCCTTCCCATTGAAACATTCTTTTCAAATGGGTCAAATTACTTCTTTTCGTGACTTGGGACTTGATTTGGGAAATGTTTATAAACTGCCCTGCCTGAGTTCTCCCTAACAGAGGCTTTTCCATGTGTGGGATTATAGGCTATGTGGGGCATCAGGACGCTTTCCCCATTCTCGAACAGGGCCTCCGACGCCTCGAATACCGCGGCTACGACAGCTTCGGCTTCGCAACCCAGCACGAGGGAACGCTCCATATCACGAAGAGCGCTGGAAAGATCTCCGGAGCAACCCTGACCCCCCTTCCAGGTTCCATCGGGATTGCTCATACCCGCTGGGCAACGCATGGAGGGGTCACGGACGAGAATGCCCATCCACACGTCGACTGTTCCGGTTCTATCGCCGTTGTCCACAACGGGATTATCGAGAACTTCCAGGCGCTTCGCGCTGAGCTCGAGAAGAAGGGCCATTCTTTCTCCTCAGGGACGGATACCGAGATCATCGCTCACCTGATTGAGGAACAGAAGACCGACTTCGTCGAGGCGGTCCGCAAGGCAGCCTGCCGGCTTGCTGGCCGGTTCGCAATCGTCGCTGAACATGCTGGCGACAAGCTCCTTGTTGGCGTGCGACGAGGATCGCCCCTAATCGTCGGGACTGGCAAGGATGAGCTCTTCGTTGCCTCTGATATTCCTGCGTTTCTGACGCATACGAAAACCGTCATGTATATTGATGATGGTGAGTTTGTTGTCCTCTCTACGGAACCAAAATTCTTTTCCATCGAGACCGGAGAGCCGGTCACCAAGCGCCGGATCGAGGTTTCCTGGGACGCGGCAGATGCGGAGAAAGGTGATTACCCCCATTTCATGATCAAGGAAATCATGGAGCAGAAGGAAACTATCCAACGTGCTATCCACCAAGACGACAACGAAATTCAGCGAATTGCAGATGCCATCAAGAACGCCTACGGTACTTTTTTCATCGGCTGCGGGACTGCTGCAAAGGTCTGTCAGACAGCAGAGTATCTGTTCTCACGGATCGCGCAACGACACGTCAACTTTGTTCCTGCGAGCGAGTTCGCCTCTCATGAACACTTCCTGAAAGAAAACACGCTCGTGATCGCGGTTTCCCAGAGTGGTGAGACAGCAGATGTGCTTGAAGCAGTGGAAACAGCAAAGAAGAAGGGAGCAAAGGTAATCGCGATTGTAAACGTAACGGGATCGAGCCTGACGCGCATCGCTGACACGAGTTTCCTGATTAACGCAGGTCCTGAGCAGGCAGTTGCCAGCACAAAGGCTACCACCGCTCAGCTTGCCTTGGTTATGATGCTTGCCTATGCAACCGCAGGAAAACTTGATGAAGGCCGACGGCTGCTCGTTGATACCGCCGGCATGGTGAACGATATGCTTAACCCACGATACATGAAATTGGTTGAAGGTATTGCAAAGCAAATGACCAACAAAAGAAATGCGTACATTATTGGCCGGGGGCTCAACTTCCCCATGGCACTTGAGGCTGCGATTAAGATTATGGAAGTGTCATATGTGCATGCACAGGGATTTGCCGCCGGTGAACTGAAACACGGACCAATAGCCCTGATTCAGCAGGGTGAGCCGGTCATCGCAATCATTCCTCAAGACGAAACGCACGATGCAATGATAAGCAATGTCATGGAAGTCAAGGCACGGGGTGGTTTTGTTATCGGGGTGTCGCCAAAGAATAATCCAGAGTTCGATGCCTGGATCCGTGTCCCTGACGCACGAAACGCGTCCCCAATTGTCTCGATCATTCCGATCCAAATCCTGGCATACTACCTGGGTGTGGCGCGAGGTTGTGATGTAGACAAACCCCGCAATCTCGCGAAGTCGGTGACGGTGAAATGAAACCACAAGCAGTGATTCTTGCAGCCGGTGCGTCAACGCGGATGCAACCGCTCACCCTGACGCGCCCCAAACCGCTGCTCCCGATGGTGAACAAGCCCATCATTGATCACACCCTGGAACAGCTCCGCGGCCTCGTGAAAGAATTGGTTCTTGTTGTTGGTTATAGGAAAGAGATGATCGAACAACATCTTCAGAACAGCCCGCTTGCGAAACACTTCGCCATCACGCTTGTTGAACAGAAGCAGCAACGCGGTACCGGTGATGCACTCCTGGCCGCAAAACAACATCTCAGCGACCGCTTCCTTGTCCTCAATGGTGATGATTTGTATTCCCAGAAAGACATTGCAGCGTGCCTCAAACAGGAGCGCTGCGTCCTCGTATGCGAAGTCCACAATCCGGAGATCTTCGGGGTCATTGAACATGATCAGGACGGAAAGGTTCTTCGGATCGTTGAAAAGGGGAAGTATCCTCCAACCAAGCTCGCAAATACAGGGCTGTTTCTATTGGACACCTCGATCTTTGCAACAAAGGTGCGACCTTCCAAACGGAAGGAGATTGAATTGACAGATTGTGTGACAGCAGTTGCGAAGCATGCCCCGATAACGTATCATACCGTAGAGGGGTACTGGCTCCCAATCGGCTATCCGTGGAACATGCTCGATGCACATGAGTTTCTCATGGAAGGGGTGAAACGGCAAATCAAGGGGACTGTTGAAAAGGGAGCGACCGTGAATGGTAATGTCAGTATCGGGAAGGGGACGAGCGTGCTCTCCGGTTCGTATATTGACGGGCCGGTCGTGATCGGCGACAACTGTCACATTGGCCCGAACTGCTACCTCCGGAAAGGGACGGTCATCGGCGACAATTGTCACGTCGGCGCTGGAGTCGAGATCAAGAACTCCATTCTCTTCCCGAATACGAAGGTGCCGCACCTCACGTATGTGGGGGATTCGATCATCGGTGAGAATGTGAATATTGGTGGTGGGTCGATGATTGCGAATCTTCGGCACGACAATGCGAACATCAAGACTATGGTGAAGGGCAAGCTGCTTGACACAGGAAGAAGGAAATTCGGAGCCGTGATTGGGGACAACGTGAAGCTGGGAACAAAGACGATCATATATCCTGGACGGAAGATCGGGCCGGGAAAAACAACACTCCCTGGTCAGATTGTAAAACAGGACATTCGATAAGGATTTAAGCGACTGAGGCGAAGGTTTGGTATGGCACTCGGTGATTTTCCTGTTCAAGATGTTCTGAGCCTCGCAACGTCGCAGGAGTGGCTTGCGCTTGCGATCAATTTCATTCTTGCAACCCTTGTTGGGGGGATTGTCATTGCTCTGATTGTCGGGATCGCAGCTCGGCGCTGGGGCGACGAAGTAAAGGTGCAGAATTCCTTTCTGTTGGTGCTGATCGCGACCGCAATCAGCTACTTTGGGGTACCGTTTCTCGGGGGATTGCTTCCTTCGTATGCCTTGCTGATCATTCCCGTCATTGTGTGGATTCTTCTCGCAAAACTCTTGTTCGGTGGGTTCTCCATTGTCCACGCAATTATCATTGGTATTATTGGCTATGCGGTGACCTTGTTCGCCGTGCCGTATGCTGTTGGGTTTCTCTCAGCGTTCTTCCCAAGCTTCGGGTTCTAGAATCACACGATTTGTTTAATGACGCAGGGTGTTGGTAACTTTGCTTTCGCAATCCGCAGGACGTTCTTGATTTCTTTATCCTTCCCCTTGATTGACCACACGGTCACGAGAGTCTGCCCTGCCTTGACTTGGGCTGCGGTTCCAATCGGCTTACCAAAACTCTTCCGCATCCCAGTCTGGAACCGGTCTGCCCCGGCACCGCTTGCCAACGGGTTCTCCCGGAGCACATGATGCGGAAATGGAAAAATCTTAAAGAAGAAGTTCTCCTCGCCGACGTCCTTGCCGAGCTGTCGCATGGTTGCGACACGGCAGGCCTCGAGTGCATTTGAGCGGATCTGGGCCGGCTTTTTGGCAATGATTGAGAATGCAACAGGGAAAGTTTTGTTTTCCTGTGCTATTCTGTTCCCGTTGTTGAAGCGGTGGATTTTTCGGACTGGGGCTCCCTTCACATAACCCTTGCGGGGCTTCCTGCGGGACTGGCGCGTCCAGGGACGCTCCACGGTCCGATAGCACCTAGCTGGTCTGAGTGTTGCCATACCGGTTCTATGAGCAAGAAGAGGTTTAAATAGGTTCGCAGAGGGGTCCCCATGTGAATTGGAGAGATTGTTTGTGCAGCTTGGTTTAAGATTTCAAAGACTTTTATGTCTCTGGTTCCCAAGCCGTCCATGAAGACGATTGCCTACTTGATCACTCCTTCAGCAGAAGCTGAACTCCTTCCTGCATCAGGAAGCGAGGTTGCAGAGAGACTGAAGAAGCGGTTTCTCTCTGAAAAGGTATATCGCGTCTATGCCGCCCCAGGACCGGGTCCAGAAAAACTGGCAGCATACGTCCTTGGGTCGCGAGGATTCAACATCATTTCTCAGTCTGATTTTGAAAGCAGTGACACGCCGGAGAAAGCCACCCAGACACTCCGTGCAGTGATGGGTGTCAATCTCGGGAGAATCCTTGTTCTTTTTGTTTCAAATGAGTTCATCAACAAGGTCCTTGAAGGATACGGGTCAGCGAGGCGGGTAACACACGATGGATCACTTACTACAGTCTTGTTGAACTGGCAGAACAAGATTCAAGTCCATGAAGTAGATCAGCTTCTCTAGAGTTTTTGGAGCTGAATCCCAATTCTTCGTTGCACTGCTCGCCGGAAGTTCGCACTTCGGCCTCGTTCCATGTCCTTCATGAACTGGTTCACACTGCGGTTCAAAAAGAAGCGGAAGAGGGACGAATACTTCATTTCCTTGTTGAAGTAGTTCTTGAAAAAATTCCTCATCACAACAGCGTACTTGACAGCATTCCGGACGCGCTCGATTTCTTCCTTGGTAAAGTTCTCAAGTTCGATGTTTGATTCATAATAGTAATCAAAGTCCTTGTAGTGGGACGCTTTGAGGATGTTCTGCTCTTGGGCAAGATCGTACAGCCCGGTTCCTGGAAGTGGTGTGGTCACGGAAACCTGCGCTGATGCTGGTTTGATTTCATCGAGCAGGTACAAGGTATCGAAGATTGATTCCATGGTTTCTCCAGGTGACCCGACCATCAGGAAGGCATGGGGTTGTATGTCTGCTGCCCGCAACCGTTTGAATGCATCAACAATCTTTTCTCGTGAGACACCTTTCCTGAAGATCTCGTTTCGGATATAGTCATTCCCACTTTCAACACCGACTGCCATCTTCATGCAGCCTGCTCGCCGTAACAAGCGAAGGGTGTCATCATCAGGGACGGTGTCTGCGCGCGTATCACCCATCCAGTGGAGGGTGTTCCCTTGAGCGATGAGCTCTTGGGCAACACCCCGCATCCATTCTCGGCGGTAGGTAATGCCGTCGTCAGTAAAGACGAAGTTTGTGACCCTGCTGCCGCGGCTTCTGAACAATTCCTTGGCTGTCTCAATTTCATTAACCACGTTCTTCGGGCTCCGCTGTCGGAACTTCATACCGAAGATTTGGTTGAGGGTATCCTGGCAGTAGGTACAGGAGAAGGGACAACCACGGCTGCCATTGATGGTTAACTGACCAATGTCAAAATAACGCTGATCCAATAGATCGCGCGCCGGGAAAGGAATGCTGTCGAGATCATGGATGGTATCTCGTGGTGGATTGATGATTACCTGGTCATCTTTCTTGAAGGCGCAGCCCTTCACTACTTCAAGATTGTTGAGATTTTCGAGCATTTCCGGTAACGTGATCTCACCTTCACCAATGATGACAATGTCCGCGAATTCTTCCAGAGTTTCCTTGGGTAGAATGGTTGCGTGTGGCCCGCCTGCGACAACGATACCAATAGGATTTTCCTTCTTGAACCAGGTCGCAATCTTCTTGCAGTCATCTATGTAGATGGTTTGGAGAGTGAAGCAGAGTATGTCTGGTTTGTACTCTTTCAGTTGCTCGATCGTCACGTCTGGTGAGTGTGCATAGCTGCCTTCAAAGTAGGCGAACTCCTCGGGATCCTTGTAGCCTTTCTCCCGAAGGACAGATGCGAGATACAACAGACCGAGAGGTTCGGCTCCGCCTCGGTTGTAACGGGGATGGATCAAGGCAAGTTTCATGGTTTCACTCTCCGACCATATCATTTAAAAACGTGTTCCGGGGTTACTGGTCATCTTCATGCATTTTACTTTGTTCGACGGTCATTTGGTTGTGGTATTTTGTCTTGCGCTGATTGTACGGTCGTTCAGCAGGGGACGTCAGACGCATGACCAGAAGTTTACAAATGCGCATATTCGGGTAGAGCATGACCGGCATACGACCAAGGTTTGAAATTTCAAGAACGAGCTTTCCTGAAAAACCAGGATCAATCCAGCCCGCGGTAATGTGGGCAGTGATCCCGAGCCTTCCAAGGGATGAGCGACCATCAACATAGCCAGCGTGGTCATCAGGAAGGGTGATTCGTTCCTTGGTAATCCCTAAGATGAAGTCCCCGGGGTGGATGATGAAGGGTTTGTCACTAACACTAAGCCCTTCGGTATAGGAACAGGGATCCTTCGAATCAATGAATGGTTGAGACGATGTCTTGAACACTTGGAATTCATTACCAAGACGAAGATCAACACATGCTGGTTGGATTTGTTGCTCGGGATTGTCAAGTGGCTCGATTTTGAGTTTCCCTTGTTCGAGGAGTTTCCTGAGTTCGTGATCGGGAAGAATCATGGTCTACCTAGGGGGCCAAGGTTTAAGTTTCTGTTTTGAGCGGCTGGTCCTGGATGTAGGGAATGCCGAGTTTCAAGGAGAGCTCTGCCTTTTCCAGTTCTATACCCAGATCGATCGCATGCCCGAGGAGGCTCACGATGTTTTCTCTGGCGAGGATGTCCCGCATTTCTGCTGCGCTCTTTGCCCAGTACACACCAAGGGTGATCTTCTTGGGTGTGGTGTGTTCGAGAACAATCTGTTTTGTCTCAGGATCTGTTGAAATGATGAAATTGCCGCGCGGATCAACCCGGGTCATATGAGCCCGATAGGGTGGAAGGTTTTTCGTGGTTACTTTGGTTGCCCATTCCCACGTATCTTCGTACAAGTGTGCAGATTGGGATAAGATCATCAACGGACCGAGGTCAAGAGATTCTCCTGGTTTTTGGGCACACCATTCCTGACGGATATGTTCTTGGAGCGCACGCAACCCGAACGCGTTTTCTGGGTACCCTTCGAACATGTCATGACTTCGGAAGATGGCAGTCATGTGCAACTTGTTTTCCGAGATGCGGAGCCAGAGGTGATTCAGACAGGGTGATCCTCCGATCTCAAGATCCTTTGTCGCGTCCCATAACCCGACGACAACCGCCCGCGAGACTGGCTGGCGGACGAGCTTGGCAACGGCACGTTTGACCTGGTCAGTACCAAACCAGGAGCGCATACGGCTTCCGTAGGTGTAGTCGTTTTTGCTGATGCCTCCAGGCGTGTCTTGCGTGATACGGGGAATATATTCCTTGATACTTTGTTCGTTGCAGGGGAGATAGCCCGGGACGAAGAAGTTGTTCGGATCCTCTTCGGTTATTATTGATAAGAGGTTGAGCACTTCTTTTTGCTGCGTCCCGTAATGGGTTCCTGACACTTTGCCGAATTTGAGAATCGTGTCAAGCACATTCAACCAGGCTTCGGCAACGGTTTTCCCTTCGACCCGGTGGCCGGTATATTCGCCGACAAAATGTTTTGTTTTGACGATTTCTTTCGGGAAGGGCTGTTTCTCCCGTATTTTTGTTGGCGCAGCGAAGGAATCGAAATCAAAGGTGGCGATGTTGGGTACCCGGGTGATGGTAATTGTTTCCCGAAGAGTTTCGAGTGCTTCTTTGGGGATATCTTTCGCGATAAACCCATCAAACTCGCTGTTTACTTTCCAGACATCAGTGTCCGTTGCATCGATGTGGCCTTCAGTGAAGCCTTTTTGGAAAAAATCAAGGAGGACGATTCCAGACTTTGAGAAGTCCACTCCGGTGACAACGATCCGCTTGATTTGGGGGTTTGCCAGGAGGTTGCGGACGAGGAGATCGAGTCCTCGCTCTGCGGAGAAGAGCTGGCCAATAACTGCATACTGGTCTGAGTGCAGCTTCGCTGCAATGTCCTTGGCCTTGGTCCAGAGGCTGACGATGGCAACGTCAGCGTCAGGACTGCCCCGGATCAATTTCGCGGAAGAGGTGGCTTCCTCGAACAAGGACTCGAAGGTCATACCTTCGATTGTGGGGAAGAAAATAAAAGGGTTCGGCTCCGAACGTGCTAGCCGGTCATGCTTTCGTACAGGCGTCTGAGCTGTTGGTTTGCTCTGAGGTACTGTTCCCCTTGAACATGAAGTTCTTGAGCCCGTTGCCTTGAGAAATTGAGAACTCTCCCAACTTCTTCAAATGTAGGGGATTCTTCTTGAAGTCCCTTCAACGTGATAACTTCTCGCTGCAGTCGATGTGGTATTCCTTCAACAACTTTACGAACAGAATCCTGCAGGTCATGCGTAGCAGCAACGTCAAAAGGATTGAGGATAGTGTTCCCGTTTTCGTGGATATCGGACCGATATGCAGTATCACCACTTGGTTTTGTTACCTCAAGTGGATAGACTCTTCCTGTAGGAGGAAATCGTTTTTGTGAACAGAGATCTCGTTGGGTTCGATTCAGTTCATTACGAACCGCTACTGTAAGAGCAGCATCAAATTTTCCTTTTGCTGGGCTATAACCGTTCAGTATTCTTATCAGTCCTAGATTTCCCATCTGAACAAGATCATCAAAATCAAAAAAAGGATTATCAGACCACGGTTTCAAGTCTGCATATGGTGCAACGAGACGAGCAATGAGATATTGTTTTCCGGCAGCAAGTTCTTCTCGTGCTGCCACTGGATCTCCAGAAGTATTTTGGTAGATGCAAGCGAGAAGTTCCCTTTCTCTCGTTCTTGAAAGTGGTGGAAACTTCTCCCGATAGTCCGAAATGCGACTCAAGGTATTCGGTGTAAGCATACCGCATGATGAATAAGAATGTTTTTATACACATTGCTTGTCGTATAACACTGTTATACAACCTCAAAATCGGGTTCCGGCGCCTTTGCCGCAACTTCCTGCATCATTGCTGTCTCTTCCACGGTCTCCTGCGGTAGCTTGATACCAAGGAGTTTCGATTCACCGTTTTCCATCGAGACGCCATACACCTGATCTGCCTCTCGAACCAAGTCATCGTTGTGGCTGATGATAATGAACTGTGCGTTCTCTGAACTCATCCGGATCAAGTGCGACACTTTCTTTGTGTTCGTCTTGTCGAGTGCAGCATCCGCTTCGTCCAAAATATAGAACGGCGACGGCTTGTACCGCTGCAAGGCGAACAATAATGAAAATGCTGTCAGGGACTTTTCCCCACCTGACAATGCATCAATCGACAGCAGCTTCTTGCCAGGCGGCTTCGCGGAAATCTGTAAGCCGTTCTCCATGTTTTCCAACTGCTCCAAGGAGAGCGTCGCCTCACCACCCCCATGGAGTTGTTTGTAAATGGAATCGAAGTGGTTTCCAACTTCCAGTAATGTTTTCTGGAACGTCTCCATCTTTCGCGAATCGATTTCCTGAATCGAGTCTTCAATTGCGGTTTTTTCCTCAACAATTTTATCAACCCGCTGCCTGAAGTCGTCCAGTTCTGTTTTCAGTGTCTTGTACTCGTCGATCGCCTTCAGATTCACTGGCCCCAAGCCATTGACCTTTTGGATCAGTTCCTTCTCTTTTCCGCGCAAGATGTCAACAGTGTTCTCTATCAGTGGTTTGAGTTTCTCTTCGAGTTTTTCCGTACTTCCTTCTTCATTGAGCTGCATTTTGAGATTATCAAAGGTCGCCTCCAGTCGTGCTTTTGAAATGTTCAGCCGGCCGATGTCCTGCTGTAGTGTGAGTCGCTGCTCGTATAATTTCTTCCGCTTCTCGCGCAACTTCTTCAGATCCTCGTCCATTTTGAGCCGTTCTTTCTCCCGGTGGATGTTTGATGTCTTCCGCTCCTTTTCCGCGTAGATCTCAATTTCCTTCTGAACCAAGGCAATCTCTTCCTCGAATTTCTTGTTCTCTTTCTCGAGTTCCTTCTTCTCACCCTGGTAGGATTTCGTCTCAATGGTCAGTCCTTCCTTCTTTCGGTAATAACCACCGGTTACGACACCTGATGCTTCGACAAGATCGCCGTCAAGCGTCGCCATCCTGACCCGGTGTGAGCGCATGATCTCTCGCGCTTTTCCGATATCCTCAACGGCTGCTGTTGTTCCCAGCACATATTCAACCGCAGGTGCATACTTCTGCTCATATTTCATGAGATCAGATAGCCAACCGGCGGTCCCGTTCGGGAGGAATCGTGTGCTTCGCATGCGCAGTTTGTCGAGGGGAAGAAAGCGTGCGCGACCAAGTTTATTTTGTTTTAAGTAGCGGACTGCCTGAACCGCTGTATCAGCGGTGTCAACAACAATATCCTGTAAGTGGCCGCCTGCGGCAACTTCAGTTGCGATCTTGTAGGTTTCCGGAACTTGAATCAGCTGCGCAAACGTGCCGTGCACGCCGTCAATATGTTTCACCTTCTCGTACATCTGGGAACCGGCTTTCCCTGCGAGCGAAAACATCCGCTCTGCCATGGTCATAATCCGGTCGATCTCGCGGGTGTTTGATTCAATCTTGTCCCGTTTCCGTTCAACTTCTGCCTGCAATCTCGCAAGTTTTCGTGTTACCTCAATAGCATCATCCGATGAAAGAATGCTTTTCGTGAAGTCCGCAAGCCGTTGCTCTTCTTCTGTAATGCCGGCGTCTGTTTCCTTAATTGTTTGTTCGTGCTCATCTGCTTGCTTATTCCGTTCATCCAGCTTACTTTGGATTGCTTGGAGATCCTTCTCGCTTCCGGAGAATTCTTTCATGAGAATCGCGCTCTTCACATCGCGCAGTTGTGCATCAAGATCCTGGAACTGGAGTGCTGCATCCCGTTCCTTGCTGATACGGCCAATGGTTTGAGCCTTCTCATTCAAGATCAATTCCGCTTCCCGGACCCGGTCCCCGATTCGTTTCAACTCCTTCAAGGCCTTGTCACGCTTGTCATCATATTCAAGGATTCCAGAAACCTCATCCAGCATCTGCCGCCGTTGAACCGGATCCATCTCTACGATTGAGGTGACATCGCCTTGCTGGAGAATATTGTGACCACTTGGATGGATTCCTGCTTTCATGAAGATGTCTGCAATCTCCTGCCTCGTCACGATCCGTCCATTCAACCGGAACGTGGACACGCCGCCCTTGTTGATGCGACGGGAGACCGTTACCAAATCTTCTTCCAAAGGGAGTGCTCGGTCAGTGTTACTGAAGAAGAGTGTGACTACAGCAAAATCTGACCCGCCCTTTGATTTGCTACCGTGAAAAATCAGTTCTGTTGCTTTCTTTGCCCGCATGGCCCGGCTGCTTGGCCGTCCAATAACAAAGGTAACGGCGTCGCAGATATTCGATTTTCCGGATCCATTCGGGCCAATCACAACGGAAAACCCAGGGGTAAAGGGAATGGAGACCTTCCGCTTAAAGGATTTGAATCCCTGCATCACGACGCGTTCAAGATAGACCATAGATAATCGGAAACCGCGTCCTGCGGCTTTGTTCGCGCTTCAGACCGTGCTAAGTACTTTACGGGAGGACGCTTAAATAGTGCGAACATAAAGGAGCGATCCTAACTAAATGTATGCTTGAACAGATGTTCAGTTTTGAAGAAATCAACAATCATCCGTCCCTCATGTTTGTCTGGGCATTCATCCTTGCCTCGGTGGGGATCATCATCAGTACCCAGGTCGCGCCGACGGTCGCGTCAATCGACTTCGGCTTCTTTGCAGTCCTGTTCACCATCATCCCGTCAATGTATTTCATCACCACGCTGATTCAGCGCGAGGAAGAGCTGGAGGAGGAGGAAATTAGAGAGCACTATGGGATGGGTGCCTTCTGGTACCGCCACGAAAAAGACATCATCGCCTTCCTCTTCTACTTTGGTGGGCTGACCCTCGCTTTCGCTATTTGGGCGATCCTCATACCAGGCGCCTTTGGTGCCCAGGTCGCTGAAATCAACGAGATTGCCTCAGTTCCTCTGAACACGGTCACTGGCCAGGTCGCTGGCCAGAGCACCGCCCTCTGGTCGATCTTCTCGAATAATCTCCAGGTCATGCTCGTCTCCTTCATCTTCTCACTCCTCTTCGGGGCAGGAATGGTCTTCATCCTCGTCTGGAACGCGAGCCTTCTGGGCGTCTACATCGGCCGGCTTGCTGAATCTTTCTGGGCCATTCCAATGGTGAGCCTTCGCTTCATTCCTCACGGCGTACCGGAGATCGCAGCCTACCTTGTTGCTGGTTTGGCGGGGGGCATTCTCTCCGCAGCCCTCCTTCGGAAGAACAGCCACCACGTTATCGAAGTCATCGCGGTCGATGCCCTCGAACTCTTGGTCTTGGGGATTCTCCTCCTCTTTGGGGCCGCGGCCGTCGAGGTCTACTTATAAGGAATTCGACGATTGACGAATGCCCTTTATATCCGATCACGAAGACAGTATAACACGGTGATACAGAATGGCGCTTGAAGTCTTTGCCGTCTTTGCTGTACTCCTTGCACCCGTCTTCGCGGAGTACGCACGAATTCGAGCGAAGTCTGCACGAGGATTCAACCTCATCTTCGCAGCCGGAACGATGTTCCTGCTTGCGTGGGGGTTCACCGTCTTTAGCGGAACACTCGCCGCAAACATCGCACCAATGGGCGAGTTGTTGTTTGACTTTATCGGATGGGTCCTCTTGTTGGTAGGAGCAATTACCGTTGCCCTTGATTTGTCAAAAGCAAAGAAGTAACCTATCAACGAAGCAGACTCGTTCACCCTTTTTTTCTTTTTTTATCACAGAGCCCTAGCTACAAATATTGGCGCCGAGTTCTTCGAACGTGTTCTGCTTGAAGAGGATCGGGATGCCCGCGCGAACGGCAATTGCTGTCGAATCGCTTGGACGGGTCTCCAGGATCACGATCTTATTACCTTCTTGTAGATAGAGGTTTGCGTAGTAGCCGAGCTCTGTCCCGTCTTTACTATCTATCTTTACTTGCAAGACCTTCATCCCGAAATTGTCAAGGAGATCCTTCACAACATCGTGGATCGTTGGTCGCACCTCAATAATATCATCAATCCCGTTCTGAATAGAATAGGTCTGGAAATTTGTGGTTGCCATCGTCACCTGGATGCATTCATGAGTATAGATCAGGTTCATTGCATCAACGGTTGCTTCAACCTCAATATACCCGTCTTCATTCAATTCTTCCAGTGATGTGATGTGAGATGTAGTTGGGATTATCCCAGACGTCGATGAGATGGTCGTGCTCACTTGGAAAAACAACGCGCCGATGAGAACGCCGAGAAGCACCAAGAACGTTCCAATGATCACCACAACAAACCACATCCGCCGGTGCGGGGGAGATGTTGGTTCACGAGGGCGAGTTTGCGGAGATACCTTTGAGCGACGCGTTTGTTTCACCAATTGTTTCTTCATTCAGATCACGCAAGCATGTAGTCCATTGCCTCATCGAGATTGGAAACGGTAATGACATCAATACCGCTGTCTTCGAGTTGGGTTTGCTCCTTGATAACATAGGTGACTTTACATACGGTCACACTGTCCTGCATCGAGCAGGTGACGTGCCGCTTCAGTTGTTCGAGAGAGCCTTGGCCCGGAGGAACAAGAAATTGTTTGATTCCTTCATTTGCCGCTGCCTTGGTTTTTTCCAGAATACCACCGACAGGGCCGATCTTTCCGTTTTCGTTAATCGTTCCGGTCATGGCGATGTCAGAACGGATGTCACCACCAATGATCGCCGCAGCAATGCCTGCTGCAATCGCTGCTCCGGCAGACGGTCCTTCAACAAGTTCTGCATCTTGAATATTGAACACAATGGAAACGTCAATTGTTTCCTTATCAACACCTGCCCACGTTGCTGCAGCATCTCGAGCAACGCGGAACGAGTTCTGTGTTTCCGTCGCCGTGAAAACATTGTCAACGTCGGCAAACACGGCACCATTTCCCTGTTCTACAGTAATTCTTGCGCTCGTGAGGATACCCGAACCATCATTTGAAACAGCAGGAAGGTACACGAAGGTGGTATGTTCCTCGGTATTCTGGAAGATTGGGTTCATCACGACTGGCGCTGCGCTCGCGGCCCCTGTTGAATGTTTGATGATCGTCACCTGGGAAAAGAGACTCCCCACAAGAAAGGAAGAGACAAACATGATGGCAATCAGGGCAGCAATCGCGTATTTCATACGACTCACCTCAAGGTTGTTGGGAATTCAGATAAAGATTTCCCCTTTTTATAATTTAATTGAAGGTTCAGTTTTAAGGGGGGAAACCTAAGTGGAGAGCATGCCACAGGCCGAAATTGGTGTTATTGGTGGGACAGGCATCTACGATCCACAGCTGCTTACCAAAAGCAAGAAGATTGCCGTGAATACACCCTATGGAGCGCCATCTGATAAGGTGACCATCGGCGAGTACGAAGGGCGGTCTGTTGCTGTTCTGCCGCGCCACTGTGCCAGCCATGCGATTCCTCCCCATAAGGTCAACTACCGGGCAAACATCGCTGCCCTCAAGAAGCTGGGAGTTCACACGATTCTTGCTGCCACGGCTGTAGGATCGCTCCAGAACACCATCAAACCAGGACAAATTGTGTTTGCTGACCAGTTCATCGATCGTACACGGAACCGGATCTCCACCTTCTACGAAAAGGAAAAGGTCTGCCATATTTCTGTTGCTGATCCAGTCTGTCCCCTGCTTCACGAGTTCATGTGGCAGATCGCTCGGAAACTCAAGATTCCGAGTCATCGGACAGGGACGTATGTTTGTATCGAAGGCCCCCGCTTCTCAACAAAGGCGGAGTCACGCCTCTTTCGTGCCTGGGGCGGCCATATCATCGGCATGACCCTTGTCCCCGAGGCCGTGCTCGCCCGGGAGGCAGAGATCTGCTACAGTCCGATTGCCATGGTCACGGATTACGATTCCTTCCGGGACACCCCAGTGTCGATTGATGAAGTCCTGAAAACCATGAAGGAGAACGACGACAAGGTCAAGGCGATCATGAATGCAGCGATTCCCGCGATCCCAACGAATGACAAGCGGGAATGTTCGTGCAAGACGGCGTTGAAGGGCGCGTTGGTGTAACGTAAAGGGACACAAAGGGTTCCTCAGGTGGTAGGTGCAAGTCCGCCCAGAAGAATTTTCTAAGAGAGGTTTCCTTGTTATCTTGTGCCACAAAAGCAGTGCTTTGGAAGAAGATATTCATTCCTTTTGGATATCTGCACGCTCAAACATCGCGTATGCCTCGTTTCCTGCTCTCAGGAGTTCCTTGAGCTCGTCGGTCGCCTCTGCGCTCGCTCCGCTCGCGGCCTCCTTGGAGAGAACAGCACCGACGTCGTCGTC
>Ga0180007_10000299_pt1 | contig 87930 bp, 74 predicted proteins | sample MM_PC_MetaG_FD_121122 | JGI IMG/M metagenome (GOLD analysis project Ga0180007, IMG submission 121122) | Groundwater microbial communities from the Aspo Hard Rock Laboratory (HRL) deep subsurface site, Sweden - MM_PC_MetaG | ecosystem: Environmental > Aquatic > Deep subsurface > Groundwater...
TACTCAGGACTGCAAGCAGTCCCTTTCTCGTTCGACTTGCATGTGTTAAGCACGCCGCCAGCGTTCATTCTGAGCCAGGATCAAACTCTCCAGTTTTTTCCTTAAATATCTTATATGCCAACTCTTCGCATATTTTTACTTAAAAAATTACCTTTAAGCCTTTCCTAACTTAAACTCTTACTAAATTAACTTAAACCCGTCTTCTTCACTGCCTGATTTTCAAAGATCAAAAATAAAATTGATTCGGTTATAAAAACGGAATCAGGAACATATATCTATCATTCTTTTCTTTGTCAAATGGAAAAACAATCAATGTCATAAAAAATTTGATTTTTCCTTAGAAAAAAACAAGCGATACCTACACTGGGATGAAAGCCTTGTCAAGGAACAATTGAAATAAAAATAAATATTTTTGAATTCATCTGTCTTCTTCTTTGAAAAAGAAAATTAAAATCATTAAAAATCTCATAAATAGGCCGATACACACCCTGCATGATTATAAAATACGATATAACAACTATAATTTATTTATAAAAAGGCTTTGATGCATGATCGCCCCGGCAGCCCTTGTCAGGCTTCCGGCAAATCTTTGAAACCTTTTCCCTCGGAAACCAGTTTTTCAATCAAGGTGGCGGGTTTGAAAAAATCACCATGTATTTTCTGGAATTTTTCAAGGCTATTTAGAATGTTTGAAAGACCCACTGTATCTGCCCAGAACATCGGGCCTCCCAGATATACCGGCCAGCCATATCCATTTACCCAGATAACGTCAAGGTCACTTGCCCGGACGGCAATACCTTCTTCTATGATTTTGGCGCCTTCGTTCACAACCGGATAGATTAAACGCTCAAGGATCTCCTGATCGGCTATATTTCTTCGTTTGATCGTGTTCCGTTGAGAAAATGAGATGATCATTTCATCAATCGAAGGATCATGAATAGGTGTCCTGCTTCCGTTTTCATATTGATAATATCCTGATCCGGATTTCAGTCCAAACCGTCCCTGCTCGCATAACAATTCCCTGATTGTTGAACCGGATGATTTTTCTTTTTGCCAGCCCAAATCAATACCAATGAGATCATTCAATGCAAATGGCCCCATGGGAAAACCAAACGCATAGATCACCTTGTCAACCTGAGCAGGCAGCGCACCTTCCAAAATAATCTGATTTGCCTGCATACTTCGTTTTTCAAACATTCGGTTACCGGCAAATCCATGACAGACGCCTACGACGACGGCTATTTTCCGTATTTTTTTACCCACTTCTAGTGCCGTGGATAGAACTGTTTTTGATGTTTTGGCACCGCGTACAATCTCAAGCAATCGCATGACATTGGCCGGGCTGAAGAAATGAAGTCCCAACACATTTTCAGGTCTGTCTGTCAGATCAGCAATCTCATTTATATTGAGGTAGGATGTGTTTGAAGCAAGAATAGCGTCTTTTTTGCAGATAGTATTGAGTTTGGTGAAAATTTCCTTTTTCAGCGCCATGTTTTCGAATACCGCTTCAATCACCAGATCGACATCCTTGAGGGCTTCCATATCAATGGCACCCTGAATCATTGCCATCCGTTTTTCAACACCGTCCATTGTCATTTTGCCTTTGGATGCGGTGATTTCGTAATTTTTACGGATCACACCTAAGCCACGGTCGAGGAAATCTTTTTTGGCTTCGATCAACGTCACCGGAATGCCGGCATTGACAAAATTCATGGTAATGCCGCCCCCCATGGTCCCGGCGCCGATTACGCCCACTTTTTTAATGTCCCGTATAGGTGTATCTTTGGGGATATCCGGTAACTTTCCCACTTGTCTCTCCGCAAAAAAGTAATGGCGTTGAGCTGCAGATTGTGCCCCATTCATCAGTTCCTCAAAAATCTTTCTCTCAACATCAAGCCCTTCTGAAAACGGCAGGTTCACAGACGCGGAAACAGCTTTAATGCAAGCCTCTGGCGCATCAAATCCTCGAATGCTCCTTGCCATCGACTTTCTGAATTGGTCAAACAATTCAGGCTTGCCCCGAAAGGGTCCGATCTTGTCATTCATCTCGCTTATTTTCCGTAAAGGAAGAGATTCGGCAATCACTTTCCGGGCAAAACCAAGGGCATTTTCTTCAAGGTCTCCGTCCACAATTTTATCGATCAAGCCGGATTGAAGGGCTTCTTCCGCGCCAACAGGATTGCCCGAAGTGATCATCGTCAAGGCCTTCTCCGGTCCCACGATACGGGGAAGTCTTTGGGTTCCGCCAGCCCCTGGAATAAGCCCCAGCTTCACTTCCGGCAAACCGAACTTTGCGGAGGACACCGCTATTCTGAAATGGCAGGTCAGAACAAGCTCCATGCCACCACCAAATGCGGTTCCATGAACAGCCACAATGACAGGTTTGTCGCAGGCCTCCAGAACATCAAGCACCTTTCCAAGGCCGGGGGCTTCCATGGGTTTGCCAAATTCCCTGATATCCGCACCCGCACAAAACGTTCTGCCTTTGCAAATAATCACGATCGCTTTTACGGATTCATCCTGAACCGCTTTTTGAATACTTTGTGAAATGCCACTTCTCACGGAAATACCCAGGGCGTTCACCGGTGGATTGTCAATCTGGATCACAGCAATATCGCCTCTTTGTTCAAGTGCAACACTTTCTGTCAATTGAGTCATGATGAGTTACTCCTTCAAATAAATTAAATTATCGCTTCCACATGGAATCAGAATACCGGGTACGCTAAAGCAATAAGGTTGCCAATGCACGCTAACGCAGTCAATATAGAACAACGCGCTGAAAAACCTTGTCTTTCTCAAATCCATCACATACATACGCAGGATCGGGTATGGATCGTAAGTATAGGATTATATACATGCCATCTGTTGTTTTCAACCTTTTTGTTAATGAACAGTCACTCACCGAGATGTGTAGAAAATGAGCGACATGTAGCCCATCCTGTACATGACCGATATATGGCTCTTATGCCTGCCCTCTCAAGGGTCATAACCGATCGATCAAGGCGTTTAGGGTTGCCTGTTCGAATAACACTCGATAAGGGTATGCCAAATATGAAAACAAGAGTAAAAAATTGATGATCGAAACCTTTTTGAACAACCCGAGTCTGACCATTTCCCTTGCGCTTGTGTCAGGAATCATTGCCCAGGCGATAGCTTATCACATCCGTATCCCTGGTATTGTCATTCTGCTGGCCACAGGTGTGCTGATGGGCCCGGATGTTTCAGGTATTATCCGCCCGCAATCCCTGGGTATTGCACTTAAAATGCTCACCGGATTTGCCGTGGCCATCATTCTTTTTGAGGGGGGAATGAACCTTAAAATCAACCGCCTGAAACGGGAGAAGCGGTCCATCAGACAACTGATTACCATTGGAGGCCCCATTACGATTGCAGGCGGGGCATTGGCAGCAAAATATATTCTTGAGTGGGACTGGCGGATGTCGCTGTTGTTCGGAACCCTTGTGATGGTGACCGGTCCCACTGTGATAAACCCATTATTGCGACGCCTTAAAGTGAAACGGAATGTGGCGACGGTTCTTGAAGCCGAGGGTGTCCTGATTGACGCCATAGGCGCCATTGTCGCTATTGTCGCATTAGAAGCGGCTCTAAGTCCTGAAGGAATGGCTATTTCCGATTCCCTTCTCCACATTTTTATTTGCCTGGGAACAGGCACGGTATTGGGGCTTTTATTTGGTTTTTTACTGGTGTCCCTTTTGAGAACAAGAGACATTGTGCCTGAGGGCATTGAAAATGTGTTTACATTGTGCATCGTGCTTGCCCTTTTTCAGGTAGCCAATATCATCAAGCCGGAAAGCGGTATCGCAGCGGTTACAGTTGCAGGCATCGTTGTGGGTAATGCGTTCACATTTATCAAAGATGAACTGGCGGAATTCAAAGAAGAACTGACCGTCATGATGATCGGGATGTTGTTCGTGCTTCTGGCGGCTGATGTGCGGATGGCAGAAGTCAAAGCCCTTGGATTACCGGGTATTGCTACGGTGGCTATACTCATTTTTATTGTCAGACCCTTGAATGTTTATATCGGAACCATACGAACAGGACTGAGCTTCAAAGAACGGTCGTTCATCGCCTGGATTGGCCCTCGAGGGATCGTGGCAGCGGCAGTGGCCTCCCTGTTTGCATCTGAATTCGCCCAGCAGGGGCTCTCAGGCGGGAATGAATTGCGGGCAATGGTGTTTCTGGTCATTACCGTAACCGTTTTATGTGCCGGGTTGACCGGCGGTTTTGTCGCAAGTATTCTGGGATTGAAACGACCGAACAATTTTGGCTGGGTGATTCTTGGCGCCAATGAACTGGCCCGTGCCATTGCTAAAATTTTCAAAGAAAACGGCCAGGAAGTGGTTTCCATAGATGCCAACCCCGATGCATGCAGGGCTGCGGAAGAGGATTGCACAAGGGTTATATTCGGCAATGCCCTTCAAACCAATTATCTTTTAAGGGCTGAAATAGAAACCCGGAAAGGCGCACTGGCCATTACCTCCAATGAAGAAGTCAATTTTCTGTTTCTCCAGAAAGCCAAAAAAGAAGCCAAACAAATCAAACTGTATGGCGCCCTAAGAGTCGGCAGTGAAACCATTACGCCCCAGATGATGGAAAACACAGGCGCTGAAGTTCTGTTTCTCAAACCGGTTGATGTTGAACTATGGGCCGTTCGCATCAGACGGCGCCATGTTCTTCTTCAGAAATGGCAGTATAATGGCCTTGCTCAAAAAAAAAGAAAAGCCGATACCAAAACCCTGCTTGTTGCCAATATGTCTTGCGTTCCTGTCATGCTTGAAGCCAGTGGGAAATTGGAACCGATTGGCAGCAAAACCGACATTCGAAAAGGCAATATTGTGCTGTTTCTTGTTTATGAGCAGGAAAGGGAAAAAATTCAATCCCTTTTGGGTGATCAGGGATGGCAGTCCATAAGCCTTGGTGAGGACTTTGAATTTACGACAACACAATGTTATATTGACGAAGATATTTAGCCCATGTAAATCATTGGACTACCCGCTCGTTTTTTGATAAACAAGACCCTGACTGGAGTATGACATCCAAATGAAAATCATTTTAAGATAAAGTTATGGAATCGGGCATGAATAAAGAGACAGTTTTAACCGGAATCACCACAACCGGCACTCCCCATCTCGGGAACTATGTGGGCGCCATCCGCCCTGCTATTGAGGCCAGCACGAAAAAGGATGCCTCATATTTTTACTTTCTTGCGGACTACCACGCAATTATCAAATGTCATGAGCCCCAAATTATCAGGCAGTCGAGTCTGGAGGTCGCGGCATCATGGCTTGCTTTGGGTCTTGATACAAAAAATGCCATCTTTTACAGGCAATCTGATATCCCTGAAATTATGGAACTGACATGGATACTCACATCGATTACCGCCAAGGGGCTGATGAACCGGGCGCACGCCTATAAGGCCGCCGTGTCAGAGAATGAAGACGCGCGATCAAATGATCCGGATAAAGGGATAACCATGGGCCTTTTCAGCTATCCGGTACTCATGAGTGCGGACATCCTCATGTTCAAAGCCCAAAAAATACCGGTGGGCAGAGATCAGATTCAACACATCGAAATGGCCAGGGATATTGCAGGACGATTCAACCACCTGTACGGAGAGACGTTTGTGCTGCCTGAAGCGGTTGTGGATGAAAACACCGCCGTCCTGACCGGCCTTGATGGCCGGAAAATGAGCAAAAGTTATAACAATACGATCCCCCTGTTTATTCCGGAAAAAAAATTAAGAAAACTGATCATGAAGATCAAAACCAATTCACAGGCACCTGAAGAACCCAAGGAAACTGAAGGGTGCTCCCTGTTTCAGATATACCAGGCTTTTGCCACAAAATCAGAGACAGAAGCCATGAAAAAAAGGTATCAGGACGGCATTGGCTGGGGAGAAATGAAACAGGAACTGTTTGAATATCTGAATGCGCACCTGAAATCCCCGCGGGAAAGGTTCAATGCGCTTCTGGAAGACCCCGGATATCTCGAGCAGGTTCTTCAGGAAGGTAAAAAAAGAGCAAGGGACATAAGTGTTCCCTTTCTTAGTCAGATAAGACATGCCATTGGCATTTCGAAATTATAAATTCGACAAGGCACTATGCTTAACGATATATATGCGGTAAAACTGGAAATCTTCGAAGGTCCCATGGATCTTCTGGTTTATCTTATCCGTAAAAATGAAGTGGATATTTACGACATCCCCATTTCCATGATCACCGAACAATATCTGGCCTATATTGAATTGATGAAAATGATGAATATCAATCTGGCGGCAGACTTTATTCATCTGGCAGCCACGCTGGCCCAGATCAAATCGAGAATGCTCCTCCCCTCCCATGGCATTGAATCCGATGAAGAAGAAGACCCCCGGCTTGCCATTGCACGCCCGCTGATTGAATATCTTCAAATGAAAAATGCAGCAGATGAATTATTCAAAAGAGAACTTCTGGATCAGGATATTTTTACGAGAACCCCGGATAAGGAAGATATCCCTCAGGTGGAAGAGGACGGGACAATTGAAATCGGCATTTTCGAATTGATCAAGGCCTTCAACACCGTACTGGCCAACATGAAAAAAGAGCATAAGGTTGATCTTGAATCAGAAAAAATTTCCATCAAAGACAGAATGATGGAGCTTATTGGTATCCTGGAAGAAAAGAACTCTCTTGTCTTTGATGAGCTGTTTGATGGCGACCGGTTTAAAAGGGATATCATCGTCACTTTTCTTGCCATTCTCGAAATGGCCAAAATGAGTTTGATAAAAATTATCCAGCATATTCAAAGTGGTGTCATAAGGCTTTTTTATGTTTAACAAAAAACCAAAAGAGATCGAAATTCAATGACAGAAAATCTTAAAACCATCATTGAAAGTCTGGTATTTGTATCTGAGGGACCTCTTTCCGTAGACAAAATCATAAAGACGCTTCCGGAATTTGATCATGATATGATCCGTCAGGCCATTTCTGAACTGAAAAAGGACTATGAGAGCGGAAAACAAAGCTTTTGCCTGCAGGAAGTCGCAGGCGGCCTGCAATTCAGAACCCGATCCGAATACAAGGAATGGATATCCCGGCTGAAGCAGGCCAGTCCGCAGAAACTCAGTACAGCGGCTCTTGAAACCCTGGCAATCATCGCCTACAAACAGCCTATTATTCGATCAGAGGTTGAATACATAAGAGGCGTGGACTCCGGAGGCGTTTTAAGAATTCTCCTTGAAAAAAACCTGGTGAAGGTCCTTGGCAGAAAAGAGATACCCGGAAGGCCCCTCATCTATGCCACTACAAAATATTTCCTTGAGGTATTCGGATTGAAAGCCTTAAAAGATCTTCCCACACCCAAAGAAATTGAATCATTTGAACAATCTGCGGCCGAGAAATACCTTCCCCATCCCGGGAAAGGTATCGAGCTGCCCATAACCGGAAAAATGACACCACCCAATATTGAAATACCTGATGAACTTGTCTCCGGGTCAGCAGAAAGACTGCCTATGGAGGTGATAGAAAATCAGGTATCAGAAAATTTCAAAACCCATGATGGCAGGCTGTCCCCAGAAGATGATGAACGCCCTGAATAACGGGAAATCATCATTTTTCGATGTCCGATAAGACATCACATTGATTTTTTTATAAAACATTTATATAATTTCTTCATTATTGAACCCGCAAAGGATAGTGACAGAAAATGAAAACTAAACTGATTTTTATTGGAATATTCTCATTCATTCTTTTAACGTCGACGCTTTGTATGGCAGAAAAAGCTTATGTCACCGACTCATTCAGGATCAGTTTCAGAAGGGGCCCCAGTATTGAAAACAAAATATTAAAGTTCATTGATTCAGGACAACCGGTTGAAATTTTGGAAAATAGAGAGGGATGGAGCCGAATACAAATCATGGAAGAAGAACCAAACAACCTTGATGGATGGGTATTAAGCCGTTATCTGATCACACGCCTTCCCTGGGAGGTTCAGGTCAACAATCTTCAAGCGGAAAATGATATTATTCAAAAGGAATTGGATACATACAAGGAAAAAGCACAAAATGAAACCGCCAAATCAATCAACCTGGATGAACAATTAAAAAATGCATTAAAAGAATTAAACAGGATTAAAAATGACTTTGCCACGCTGAAGCAGGAATCCAGTGAATTTGTTCTGCTGAAAACCAAATTTGAAAAAACAAAAAATAATGAACAACGTCTTGCCTCGGAACTGAAACAGCTTGAAGCATCAAAAAGAAACAAATGGCTCGCCCTGGGAGCTCTGATCATGCTGTTTGGTCTTATCATCGGCCTTCAGATCGGAAAACAGGGGAAACGCGGCCGGTCAACTTTTGCGCTTTGATGAAAGGCCAATGCGTCCCAACAGTCCGTTCTTTTCTTCTGGTGTCAGATAACGCCAGGCACCTTCCTTAAGGCGCCCAAGGGTTATGGTCGAGATTCTCAATCGCTTGAGGGACTGGACTTCATTTCCCACATGCTTTACCATGCGGCGAATCTGCCTGTTTTTTCCTTCCTTTAAAACAATCCTGAAGCGATTTGTAGATACCCTTTTAATCTCTGCCCTCCTTGTCATGACGCCATCCAAAGGAATGCCCGACGCCATTTTTGAAAGCGTATCATCTGAAATCGGATGCATCACCTGAACCTCATATTCTTTCTCATGATCAAACGACGGGTGAGACAACTGATGATGCAGTCTGCCATCGTTCGTCAGCAAAAGAAGCCCGGTCGAATCCTTATCAAGCCTCCCTATGGGATAGATACGTCCGGGCAGGTCATTTACCAGGTCGAGCACGATTTTCACATTACGCTGGTTGCAGGAAGACACATATCCAACAGGTTTGTTTAATGCGATATAGACAGGCGCCTGTTCCATTTTGACTGGGTTACCCTGGAATGCAACCACATCTTTTACCGGGTCAACCTTAAATCCCATTTCAGTCACGATTTGTCCGTTGACCGAAACCATCCCCTCCTGAATGCAGGTTTCCCCTTTCCTTCTGGAACAGATGCCTGACAGAGCCAGATATTTCTGCAGGCGAATCAACGCCATTCGTATTCCTTTACCAATAAAGTCAGTGGTTCAGGATCTGTAGTCTGCATTGATCTTGACATAATCAAACGAAAAATCACATGTAAACACAGACGCTTCTGAGTTGCCCATATTCAGATCCACGACAATTTCATATTCCTTCTGCTTCAAGATCTGGGATACCTTGTCCTCAACAGCCTGGCCGCATCCCATGCCGTTTTCCACCATCATGATATCATTAAAGTAGATTTGAATCCTGTCCGGATCAATAGGAACCCCTGCTCTTCCCGCAGCGGCAATAATCCTGCCCCAGTTGGCATCTTCGCCGAAAATGGCTGTTTTCACCAGATTTGAATTGGCGATTGTCTCTGCAACTTTTAAAGCGGCGTCACTTGATTCTGCACGGACCACCTTGATTTCGACCAGTTTTGTAGCCCCTTCACCATCACGAACAATCATTTTTGCAAGCTCGGTCAAAACATCGGTTAAAAGTGCCTGAAACGGTGCCGCCTTGCCGATGGTATCTACCCTTGCACCTGAAAGCGCGTTTGCCATCACAAGGACGGTATCATTGGTGCTGGTATCCCCATCAACGGTTATCCGGTTGAATGACCGATCCGTTGCAAAAAGGAGTGTTTCCTTTAAAATGGCGGGCGTGATATCGATATCGGTCATCACAAAACAGAGCATGGTCGCCATATCCGGACGTATCATGCCTGATCCTTTAGCGACTCCGGTAATGGTAAATGGTTTGCCATCCATGTTTCCGGTTTTGGTAACCAGTTTCATGACCAAATCCGTGGTCAAGATGGCCTTGGAAAAATCAGTGATACCGTCATCAGATAACGCTGCAACCAGTTTTTCAGTGTGTTTTTCAATTTTTTCTATGGGAAACGGTTGCCCGATGACACCTGTGGAGGCAACGAGAACGCTTTCAGGTTCAATGCCAAGCGCTTCTGCTGCCAATTGGGCCATCTTTTCCGCTTTTTTCAAGCCATCATCTCCGGTGCAGCAATTGGCGTTACCCGCATTGACAATTATCGCCTGGGCCAGCCCTTTTTTCACACGCGCTATATCCAGTTTCACAGGGGCAGCGGCCACCCTGTTCTTTGTAAAGACCCCTGCAACCGTGGAAGGAACAGCGGCATAGATGAGGCCCAGATCGTGTCCCCCATTTTTTTTAATCCCTGCTTTAATTCCGCATGCCTTAAATCCCTGGCAAAATTTATCATTCATTCTGAGGTGTTCCTTTTAAATAGTTGATTAAACTTCACTTCGATTTCATTTGACAGAACATGCCAATATTGTCAATCTGCTTCGGTTGAAAAATTACAAAAGATACACTAAAATAAGAACCTGTAATACGTGTGACCTAATTGATTATAAATGATTTGAAAAGGAACAGGACTCGTCATGTTTGACTATAAGGCAAAATGCCTGAAATGTAGTGGCAAGTTGACGTTGAAACGCACCTGAAAGTCTGTTTATCTGCGCTGCATGGTATGCGGTGAAACGTTTTCAGTGAAAAAATATGCTGACCTGATGGATGATTACCTCGAGGACCAGCTGGGCAATGTGCCCTGTAACAGGCTGTAAACCATGATGGGAAAGACAGGTCTATACAATCATGACCCGAAATTTTAAACTGGTTATCGAATATGATGGCACCCGATATCACGGGTGGCAGCGTCAGAATAATGAGCGAACAATTCAGGGAGAGATTGAAAAGGTTATCAAAATTATAACCCGTGAAGATGTTGACCTGATTGGCTCTGGAAGAACAGACACGGGCGTACATGCCAAAGGCCAGGTGGCCAACTTCCTGTCAATCACCGGACATTTGGTTGAAAATATCCAAAAAGGGATGAACAGCCTGCTCCCGGATGACATTGTTATCCAAAAAATGGAAGAAGTGCCTATAGACTTTCATGCCCAGTTTAAGGCCAAACGAAAAACCTATCATTATCATATAAGAAATACGGCTCTTCCCTGTGCCATTAATCGACAGTATGCCTGGTTCATCCGACGGGGATTGGATATAACTGACATGAATAAAGCCGCATCCCACTTGATCGGTGCCCATGATTTCAAATCGTTTGAAAGTGTGGGAAGTCCTCGAACTCACACCACAAGGACAATTTCAAAAACAGAGATAAAGAGACGGGATGACCAATATCTGGTATTTGAAATTGAAGCAAACGGGTTCCTGAGGCATATGGTCAGAAATATCATGGGCACGCTTGTGGATGTTGGGCTAGGGAAAACCTCTATTGAACGATTCCGGGAAATTCTTTTTGCAAAAGACCGAAGAGAAGCAGGCCAGACAGCACCGCCCCATGGTCTTTTTTTAATGCATGTCGATTATTAAAATAGATATGCCCCCATTTTATGGAGACAGCATGGATAATAACGCAGACTCAAAATATCTTAAGCCAACCGCCATTATCGACAGCGATCATGATGAAATCATTCAGTATGCCCATCAAATTTCCGGTTCAGGGAAAAGGCCTGCTGAAAAGGCCGTCAGCCTTTTTTATGCGGTCAGGGATGACATCCGGTACGATCCCTATCACCCGTTCTATCGTCCTGAACATTATCGGGCAAGCGCTGTCCTAAAATGCAAAAAAGGATTCTGTGTATGCAAAGCATCCCTTCTCTGTGCCTTGGGACGGACTGTTGGGATTCCTTCCCGGGTAGGTTTTGCAGATGTCAGAAATCACCTGGCCACCCGCCAGCTTGTCGAACTTTTAGGCTCCAACCTTTTTGTCTATCACGGCTTTGTGGAATTTTACCTGGATGGCAAGTGGGTCAAGGCAACACCAACATTTAACAAGGAACTATGCAGCCGTCACCATGTGCCGCCTCTCGACTTCAACGGCAGGGACGATTCTGTTTTTCAGTCCTTTAATGATGATAAAAAGAAATTCATGGAATATGTCCGTTTTCACGGGACGTATGATGACATCCCCATAGACACGATCATCGCTGCATGGGAAAATACCTATGGCAAGGATCGTGTCCGGGATTGGATACATGCATATGAAAAGCTATCCGAAAAAGACAAACCGGATTTCTACAAAGAAGATATTATAACAGATTGAATCTGTGTTCGTTTCATCACAGATTCAATACCTAAATTTTCAGTTTCTTTCTTCCGGCTGAAGCAATACCGATAAGGCCTATGCCCAATAATAATACGGTTGCAGGTTCCGGAACCGGACTAACAGTTATCTTCCAGTCCTCAACTTCACCCTGCCATAGATGCCCGTAGGGTGTTGTGTCTTCGAAGGGGGTATCCCAACAAGAAACGCGGGCACGTAACCACAGGTCACCCAAAATATTTTCGGGTATAACCACAGCTACAAAATAGGAATTAATTACTGATGGGCCTGGGATAAAACCGGGAAGACTCGCATCAACGATCATATTACTTGGCTTAAAAAACTGCTCGGCGATAACCAGTTCTGTATCGTCATTTTGAAAAATACCATCCTGATTGAAGTCAACCCATGTTTTTACCTGATCATATTCATGCTTTCCAAATCCGGCACTCCACATATCAACCCTGAGAATAATATTTTGCCCTGCATAGACCCCCTCATGGCCCCAGGATATCCCATTATCTATTGACCACCAAACACCATCATCTGATGCATCATTATCTATTTTAAGTGCACTTGGCTCACTATCCCAGTTCGTGCCCAGTTTTTGCCAGGTATCTGTTGTATGCCATGCGTTACCGTAAGGTGCATCACTATAGTCATAGCTGACCGCATAGCTGGTACTGCTGCATAATAAAAATACGATAAAACCCCATGTAATCATTTGCGTAGCTCTCATCATAAAACCTCCAAAAAATTAAAGAAACCCTAAAAACAAGAAGGGAATGCACAGGGTAGCATGCAAAAAATGTGCAAACCACAAATAATTTAATATTTACAATAATTTCAAATTATTAAACAATTTAAAGTGCCCAGATATCCATACATATGTAGTTCACGTCATATATTTGGGCAACTCAATTCTTAGATATTGAACCTGAAATATCATCCCCTATCTCTTGCCAATCCAACATGCATTCAGGATTTTAAAAACCAAAGCTTTCATTTTCAATGATTGTTTTAATGCCAAACAAAAAAAGGTACACGGCAGATGTCAGCCGTGTACCTATCCATTTTTATACGAGTGATTTCAAATGTCAGTTTGCAAGTGCTTTTATAATTGCATCTGACGGAATTTTCGGCTCAAACACATGCTTACCGATAAAAATGCCGTATACGATATAGGCATCATCGCCTGTCTTTTCAATACCCATAACGTTTCCGTCACTGTCAAATGAGATATCAATCCGCTCATGATCTGACAAGGGGCTGTTCGGATCATACACGTGCAATAAAACAAGATGTCGCCCACAAGCGAATAATCATACACAAGCACCTGATGATTTCCGCCAACGCCGTTTACATGGTCAAATGCCCAACCCTTTGAAGGATCATGCAGTTTCATCAGATAGAGATCAATCAGGCGATACCATATGGCGCTATACACGGCATCTTCCAGAGGGTCAGTAGGCGGCCAGGGCCGATAGTAGATTTCCTGGGTAGAGAGTCCTGCTGTATAAAAATCGAATGCAAGAGTGGCCATCCCGCCGCAAAGCCCCATATCCTTGCCCGGTGGATTTGAGGCCACGGCATACTGAAGATACCTGTCTGCCACGGGTATGTTTTCTCTATCCGGAAACTGCATGCTTTCAGCATCATCCGGTGGGATTTCCCAGCCGTTTTGAAATCGAAATCCGTGCGTGGAAGGGATGAAAGGAATTTTAGCAGTTGCGCTGAAATTCACCGTTTTTACATCACTGCTGGATACAAAAGTCACTGACTGGCTTCCAGGGCTGAATGCATAAGCATTGCCAAGAGGCTTCACGGTCACACTCCTTGAGGATACGTCCATCTCATAATAACCGCCTTCATCTGTAACCGCATATTGATCGATTGTACTGCCACTTCGGGCAACGACAATCAGGCCTTTTACCGGCTGTCCATTATAAGTGACCGTACCTTTAGATGAGATAAGCTGGAAAGCGCCCCATAATAAATAAAGACGTGGTACAGTTTGCAACAAGACATCTTGTAACAGGTTACAGTTCTGTTACACTTTACTCCCCAATATTGTATTCGCGAATTTTCCGGTATAATGTTTGCCTGCTCACCCCCAACAGTTTTGCCGCCTTTGTCTTATTCCAGAAGGTCTTATTGAGAGCTGCAAAAATATCCTGGTCATTTCGAGGATTTTTTTGATGGGTCGCTTCAATTATTGCACCGGGCGGCACCTTGCAATTCCTTATTTCTTTAGGCAAATGGTCGAAAGTGATACTATTTCCCCTGCATAGAATAAACGCTCTTTCAATCACGTGTTCCAGCTCCCTTACATTACCGGGCCAGGCATAATCCATAAATCGTGCAAGGACATCCGTAGAAACCCCTTCGACATTTTTTTTGAACCGTTTTTGAAAAGAATTGCAAAAATGATCTACAAGCAGGGGGATATCTTCCTGCCTTTCCCTTAGCGGAGGAATATGAATTTCAACAACCTTTAGACGGTAGTACAAATCTTCCCGGAATTCTCCTCTTTTAACCTTCCCATAAAGATCTTTATTCGTACATGCAATAATTCGAACATCCACTTTATGGGGAGTGGTCTCGCCAACCCGCTCAAATTCCTTCTCCTGGAGCACCCTTAAGAGCTTCAATTGAATAAACGGCGATATATCGCCAATTTCATCAAGCAAAATCGTCCCCCCGTCTGCGGCCTGAAATCGTCCTTCCCTGTTATTGATTGCGCCGGTAAAAGCGCCCTTGACATGGCCGAACAATTCACTTTCCAGAAGACCTTCTGCCAGCGCGGAACAATTTACCGTAATAAAGGGTTTAAACGATCTGTGACCCGTATAGTGAAGGGCCCTTGCAATGAGTTCTTTTCCTGTCCCACTTTCTCCTGTAACCAAAACCGTGGTATCCAGATTGGAAAGGTCTTCTGACAATGAATAGATATCCTGCATTTTTTTACTTTTACCAATGATATTCTGGTACTGGTGACGCTCACGCAGTTCTCTTTCAAGATCCTGAAGAAGCGTAATATCCCTGATTACAAGCACTGCCCCCATGAAATTTTCTGATGGATCCAATAGGGGAGAGCTACTCACGCTGACGATCTGATGGGGATTCTTCTCCGAACCACATTCCACAAGATATTCCTTGATAGTGTTTTTTTTTGCCAGGGTTTTTTTCAATATTTCAAAGCAGGCATTTCTGCACTGATCAAAACATTGGGGAAAAAGCTTTCCCACGGCTTTTCTTGAGTTTAAGCTGCAAATTGTTTCCGCAGACGTATTGGCCTGAATGACTTTCAACTCCGAATCCACTGTTATAATCGCATCCTTGACACTCCTGAAAATCGCTTCCAGAAGGGCGCGATGTTCTGCCAGCGCTTTTTCCTTTTCCTTCCGTTCTGTAATATCCCGGCTCACCGTCCGGAAGCCTGTAATTTCTCCATCCCGGTTTTGAATGAGAGATACAGAGTCTTCCACTGTCCTTCGCTGGCCATCCTTTCTGATGATCTCATAGATGATATTCTTACCCGGCTCTCTGGTTTTAAACACATGATGATAGGCCTGGTGCACAAACCTCGCTGTTTTCTCATCCATGTAACATCGAAAATTTTTGTTAACCATGGATCCCCCCCAGATTCTGCACCCGGTAGCATTTGAAAATGTGATGTTTCCCGAAAGATCTGTTTCCGCAACAGCATCTTCGACCTCATCGATAATTGAACGGTATTTGGAGAGCGCATCTTCGATTTCCCGAAAGGAAGAGATATCAATGAGACATCCGACAGTTGCCGGTTTATCCTCATGAACCGTATCGGCCCCCTTCATGATCACCCAGACATGGCCGTCATCTTTTTTTAACATGCGCAGAGCAAACGGTCTGGCATTGTCCCTCTTTGTATCTTTTGATTTCCCGGACTTGAAAAGATTGCGATCATCTGGATGAACCCGGTTCAACACCGATGTTCCGATTAATTGATCCGGGTTCTCAAACCCTAAAAGATCAGCAAGCTGATCGTTCACATGGCTGAATCGCCCTCTCTGAATGATGTAAAACCCCACCGTCATATTCCGGAAATCATTATGTTCATTTTGTCTCAGATAAGCCATGGCTATCCCCAAAGGTATGTGGTCCTTTAGATATTTTTCCAAATGGATGGTTTGTTAAATCATGTGATTTTTTCCTATAGCGCTATTTATCTATAACCGATGGGGTAAGATGTCCACAGCAAAATTAAAAATGTCTCATAACATATGGTCTGGCACGCCTCATTTTAAATGCCAGCATGGCCTGTTTTCTCATGATTCTCAAGGTTTCGATTACCTCCGGGAAAGCCGTGACATATGCCCCCCAATGTCGATACATCGTATGCGCACTTGTGACGATACGTTCCGGCGAATCCCAGGCCACAAACGGAGATCCCTGAAACGCACTGCTTAAAACAAAATCCCCGGCAGCCTTCATAGGCGGTATCCCTTTCTGACAGGAAACATACAAGGCCTGCTGAACAATCTCCCAGTAATCAATGACAAGCTGGACATCCTTTTTTGTTGCGATCGGACCATGGCCGGGAACAACGATATCCACGTCTTTCTCCATAATTTTTTTAAGCCCTTTCATGCAATTTTCTACAGGACCCGCCCAGATTACCGGTGTGCTGTTTAAAAATACGAGATCACCGGCATAAATAATTTTCCGATCACCCAATTTGAGTGCATTTAAGGACAAGGGTTTTAAATGATGCATTTGATTCCTGCATGCATGCGTGGCAATGATTTTTTTATCTCTGAATAGCTGATTGCCCCAAAAATGGTCACCGTCCGCATGGGTATTGATCACATATTCAACCGGTGATTTTTTCAGGATGTCACCTGCGGTATCCAGTATTTCTTTTGTGAATTTCAAATCCCAGCAGGTATCGACAAGAACACTTTCACCCTGACAATCTATCAGCCCGATATTGTTTTCACCCCAGGACCCATTGGGCACCATCCACGCATATGTATCCTTAACCAACTGATAAAGCCCCTCCTTGAACTGTGGGATTTCACCAAATCTTGTATGATCCCTGTTCGGACCTGCCAGCCATTTTGCATGCATCATGCTTCCCATATAATAAATGGGCTGTTTATACCAGATCGCTTTGGGTTTAAACGCGGGAAACGGATAACGGGTCACTTTTTCATAAAAATTCAAAAAAGGATATACAAGAGGCAGAAACCGCTTAACAATCCCGCGTGCAGCATCTATTGCATGGGATTCAGAGAGCATGAAATCACGGAATGAACGGGGGTCAAATGGCAGCAGGATTTTTTTGTCTTGCGGCAAATCAGGAAAGGTTTCTTGCGGATCGGTCAACGCCTTTTCCAGTTTTGGCTTAATCATTGGCCATTGGTCCAGTATCATGATCATGTCATGTCCGAAATCAGAAAATCCTTTAACGGCATTCAATGGTATCCATCGGGACTGATGGCAAACAGCAACCATTATTTTGCCATTGGCTTGAAACCGTTTCAGCCTCATCGATTGTTATTTCCTTTCAATTCATCTTGAATGTCCAACAGCGTCACCAGAAGGCCGGGTGATATAATGACAGGCCATTTCTGCGAGCTCATTTGCGAGCTCATCATCGTGCAGATTAAAACGGGTGGGTGCAATCGTATTCATAACCCATGTCTGCTGCAAAGTGGCCACGACCACGCGTAGCGCAAAATCAATCTTCTTTTCCAGATCGGGCTGCTGCAATTCTTTGTAGGTTACGGCTGTTTTATATATTAATTCAGATGCAAAACAGATCTGATTGACCACGCGGTTGTAAATCAGAGCGTCATTCGATAGGATAGCGGCTCTGAAAATGTGCTGATGTTTACGTGCAAATGCCAGGTAGTAAGCGATCGAACGTTTAATGAGGCTTTGTAAAGACAGGGATTCTCTTTCCATCTCTTTTATTTTTGAAATGAGGTTCAGGGTATCTTCGGATACCTTCTGGTGGAGGGCCAGAACCATGGCATGCTTATCAGAAAACCGTGCATAGATTGAACTGATTGATGCACCTGACGTATGCGCCAGTTCCTGAATACTGATGTTCGCCAAATCTTTTTCCCTTAACAAGGTGTCCAATGCATTGAGCACATTATTGGCCGTATCACGACTTCTTTGCTGTAGCGGTTTCCGAATATTCCCCCTCATAGTGATCCCCCAATTAAAATTGGAATTGGATTACAATTCTATTCTGGGCAGGCAAATTGTCAAGAAAAAAATTTGAAAAAGGTGAGCTTTCTTCTTTCAGGTGTCTTTTTTCACCTGCACGTGCAGTTCATTGTTTTTTTTATTCATCGACCAGGCAATTCTTTCTCCTGCCTTCAGGCCGCGGACTGCCTTTTCATACTGCGGTTTGACCCTTTGGAGCATCTCTTCTTTGGTCATTCGTTTATCCACCCCCAACTGATCCCATTTTTGCTGAGCAGCTTGATAGAGCTTATCAATGGGAATATCATCCGACCAGCTCTTTTGTGGCGAGGCTTTTCCGGAATAACCGCCACCGCCATTGTCGAATGACCGCTGCCAGATCCGCTGATAGACCATCAGAGTATGCATCAGGCCATCCAGCCAGAACTGGACATCTGAATTTTTAATACGATGCACTTTATTTTCAAACTGATGAACCTGGTGGATCAGGTTCTCATGCCCCGGATGCGGATACCGCTTACGGTCCGAGAGGTATTTTTTCACCCTGTCATCCATATGATGAATCCGGGTCTTAAAGTCCTTTATGGCTTTAATAATCTCTTCAGGTTCAACATTCATGATAATTCTTAAAATGCCTTTCCTGCAAGGCCTTAAGGCCTTGCCCTTTAATTGAGTTCTTCAAGAATTCGCCTGACTTCATCTGCTTCATCCGCATCCGGATCGATTGAAAGAAATGTTTCAAAATGTTTTTTCACAAGATCATCACTTGAGTTATCTGCATAGTGCATGTGGCCCAGGTTCAGGTGGGCAATGGGGTCTGATGGGTTTATACCGATAATTTTCCTGTAATAGTCTTCGACCAGATCCGATGCGCCCTTTTCCATGGCAAGACTGGCCAGAGAATGTAGAATCGTCATGTTATCCGGCATCTTTTTTAAAATTTCTTCAAGATAGGTTTCCGAATCATCACGGATTTCAGGATCATTCCTGTTAAATGCGGAAACGATAAATGAATCTGCCGCATCCAGTAAGGAACCATCTTCATAAAGCATAACACCTCTGTTAAAGGCGACGGTTTCGTCGTTCGGCACCAATTCAAAAAGCTGATGATACAAAGACAGTTCCTTATCCCTGTCACCGCCTTCTTCTATGTTGGAAATGGCTTCATACAATCCGTCAATGAACTGTTTCAAGTCTTCAAGCGCGTTTTCAGCCGCATCAAGATGGTCTTTTCTGACGACAATCTTAAGTGGGCCATCATCTCCTTCACAGGCATCTTCTCGGCATGTTTTTTTTCCGATATCGCCATTTACTCTTAAGCTTGAGGGTATTTGGGACAAGAACAGATTCTGGCATAACCTGTTCACATACCCCAATGAATCCGCACCGGCAAGCATGGTCCAGTCATCCGGATCATAACTGCCGGACACTGCCTCCTGCCACGCGCCGAGCGATAAAAACTTTTTTAAAATATCCTTCATGACGCCATCTGATGTGATGAGGAAATCAAAAATTTCTTCTTCTGATATCACATACCCGGCCCAGCATAACGAGGCTTTCTGAATGGTGATTGTCTGGCCAAGACAATTGGCAAATTTTGCCGTTTCCCATAACTGTTTCATATCATACATTTTTCCTATGGATTCATCGACAGTCAATACAGCATTTTGACGTTCACCAAATCGGGATTTCACCCGATTGATGGCTTTTTCCAGAGGATTTCCCCGATTTTCAAGTTCTTTTTCGGCAATGGGATAAAATTCATCTGTATATTCACTCTTGTCGATTGACAAGGAGCGGATTAGCGCCTTATCTGTCATTCCTTTACATTGCTCAATAATATTTTCCAATGCCATAAAAAGACTCCCTTGTGAGATAAAAGATGAGGTCAGGATTAAACTCAATAAATCCTTTTGAAATAATCTGATAACTTTTATAATATAAAACACTCACGGGTTCTTTTTCAAGTGATAAATCTATAGAGGGGATCTTTAACTCTCTGTGATCAAAACCCGGTTGGATTATCAGCAGGAAGCGTGACATGAAAACCCAAAAAAATCTATCCAGCAGGTTAAATGAAATTGATGGCAAAGGATATAAGGCCTATAAGGAAATCAAGGGGGAATATGATTTTGATACCTTTATCCTCATCATCGACCATGTTCAGGGAGATCCGTTTGCTGTTCCAAGCCGGATACGCGTGAGAATTGATCGGGAGAAATCCGGATTTCATGCAGATACAACATTAAACAAAAGCAGACATATTGGGTTATGTGATTTTCTCACAAGGGTGTTCTTTGAAAATTGCAGGAAATTATCCAAAGGAGGGCGTGGCAGCGGCAAAAGTGGATTGATTGTTATGGATCGGCCTGTTCAGGAAATGCTTCCAAGAAGCGCTGTCGTCATCAATGACTCTTTTCTTGAAGCACGTTTTTTTATGGGCCTTCCTGCATTTGGCAGGAAAATAGCAGGCGAAATCGCCTCAGACATGTTCATGAAAGAATTACCGGAAATCATTAATTGTTCGCTATTCATGAACGTGCTTGACAGAGAAAGCGTTTATCATCACATCAAAACAGCAGAAGATGCAGATTTTCTGAGAGAAGAATTAAGCCGTAAAGGTCTTGTAAGCTTTATTGCGGAAGGCGCTTTCCTGCCGAGAGCAAGCGGTATTAATCCTGAACCCATGGATAAAAAGAAGATCATCCCCTTCAGGGCTCCGGATACTTACAGCATAGATATAACGTTGCCCAATAAGGGAAAGATATCGGGAATGGGTATCCCTGAAGGTGTCACGCTCATTGTGGGAGGAGGATATCATGGCAAGTCAACACTCTTGAATGCTATTGAATTCGGTATCTATAATCATATTCCGGGAGACGGCAGAGAATATGCAATTTCACTTTCAGATACCCTGAAAGTCCGGGCCTCGGATGGGAGAAGCATAGAAAAAACGGACATTTCTCCTTTTATTACCAACCTGCCTTTTAAAAAGGACACAAAGGCATTCTCTACACAAAATGCAAGTGGCAGCACATCCCAGGCCGCGACCATTTCAGAAGGTATTGAAGCGGGTGCACGGGTTCTTCTCCTGGATGAAGATACTTCGGCAACCAATTTTATGATAAGAGACCGCCTCATGCAGGAGCTGGTTGAGAAAAAGCATGAGCCCATAACCCCATTCATAGATAAAGTCCGGCAACTATACATTGAAAAAAAAATCTCAACCATTATTGTCATTGGCGGTTCAGGAGAATATTTCAACGTGGCAGATCATATCATTCAGATGAAAGAATACCTGCCTGTTGATGTTACTGAAAAGGCACATCAGATTATAAAACAAAGCCCGTTGAAACGAAAAAAAGAAGGAGCAGATACTTTCGGTTTTATATCAGAGCGCATCCCTCTGAAAACAAGTTTCAGTCCACTAAGGGCAGATGGAAAAACAAAAATATCCGCAGATGGGTGTCGCGGTATTTTCTTTGGAAAAGACCTGATAGATATGGGAGATATTGAACAGATTGTCACTGAATCGCAAACCCGGGCTATAGGATATGCCATTCATCTGGCAATGTCTTACATGGATGGAGAAAAGACAATGAGAGAAATCGTAGATACTGTCATTCAAAGCATTGAAGACAGGGGGATGGATATTCTTACGCCTTACATTACAGGCGATCTTGCCGGGTTCAGAAAGATAGAACTGGCCTCAGCCATAAACCGGATGAGACGTCTTCACATCCGGCAAAAAAACTACAGCAGGCTTTGATGCCATGATCTGACCTCAGGTTTAATCATATTAGAATGTGTTGCCTCAGGCATGACACGCCTCACACCCACACCATAGGAAATCCTGCCAAGATTTTTTCTCTCTTTGCACCATATCACTTTCAGACGAAAATTCTCATAACTCTCTCTTCGGTATGAACCGGCCAATTGTTTTCTGACTCTGACTTCAATTTCCCGTCCTGGCGGAATATACTCACCAAGTTCCAGATACATCCCATCCATGCTGCAATTATGCATGACAGCATTAAAGCGTCTGCCGGATTTGACATCTGTATAAATAACAGACTCTTTACAGTATTTTCGAATAAAAATTCTCTCTGGTGCCCGTTTCATTTGATTTCCTCCATTCATCAAGAAATATTTCTTCTGTCTTTAAATTTTCGCCGATCTAAACCTTGCCGCCATTCGGACTGAAATTGAGGATAATCATACTTTCTTCTGTTTCGACCTGTTCTTCTGTTGGTGCCATCTCTTCTGTCCGGTATCTTTTCGGATGTGTTGGTTTGCAACAACTGCTTCAAAATATTTTCATTCGTTGGGTTAAGATCGATAAACTGCACGCCATATCTGACCATGGAAAATCCGGAACCAGACACACCATGGTGGTCGCTGTCAACCATATATACGATTTTGTATGAAATCCTGTCCAGGTAAAAATCATTGACTCTCAGACAAAGTTCCGGCTGATCGGGCAATCCCCTGTTTTCCGTTTCCGACAAGGATTTATAACAATAAGAAAAGCCTTTCAGGCTGACATCCACCAGCGGCCCCATTCTTAAAAAAGTCGGCGCATATGCGGCATATATGCCATTTTTTATTCGATAGCGGTTTTGATGCCTTCTGTCATAGCCACTCCTGATCATTGTAATAACCTCTTTAATATTTTAAAAAAAAGAATTAATCCATGAGGCTATGCCCTGGTATGTGATCCACATTATTGTTGAAAACGACATATCCATTTCGCAATGCATCAAACAAAAATCGCAGACGATAGTTGCTTCACCATCCAAAAAATGAATCGTCCCTGTCAGAAAATAATAATATAAAGTGTGTTCGTGTCAGATTCGGTATAAAAACCAAAGCGTCTTTATATCCATTTCAAAACGTGATCTGCTAACCTTAAGATTAGCAGGTATCAAGATTATATATCAAGTGGCGTAAATCATTTGAATCATCATGTACCCAAGTACGAATTTGCATGTATTATAGATTACCTTTTATACCAAAATCAAGGATTATAATTATGAATGAATCAAAATAATTATACGAAATTATCCGATTAACAGCCGTTTATTGCCCTCTGCAATTGATGAATGAAAAAGGTCGTTCCGGGATTCCATTAAAACTGTTTTCGCTGAGAATCTAATTGATCTATTGGTATGATTCTGATACTTTGCCACTGATAATCACACCGAATTTTTTTCTGGAGATTCAAATGGAAAAAGAAAATACACCAAACATATCTGATGATCTGATCAAATATAAAAAAGACGATATTTCTACCACTAGTGCCCAATCAGACGAAACGAATCCCTGGAAAATTATTATCGCTGATGATGAAAAAGAAGTCCATGAAATCACAAAAATGGTTCTTTCGGACTATATTTATGAAGGGCATCCTCTTAAATTTTACAGCACCTACTCCATGAGTGAAACCATTGCCCTTCTTGAAAAAGAACCCCATTTTGCCATTATTCTGCTTGATGTGGTGATGGAGGAGGATGACTCAGGGCTCCAGGTTGCCCAATATATCCGGGAAACGCTCAGGGATAGTTTCCTGAGAATTATTCTTCGAACCGGTCAACCTGGAAAAGCACCGGAAAGATCCGTTATCATGGAATATGACATCAACGATTACAAATCCAAAACAGAGCTGACCGCACAAAAACTGTTTACGGCCATCACAACGTCCCTGAGATCCTACAGGGATATACGCATTATTGATAAAAACAGAAAAGGCCTTGAACAGATTATCCACTCATCCACGCATCTGTTTGAATTTAAATCCATGAAAAAATTTGCCACAGGTGTGCTGACCCAGCTGCTTTCCATCCTGAGACTGGATGAGGATTCATTATATATAAGGAATTCCGCTTTTGCCGTTGACGACGGTGAAGGTGGGCTGATCATTCTTGCAGCAACCGGCAAGTTTGAAAATTACGTGGATCAGCCCGTCCATACCATTCTTCCTGAAATCATTTTGGAACGGCTTAGAAAAGCCGTTGAAGCCAAGACGGATATTTTTGAAGGTGACGCCTACATCGGATACTTTCACACAAAGAAAAATTCCCAGAACCTGATTTACATGACAGGATGCAGCAGGCTAGGCGATATGGACAGAAACCTGTTACGAATCTTTGCCTCAAATGTAGCCATTGCTTTCGACAATGTATCCCTTTCCCGTGAACTGGTCGCCACCCAGAAAGAAATCATCTTCACCCTTGGAGAAATTGTTGAAACCCGGTCAACAGAGACGGCAAATCATGTCCTGCGCGTATCTGTTTTTTCCGAATTGCTTTCGAACAAGGCAGGGCTAAGTGATTCGCAGACTGATCTCTTGAAACTCGCATCTCCCATGCACGATATCGGAAAAATTGGTGTGCCTGATGCTATTTTAAACAAACCATCGAGGCTCACTCCAGAAGAATTTGATATTATCAAGCTGCATACAACCGTCGGCTACAGCATTCTACAAAACTCGGAAAGAGAAATCATGCAGGCCGCCGCCATCATCGCGCTTCAACACCATGAAAGATGGGACGGATTTGGATATCCAAAAGGACTCTCCGGAAAAGATATTCATATTTTCGGAAGGATTACCGCCATCGCGGATGTTTTTGACGCACTCAGCCACAAACGGATCTACAAGGAACCCTGGAGCATGGAAAACATCATCACCCTTTTCAGGGATGAACAGGGAAAAAGCTTTGATCCGGAACTGACCCAGATTTTCCTTGATAACCAGAAAAAGTTTATGGAAATCAACGCTCAATATCCGGAAACAAATGAACCTCAAAAAAAATCCATCTGGTAATTCATGTAAAAAATCCTATATGCCATTTTCTTCCTGCAGGCAAATGAATCAGGACTGGAAAAACGGCTTTATGGCACTTTCAAGCCTTCCCATCATGCCTGAATAAAAATGATCGGCACCACTGATGATTTGAATATGCACGTCTTTATTCCACGAAGACGCATACGCCCGGATGTCCTTATCGATTGCAAACGTATCTTCATCACCACTCACGACAAGATTGAGACCAGGGATGTGAACGCCTTCATGAAATTCCAGAAAATCAATGGGCGGAGAAACCATCATTACCCGATCGACCGGAGGTATCTTGTCCCTGAAACATTCGGAAATGACCCAGGCACCAAACGAATATCCTGCAAGGTCAACCTGTTTTATGCCCATATGTTGAAGAAAAGCCACTGCGTTTAAAATATCACTCTGTTCGCCCGAACCATCATCAAAATGCCCTTCACTGCGGCCTGTCCCACGGAAATTAAACCTTAGCGTCGTATAATCGTAATATCTTCCGACTTTTTTAATCAGATCAACGATGGCATTATGCATATCTCCGCCATAATGCGGGTGAGGGTGAGTGATAACAATGCCTCTCTTCCCGGTTCCCTGTGCAAGCAACCCTTCAATAGAAAGTCCGTCTGATCCGAATGTAATATGCTCTTCCATTAATACTCCCCAGATGCTTTCATCTATGCCTTTAAAATGCGTACAATATCCTCGCCGAAGACTTGTTTTTGCCAGTTTTTAAGTCCATTTATGTTCTCAAGTTCCTCCGGGTTTACCGGGTGTCTCATGGCAATATCGTTGATGATTGCTTTATTTAATAAAAGAGACGGATCCAAATCAAGTTTTTCAGCGGTCTGATCCCGCCATTTTTTAATGGCCTCTATCTGTTTTGTTACAGACGGTTTCAATCGTGGCATGCGCTTATGAGGATAACGGGGCAATTTTTCCTCAGGCATTTTCATGGCACGCTTGATGCTTTGAATCATGCCTTGTGCGTATATTTCGATTTGACGTGAACTCAGTATGTTTGTTTTCAATAAGGATTCCATGGTCACGGGTTTGTTGATTGCCAGTTCAAGGAGCCCGGCATTTCCAATAATTTTGAAAGGTGGCCGATTCATTTTTGAAGCTTTTGACAATCTGTAGTGAAGCAGTTGTTCAAGAACAGCAAGACTTTTTCTATCAAGACGTCCAGCACCTCTTACTTTAAGAAACAACTGTTCGTTATCCGTTGACGACGCCCTGACACGGCTCTGGTATTCACATTCTTCCAAAACCCATGCCAACCGGTCTTTTTCGATCAACTCCTCTTTCAGGATATCTGCAAGTGGCAACAGATAAGTCACATCTTTTGCCCCATATTCAATCATCCCTTTGGGAAGTGGTCTTTGTGACCAGTCTTTTTTCTGAAACTTTTTATCAAGACTCACGGAGAAACGGTTTAGGAGCACAGCGCCCAGACCTGTTTCCCTGACACCTAAAAACCGTGACGCCAGTTCCGTATCAAAAAGATTATGAATATCTATTTTGAAATCCCTGTAAAGGGACCTGACATCATAGTCACTGCCATGAAAAACTTTCTCTAACTCAGGATTGGCAAATAAGGGTTTCAGGCAGTTCAGGTTTTTAATCTTCAGGGTATCGATGACAATCGTTGTATTCTGATTGGCTATCTGAACCAGGCACACTTTTTCTTTAAAGTGGTACATGGAATCTGCTTCCAGATCAACCGCAAGCCTGCTGCTCCCTTCAAAGTCTGGCACGAAAACCGCAAGGTCTTCCATTTTATCTATAAAAACAAGTTTTTTTCCGGGCAAATTCATTTCTGTCCATTTCCGGTTAATTATCAGGTTAAAAAATCTCCGTTCTGTAATCTATTCAACTTTGCCCAACTTTGCAAGGCCATAGATATTCTTACTTTTTCCTTGACCACAGGGTGCATTTCACCTAAAGATCGAAGATTAACTGAATTTATTAAGTGGTTTAATTGACCTGAACGACGAACAAACATGGTTTATTCAAATGATAAATATAACACTTCCAGACAATAGTAAAAAACAATTTGAAACGGCTCCTACTGGTTTTGACGTGGCCACCTCCATTTCTGAAGGATTCGCAAGGACGTGTGTGGCCATGGAAATTGACGGGAACCTGACAGATCTTTCGGAATCAATAGAAAAAGACGCCCGGGTACGGTTTATAACGACAAAAGACAAAGAAGCGGTAGACATTCTGAGACATAGCTCCGCCCATGTGATGGCCCAGGCCATCAGCCATCTCTATCCCGGCATCAAGCTTGCCATAGGGCCTGTGGTGGAAGACGGATTTTACTATGATATCGATATGTCACCGGTTTCAGAAGATGATTTTGAAAAAATCGAGACCGAGATAAAACAGATTATCCAGGAAAAACATCCGTTTATCAGGCAAAAAATTTCAAAAAAAGACGCCCTGGACCGATTCAGGGATGATCCGTATAAAACCGAACTGATTTCAGAGCTTGATGACGATACCATTTCTATCTATACTCAGGGAGACTTTACGGATCTCTGTCGTGGCCCCCATCTGCCTGACACAGGTATGATCAAGGCCATCAAGCTGATGAAAGTATCCGGCGCATATTGGCGGGCGGATCAGGCCAAAGCACAACTGCAAAGGGTGTATGGCACGGCCTTTTTCGATAAGAAAGAACTCAAACAATACCTGTATGTGCTTGAAGAAGCCCAGAAAAGAGATCATCGGAAGCTGGGCGCCCAGTTTGATCTGTTCAGTTTTCACGATGAGGCCCCAGGTATGCCTTTCTTCCATCCCAAAGGCATGAATCTCTGGAATGCACTTCTTGAATACTGGCGGGAAGAACACAAAAAGGCAGGGTATGTGGAAACAAAAACCCCTGTCATGCTTCACCGGTCCCTCTGGGAACGCAGCGGCCATTGGGAAAATTACCGGGAAAACATGTATACATCCTCAATCGATGATTTTGATTATGCCATCAAACCGATGAACTGCCCTGGGGGCATGCTTCTTTTCGGGACCAAACAGCATTCTTACAGGGATCTTCCCATTCGTGCAGGAGAAGTCGGACTGGTTCATCGGCATGAACTGAGCGGGGCGCTTTCCGGTCTTTTCAGGGTCCGGGCATTTCATCAGGATGATGCCCATATTTTCATGCGGCCGGATCAGATCGAAGCTGAAATTATAGGTGTTCTTCAACTGGTTGAACGCATCTACAGCACATTTGGCCTGGGTTTTCATCTGGAACTGTCCACGCGTCCGGAAAAATCAATAGGCACAGACGAACAATGGGAAATGGCCACATCGGGTCTGGAAGCCGCTCTGAATGCTTACGGGAAGGATTATAAAATCAACACAGGTGACGGCGCATTTTATGGTCCCAAAATCGATATCCACATCAAGGATGCACTGGGACGAACCTGGCAGTGCGGAACCATTCAGCTCGATATGTCTCTGCCCGAACGGTTTGATCTTGCCTACATCGGAAAAGATAACACCAAAAAACGACCCATAATGATTCACAGGGTCGTATATGGATCCGTGGAACGTTTCATGGGAATTCTGATCGAGCATTTTGCAGGAAAATTCCCGTTATGGCTGGCGCCGGTTCAGGCGATCATCCTGCCGATCAATGACGACCTTTTACCCTATGCAAAAACCGTTCAATCTGATCTTGAATCAAACGGTCTTAGAATGGATATCGATGCCAGAACGGAAAGTCTCAAGAAAAAAATCAGGGAAGCCCAGATCAACCAGATCCCTTTGATTTTAACAATCGGTGAAAAGGAAAAAGAGACAAAAACCCTTTCTGTACGATCACTTGACGGTAAAGTGACGATGGGTGTGGATCAGGCATTGTTCCTGGAAAATATCCGCGCGCATATCCGGCAAAAGCGATCCGACTCAAATTTTTTTAATGCATGACAAAATAAAATGATGCGCGGGGATATGAATCCCTGCGCATGCAATATCTTTCCATGAAACACAAACTGACCCTATTGTTCTTTCACAGGCTTCCTGTGATCATTTATTGTATTGCCATTTTCATTCAGTCTTCATTTCCGGCACCGGAAATGATTCCAAAAGCATTTTCCAATGACAAGGTCCTTCATTTTGGGGGATATGCCCTTCTGGGTGCGCTTTTTTTAAGGGCGTTGATAACATACCCGATCAGAAAAAAAAGGACGCTCATCCTTTTAAGCATACTTTGCGCCTCTTTATATGGTGTAAGCGATGAATTCCATCAGTCCTTTGTTCCATCAAGGAATGCAGATGTCTATGATGTTCTGGCAGACACTGTTGGCAGTGTATTGGGTGTGGCAGCCTATTATCTTCTGAACCGGTTTTCCGGATTGCAAAAGCGTTAGGCTTTGCTAAAAAAATCCCCGGAAATGCCTGTATCGAGGAATAACCGGGGATAAAATGGTATTAATTTTTATAAAAACGTCCTGCTAGTCTTCATTCAGGTAAACATTGGGCGGATAAATATCCGCAAGGTCCTCTCCCAGATAGGTCCGTTCGTTTTCACCCAGAACGCCCATGGAAAGACAAATCAATGTCCAGAGATGAACCACCGGATAATGACCGCCATAATGTTCGCTCAGTTCATGAATCTGAGCATGGCAATTGTGACAGCCGGCAATACAATAGTCCGCACCTGTGGCCTTAATCTGCATGTCTTTTATTTTGCCATATGCCAGCCGTTCTTCCTTGAACCCTGACTGCAAAAATCCGCCGCCACCGCCACAGCAGTAGTTATTTGATTTGTTGGGAGTCATGTCGACAAAATTTTCTTCACCCACAACCGATTTGACAACATACCGCAAATCATCTGCGATTGGATCGCCAAACGATTTCCGGACGATTTGGCAGGGATCCTGAACGGTGAATTTGATTTTCAGATCTTTGTTCCAGTCGGAATTGACTTTGAGTTTGCCTTCACGAATCCACTTGGCGTAGTATTCGTACATGTTTTTGACTTGAAAGGTGTGAGGAATGTTGAATTTTTTCAGTCCTGCCAGGACTGAGAAGGTAACGTGCCCTCACTCGGTGTTGAGGTATGTTTTACACCTCAATTTCTCCGTTTGTTCCGTCTGCATGGTTACAATTTTTTTCCAGCTCTCATTGTCTGCCATGAAAAGACAGTAGTTTTCACCTGTCCAGGCTTTGCTGCCATAGGTCCAGTTCACACCAGCCAAGTTTAAAATTTTCCAAAGCGGCGCCATCTCCTCAGGTTCGGTCATGGGCTCCCTTGAATTCTGATTGACGAAAAATTCAGCGCCCTCCTTGTCGATAGGGGCCTGCAGGTCCCGTTCTTCCCAGAATGGGTCCGCCTCCCTGATCTCTTCCAGAACATCCCCCACAACAAATTCAAAGTCTTCCACACTGCATCCCATAGCGCTGCACGTATCGACTTTAAGAGCCATATCACAGGAATCCCGAATACCCTTTGGCCGATCTTCCCTTGGCGTCAATGTCCTTGCATTGAAAACCAGTTGAGGAATATCAATTTTCATTGGACAAACATAGATGCATCGTTGGCACATCGTGCACATCCAGGGCCATTTTGATGCCTTGATTTCATCATCCATGCCCAGGGCGGCCATCCTCAGAAATTTTCTCGGATCCATTCCCGCAAGGCCAGTGGCCGGACATCCGGAAGAACAGGCACCACATGTCAGGCACAGGTTAAGATTGCCTCCTTCAGGCAGAAGGGTCTTTACCATGTCAATAAAATAACTTCCCTTTTTTCCGCTAATTTTAATAGCTTCGTCAGTCATACCGTTTAATCCTCCAACTTATTTTTCAGCTATAGACCGTAATCTTAAATTCGAAAAGGGACAGTTTCTATTATTCTCGTCCATATGTCAATAAGAAATCTCAGAGGGATTTTTCACAAGATTGTGTTGCCATAACAGATGCATTGATCCTTAAGCACCTTTAAAAAATGTCAGGATGGCTTGTCAAACTCCACCCTGTTCCGGCCTCTTGTTTTTGCACGATACAAGGCGGCATCTGCTCTGGCAAGAGTCGTTTCAATGGATTCCGGTGACTTGTATCCGGTAACCCCAAAGGAGATGGTGATATTAAATGAATTCGGCATACCCGGAAAACTGAGATTTTCCGTCAGTGTCCGCAAACGCTCCGCACATTTCACAGCGCTTTCCACTTCCGGATAGGAAAGAATAAGCACAAATTCTTCCCCGCCGTATCTTGCAATATAATCTTCCTCTCTCAAATCATTCTGAATGGCATTGGCAACGATCTTCAAGACCGTATCTCCAACAAGATGTCCATACGTATCATTAATTTCCTTGAACAAATCGAGATCGAACATGCAAATGGAAAAAGTTGATCCATTTCTGTCTGCAAGTGCTTTTTCCCGCTGAAGGCTCTCAAACAGCTTTCGCCGGTTATACACGTTGGTCAGTTCATCATGGGTGGCCAGTTTTTTGATGATCCCAAGGGCCTCCACAAGCTTTTCCCTGAGCCTGTTGATATACCCGCCCACAAAAGAGAACCAGAAAAGAATGATGCCCAGCCCCACACAATTAAGGACCTCAAGCCTGATATTGACCGCTTCCGGCCTGAAAACAAGCAGCATGACAATGGCAGACATATAACTGCCCAAAGCAAAAACAGACAATAAAAGAAACTGGTATACCTGAAGCTTGAATACACCAAAAATAAATATCACCAGATAAAATAGTAATATCAATGATCTTGCCTGCTCTGCACAGTAAAAAGAGACAACCGAGAGCCAAAACACAGCAACAACCATTTGGGGGATGGTCAGACTTGGGTCATTGGATCGTTTGTTGATGCCAGACCTGAATATGGCATAAAAAACGACCTGTGTGGCCATTGCCGTAAAAGAATAAAGACAAAGCAGGGGAAAAGATAATTGAAGGCTGAAACCTTGAAAATGACCATAAAATATCAGCAAAATACACATTAAATAGGAACCTGCCGACATAAAAAAACGGCGAATCAATTTTGCCTGTCTCCGGTCATTTTGGGGAATAATTTTAAACATGGTGAATTTCAATTCTTAAATAGTTACTCGCCGATTACTTTCACAAGAACCCGTTTTTTACGCCTGCCGTCAAATTCCCCATAAAAAATTTGTTCCCATGTGCCAAAATCGAGCCTGCCATCTGTAATGGCCACAACAACCTCTCTGCCCATAATCTGCCGTTTCATATGGGCGTCTGCATTGTCCTCCCCCACATTGTGCCTGTACTGGGAAACCGGTTCGTGGGGCGCAAGCTTTTCAAGCCAGACATCATAGTCATGATGCAGCCCTGATTCATTATCATTTATAAAAACCGACGCTGTTATATGCATGGCATTGACAAGCACCAGGCCTTCCTTGATGCCGCTTTCCCGCAGGCAGTTTTCAACATCAGGCGTAATATTGATAAAGGCTCTTCGGGTGGGAACATTGAATGTTAATTCTTTTCGGTAGCTTTTCATATTTTTCCCCAAATAAATCCAAATGCAATTCAAACGACGCGTTAAAGAAAATTACATACTTCCCATGATACGCTCGATTTCCTGTTTTAACTCTTTTAATCGAAAAGGTTTGGCAATTTTACCGGAAAATCCGTACTCACTGAAACTGGATAAAATCGGATCTGAGGAATATCCGCTTGAGACGATGACCTTAGCTGCCGGGTCAATGGAGAGAAGCTCTTTAATCGCATCTTTTCCCCCCATGCCTCCGCGAATAGTCAGGTCCATGATCACAATGTCAAAAGGACGTCCGTTCTCTTTTTCAGATACATATTTTTCCAACGCCTCTTTCCCGTCAGTTGCAGTTTCAGCTGTATAGCCGCAGACTTCTATCATTCGCGCTCCAACATCGAGCAACATGTCTTCATCATCCATCAAAAGAATATGCGCACGAATCGGAGGTGTGATGCATTTTCCCGGCGCTTTTGGGGAAATTTCATCCGCCTCCGCTGTGTCTGCCGGAAGAAAGACAGTAAAGGTGGCACCTTCTCCCGGATTTGAATCAAAACGGATATGCCCCTTGTGTTTACTGATGATACTGTGGGCAATGGGTAACCCAAGACCACGGCAGTCTTCTTTTGTTGTGAAATAAGGATCAAATATTTTTTCGGTGATCTTTTCGGAAATGCCTGCGCCGTTATCCCGTATGGAAAGCTTGACAAATTGACCGGCAAGATGGGGAGCGGCTTCATCCTGAAAATCTTCAATATTTCTTCCTGCAACATAAAGATCGCCGCCCCCTTCATGCATAGCCTGCCTGGCGTTTATAACAAGGTTTGAGATAACCTGGCTGATTTGTCCTTTATCACCGTTGACCGGTTTAAGATCATTCGGTAAATCAAAATCAAAATTTATATGGCTTCCACTTAAAATGAACTTGACCGTATCGGTAACCAGCCTGCCAATATCCAGCTTTTCAAACAGAGGATCGCCGCCTTTGGCAAAAGTGATCAGCTGGGATGTCAGTTTTCTGGCATTTTCCAGTGCCTGGTTGGCTTTTTCCAGATAAACGGATGCATGATGATTTTCAGTCAGGTTCAGTTTTGCCACTTCCACATTTCCAAAAACCGACATAAGCAAATTATTGAAATCATGAGCAATTCCTCCAGCTATGGTACCGAGGCTCTCCAGACTTTGCATTCTTCGCAACTCTTCTTCCACACGCTTCCGGTCTGTGATGTCAATAATGATCCCTCTGAATCCGATTAATCTTTCATTTTTTATCACAGACGCAATTTGAAAGAGAATGGGAAAGGTCGATCCATCTTTTTTGAGGCCGGTATATTCGACAATTCCTCGTTTGGTACTGCCTTTTCGTTTCTCAAGATTGGCACGTACGATATCACGCTGATAAGGAACGATCAAATCCGTTATATTTATCCCGTTTAACAGATCTTTCTCATTGTACCCAAAAAAATGCAATGCAACCTGATTGGAGTAAGTCAGGACCGAATCGCTATTGGCTTCAAAAATTGCTTCGGGAAGCATTTCTGCCATTTCCCGAAAACGGGCTTCACTTTCTTTCAGGGCTTCCTCTGCCTGTTTCCGTTCGGTGATATCGGTACAAATCCCCAAAAGGCCGATAGGTTTATTTTCCGTGTTGTGTATAGGGATCTTGCTTGTTAAAACAGTTCCTTCGTACCCTTCTGCCGTGAAATAATGTTCCTCAATAGCCAGGGCAGGCTTTCCCGAATCCAGAATTTTTCTGTCCCAATCCCTGTAACTGTCTGCATCTGAGGAATCACGGTGAAAATCATAATCCGTTAACCCGATGACTGCTTCGGGAGTTCCCATTCCTGTAACTTCAGCAAATGATTTGTTACACCCGATATAGTTCAGATCATAATCCTTCCAGAAAATTTGATTGGGCAGCTGTTCAACAAGAATCTTCAAAAAATTCTTTTGTTCAAGCAGTTCTTCCTGCCCGCGATCATCTTTCCGTGTGTCCCGGAACATAAGCACTGTGCCGATGGTTTTTCCGTCAGGATCAAACAGGGGGGAAGGCGGATCGATCAGTCGGTATTTTGCGCCATTTTTGGCAGTGATATTTGCATGATGAGAATAGAATACGGCTTTATCAACAGGCAGGACACCTCGCAGAAAATAATCGATTTTTTCACCAGCCAATTCACTTTCAATTTGGCAGATTTCGGTAAATGGTTTTCCTTCGGCTTCTTCAAAGCTTAAACCGGCAAGCTTTTCGGCACTAGCATTGAGATAAGTGACATTGCCCCGGACATCTGTTGCAATAATCGCATTGCCGATAGCGTCCATAATATCATGAGGATTACCCCTGACTAAGCCCCACTTGCCTTCAGATTTTTTTCCACCCTTGATTTTCGTACCCATCGCTATTTTCAAATTACTCAAGAAAATGCTATTGACCGCAATTGCATGTTTCCCGGAACTTTTGAACTTCTTTTTTCAACTGGTTTAATTTTTGTTCAAGGATTGAAAGCCGCTCACAGTCACCGGGAAATGCCTTTTCCGCTTGAACCTTCTTTTGCAAAGGCGCCGCCGGTTGTCCCACCGGTGTGACTGAAAAATCCTTGAATGCCCCCCCTTCATTTCCCCAGCAATATCGGCCAACCTTTCCGGAAGAAATGGCATCATCCTGAACATCAAAAACAAGCTGACCATTCATGTGCACTTTTATGCTTTTTCCCACGACAATAATTTTAAATGCATACCATCTGTCTTTCTCGTAAGTCCATGAATCTTCAGCCAGCGTAATCACATAACCATCCACCTTTTTAATCAACCGTCTGTAATTTCTCTGGCTGTCCATTGAAAAACGGTAATAATTATTTTCATCCTGGTAACGGAATATCACGCCAATCGCATCATCATCAGAAGACAGCATCATGCCTGTAAAAATATAGTCTTTCCATTCGCTTTCCCCGCTCACAAGATGGGTCCCCGGTTTCACGGGTGATACAGCCAGATCGCTTCCGCCATAAATATTGCTTTTCTGGTAAATAACGTCATCCGTCATTGACCATAAAGAAGGTCTGTCATATTCCCCATCATCAACAACCTGCCAATCTTCGGGCAGGGCCTGTTGAACACCCGTTTGTTTTGTTATGACTTCTGCATCATGCGTCTTGATCTTGCTTTCATCCTGGGCATCAGGCATGCCCTCAACATTTTCTGCAGTCAAAAAATCAATGTAGTTTTCACCCAGATAGTCTTCTTCTATGGTTTCAACATAATTATCCGACTGACCAGCTTTATCTGCAACCGGAATGTCCGGTTTCTTTTCATCCGGAGAGGGCGGAGATTCTTTCTTCGGAGAAATTTCCTCAGCCTTTTCCGTCTTTTCAACTTTTTCAGTTTCTTTGATAGCCACATCCTCATAGGCATCAAGAGGGGTGACAACAAGATCCTTGAATGTGCTGCCCTCATTTCCCCAGCAATACAGACACACCTTTCCCGATTTTAACGCATCATCCTCAACTTCAAAAACAGGTGCATCGTCAATCATAATCATTATTTTCCGGCCGACCGCTTTTATCTTGACCTGATACCAGGTGTTTTGTTCATATTGTACGGAATCCTCAGCCAGAAGGATGTTTTCTCCATTTGTCTTTTTCACCAGTCGCCTGTACTTTCTTTCCCTGTCCATAACAAACAGATAGTAATTATTCGGGTCCTGATATCTGAACATCACACCGATGGCATCATCATCCTTTGAAGCAAGACTGACATCAAGCTCATAATCGGTCCATCCGGAATCGCCATTAATCACATAGGTACCCGGCTTATCAAGACTCTTTCTGTTGTCATTGCCTCCGCTTATATTGCTTGCCTGATCAATGACGCCATCCTTAACCGACCATTGTGATGGCGCTTCGAAAGTCCCTTCATCAATAATTACCCACCCTGAGTGGAGTGTGATAAGCAGCTTTCTGAAATCACTGCCCCCATTTCCCCACGTATAAAGGCCAATCTGTCCGCTTTTTATGGATTCGTCCGTTATGCCGAAAATCATTCTGTCATCAATATATATTTCTATCCGTGGGCCCATGACATTGATCTTGACCGTGTACCATTGATTCTTTTTGTAAGGAATGGCATCTTCTGCAAGGACCGTCATCTTGCCTTTTACTTTTCTGACAAGTCGCCTGTACTTTCTCTGCTGATCCATTGAAAACCTGTAGTAATTATCCTTATCCTGATACCGGAACATGATCCCGATACTGTCATCATCCCTGGAACGGAGTTCGACACTCATGGTGTAATCTGTCCAGCTCATGTCACCGTTTAATGCATAGGTTCCCGGTTTTTCAATACTGTCCCGGTTATTATTCCCGCCATACAAATTACTGGACTGTGTAATCACGCCATTTGAAATGAACCATGCGGACGGACCATTGATATTTCCTTCGTTTACAACTGTCCAGCCGGACAAAACATAATCCGGGTCAACACGTTTGAAATCATCAGGAAGCTGTTCGTCTCCGGCCTTGCCCAAACAGGGTGAACCGCTTGCAAACACCAGGCATAACAATAGAAAAACAGATACGATTCGTATTTTCACTTGTAGTTTCCTCCCGCCCTCTTCCATTCAATTTTCCCTGAGTTCATCAACATCGCTGCTATTTTCCTATAAGACAATCTGAAAAACGAATTAATTGTATTTAAAAAACAAGTCATTAAGATAAATCGTATTGCCGGGACAAAGTCAATAGCCACGTATACGGCAAGTCAAACGCCTTATATCCCGCCCAAATATGCCGTATATAAGTTGTTGTTTTTATGAGCCAATATACCATAAATAATCCGATTACGGAAATATAAAATTTGAAATTCCGCAAGAAATGGAAAATCCCCTGGCCATAGAGGCGCTTTCCCTTTATCACATATTAAATTTAAAGTATTTTGTGTTTGAATGAAAACAACGATTTTTGTCAAGTTATTGAAAGACGAAAATGTTAACCAAAGAAATACATTTACGAATTTTAAAACTTACGCTCTGCCTATCGGTTCCATTGACCTGAACAAAACATGTCATCTGCCTTTGATTTCGCCCCGCAAAAGCATCTTAAGCCCTTCTAATGTCCCTTTCCATACAGCGTCTTCATCAACCATGATGGCGACAATTGTATTTTCTTCCGCGCTCACCTCAAGAACAATTTCATGTTCCCCAACTCGGAAAACCGCTTCGCCCCAACGTTCAGCAGGCAAGCCTGACACCTCCAAATCAAAATCAGTGCGAATTTCACCTGTTATTCTGATCTCACTCATGATATGGCCTCCTTTTCCGTTATTGAGTTTTCTGTTTCGAAGAGGTAAGACAGGGGAAAATTGATCATCCCGGAATCACTCTGAAAATTAATAGTCCATCAGGCCACAGGCGTCAAGCATGATCATGCGTAAAAGGCCGATTGTCAAACGAGGGACGTTTTGAATTTTCTGAAATTCCCTGTTGATTTTTTTTTCAGATTAAACCATTATAGTTCCCGAGGTGTGGCAGAAGGTGGCAGACTGTCTGTTCCCCTCAAAAGCCGTTACGAGAAGATCTCCTGCCAGGGAATCTTCCGAACGGCTTGAATTTTTTTTATCCCCGATCTCAGCGATATCCAGACACAGTATTATTTGATCACCACGATCCCAGAAAAAGGCCTTTTACATAAATTGCTTTTCCCATCCCTTTTACCCTTTACCCCAATCCCTCACCTTTTACCTTTCATCCCTTGCAGGATTGTTTTTTTTTTATTAAAGTTCAAAAATTATTGTAAAAAGCAGCATTTATTATATTGGATATAGGGCTTTTGCAGATACACAGGAAAACAGCACCATGATGATCGGCCGGGAACAGGACAGATGAAGATAAACACAATTATAAACCGATATATTCTAAGACAGATGATTCCGCCTTTTATCATTAATCTTCTCTTTCTCACCTTTGTATTCTTAATGGCACAGATATTAGACATTACAAACCTCATCGTAAATTACAAAGTCAACATAATATCCGTTATCCTTCTTCTTATCTTTTCCATGCCCGCATTCCTGGAATTTACCATCCCCATGTCTGTGATGATGGGGGTGCTCGTCACATTTCTTCAAATGTCGAACGACAATGAAATTATTGCATTAAAGGCAGGAGGGACAAACATATACAAATTATTGCCCCCTGTGATTCTGTTTTGTATATCCGGGTTTCTTTTGACCCTTTATATTACCGTCTATGGCGTGTCGTGGGGGAACCTGTCCTATAAAAAGCTTGCCATCGATCTTGCCACATCGAGCTTTGAAGTCGGGTTCAAGGAAAGAACGTTTAACGACAGCTTTGACGGCATCATGCTTTATGTGAACAAAATCGATATGAAAAACAAATCGTTCAGGGATATTTTCATTGAAGATCAGAGGGATGAAAAAATGGCAGGCACGATCATTGCCCCAAAAGGCAAAATGATACCCGGGCCGGACCCGTTCTCATACACACTGAAACTCTATAATGGCATGATCAACCAGACGACCTTAAAAACCAGGTCCGTCCATTCAATCAAATTTGATACATATGAAATCAATATGAGTTTAAGCAGATCTATTTCATCTGCAAAAAAAAATAAAAAGCGGCAGGAGGAGATGACGCTTTCCGAGTTGATGACTTATATCGAACAAACCCAGCCGGATAAGAATGATCACAATTCTGCAATCATGAAACTGCACGAAAAATTTTCCATTCCCTTTGCCTGCATCGCTTTAGGTATTCTATCGGTCCCCCTGGGTTTGCAATCGGTTTCATTTAAAAAATCGGCAGGCATCGGCCTGGGTTTCATTTTTTTCATGCTCTATTATTTAATGCTGGCTGCAGGATGGTCCCTGGGCGAGTCAGGCGTCTATCCGCCTGTCATTGCCATGTGGATGCCCAATATGGTCGTGGGGATCATCGGAATTTTCCTGCTGGTCCGTACAGTAAAGGAAGGTCCGGTGCTGTTTGGTTTTTTTTCACGCCGGATCAGACAACTCAAAAACAGACTGATCCCGTCTGCCGGACGGGACCATAATATCAACACGACCGAAAAGTCATAAAATTAACAGATAATGAGCATTCTAAACCGATATTTAACACGCGAATTTCTTAAATTTTTCAGTATTGTTCAGATGGTCGTCCTTCTTATTTTTGTATCGATAGACTATTTAAGCAATCTGGACAGGTTCATCAGGGCGGAACTTCCCCTTTCAAGAGGCCTGACCTATGTTCTTCTGAAAATGCCATACATGACCGTTCTTTTGACACCTGTGGGGACCGTTCTTTCCGTTATTATCGTTTTCGGCCTGATGAATAAAAACAGGGAGCTTCTTGCGCTTAAAAGCAGCGGCATCAGTATCCTGTCCATGTTAAAGCCATTTCTTGCCATCGGGATCCTGTTGAGCCTGTTTCTTTTCCTGATGGCTGAAGAAATCGTCCCTGCGGCCATGACCCAGGCGCGATATATGAAAACAGTTGAAATCAAAAAGAAAGCCATTATCACATCCAAAGAAAAAAACATATGGATCAAAGGCGACCGGCGGATCACACATATCAAGTATTACCAGTCAACGATCAATACCATTTTTGGCATCACACAGACATTTTTTGATAATCAGTTTAACCTGATCAGACGAATTGATGCAGAAAAAGGAGAATATAAAGACAAGGGTTGGATATTGCATGGTATTATGGAACAACGGGTCAATCCTAAAACCGATGAAACGGCAATCAACTTTTTTGAAAAGAGAGAGGAACCGCTCGATTTTGTGCCAGAGGATCTGAACAGTGTGGTCAAGAAATCCGAAGAAATGGGATACAGGGAATTATATCACTATGTCAGAAAGATGGAATCCGAAGGCTACGATGCCACGCTTTACAGGGTGGATCTTTACGCCAAAATAGCCTTTCCATTTGTGTGTATCATTATGTGCATGGCAGGTATTGGCATCACGGCAAAAACAAGAATCGATCACGGGCTACCCCTTTATATTTCAAGTGGTATCGGCCTCTCGTTTCTTTACTGGGTTTTTTACAGTTTCTGTCTGTCTCTGGGACACGGTGGCATGCTGCCACCCCTTGTGGCTGCCTGGGCAGCCAATTTTGTATTATTCTGTTTCAGCCTGTTCATACTGATGAGTGCGGAATAAACTTTAACAGCCATCAAAAAGGGATTATTGAAAACAACACCCTCCATAGAACGCACGCTTGATGTGATCATGAACGCGGAAGATAGCCGTCACACATTTCTGCCCGGTATTCTGAATATGCTCTCCCATGTTTATGGAAGCGCCGTGAAGATAAGAAAATTCGGCTATCACAACAACCTGATCAAACCGGACACCCTTCCCTGTTATGTGATGTCTATCGGGAACATCACCGTTGGCGGCACCGGGAAAACCCCGCTTGCCATTTATATGGCAAAGCTTTTCAAGGATATGGGGTACAAGGTTGCCATCATAAGCCGGGGATATAAAGGTGGCGCTGAAAAAAAAGGAGGCATTGTCAGTAACGGGGATTCGCTTCTGTTAGATGCGGATAGAGCAGGAGATGAGCCTTATCTGATCGCATGTGAGCTTAAAGGCATTCCGGTGATCGTGGGAAGCAACAGAATCAAGGCCGGTCGTCTGGCCATCAAAGAATTTCATCCGGATGTCATCATCCTGGATGACGGATTCCAACACATCAAACTCTTTCGGAATCTCGATATCGTCCTTTTAGACACCGCGCATCCATTTGGCAACGGACATCTTCTTCCGCGGGGTACCTTAAGAGAGCCCGTGGATGCCCTGGCCAGGGGAGATATTTTTATTTTATCCCGGTCTGACACTGTTGATGGTGAAACACGAATAAAGACAATCGAAACGATAAACACGCTCGTCCACCCCAAGCCCGTATTTCAGGCTGTTCATGTGCCATATATCAAACGGGTGATTAAACAGGATGACGCTTATCGTGAAACAGGGAGAATAGACGCTGCCTATGATGATAACTTTCTGAACCACAGAAAAGTGGTCGCCTTTTCCGGGATCGCAAAAAATCATGTTTTCGAAGAAACCCTGAAGCAATTCGGGTGTTTTCCCTTGAAAATTTTCTCTTATGGCGATCACCATCAGTACAAAAAAAAGCATATGGAAGACATGGTGTCGTTTGCAAAAAAACACACGGCAGACTTTATTGTCACGACAGAAAAAGATTATGTCAAAATCAAAAACCATACCCGGACAGGAATGAACCTGATCGTGCTTGACACCCGGATCTCGTTTGGTGAACAACGGGATCAATTTCACGAACTCATCCGGGACCGTATCCAAACATTCTATTCCTCCTTTTTTAACGGGGAAATAACCAGGCTGGGCAATAAAGAGCGATAAACGAGTGATATCCATGATGACGCATTTAAAAAAAAACGACTGAAGGAGGACATAAAAAGACAATGAAATTTTCAACCATACTGGATGACCATATAAAATGCATGAAGAGCCTGCTTCCTGTTGAACCGGATATCATCAGGGCCGGGAATATGCTTTCAGAAACCGTGAACCGGGGTAGTAAAATTTTAATCTGCGGAAATGGCGGATCTGCTGCAGATTCACAGCATTTTGCCGCAGAAATTGTAGGGCGGTTCGAAAAGGAAAGACGCGCCCTCTCTGCCATTTCCCTGACCACAGATACATCCATTATCACAGCCATCGCAAACGATTACAGTTATGCGGATATTTTTGCAAGGCAGGTTGAAGGGACAGGGCGGCCGGGTGATACTCTGGTCGGCATTTCAACATCAGGCAATTCGGAAAACGTGATTCTCGCCATGAGGGCTGCAAAAAAAATCGGCATGCAAACCATCGGTCTTGCCGGTAAAGACGGTGGAAAACTGAAAGCGGAAACAGATGAAACGGTTATCATTCCTCATCATGTCACGGCGAGAATTCAGGAAGCGCACAGTCTCATCCTTCACTTCTGGGCAGCCTTGATTGAAGCCAAACTGTGAAACGGGTAAGGAAAAGCATCGTTAACGAATCAATTTGGGGAAGAAAAAATGTCTTTCGATATATCATTGTTTAACCGGGTAAATATCCTCGTAGTGGGAGATGTCATGCTGGACCGCTATCTGTGGGGTGATGCCAGAAGAATTTCTCCTGAAGCACCTGTTCCTGTGGTGAACATCACGGAACGTTCAGAAGTTTTAGGCGGGGCCGGGAATGTGGCGGCAAACCTTTCCGGACTGGGATGTCAAACCCTTGTCATCGGCATTTGCGGTCAGGATGAAAATGGCGGAAAACTCGCACAGATTTTCAAGAATAAAGGCATCCGCACCTGTCTTGTATTGGATGATACCCGGCAAACCATCACAAAAACGCGAGTGATGGCCAAAAACCAGCAGCTTTTCAGACTTGACGAGGAAGACATCACCATACTTCCCCCAGCCACAGAAAAAGAACTTCTCTCAGCGGTTAAAACCCATATAAAGGATTATCACGCCGTCATTATCTCCGATTATGGAAAAGGGATATTTCAAACCCCTTTCGTCTGCCGGAAGATGATTGAACTGTGCCGGGAAAGAAACATTCCTGTATTTGTAGACCCCAAAGGAAAAGACTGGGAACGCTATGAAGGCGCGTCTTGTGTAACGCCCAATCTTTCGGAGTTAAGCCTGATCCGGGCATCGGATATATCATCGGATACGGCAAAAATTGAAAAAGCCGCCCAGGAGATTTGTGAAACCTATTGTTTTGACAACCTTCTGGTCACGATGGGTGCAAAGGGCATGTGTTTTGTTGAAAATAAAAAACCGCCCCTTATCATCACTGCCAGGGCAAAGGAGGTTTTTGATGTCTCAGGCGCCGGTGATACGGTTATTGCAACCTTGGCCGCAGGTGTTTCAGCAGGCCTTTCCTTCAGGAGTGCGGCTTCCCTTGCCAATACTGCGGCAGGCGTGGTTGTGGGGAAAATCGGCACTCAGCCGATCATCCGTTCAGAACTGGCGTCTGCCCTGAGGCAGACCGACGCGGAAAACGGTTTAAACGCTTCCGGAAAAACAGCTGCCATGGATGCGGCTATCCTTCAGGTTCAGGCCTGGCGGGCAAAAGGCGAAAAAATCGTATTCACAAACGGATGCTACGATCTCCTGCATCCCGGCCATATTGATCTTCTGCACAAATCAAGAGCATTGGGAGACAGGCTGGTCGTCGGCCTGAATACAGATGCGTCTGTCCGGCGGCTTAAAGGCGAAAAACGGCCCATATTGAATGAAAATGACCGGTCTGCCATTTTAAGCGCGCTTTCATGCGTGGATCTGGTTGTATTGTTCGATGAAGACACCCCGCTTAGATTGATTAAAGCGCTCAGGCCGGATATTCTGGTAAAAGGGGCCGATTACAGGCTGGAGGATGTTGTGGGCCGGGATGTCGTTGAATCATACGGCGGGAAGGTCATGCTCGTGACCCTTCTTGAAGGATACAGCACAACAGGCATCGTGAACAGGCTTCTCTCCGCATATGACAAAAAAACAAGTGACACAGCATCGTGAAATAAATGACCGATATATTATTCATCAAACTGGGCGCACTGGGAGATGTCATCAATACCCTGCCTCTTGCCATCCGCCTGAAAAAACACATGGATGCCAGAATCCACTGGCTCGTTGCCCCGTTAAGTTATCCGCTGGTTTCAGAGCATCCTGATGTTGACCGTGTGATTCTTTTTGACAAGAAAAAATGGCGGACCTCCCTTGCCCAGGTCCGGCAGGAACTGAAAAAAGAACCTTTTGATATGGTCCTGGACCTTCAGCGCATTTTCAAATCCGGCCTCTTTGCCATGTCTGCCAGGGCAAAAAGGCGCATCGGATTTGACAGAAAACGATGCAAGGAAATGACCCATCTGTTTCCTTTTGAAAGAATCCCGTCTGCTGATCCCCTGGCGCACATGCTGGATCAGTATCTGGAATTCGGCACCTACCTGGGCGTGACAGACCCTGAAATCACATGGAATATCCCGGTTAAAGGTCAGGTGCCCTTTGACCTGCCTGAAAACTATGTTGTATTGAATATCGGCGCAACAAAACCGGCCAACAGATGGCATCCCGAATGTTTTGCCGAACTTTCAGAAAAAATCCGGAACGCTTTCGGTTTCGACTGTGTGCTCACCGGCGGCCCTGAGGACTCGGGAATGGCCAGAACCATTTCAGACATGGCAAAAGGACGTGCGACAAACCTTGTGGGGAAAACAACCCTCCACGAACTGAAAGAAGTGCTTTTTGCCTCTAAAGCCGTGGTCAGTTGCGATACAGGGCCCATGCATTTTGCCGTGGCGCTCGGGAAAAAAGTGGTGGCCCTTTTCGGACCATCCGATCCCCGACGTACCGGCCCTTACAAAGGCCATGTCATTCAGAAAAATCTGTCTTGCTGCCCCTGCAACGCCAAAACCTGTGACGACCCCCGGTGTATGACGGCCATCACGCCGGATGATGTGCTTCAGGGACTTATCAAAGCCCTTTCCGATTGAAATTTTCAAAGGAGATTTCGCATTTTTTCGTTCAAAAAATCCGGCAGATTGTATTTTCGGACGGCACGCGCCCATCTTTCCGTATAACAGGCAGCCAGTTTTTGTTTTCCCTGACTGAAAAAATGAGCCTTGTCAAAATCGATCAGATAAACATGGCCGTTTTCGCCAACAAGAACATTTCCCGGATGCAGATCCACATGGCGGACCTTATTCGCTATCAGTATTCTGACCTGCCGCCTGACGTCATCCATATGCCCCAGTGCCTCAGTTTCGTTTTTCCGGGAAAGATCCGACAGAGAGTGACAGTGCGTTATCTCGCGGAGGATCAGCCAGCATTTGTATAAATGGCGGCCTTCGGTCACATGGCAAACAGGTTCCGGTACCTGGATACCAAGCGATTTTGCATATAAAAGCTGGTTCATTTCAATGCGGCATCTCGGTGTTCCCCAACCCCAATAGGTTCTTGAAATGATTCTACCCAAGACACCGCCTCTTAGATAGATTTTAAGTACCACGTCACCAATCCCGTCCAGATGAAAGGAAACGGCCCCGGCCCTTCCGGAGAGCGCGCCGTTTGCGGGCGTCACTTTTTCATTCAGTGCGTTTACGATATGTCCCAGCTGAAGTTCAGTTAACCGGGTCAAAGAATGAATGGCATAATGGTCAATATGATAGGGATATGTCGTCATGATTCAAATGGATCTTCCATATGTTGGCTGCATTTCGAGATTTTTATGTAACACGTTGAACCTGTTACCCATTACCGATATCATGCTGAAAAAGCAATTACTGTTTTAGGATTTCCCATGTTGACCTTTACGGAAAAGTATGGATATAGTTTCAAAACTTCATATGCGAATCATAAAACGGGTCAAATCCGGTTTCCGGCCCCTGAAAACAGAACAGACAACATTATTTATCAAAAAACAATCCGGAGTATATCATGAAAATCAGACCGGCTCTTTTTTATCGAATTATTTTATGCTGCATCATTTTCAGCGGATGTCTCTTAAACACCCCATCCCAAAAAGAGATCGGCAAAAGTACCGAAAGTCTTGTGAGCGGGAATACGATATTTGCGATTTCGCTCTACCGAAAGATCGATGCACCTGACAGGAATCTCTTTTTCTCCCCCATGAGCCTGTCCACCGCCCTTTCCATGACCTGGGAAGGCGCGGGAGGAAACACGAAAAAAGAAATGGCCACAGTCATGCATCTGCCTGAAAACCCTTCGGGCATCCGATATGCGAACCAGACCCTTTTAGCCGATATCAATGCCATTCAGGTGAATGACGAAATCATTCTGCTTGCGGCAAACCGAATCTGGCCGCAAAAAGGAATCACCTGTCTTGACACCTATACAAACGTCCTTAAGACCTTCTATTTATCCGATGTCAAAACCGTTGATTATATAACCCCGGCTCTTGCAGCCCGGGAAATCAACACATGGGTCGAAGAAAAAACCAAAAGCCAGATTAAACATCTGGTTCCGCCAACTGCGCTTAACCCGACCACCCGTCTGGTATTGACCAATGCTGTGTATTTTAAGGGAAACTGGCAGACCCCTTTCAATCCGTCCCAAACCATCATCGCACCATTTAAAACCAGTATGGGCGAAGTGATCAATGCCCCCATGATGAATCTTAAAGACACGTTCAATTACACGGAGAATGACAGACTGAAGGCCATTGAGCTACCCTATGCCGGTAATACCCTGTCGATGATTCTACTCCTTCCCAAAGATGAACGGGATTTTAAAAATCTTGAGAATGAACTCTCCCTTGAAAATTTAAAGATATGCCTTGAAAAACTGGAAAGCAAAAAAATCCGGGTAACTATCCCCCGGTTCAAAATCAGCGCTGGCATTGATCTGTCTCAAACATTGACCGGCATGGGCATGAAAGACGCTTTCTCCCCGAATGCAGACTTTTCAGGAATCGACGGCACAAAAGATCTTTATATCAGCGCAGTACTGCACAAGGCATTTATCGACGTGAATGAAAAAGGTACGGAAGCTGCAGCCGCATCTGCCGTAATCGTCGCCAGAAAAACAGCCGTGGAACATCTGCCGGTTTTCAAAGCAGACCATCCTTTTGTCTTCATGATCAGGGAAAACAGGCATGGCAGCATCCTGTTTATGGGACGCGTCATGAATCCTTTGGAAGAATAACAGGGTTATTGGGTTTGTTGGGTTTGTTGGGTTGAAGGATAAATGACCATTAACCATTGCCCATCCGGCAATTTAGCAAATTGGCCATTTCCGAATGGGTGATAACCGTAACAAAAGGAGGAAATTATGAGCGGAAGTGTTTACAAAGTAATCGAACTTATAGGATCAAGTCCCAATTCATGGGAAGAAGCAGCGAAAACTGCCGTAGAAACAGCATCATCAAGCCTGAAGAATTTGAGAATTGGCGAAATCACAAAACTGGACATGAAAATCGAAGACGGCAAAGTAACCGCCTACCGGGCACGGGTGAATCTCTCATTTAAATATGAATCCTAAAACAAAACCCCACTCTGAATAATGCTCGACCGAAAAACCTCTTGGTCGAGCATTAGGGGTGGTGGGCTTCTGCTGCCCGGTCTATCACTTATAGTCACCGATAATCCTTTTGCCGCATCCACACAGGATGCCAAACCAAATGCGTTATTCCTGTGACAGGGGGTTTCCCGGATGGTGCCTGATGGGCACTTTCTGATGCAATTACCGCCGCATTTCCGGCAGAAATCGGTGATATTCTTTTGAAGATTTTTGGTTTCCCTAATCAGCAACGGGTTTGCTGTCGTGGCAATCATGGACAGGTGCAGCCTATGGCCGTATTTTTTCGAAATGAAAAGCCCACTTCGCCCGATCCCCCCAAATTGGCCCGAACGGCCATGCTTCCAAGCAATATCACAGGTTCTCAATAAAAAAATTGACAAAAACCCGTTGTGTGGCATACGTCTTTCAGAGCAACATTATCTTTTCTGATTCTCGAAAGCGGCCACGAAAAATTTTCGTCGTCAGGATAGATGCATATATATGAGGTGAAGCATTAACACAGACTGTGATTTACATCTCCATTTGGGAGGAAGCATTTCTAAGGCGCTGGTGAAACGGTTTGCTCAATCAGATCATGACCAATATGCGCTTGATATGCTTTCAGAGGCCGACGTGCTGAAGTTATTTCAAATCGTTCATCATCTTGTTCATTCTCCAGAGCGGATTGAACTTGCCACAGAAGATGTGATTACCAAAAGTTCTGCTGATTATCTGGAAATTCGGACCACTCCCCGGAACTGTCTCTCTGGGCAATCGTTTCGACCCTATGTAAAAGCTTTTGTGTCCGCCTTACGACGATACCCTGACAAAGCCAAAGGGATTCTCAGCATTGATCGCTACAGGCACGATCTCAACATGGCGCGGGAAATCATCACGCTGGCGCTTGAGTACCCTGATTGTCTTGTAGGTATTGATATTTCCGGGGTTAATCCTACAGGGATTCGCACTCTGCGGGGAAATGACCTGGGTGCATGCATTGAAACAATCCTGGACAGGCCATTAGGGTTGGCGATCCATGTGGGTGAATTGGCGTGTGAAAAAGATCAGCGCGATAATACCGCCGCGTTCACAGCCATTGATCGATGGTTTCAGCGACATCCGATGACGACATGTGTGGGGAAAATACGACTAGGGCATGCGATTTTTTTAGCAGAGGAGCATATATGCCTCATCCGTAAGCATCAACTGCCTATTGAAATATGCCCCACATGTCACCAGTTCCTTGGCTGCTGGCGGAATGGTCAAGCGCATCCTGTTCAGGCCGTATATCCTGAGCACACTTCTCCTGTCGTGCTCGGAACAGATAATGCACTGAATTTTTCAACGAGTTTTCAGCGTGAAAAGGAATTGTTTCTCAACGCGTTTCCGTATGATCTGGCAAATTCATGGTGCTATCGGTTTGGACAATCTCCTGTGGCCTGAATGTTGGCACGTATTTTTCTATGTAAATGAACACGAATACCTTCATCTTGAACGGTATGTCAGGCGTTTACTCAAAAGCTAACAGGGTCACCCGTTAAAGGGTGATATGCAAGATTCAGGCATTTCTCACGGCGTAAATATTTTTTGGATATTCATGGCCAGCGAAAAATCACCTTTTACTTTAATTTTTTTGGTTGTAAAAGCGAGCATGGGATTTACGGTGTTGTTGAACAAACCGAGCCAGGTTTTGTCCGCCATGCTGATTGTGACATTCGGGGAGTCATGAATACCTTTATCAATCTTGCACGTCCTGTCTTTGATCCTGATTTTGTAGTCACCACTGTCTTCACCCGAGATGTGATACTGAATGACGACATCCAGATCTTTGGCGACTTCAGGGTTAAAGTCTCTCTCCAATCGTTCTATAATTTGTTTTACTTCTGTTAAATCCATTTTATTTTCTCCCTTTTTCACATGGTTGATGCTGGTTCAGCCTGAACCTCTTTTCTATCTTCCTTCTGGATTAATCAGCTATGACTTCAGGACTGTAAATAAATATGCAGAAAGTTATTCCTTTGGTCGTGCGTATATCCCTTTCTCGAAAAAAGGTTCCAAAAAAGACAAATGCAACAAATGCCGTTCCATAACATGGGGATAGTCTCTTTCCATATACAGGTTTTTGGGATACTCCGGCCATTTCTCATAAATCTTTTTCCATATGGTCGAACGCATCTGAACGTTATGCGCTGATTGAGGAGATGTTGCCCTGTACTCCCTGAGTGCTCTGACATCGATATTGCCGGCAACGGCAGCTACGCTATCGTTATTTGATTGGGTCAAGATTTTGCCGCGATAATCGACGATCATCGATTGGCCTCCCAAAAGGGTATATGGTGTTTCCTTTTCAAAGGTAGTATAATAGGGCGCATTGTTGGGACAAATCATGTAGCATACATTCGCAAATGCATGCGTTATGCTTGAAGCTTCCCATATTCCCCATGAGACAAGCGGCTCCGGCCAGGTCGGCCTGATGACAACTTCCGCACCATTAACTGCGAGAGCTCTGAATGACTCAGGGAACATGGTTTCCGCGCATATCGATATACCGAGGTTTCCAATATCCGTCTTTGCGACAGGATAAAGCGACTCCAGAGTGTCGCCGTATTTTGCAGACCATTTTTCCCACAGATCATAGGGGCTTGCCGATCCCTCAACAACGCCGATAACGTTTTTTGTATGCCTGAGGATGATTTCCCCCTTAGGAGAAATAATGAATCCCTGGTTAAGGAATCGGTCTTCTGCAATATCAGGGTCCACTACTTTTGCCTGGGCCGCAATATAAATATCATACTCTCTTGCCTTCCTGGCCAGTTCTTCTGTTTCTTCGCCGGGGATTCTGATCGCGATATCCTTGCAATACGTCGCATGATCCATGTTGTTTAACTCGTCGTACCAGCCCTGAATGGAGCCTTCCGCCAAGGCAACCAGCTTAACAGCCCCCCCGCCGACCAGATAGCTGTTTATAAAAGCATCATCGATCAGGTTCAATTGAATTTTCAGATGTTTTCTGACTTCTTCCTTATTTCTGCAACCGTATGCCCTTGGCTGCAGCGCCACCCCGATATAAGTCGGATAGTTGAGTTCCGGTTCTGTACTCATCACATACCTCCTTTTGAATTTTTTCCCATTAGACAAGTACCCGTCCATAAAAGCTGTGTTGCCCAATGTCAGGGTCAGATAAAAAAATTTACGCGAATTAAAACAGATCATAGACAATCTACACCCAAAAAGTATTGGCAAAGGACGAATATTTTTTGACATTCCACGAAAAAATATAGGAACAGTTCTGCTTTTAATTTGGCATAAAAAGATTTTATGTTTTGTGCCCCTATGCACATAGAAAAAGGGAGACGCTGATGTAGGTGTCAACAATGATGGTGTTGGTGGTATTCACAATGGGATAATGCGTTAACAGATACGATCAATAAGCGTGAAGACGCTGGCAGCCCCCTTGCTGAACCGATAGCAGATGATCTTCAGCAAATTTCAGAAGAATCAAGGGTACTGGATCAAACCACCCGTTTTTGTTCGATGAATACGGATGGCTAAATAAAATGATTAATTTGTATCCATTTTTTATTCCATTTACTTACGATAGGGTTAGAACTGCAGACTCGTTTTTATGGCATAGAAAGTCCAATGTTGTTTGGCGTCTTCTTTATCGTTCTCTGACAAGCTCACGCCGCCTAAACCGTTTATAAAATGAGTTTCGAGCTTGATACACCAGTATTCTGTCATGTTGAACCGGGCGCTGATTGTTGTTTCTTTCTGCCACGCATAATAATCGGGATATCCGACTGATTTAAATTCAGAGCCGTCCTTATCAGCTGCCTCAGGATAGTGCTCCCCATATGTGGCGCCAAGAGACAGCCACTCTGTCATTTCCCACGCCCCCCCACAGTACCAGCCCATGATCTCCGTCATTTCGTCCAATGCAAGGAATCTGATGTTCATATATTCTGCAACAATCGTCAACCCACCAATCTCATACTCCATGGATAAACTGTTTAGTCCTTTGAAATCAATGTCTAATTCTATCGGGCTTAATTCCAGCGATCCTTTTCCCCGCATCGCAGCGCCTCCCAACCGGAAACCGTCTATGGGCGTATTCCAAATCATCATCCCGCCTTCCATATGATAGATATCGAGTGTAATGTCCATGGGATCCAGATCAAGAGTTTTAAAAATAACAAAATTCTCAGGCTTGCGAAGTTCATATTTATTGACTAGGTCCTTTATATAAGGTGAACCGATCGGCACATCGATATCACCGAATATCAGCTCATAATCCAAATAACCCAATACACCAATTGGAATAATACCATAAAGACTGGCACCATAAATACCCACGAGTAAATCTCTTAAACCTTCAGGATAGACACTCTGGGTTAGAATGATGGATGTGCGAAGCATGTCTGCATCTCTTTTCCGGTTGTATAGGCCAAAGGGCAGTTTGATTTTGCCTGCTCTAAAACCCAAAAAAGTATGCAAATTGTAACTCAAAGATGCCCAGTCCACCTTAAACTCGTTATTTCCGAAATTTCCTATGTCTCTTGAAAACAACTGGACACCAAACATCAGGTCATCGGTAATCATCTTTGAAAAATTAATTCCGATTTCGTTGAACTCATAACTGCCCTTTGTGGTTTTTCCGAAATAATTATTCTCAAAGGATTTCATGTATCCCTGACTGACAAAACCATGCACGGAAATATCTTCCTCACCAAAACCATAGGCGCAGGTTCCGAAAAAAAGAATACACACCCCTATAATGGCCAGGGTTAACTGACTTGATTTCATCCCATCCCCTTTTCCAAATGAAAACAATGAGGTTTCCTCTTGCTGTAAAATAATATTATATATGTCAATATTATGCCATGGTCAGTTAATATACCAACAAATTGGGCATTTATCAAATTCATCTTTACTGAATTTTTTTGAAAAGAAAACAGAAAGCATATAAAAGGAGTTTCGCCATTTCAAGAGTTTTATAATGAACAAAAATTACTTTACTGAAGACAAAATATGTCAGGAACAAATTGATGTGTCAATATTAAATAAATCTATTGATAATCCGGAGGATCAAATAAATCGGACATTAACGAGTTGTATGATTGTGTTTCATCTGCTATAGCGAGGCATTTCTAAAAGAAAAAAACTATGAATGTTTGGCTATCAGCAAAGGCAATTAGGGGATGAATACCATCTGTCTCGGATAATAACAGGGAATTATTCATCCAGGAAATACCATTTCACATTGGATAAAAAATGCCAAAAATCGGTTTTATCATTGCTCAACGTAAAGAAATCCCGTTTCTCTTTCAAGACACTGCCATGGTCCACCAGCTTAATGATAATTTGATAAAGCTGATCATTTCCGGGATTGGCCCTAAAAAAGCAGGGGAAGCGATAAAACATCTATGCAGGGACCCAGAAACTTTCTTTCCTGACTATTTGATCAACCTGGGGTTTTGCGGTTCAACACAAGATGAACTCAAAATAGGTGACCTTGTTATCGCAAATCGATTGAGTTATAAAAACCGGGAAATTCAACTTGAAAATATTTATATGGACAAACTCAAGGATATTTTTCAAGGAAGCAAATATCACGTGGGAAAGATCCGGACTTTTGATTTTCCTGTGTTATCCAGGAAAAATCTTTGTCAAGACACTTTAGCAGTAGATATGGAGTCATTTGCAATAGGCGAGATGGCCATGACGTATCAGATTCCGGTTATCATTTTTAAAATCGTCAGCGATATCGTTTCACCTCAAATCAATGTCAAGAATCTGTGGCGTCAGCTAAAAAACAGAATAAAGTACAGACAACTTGTCAAACATCAATTAGACACGATTGCTGACCAATATTTTCATGACAGGAATCATTCAACAAAAACAGAAATTAAAAAAAGCCGGTCATTCAGCATATGATCCTCTGCTGTGACCAATGAAAAGACCGGCTTGATCAACTAACCTGCCTCAGCATTTAAAGGCCACAGGTGTGATATCAACCATCCACCTATCTTGCAGGCGACTATAAACCTGAAGAGGTCATGGCTTTTGGCAAAACTTTCAAAATTATTATCAACCAGATGGTCTCCTGAATAATGAACCTTGCCTCAGCCTATGCATCCCTCCGTTATCGGCAGTCAGACAGACGGCATGCGAAGAATCATGCAAGTGCCTTTTCCAACCGTACTTGTGATATGAATGGTTCCGTTCAGTTGGTTTAGAATCTCCCTGACAATGACCAGTCCCAGGCCGGTGCCTTCTTCGGTAATGGCTCTGGCGTTCTGCCCCCTGAAAAATTCGGTAAACAGATGAGAACGCTCTTCTTCCGGGATACCAATGCCTGTATCCTGAATTTCCCAATACATCTGGCCAGAGTCTTCGGTTCGAATGGCAATACGGATGCGGCCTCCTTTGGGCGTATATTTAACGGCATTTGATATCAGATTGCCGAACAGGTCGTCAAAGAGCGCGTTATCACCCATCACGGCAGAAAGCGGCTCCTGAATCGTACATTCGATTTCCACGTCTTTTTCATCAGCCTGAGCCCGGTACATGGGCAACAGGCGATCAACCATTTGGGCGACATTTACCGGATAAAATTTTTTGGGATCGATCCCGGCACGTCTGATACTGAGTTCCAGCAAATCGCTGATCAGATTATCAAGCGCCTCGATTCTTTTTTCGCAGCGTATCAGAATATCTGTCTTGGGTGGATCGATAGCGCCCAGATATCCTTTACGCAACGTTCGTAACATGCTTTGAACCGCATTCAATGGGGCTCTCAGCTGATGGGCCGTTTTCTGTAAAAACCATGTTTTGGTCAGTTCACTTCTCAAATTTTCAATGGCAAGCGCAGTCAGGTCGGATATCAGCGTAAAAAATCGAATATCACCTTCTTCAAAAGCATCTAAAACGCCACTATATAAACAGAATACGCCAAAAATCCTTTTTTCCACGCGAAGAGGCAGGCAGACCATGGAAGCGATACCTTCTTTCTGGATATCTTCGGGATATTGGAACTGATCCTTTTCCTGAAGCCGGCCTGAAGCATATACCTGTCCTTCAATAATCCTTCTGTTTATTACACTTTTTTCAACATCAATCTCACTTTTCGCAATATAATCGCCACTCAAGCCATATGTGGATACAAAACGCAATTTTTTTTTCTGATCGTCCAGAAGCTTGATAGCACAGGCTTTGACACCCATGATGCCGGAACTGTGACAGGTGGCTGAATCCATCAGTTCCTGAAGATCTGTGCACATTCCCATTGCCTTGACCATGTCATAAAGCGCATTGAGTTTCTTGTTGCTTGCATCCAGGTATCTGGAAACGGAAAGAAGTTCTCTTCCCTTGACTCGAAGACTGACCTTGATGGAGGTTGTTAGGGCAGCAGTAGCAAAAACGATGGCCGCGTAAATAAGATACAGAAAAAGGGTTTGAGGCATTTCAGGCACATGCGCCGATAGCATGCTCTGGAATAACACCGGTTGCGGCGATAGTAATGCCATATATTGAAAAAATATTTCAATGCCAAGATAGGTGAGCATGATCATGCCATAGATAAAAGAGCTGGGCGGAGACAACAAAATGCCCGCGATGATCACGTGAAGAATAATAAAAAACAGAAAAGGACTGTGAATGCCTCCAGTAAAGTGGATCATCAATCCCAATGCCAATAAATCAAAACCGATCTGGAAATTGGTGAAAAACACATAAGGCTTTTCATCTTTTGGAGGGGACGTGTTCAAGCGTAAATAGAACAGATAGAAAGAAATATTATAGGCAGTGATAAACAGGAAGATAGCAAGAAAGCATTGAAATGGAAAAGGAGGCCAGACCAGACTGCCGGCAACACTGCCTGTCAAACCAACACAGACAACCATCCATCTCAGGCGAATGAACCATCCCACGCGTTCAATCAGCTCTTTTCGGAAAAAGAACTGGTTTTTAATGAGTTCATATCCCAGCTGCATCGCAAGGGCTCTCCTTTCTAAAAAAAACCCGGATCATGCCCATCAGCTTCTGACAGCAGATTCATTACGGCACTCAATAAGTCATCCGGATCGATCGGTTTCTCCAGAAATTGGGTTACCGGCCAGTTTTCACCCATAATATGCTGAAACTTTTCAGGCCCTTGTTCGGCCATGTGCTTTGGAAACGAAGTCACCATCAGGATCGGAATATCCTGATAGACAGACTCCCGCCGCAATTTATACGCCAGATCAAATCCTTCCGTATCCGTTGCCATCATGACATCCAGAATGATCAGATCCGGCGTTTTATTCCGGATACTTTCATAACCTGCTTTGCCGTCACCAGCAGTGCGAACATTCAGGGCCCTGCTTTCAAGAATGATCTTCATGGAATTGACCAGATCTCTATCGTCATCGATAATAAGTATATCAGCTTTATTTTTCATATTTGACTCCTTTGGCTGACAGGGATTGTCCTTTAATGTCTTTCGGGCTGTCAATAACTTTCATCACAGCAAGACCGGCAATCACCTTGACAGCCCTGAGCGCTCTTTTTTCCGTCTCCCCGGTCAGGCCTGTGCCGAATCCAAAATCGTTTCCCTGAATCGTTACCAGCCAGGCAGAGGGGTAATATCCATGGTACTGCCCCAGCAGCTCTAAAAACAAACCCGGCGGAAGGTGATGCAGAGAAAACGGCAACGGGATTTTTTCCGGCATGAGCATCTGAACCCGTAATCCATTGACCTGCTGATCGAGCGTGGCATCGATGAGAATGACGTCTTCCGGCGGATTCGTATCATCGACCAGAACTGGATCAAGTTGATGCACGCTCCGAATTATGATTTCCGGCCGGTTACGAAACATGAACTGCAATCGTTCCGCGACAACAGGCCCTGCCCCATCATCACATCTCTCCTTGTTGCCGTACCCGATTATCCAGATTCTTCTCTGCATCGCCCATTTACCATGCATGCATCACTCCCGTTTCAGTTCCCGAACCTGTTGACCATCGTGGTCGAGGATTTTGATCAGCAAAGCCATCCGGCCAACAGCGTGGGTCGAACAGGAGAGGCAGGGATCATAGCACCTGATTGCGCCTTCCACCCGATTGAGCAGTCCTTCCCGGATCTGGCCGCCTTTGATATATTCTTTTGCAACAAGGGCTATGGAACGATTCATGGCAATATTGTTGTGGCCTGTGGCAACGATCAGATTGACTTTCCGGATGGCGCCGTACCTGTCCACCTGATAATGATGGATCAATGTCCCTCTGGGCGCCTCGATGACACCGATCCCCTCCTCTTTTTTTGGCGTTCCGGTTATCCGGATGTACCGTCCGCAGACCTCATTTTCTGTGAGAAGTTCTTCAGCTTTTTCCAGGCAGTTCAGAAGCTCGATCATACGTGTGTAATGATAGAGGAGGGAACCTCCTTTTAACTTCTGATCGGCCAGCTGCGTGCAATCCCTGAAGGCGGCATCGGCTTTTGGCGTGCTCAGGCGATCCGCTGCATTAAGCCGTCCCAGGGGACCTACCCGATAACATCCTCCCAGGTATCCTTCCGGCTTATAAAAAGGAAATTTCAGATACGACCAGGGCTCAACATGTTCACCAATAAAACCCAGATAATCTGCGGGATCGAACTCCGCGACAATTTCGCCATCATGTCCCCGGAGGCGCATTTTTCCCTGGTAGAGGTCGGATGTGCCGGTTTCATCCACCAGGCCGGCATAATGGGACGAAAAATTGGCAAAACATCTGACTTCCGATTCATTTTTCAATGTCCAGTCCCGAATCAGTTCCAAAGCCATTTGGCAGGTCGCATAGGCTTCCGGAAAACCTCTTATGAGCCGGTCCCGATCTGTTTCGGAAAGGGGGTTGATAACACCGCCGGGTATGGCGTAGACCGGATGAATCCTTTTTCCCCCCAAAGCTGAAATTATCTCCTGGCCGAACTTTCTTAACCGGATTCCTTTCCGGACCACCTCCGGCATTTTCTGAATGACACCAACCACATTCCGGGTGCCTGGGTCCTCGTCCCAGCCCAGCAGAAGATCAGGACTCGCCAGATGAAAGAAGTGCAGGGCATGGGATTGAATATACTGCCCCATGTGCAGCAGTATCCTGAGAATTCTGGCCGTTTCCGGTATGTCTATGTCAAGGATATCATCACAGGCTTTGGCCGATGCCAGCTGGTGGCTGACCGGACAAATGCCGCAGATCCGCTGGGTAATGATGGGCATTTCCTCAAAAGGACGCCCCTCACAAAACCGTTCATAACCCCGGAATTGAGTGACATGGAATTGCGCATCAATAGCCTGGCCATCCTTATCCAGATGAATGATCACTTTTCCATGGCCTTCCAACCGGCTGACAGGATTGATGACGATGTGTTGGTCCGTGCTCATGGATTCGTCTCCTCAATCAAAATGGATCATCTCGCCTGGAAGAACCGGTAATCTGCCGTTTAAAATTTCCGTAAGACTATAGGCGATCACTTCCGGGTCAGGCGGGCAACCGGGAATGTACACATCCACCGCAATCACATGGTTGACCGCAATCACCTGATCCAGAAGACGTGGAATTTCAGCATGAATGGGAACAACGCCGTTAACCGTACTTTCGGATGTCACATACCCCCGCTCAAGCACTTCTGTTTTGGGGATCCAGTTACGCAAGGTATTAATGCCGCCAAATACCGCACAATCTCCCCAGGTCATGATAATTTTAGCCTGACGCCGGAGATGGCGGACGATTTCGAGCTGTTCTTCATTGCCGATACCCCCTTCGATAATTCCCAGATCCACTTTTGGAAAACAATAATCCTTATAGTCTGTAACCGGCGAAACTGTCAGTTCCACCTGGTGAAGGATATCAATCAGAACTTCGTCCAGATCCAGGAAGGACATGTGACAGCCGGCGCATCCTTCCAGCCAGACCGTGGCAATTTTCGGTTTTCCCATATGTGTTCTCCCGATTCAGAGCAGATATTCTCTTTCCCCCTGAGACGTTATCATTGATTTTATACTAAAGGGTCAGACCTTTTTTTGAAAAGGCCCTCCTGTTTTGAACTGACTTTTAAATCAATTTGTTCTCCCATGGCCGATAAAATTTCCCGTGTAGCCCATACGCCTTCAGGCGGCGCTATTGTTTTCTTCCGAAAAAGCTGTTCCAAACCATCCAGGGACATGTAGGTTCCGTCTGCTTCCAGCCATGTGGGCTTTGGAATCAGAACATGGGCACGGTCCATCAGGAATTTATGAGCATACGGTGTGATCACTGCGAGGAATTCAGCCGCATGAATCCTTGCCAGAATATCTTCTCCCATGCTGGATTCATCACCCATCAATAGTAGCCCCCCTTTCAAACAGTCCGCCTGATCCGGAACTTTTTGTGCGACCATTCCTGTTTTCCATGCCCCGGCGCTATTGCCTTCCGGTTTCAAAATCAACAGGTTTGGCTCTGATTTTGAAGACGGGGTTATTCGTCTGGCCAGATCGATAACCCCATTCAGGCTATTGGAATCAGCCATGCCGGTCAGGCTTGTATCAACGATAACGAGTGGATTCTCCGCTTCTGCAATGGATCGGGCAATGGATGTGAATGCACTTTTTGCGTCTCTGGAAATACCCATTCCGGCAAGTAGTGGAAAACTTCCGGAGCTGCCGATGGTCTTTCCGGCTTGTTTTTCCTTTTTGCACAAATGGTCAACCTCCGCCAATAATGCTCTCAGCAATTCAGCCAGATGATTTGATGGCACATGGATAAAATCTGTTACAAATGAGGGAACATCATCCAGTGAACTGATCAATCCGGTCCGCAGTTCTGTTTCCATGAATCGCCTGCGAAAGATCGACTGAAGCAGTGGCTGGGACGTTTCGGGATTCCCGCCTGCTATCAGTATAAAATCGCTTTTGCCGACCTGTTTCCATGAAGTCTCCCGGATGGGTATGGCACCACCATAGAAGGTGCCTTTCAGGTTTCTGAAATGCTGACCGTCAAATGTGTCCAAATAGCCTGCGTTTAATCCCTTTTCCATCAATTCCCTGAACAGGATCAGCTCTTCCATGGGCAGCATGGGGGAGGCCAGTCCGAATAGGGCTTTTTCCCCTTTCTGAACTTGAATGGCTTTCATCTTTTCAACTGTCAGGAACAGGGCCTCCTGCCAGTTTGCCACAACCCAGTCACCGTCTTCCTTCCGAACCAGAGGGTGAAGCAGGCGGCCAGCTGGAGACCGGAAGACCTGGAATCGGCCCTTACAGCAGAGCTGTCCCTGATTCGGCTGACCATTGGCTCTTGAAAGATGGCCATCGACTTGAATCAACTGATTGTTACTGATTAAAAGGTCTGTGGGACACATCAGGCCGCACAAGGGACAAAAGGTTGTAATTTTTTCACACACATGCTCTCGCCCTTTCACAAAATAATGGGACCGTAAACGATTATAAATAGCTCCGGTAGGACAAACCTGAAGACACACACCACAATTCAGGCAGGTTGAGTGTGACCGTTCTTCCTGAAGGTCCATGCCAATCATGGTCTTGGGCCCGCGATGGTGAAATGCCAAAACATGACTGCCCGCGATTTCCGTGCAGGCGCGCACACAGCGCCCACACAAAATGCAACGGTTATGATCCATTGCCATATAAGGGCTTGTTATATCCGAAGGAAATTTTTTATAAGAAAATGAGACCGTCAGGTGATCCATCTTTAATTCATAGGCCAGACGTTGAAGTTCACAGTTTCCACTTCGGGGACAGAACATGCAGTTATGATTTCTTTCTGCAAACAGGAATTCTACTATGGTGCGACGACTCTCCGTAATCCGTTCATTCTCGGTGACAACCGTCATCCCGCTTCTGACCGGCGTCACACAACTGGCAGAAAGTTTTGGCGCGCCATCTATCTCCACGACACACAACCGGCAGCCGCCATAATCCGATAAGGCCTCATGATGGCACAAAGTTGGTATATAGATGCCATGTTGCCGGGCAGCCTGCAGAATGCTGGTTCCTTCGTCAACTTTCAGTTCCCTGCCATTAATGGTAATGTTGACGGGTGTTGACGTATTTTCCATATCTCATTTCTCCCCTTCAGGGTTCTTTGAAATGGTGATGTTTTTAAAATCGAATCCGTATCCCGGCCTTGATCATTCCGCTTCAATATCACAACGCAGGCAGCGACCGGCTTCACGGCGGGCCATTTCTGCCGTAAAACCTGTTTCAACTTCCCTGAAACCGCTGATTCGTTCAGCTGCGGCTATTTCAGGCATGGCAGACCGCTTCAGTTCACGAATTTCTTCTTTAATTTCCTGTGGAATGGTGAACGGATATTCCGAAGGTCTTTTTCTGTCATCAACATGCGGAGATTCTCCATTTTTGTTGCAAATGGCAGCATCAATTTCTCTGGCAGCATGGCGGCCTGAGGCAATCGCACCTGCTACCGTATCCGGACCGGTCACCGCATCGCCTCCGGCAAACACCATGGGGATGGACGTTTGTGTCTTGAGGCCCTTTTCAATGACAATCCAACCGTTTTTATCCAGGTCGATACCGTTTTTTTGCAAGTCAAATGAATCCTCCAGTGTCTGACCGACCGCCAGAATGACCTGATCCACTGCCATAGCCACTGTGCTGCCCAGACAGGGAACCGGTTTTCTCCTTCCGCTGCTGTCAAACTCTCCCAGAGTCATTTGTTGGCAAATGAGCTGTTTCACATGGCCATTTTCGCCATGGAGTCTGACCGGTGAAAGCAAAAATTTGATTTTTACACCTTCTTTTTCCGCCGCAAGAATCTCCTCGGGAAGTGCAGGCATTTCCTGCCGTGTCCGGCGGTACATGATGGTTACGTCCGGTGCCCCAAGCCGCAGGGCACACTGGGCCGCATCAATGGCTGAATTCCCTCCGCCAATGACTGCCATGTGTTTGCCGATAAAGGGATTCCCTCCCAGGTTGATCTCTCGCAGGAATTCAACCGCACTTGTGACCCCCATCAGGCCATCTCCTTCAATATTCGCTTTAATGCTTTTTTGCGCACCAATGGCAATATATATGGCATCGTATTGATTTCTGACCGTATCCCATGAGATATCACGCCCCACTCGCGCCCGGCATTTCAGTTCGATTCCCAAATCCAGAATGTCCTGAATCTCACGCGTTAAGATATCCCGGGGCAGCCTATATGCAGGAACTCCCCACCGAAGCATTCCGCCTGCTTCCGGCAGTTCTTCATAGACGGTCACACGATATCCTCTCAAGGCAAGATCCCTTGCAGCGGTCAGCCCTGCGGGACCTGCACCGATCACAGCTATTTTCTCCCGGCGATCCATGCTGGCACGCTTTACAGATGGCCGCATGGCATGATCGGAAATATATCTTTTCAGGTATTTAATATGAACCGGTTCATCCAGTGTCGATCTGCGGCATTTCAATTCGCATTTGTGATCGCAGATTCGTCCGCAGATACCGGGAAACGGATTGGTTCGTAACAGGACCTGATAGGCATCGGATATCCGGCCAGCCTTGAGGAGGGCGATGTATGAAGGGATATCCATGCCGATGGGACAGGCATGCTGGCAGGGAGACTTGAAAAATGAAGCGCAGACAACTGCGGGACAGCGACGATCCCTGATATGCATTTCATATTCATGTCTGAAATAACGCAAAGTGGAGAGCACCGGGTTGGGAGCAGTCTGCCCCAATCCGCACAGAGCGGTATTTTTCATGATGTCTGCCCATTTTTCAAGGGTTTCGATATCGCCTTCCCTGCCCTGGTTCTCGCAAATGCGCGTCAGAATTTCCAGCATTTTTTCAGTACCCACCCGACAGGGCGTGCATTTGCCGCAGGATTCATCCCGACAGAATTCCATGAAAAAGCGGGCCACGTCCACCACGCATTTGTCCTCATCCATCACGATCATTCCGCCGGACCCCACAATGGCGCCCAGACGAACGATGGTTTCATAATCGACGGAAGCATTCAGATGCGTCACCGGGATACACCCGCCAGAGGGACCGCCCAGCTGAACCGCCTTGAACGTCTTTCCTCCCGGAATACCTCCGCCCACATCATAAATGATGCTTCCTATGGAAATACCCATGGGGACTTCCACAAGCCCGACATTCCGCACATCTCCGGTCAGGGCAAACACTTTTGTCCCGCGGCTGTTTTTAAAACCAGCGGCAGCATACCACTTGCCACCATTTAAAATGATCTGGGGAATATTGGCCAGAGTCTCAACGTTGTTTAAAATGGTCGGCTTTTTCCATAAGCCCTGAATGGCCGGAAAAGGAGGCCTTGGCCGGGGAGTGCCCCGTTTGCCTTCAATGGATGTCATCAAGGCTGTTTCTTCACCGCATACGAAAGCACCGGCTCCGCGATATACTTCGATATCAAAATCAAATCCGGAAGAGAGAATATCTTTACCGAGCAGACCGTATTCCCTTGCCTGAGCGATGGCCAGATTCAACATCCGGACAGCAAGGGGATATTCGGCCCGGCAATAGATGTAACCGTGATGGGAATTGATCGCCCTGGCGGCAATGATCATGCCTTCAAGAACCGCATGGGGATCGGACTCCAGCACACAACGGTCCATGAAAGCGCCCGGGTCTCCTTCGTCGGCATTACACAGCACATATTTAATGTCGCTTCGGGAACGGGACGCAAATTCCCATTTCAAACCCGTAGGGAATCCGCCACCGCCACGGCCCCGGATTCCCGATACCTTGATTTCCTTTATGATCTCTTCACCCTGCATCTGATGCAATGCCTTGGCAACACCGAAATAACCGTCCCGTCCGATATACTCATCGATCTTTTCCGCCTGAATCAATCCACGGTTCCGCATCACCCACAACTGCTGCATGCCGAAGAAAGGCACCTCGCGAATTGGCCGGACATGCGCTTCATCCGGCCCCGGCAACCCTTCGAAAGCCTTGTCCTGCTGTTCCCATCCCCTGACAAAAGCCAATTCAGAAACAATCTGGCCATCAAGGACATGCTTTTGAAAAATCGTGCGTGCGCTCTCCAGGGTCAGTTCGGCGTATTTTACCGGTTCCCGCCCGAACCGCTCAACGGTGACCAAGGGTTCCCGGTTGCAGATACCGGCGCATCCGGACGTTGTCAGTAAAATATCTTTGCGACCTGTTTTTTCCAGCTCAGAAGCCATTGCCTCGTAAATTTTATCTGCCCCGGAGGAAATCCCGCACGTACCCATATGAACGGTTACACGAACCGCATGCCTCTCCGGATCCAAGGCATTTTTTCTCAGGAGATCACCTTTAATGCGGTATAAATCTTCTAATCTCAGTCGGGGCACCACAAAGATCCTTATTTATATATATTTAATATTTCAACAATGCTGGAAGGCTTGACCTGCCGATACGTGTCATCATCCACCATCATGACCGGTGCCAGCCCGCAGGCTCCCAGACATCGTACTGTTTCAAGCGAATACTGTCTGTCCGGTGTTGTTTCACCTGGCTTGACCGTCAATATATCTATCAATTTGTCAAGATTCCTTTTCCCTCCCCGGACATAACATGCGGTTCCCAGACAGCATCGGGTTGTATGGCGACCGCGCGGGGTCATGGTGAAAAAAGAATAAAAACTGACCACGCCATAGACTTCTCCCAGTGGCGTTTTTAATCCTGCAGCAACCCGTTGTTGAATGGATTTGGGAAGATACCCGATGGCTTCCTGAATTTCTTCAAGCACCGGAATAAGTGATCCGGGCCTTGATCGATGCCTGGCAATGACATCATCCACAATGGCAAGTTCCCCGGCAGTGAATGCCTCTGCATTCAGATCTTCCTTTTGATGGTTGTTTTGTTCTGTCACCGGATGATCCTCCTCGATTTCAGTAATAGCAAAATAGATGCCATAACCGCTTTTTCTGTTGAAGGATATCCATCTGAATTTATTATTTTTTATATTATCGAAAAAAAATCCGCGAACGGGCGGGAGGCAGGAAACCTTTTTTTACACTCGAATTGGCATTCATCTTGACAGGTCGTAAAAATACCCGACAGGCGTTTCTGAAATACAGATTAGTCTTCCTTTCTGTGTTTTTTATGATACCACTCCTTGTCACCATAGAGATTTTTTTCACAAACCGGGCACAGGCCATGGCTGAATTTTGCTTCTGTGTGTTTGGTGATGTATGTCTCCACCTGATCCCAGAACCCTTTGTCATCCCTTATTTTTTTACAATTGGCGCAAATGGGAATAATTCCCTTCAGGGTCCTGATCTCTTCTCTGGCAAGCTTCAGCTCCACGTGAGTTCTGACCCTCATGAGAAGCTCGTTTGCGTTGAACGGTTTTGTCACATAATCGACGCCCCCCACATTAAATGCTCTTACGAGATCATCGGTTTCTCTTTTGGCTGTAAGAAATATCACGGGAATATCACAGGTTTTTTTATTTGACTTGATATGCGCACACACTTCATACCCATCCATTTCCGGCATCATGATATCCAGAAGGATCAGGTCGGGGGTTTCTTTTTCAAGCATCAAAAGCGCATCTTTTCCCTTCATGGCAATGGCCACCTCATATCCTGCTTTGCCAATAATGGTACCAAGCACCTTGATATTCTGGGGATTGTCATCCACAATCAGGATTAATGGAGATCGTTGTTTCATTAAAAATCCTCCATGCATGTCAGGATTTGGTTGCGAAACCGTTCTGTGGCGGTTTCAGGCGATCTGAAATTGATATATTATGGTGAACTTCTCTTTCAAGAATTTCTGATAGCTGAAACACGCTCTCTTTTATCCGAACAATATCAAAATTATCTGCGAACAAAATAATGTCATCACCTGTTTCAGATAAAGCAGCGATTGCGTATTTTTCTCCAATACTCCGGATCTGGTGTCCAAATTCATTTATATCTTTCATTTTTATTGCCCCTTTAATCGATTGTATCCGGGGCTGAACCGTTTTATGGAGTTCTTTTAACAATTCACCAAACCGGTGGTTGTCATCCGTTTTCAGGTTTGCCAGTGCATCGGCTATATCCGATCTTCCGTGTATGGTCTGGCCTGTTTTAACATAAGGCAGATAGTGCGTCAGTTCACGAAAGAGTGCAGACATATTAACCGGTTTTGGTAAAAACGCCTTAAAGCCGGCAAAAAGGATCTTGTTCTTATCATCCATTTGCGTGGATGCGGTCAGGGCAATAACCGGGATATTTTGAAAATCCGGCTCGGTTTTCATGCATTGGACCATCTGAAATCCATCCATGACAGGCATCCTTATATCCATGATGACCATATCGGGTCGTCTTTCCCTGAGCATGAGAAGCCCCTCCTGACCATTGGATGCCTCGATAACTTTCAAATTCGACCGTGACAGAATCTCCCTGAGTACCCGCCTGTTTGATTCCACATCGTCCACAACAAGCACATTGCCCCCATCAAACCGTATTTTTTCAAAATCAAATGTTTTCCGTCTTTCGACAAAAGCAGGGAAAGGCGCCACAGATATGTCTCTTAAAAAAATTTTAAATACACTGCCCTTGTTTACACGGCTGGTCACCTGAATTTCCCCATGCATCATTTCAACAAGCTTTTTGCTGATGGAAAGGCCAAGGCCTGTCCCGCCATACAATTTTATATTCTGACCGGGACGTTGCTTGAATATCTGAAAAATCGAACCCACCTGATCTTCGGGAATGCCTATACCCGTGTCTTCAACAGAAATAATCAGACCCAGCTTTCCCTCAGCCGTATTGTGCCCTCTTTTGGACACAGATACTTTGACATACCCCTCATCTGTAAATTTGACGGCATTTCCTGCGATATTGAGTAAAACCTGTCTTAACCGCGTTTCATCAAGCATCAGGGAAGACGGTATGGTTTTATCTATTTCTAATTCAAATCGAAGACCTTTCTCTTTTACTTTCATGGCAAAAATCTGTTCAATCTCGTTGAATATGGCCATGGGATCAACGGGATATAAAAAGATTTCCATCATGCCAGCTTCAATTTTTGAAAGATCCAGGATATCGTTTACCAATGTTAAAAGACTTTTTCCTGCTGCCTTGATGGCATCAAGGTAACCCCTTTGGGTCTCATCTGTGACCATTGCTGTCAGAAGCTCTGCAAATCCTGTGACAGCATTAAGCGGCGTTCTTATCTCATGGCTCATGTTTGCCAGAAATTCACTTTTGGCGGCATTGGCTCTCTCGGCATCCGCTTTTGCTTTTTTGAGATTTTCTTCCGCCTCCATCCGGATTGTCACATCGTGAATGATTGAATACAGCAATTGCTTACCCTGCATGGTGACAGGGCCACTGTAAACTTCCACATCCCGGATATTTCCATCAGCCAGGCGATGCTTGAACAGGAAATAATGGCGCTCCTCATTCCTGGCTTTTTTCATTTCTATGGCCACTTCTTCCCTGGACATCATGTTAATGTCTGAAATCGCCATTTTCGTTATTATCTCATGGCTGTAACCATAAAAAAGACAGGCTGCACGGTTTGCATTCTCTATATCACCGGTTTCCGGATTTAAGATCAGCATTACCGCGTGGCAATCTTCGAACATGCTTTTGTAACGGTTATCGGCTTCTGTCATTTCTGTTCCCTGGACGTATTTCTCTAAAATTCAAGCATTTTTTTTCAAGAACGTTCTGATGAGCCTCAATATGTTTCAGGTATTCCGTCATCGTCTGTATCCGGAATGATATGGATTGGCCCTGTTAATAATTACTTTGGCATATGCATTATGCACAAACAGGATTAAAAATATCAAAAACTATACAAGACCTTCATTCCCACATCAAGGTATAATTTATACGGTTGTATGTGCTGGGAATTTATTTTATATATTTTTCAATTACCATGGGGATAAACGTGTCAACGGCATTGGCGGTTGTGCAATCGATAAAAAAGCGGGCAGAAGAAGTCACAAACAAAATTGATGCGCCTGAAAAATAGGTCCGGAATAGGAAAACATAGCCTGTCTTTGCTGACCTGGCCCTCAAGGACCAGGTTTTTACTTATCAATTATCAATTTGTCGAAAGATCCCGGTCTATAACCCGCATTTCCTTTAAAGGCATGCTGCCAAAAACGGCCTGCAGTTGCTTGGCGTCACGCATTCTTTTTTCCTGGCCATATTCGTGCATATATCCGTACCCGCCCAGAACCTGAACACCATCTGTGGTTGCCCGTGTCACTGCAGATGTGACAATCGTTTGAATGGAAAGTAATTTGGAACGGGAACGCGGGTCTTTTTTATTATCCGACAGCTGACAGGCGTGTTCGGCAGCAGAGGAAATGACATCAATCCATGCGACCATGTCTGACAGCATTTTTCTTACCATATGATGCTCTATGATCTGTTTTCCGCCCTGGTATCGCTCCTTTGCATAATTTTTTGCTGTCTGGCAGGCCCCTTTTATGATGCCCAAAGCAATCGCAGACACAGGGCCTCTGTATTTTTCAGCAATCACGCCAAACGCGGCCTCGCCTTTTTCTCCACCCAGGAGGCTGGCTTCGGGCACAACGACCTGATCAAGGGTCAAATCTGCATGGGGGCATCCTCTAAACCCAAGACTGACAATCGGCTCACTTATGGCCATGCCCTTTCTATCTGTCTCAACAATAAAAAGCGCGCGATTGTCCGCCCCTTCAATTCTGGCAGGTATAATGGCGGCCTTTGCAACCGGCAGGCATGGCAAATAGGTGATCGCGCCTTTTAATGAATATCCCTCTTTCGTTTTTACCGCTATTATTGTATCCGGCAAATCCTCCGGATCAGAATAAATGGGCAGGGAAAGAAGATCAGGGTTTCCCTTTTCAGGCAAAATGTTCCATCGTTTCATCATATCTTCCGTACCCAGTTCGGCTAAAATATGATACGACATGGATTGAATCAGTATCAGCACCGCCATGGACGCATCTTCTTTTGCGATTTCTTCCAGCATGGCTCCCAGAACACGCATTCCCGCACCTGCCCCCCCCAGTGCTTCAGGCAGGGTCGGAGCCAGAAATTCATTGGCGCTCAGCTTGTCCACAACCGTCCGGTTAAAATCAGCAAACGGGAACCGGTCATATTCAAGGGCATCAGGCTTTATTTCCTTTTTAGCGAAATTCGCTGCCGTATCATGATAGGCTTTAATCTCTTTTGCTCCCAAAGCTTCCATTTCATACCTCCTCGTATTTTTTTATCTCTACCTCACCTGCTTTGAAGCAGGGTTGAGACGGCTTGTCAACAATGATGGCACTACCCAAACACCTTCACATCCGGTATATTTCTTCCGATAAAATACTTAAACATGTTCAACCGGTTCAACTGGTTTGTTCCCTCGAAAATCTGGCAAAGCTTGGCATCGCGGAAAAGTTTTTCCATTCCCACATCATGACGAAGGCCATATTCACCCATCATTTCCATGGCGCTGTGACAATTCTGCATGCCAATATCCGTGCCCACCACCTTTGCCATGCTGGAATAGAATTGCAGACGCTGTTTCTCATTTTCAGGCATGGATTTAATTGTTTTCAGCATCGCCTTTCTGGCCATTTTCGTGTATCGAAGCCTTTTGGCAATTGAATTGTTGTACATTTTTCTAACGATATCCGTGTTCATAAAACCAGGCATGTGTCCTGGCATCAATGTTGTATACAATACATAACTGGCTTCAAGATAGGCATTTCTGGCTGTATAGACATTCATGAGCATATTGGTCAGCCTTTCCTGAGCCCATTGCTGATGGATAATCGTCTTCCCTTTCCATTTATGATTTTTGGCAAACGACAGTGCGTGCTCAAACGCGCCTCTGGCAATTCCCGTACCGACAGCACCAACCGTGATCCGGGTAATGCCCAATACAGCCATGACCAATTCCTCTGCATAACTTTCACTGAAATCATCATATGAATAGAGGATATTTTGTTCAGGCACAAAACAGTCTTTGAAGACCAATTCACTGGCAGCACCGGCTTTCATTCCCATTTTGTCTTCAATCCTTCCGAGATTAAAACCCGGTGCGTCATTTGCCACAAGAAACATGCCATTGGAATTGACAGGATCATTAATATCATAGGGCATGATGAGTAAATGATAATTCGCCAAATGACCGCTGCTGATAAAACATTTACTCCCATTCAGCACAGCACCGCCGTTAACGCGTTTTGCACTGGACATCAGCCTGGCCCTGGGCAGAAGATCAACTTCTTCATAATCCGTGCCGGCCATCGGTTCCGTGATGGCACAATCAATTAAAAACGGCTTCCCTTCCTGCTCACCTTTCACGGTTTGCTCAGCCACCCACTCCATCCGTTCCATATTCATGGTCATGGACAAGGCCACAAATCCCAGGCCATGCCCGGCAATAACCCCCCCATTATAACAGGGATCGACAGATGCCAATTCTTCTATACCTGGATTCAACCCCCACATGACGCCACTTCCTGTTCCCCCAAGAAATTGGGGTATCATCCGGGTCAGCATTTTGTGCTTGACTGCCAGGGCAAGCATGTCGTCTGCCAGAGAATTCTTGTCTTTTTGCGCTCTCAAATCGGCCGCAAGTGCAAGCGGCCGAAGGTGTTCTCTGGCAAACACCCTGTATTCCTCAAAGTCCTTTCTGGCGACATTAATCACTTTTTTTTTGATGGTCCCCAAATGATAAAGACTTGCAAAACTGTCATCAAAACTGAAAAGATCAGGATTGTCAAATTCGGGCTTCATGCATAACCTCCTCTCAGGTTAATTAACTGTCATGGCTCAGTTAAAATATATATTCCGGATAAATGGATACAAATTTTAATCGAAGTATGTGGCGATTATCGGCAAATTATAAGAATATGTCGTTTCCAGGATTGCTAAAGGATCAAAATTCGACATTTTTATCGATTAACTTATTTTTTCAAGGCCATAATTTTTTCCTTGACAGAAAATCCTGTTTTCAATTATGCAAATTACATACAGTCGACGGTACACGGTTGACATTCGGCAGAAAATTTAACAATTCTTAGAAAAAACTGCCCCGTTCGGCGCTGATATGCCTATCTGAAGAGGAATTTTATAAAGTCAGGGGGTTACTCTGAGCCTTGTTTTAAAATAACGGAATAATTCTTTTTGAAAAAGGAGACACAGGAATGGGACATCTAGTCGCAAAAGATATGTATGAACGTCTTGGCAATAAAGTGGATAACCTCCATGTCAGAGCACCGGTCAATGCGGCCTTTGCCGAAATTTTGAAAGAGCTTTATTCTCTGGAAGAAGCGGAGGTGGTTGTCAAAATGCCCTATGTGTTTTCCAGCCTGGACCGTATCAGCAAATTAACAAAAACTGAAAAGACAAAATTAAAAAACATCCTGGACGGCCTTTGCTTGAAAGGCCTTGTAATGGACATTTACCTGCAGGGTGAATACCGGTACATGCCTTCACCGCTGGTGGTGGGAATATTCGAGTTCACCATGATGCGGACCGAGGGTGATCTGAACTCAAAGCACTGGGCCAGACTTTTTCATGACTACATGGAGGAGGGCACCCCCTATTATGCCAATTTTACAGATGGCTCCCAGGTTTCCATTGCCCGTGCCCTTCCCCACGAAGACGCCATCGAAGATCACATAGAAATACTGGACTATGAAAAGGTCAGCCATGTTATTGACGAAGCCGGACGCTATGCTGTAGGACTTTGCTCCTGCAGGCATAAAGCAGAGCATACGGGTGAAAGACTCTGTGACGTTCCCATGAGTACCTGCACAACGCTTGGTCATGGTGCTGATTATCTGATCCGGAATAAAATGGCTCAGGAAGTTTCAAAATCTGAAATGCTGGATATCTTCGCCCGGTCAAAAGAATTGGGACTTATCTTTTCTGCGGACAATGTCCAGAAAAGACTGATGTTCATCTGCCACTGCTGCGGCTGCTGCTGTGGTATTATTGATGGTTTGAACAAACACGGACTGACAGCCACCCTGGTCACGTCAAATTACATTGCAAGTGTTGATGCTGAAACATGTAATGGATGCAAAATGTGCGAAAAAGCATGCCATGTCAAGGCCATTTCAATGAAAACCCTTGATTCGCCATCTTCAGATAAAAAGAAAAAAAAGCGGGCTGTGATAGATGAAGCCTTCTGTGTCGGCTGTGGTGTATGTGCGCTGAAATGCAAAACAAATGCACTTAAACTCGTCAAACGGAAAAACCGCGTCATTCATCCCAAAACAACATTTGAAAGGGTTATCCTGCAATGTCTTGAACGGGGCACGTTGCAAAATCAGCTTTTTGACAACCCGGAAAGTGTCACTCAAAACGTGATGCGAAATATCATCGGTGGATTTTTAAAATTACCTTCTGTCAAAAAAGCGCTGATGAGCGATGTTTTACGGTCATCTTTTCTGACCGCCATGAACAGCGGCGTTAAATTTCTCGGGAAAGGGTATCTCCACGACCTTTGATCTGAAATTTTTAAAGGCCCGGGTTGCCTTGGCATCAGACTTACGAAATGTCGATTGGAATGGTTCCGGTCCCTATTCAGCTTCCATGCTTTGAATGGCGGCATTGATATGTATAAATGCAAACATGGCGAAATTCTCGGCAGCTTCCCGGGGCTTCTTGTTTGCAATGTTTTCATAACTTTTCTGCACCTGGACAATGACTTCCTTGTGGTTTTCAGGATGATGGGTAAGAGATGCCCACTGGATTCGCTGGGCTGTGGGCATTAATTCAAGGGCCATTTGTTCAACAATCGGGTTACCGGCGGTTTTGAGAATAGCTTGGGCAAACTGAAGCACGCCCTCCAGGTAGAGCTCCATTTGCATGTCTTTCAAACTGCTCTTGATCTTTTGCAAAGCACTTTTTAAAATGCTTAATATGTCTTTGGTTGCGTTCTGTGCAGTTTTGGCAAATGCATACTGAAAAAGCATGTCAATGATCTCATAGTAGTGCCTTATGGATGCCGGTGAAAATTCGGTGACACGATAGCTGCCTTTTGGCCCCCGTTCCACCAGTCTGTTCTGCTCCAGCATCCTTAATGCATCACGCACAGGGGACCGGCTGACACCCCATTCCTTGGCCAGCTGGGTTTCATAGATAATCTCACCGGATTTTAATTCATTATGAATAATTTTCTTTCCAATGATTTCTGCCAGTTTGTCGGACAAATTTTCTTTCTTTAACATGCATGGTTCTATATCCAAGATAAATTCGCGTGTCAAGAAATTGAAGAAGCATCATTACCCAAATTCAGGTATTAACATCCTGTATTAATTTGATTATTGACATTACATTATCTATTTGACATAGTGAGGGTAATCATAGGATAATACAAAGCAATTATGGACTTATCTTCGGACGATACCTTAAAAAATGAGTATGTATATCGATTAAATCGGACGATCGATTATATCCAGCACCACTATGCCGAAGATTTAAACCTTTCAAAACTCGCCGATGTAGCATGCTTTTCAAGATATCATTTCCATCGTATATTCAGAGCATTAATGGGTGAAACCGTGAATGAGTTTGTTCGACGCGTCCGGTTGGAGAAGGCGGCAATCAAGCTTACCCTGGACAAATACAAGTCCATCACTGAAATCGCCTTTGAGAGTGGCTTTTCAAGCTCACAAAATTTTGCCCGCTGCTTCAAGGCTCATTACGGCGTCACACCTTCAAATGTCCGGACAGAACTGAACTGGGAAACCTGGCTGCAGAAAATGAAAAACCTTGAGGCCAGCGAGATGCAGGAGCACACAGCCTCAGAATCAGAACTGACACAGCATTATCGTTATCGTCGAAAGATATCGATCGAAAAAGTATTTACACGAAATACAGAAATGAATGTGTGTGTAATGGAACTTCCGTCCTACCGGGTCGCTTATGTGAGAAACAGAGGCCCATACACTGTGGAGTCTGTCAGGTCGGCTTTTGGAAAATTGATGCAATGGGCAAATCCCAGAGGACTTGTGAATACGGACGCACGTGTTATCGGAGTCGCATGGAGCAATCCGGATTTAACCCCGCAAAAAAAATTGCTTTTTGATGCGTGTATCACAGTCCCTGACACGGTGAAAGCAGATAACTGGGTCAATATTCAAACCCTTACAGGCGGCAAATTTGCCATTCACCATTGTGAAATTGACACCCATCACCAGGAAGAGGAATGGTTGAGGCTGTTGTATCACTGGCTGGCAACAAGTGATTACCAGCCAGATGACAGACCCACTTTCAATATTTATTATAATGACATCGAAACCCATCCCCTGAAGCATGCCATTCTGGATCTTTGCCTGCCGATCAAACCGTTGAAGTCATAACATCAGGAAAAATAGAGCCTACAGGCCGCATCCGCAATCCTCGAACGCCTCAATGGTGCAATATACGCCATCCGGAGCATACTCCTGGATATAATTTGTGGCTTTTTTGGCAAGCACTTCATCTGCTGAAAGGTTATCGTAATCCCCGGCATTGAATGCCACGTCCACATTGGAAAATGATTTTTCATAATCGTCTCGGGGTGCAATCTGTCGGAAAAGAAGGATCGGTTTTATATGCCATCCCCATGAAAAGACATTCCAGTTGCCGTTTTCAGGAGCATTAAGCGATTTAGGACCGACAACGATTCTAACCATGCCGTCGTCGCCTATTTTCATATCTTCATCCGAAACACTTATACTCGAACCGGTTGTAATCATTTCGCCAAGGTTAACGCTCCAGTAGCGAACCTGTTGATCTTCTGTAAACGTCACCCCCTCTTCCCCCCTGGTTCTTGGGAATGCCGGGGCTTTGAAACGCAAGACAGCAACCAAATCCTGTCGTTTGGCCTCAAGCGTCAGTGGCACAATCAGGTAAGGATGATCACCATTGGGAAAAAGTCCGAATTCTCCGGGCCGATAGGAATGAATCACATCCAGCGGAATCGAATCTTCATCCGGAGGCTTGGGCAGGTTAACGATAGACTTGGGAATTGCTGTGGATATGGGAGGACAATAGACCTGCTCGCCGGTTTTTTCATCAAACGCACGAATCTTGGGCAGTCCGACGTCTCCGGAAGGACTTTCAGGATTGTCAGGCACATACACGCGTATAAAAAGAGATGGATTCTCGATTTCTGAAGGGATGACCAGTGTGTTTGCCTCTCCCACATGACTGCTGCTTTCCTGTACCAGATAAACTTCGTAATCCCGTTCAGGTGTATCGCGGTCCGCGCCGATAACAAAAGGATTGGCGCTTCCGGGCATGGGCTCGATCATCGCGTCTTCGATTTCCTGGGTTTTGTCTGAAAACCTGGCGGGTTCGCCCGTCTCAAAGTCGTAAAGCGTAAAACTCATAAACCGTGCATATGGGAATTTGCCTGAAATGCATATTTTTTTGTTGTTATCCGGAGAATTTTTGAACGTAAATACCCAGTATTGAGCATTTTCCTCAGGGAATGCGGGTACGATATAGTCTATTTTGGGTACGGGAATCCATCGTATAGAACATTCCTTGCAGTCATCATTGCATGCCATGAGACAAAAGGTCAAAAGTACAAAAAAAATTGAGCATAAGGCGGCTCTCATCCTGGGCTTTTCCATGGTGGCTCTCCTTTTGATCGGTTAATCAAAATCGAATATCATTGACACAGCTTCACATGCGTTTCATACCGTCCTTTCCAAGTCATGCTAACAATTGACCCATAGCCGAACAGTGTTTTTAATTAATGACATATATCGGATTACAAACGCAATGATATTTCACCGTATATTGAATGGGAATTCGCTGCATGACAAATCTTGCTTTCGATGTTTCAGTTCTTGCTTTTTTGGCCCTGTTTCCTGATGCATCCTTAAAAAGGTTCACAGATAGGGCGTGACGGTTTTTCTCAACTGCTTCGGAATTTTTTTTGATATTCGGATGGCAGAAGCCCTGTGTGTTTTTTGAATACTTCCCTGAAATGACTGCTGTCTTCATAGCCCACCTGATAGCAAATTTCATCAAATGTTCCATTGTTTGTCTCTAAAATTCTTTTGGCTGCCTCCACCCGTGTCCGCTGCACATATAAAAGCGGCGTATCCCCTGTCGCTTTTTTAAACCTGCGCTCAAATGTTCTTCTGCTCATGCCATGAATCCTGGCAACACGCCCGATATCCATTTCATGTGCATAATTTTTTTCAATCCATTGTTGGGATAGTTGGATCGCTTCATCCGGATGGTTTTTCTGGAACTGAAAAACCGTATAAGGCGCCTGTGAGCTTCGCCCCATATCATGTATCAAGGCCTTTGAGCACTGAATCGCTATTTCGTGCCCGCAAATTTTTTCAACAAGATACACAGAAAGATCAATACCCGCACCAAGGGCGCCGGCGCAAAAAAGGTTCCCTTCATCCGTGATAAGCCTCTCCGGCCTAAGATTGACCTTTGGATACATCTCTTTGAACAATTTCACAAAACCCCAATGCGTGGTGGCTGTTTTGCCGTTCAGCAATCCGGTCTCGGCGAGCAGAAAAGCGCCCGTGCAGACACTGGCAATACTCGCCCCCTGGTTGTGATGATACTCAAGCCAGTCTAAGGTATCTTTTCCGTATTGAAGCGCCTTCTCTATATCGGTTATGCTGGGAATAATAACCAAATCCGTTTTCTCGACTTCATCAATCGCGCGATGCGGTTTCAGGAATACATTGTTGAGGCATTTCACCGGATTTCCATCAACGGTTGCGATTTCAACCTTAAAAAAAGGGGTCAAGGGAATGCCGTTGATATAATTCCATAGTTGGCCAGCCTGGAAAAATACGTCCATGGGCCCCAAAACAGTAGTGGCGATGGTATTGTGAATCGCCAGAATGGTAATGTTTTTCATGAGCGTTTGCTCCCTTGATTCAAGAATGATCTGTTGATCTTCCAGACGAAATTTGACGCGATCCCAAGTTTAAATGCCGTTTTTGCCACTTTTCATATGATCTGTCAACCCGTATAAGGATTAAAACACCATATTATCATTTGGATGGATTCTTTAGCTCAAACCAGGTCTATCGGCCTGACAATGACAAACGGAAAACAGGAGGTAAATATGGCCCATCAAACCTATATCGATGCATTTGTTCCCGCTGGCAAGGATGTAACGGCATGTGTCAGTTGCGGATTGTGTCTTCAAAAATGCCCGGTCATGAAAATGGGGAAGGAAGAAAGCAAAGCTGAAATAAAGCGGCTGTTAAATGACGAAACACCCATGCGGGTATTAAATGAGTGTACGTTCTGTTATAGTTGTAATCACTACTGCCCAAAGGGCCTGAAACCGTATGCGCTTTTTCTGGAACGGATGGCGGCAAAACTCCGTGAAAACGGCCAAGGCATCCCTGCGTCCATAGAATACATGTTTACCGGTAAACATGAATCCGGTTATTTTTTCGATATGTATAACGCAGCGCCGGAAGAGGATAAGGCGATATTAAAAAAATGGAAAAGCATCCCGGCCAGGTCAAAGGATGTATTATTTATCGGCTGTACCGGCCGGACAATACCGAAAACGATTGAATATGCGAAAGCCCTTAAAAGCCTTCCCAAATATGCGCCCCGGGATGCCTGCTGTGGCGAGATCCCCTATCGCATGGGGGATTATGAGAGCTTTGTTGAAATCGTCGATCGCACCCGAAAGCATCTGGACATCCTCGATGCGGAACGGCTGGTATGCTACTGCGGGTCTTGTTCAAACTACTTCGGTCATTTCTGGCCGGAGTGTCATGGTGTAGAACTGCCTTATAAGGTTATTTCCTTATGGGAATGGCTATGGGAGAAATACAATACCGGTGAGATTACAATCAAACGGTCGGTCGGAACCAAAGTTGCATTGACAGATTCATGTTACAGCAGTGAGCTGGGTGACGCGTTCTACGAAGCGGTCAGGGGGCTGCATGAAGCCGCAGGAATGCCCGTGGTCGAACTGGAGAACAATCGATATGACAGTTTGTGCTGTGGCTTTGCAAGTGGTATCCGTGACAACTTCGAAAACAAGCATATAAAAATAGAAGCAAAGAAAAAATTTGATCAGATACTTCAAACCGAAGCAAAAGATGTCAGCTGTTATTGCCCGGGCTGTTGGCTTAATTTAGGCAAGCTCGGTGAAAAACATAATATCAACATCCATTATGCGATGAATAAAATTCTCTGGGCATTTGAGGATGGCTCGCCAAATTCTGCCGGATAGATGATTCCCCAGAATGTTGCACACAAAGCAACCTATATGTGTGCAACATTCTGACATTTCCCAAATACCCCAAATCCACTCTACAGTTGCATAAAAAATGTGATGAAGTGACTGTAAAACCTTAGGAAATGTTATTTTACCGGCAATTGCAGAATTCAAAAATCTCCATTTTAAACCCATATTTCGATCATATTTTCTTCATAATTCAATGCTACTCATAAATCATTTATAAACCCGTTTTCCAATAAGGAGCCCAGTATGATGACCCAAAAGCTACTTGCGTTCATAATATGCATTTTTATGGTGACGATGTCTATTGCATGCCATTCAGGTTCTGATTCATCATCATCCGATAATGATACTGCGGTGAATAATGAGGGCGCATCAGATACTGAGGATACAGATGTTATTGAGGAGATAGAAGATGAAGACTGGGACAGCTCCGAGGCAACCCAAATTGTATTAAACGGGAATTCGGTTATCGTAAACGGTTCCGGTGCAACTGCAAATGGCAGTATCGTACGGATTGCATCTGCAGGCACATACAGCTTAAGTGGCACATTAACTGACGGCCAGGTTATCGTGGATACGGAAGATGAAGAAACTGTGAGACTTCTTTTAAACGGCATCAATATTTACAGCTCCGGGAATGCACCGATTTATGTTGCCAGTGCAGAAAATACTGTGATCGTTCTTCAGGAGGGCGCTGAAAATTATCTCATGGATGGCACCGCATACATTTTTGAGGATTCGGAAGATGATGAACCGGACGCAGCACTCTTCAGCAAGTCAGACCTTTTAATCTATGGAGATGGCATGCTATCTGTTGATGCGAATTACAATGATGGCATAAAAAGCAAAGATGGGCTTAAAATCTCAAGTGGCACGATCCTCGTAAATGCGATAGATGATGGCATCATAGGCAAAGATTACATCAGTGTTCAAAATGGCTTTATCCATATCAATGCCCAGGGCGATGGCCTCAAATCAACGAATGTTGAGGCTCCCAAGGGCTATATTTCTATCGAGGGCGGCGAAATAACGATAAATGCTCAAGGGGATGCCATTCAGGCAGAAACCAATGTTATCATTTCCGGTGGTGAAATAGCTGTATCATCAGGCGGTGGCAGCAGCCGTTCTGTTGCAGAAGACGATTCCGCAAAAGGCATCAAAGCGGTTGTCAACGTCACAATTGATGGTGGGACCTTTATAATCGATTCTGCTGATGACGCGATTCATTCAAATGAACGTATCGAAATTAATGGGGGGTCGTTTCTCATTTCTTCAGGAGATGACGGCATTCATGCAGATTCGGAAATAGAAATCAATGGGGGCGACCTTGCCATAACCAAATCGTATGAAGGCATTGAAAGCGCTGTCATCATCATCAATGATGGGAATATGCACATTGTCTCAAGCGACGACGGCATAAATATCGCCGGCGGCAATGATGGATCGTCGACCTTTATATGGCCGGGAGGCCCCAATCCCACAAGAACAGCAGGTGATTATTATCTTTCTATCAACGGTGGGTATATTGTCGTTGAGGCGGATGGGGACGGCGTGGATGCAAACGGTTCGATCGAAATGACAGATGGTGTGGTCATTATAAACGGACCGACAAATGATGCCAATGGCGCCATAGATTATGATGCTTCATTTAAAATCTCAGGCGGGTTTATAGTGGGGGCTGGCAGCTCAGGTATGGCTCAGGCACCCGATCAGACATCAACGCAGTATTCCGTTCTGATAAATTTTACTCAATCTCTGGCTGCCGGAACACTGGTCCATCTTGAAACCATTGACGGGGAAGAACTATTGAGCTTTTCACCTACAAAAAAATATCAGTCAATCGCATTTTCTTCCCCGGAACTGGAAAATGGCGCTACATATGATGTATACTATGGCGGCACTTCAACGGGTACGTTAACTGACGGGCTGTATAAAGCGGGTTTCTACACACCAGGAACCCGATATGCCAGTTTTGCAATTTCCCGTATTGTGACGAACGTAAGATAATCCCCCACGTCCCTTTTTTCTGCCTCCTTTCCTGATCCTGCTCCTGATTTTCTTCAGTCGAAATCAGGGGCAGGATTACCGGCAAGGGAAACCGGTCAAAAAAGAGTCCTCTGAAGAAACTGACTCAAAAGACGATTATCGCAAAAGAAAAACAAGATGAAAATTTTCTTCCGGAGCGGCCTTCCAGTCTCATCCCAAATAAAAATCGCGTTGCATACCGCATAAAAATCATGTTAGGAGTTTTTACGACACCATCACCTTTTATGAGGAAAAATAAATGAAAATCCTTTCAGAAATTCCATTTACCCTGGAGGTCGGGAAATTATCAGATGAATATAAAATCAGACCGGGGACAGAACTTGCCAGACGATTTACGGATCTGGCCAGGGAAGTCCAGGCAACAGGGAATCCCAAGGTCATGTACAAAGTGTCCTACATAGATGAAAAAGGTGAAGACACGGTGAAGATTGATGATACGTTATTTACGAGTCTTGCGCTAAAGAAAAATCTTGATCAGGTAAAACGTGTATTCCCTTATATTGCCACTTGTGGCACGGAAGTTGATAATATAAAAATCGATAAAGGTGATATGCTCAAAAGTTTCTGGATGTTTAATCTTAAAGGTATTCTCCTTCAATCTGCCATTATTCATCTGTTTGAACATATCGATAAGCATTACAAGACCGGCAAATTATCCAGCATGAACCCCGGATCAGGAGACGAAGTCGTCTGGCCGATTGTCCAGCAGAAAAACCTGTTTTCACTCTTTAAAGATGTCAAGGCAGGAATTGGTGTGGGGATTACGGATTCTTCCCTGCTTGTACCGGAAACATCACTGATCGGAATCATTTTTCAGACAGAAATCGATTTTCAGAGCTGCCAGCTCTGCCATCGTGAAAATTGCCCGCAAAGAAGAACCTCATTTGACAAAACGGTCTGGAAATCCATCTATGAGAATTAGAGTACGGCATCTGAACTGAAAAGGTAGTTATCCTCTATATTCATGTATTCTCCTCCCTTTTACGATGGAAAAAGCAAGATTTGAACCATTAAAAGCAAAAATTGCATAGCATTCTTACGCTATCCAACTTATCGCTTAGTGCACATAGGCGTAAATATAGGTACACAATAATTTCACCACCAAGAATACAGAGGCACAGAGAAAAAGATTGAGAACTCGATGCGCCGTGTCCGCTGTGATCTCTGTGGTTAGTAAAAGCGCTTATCCATTCCGTAAATTCAAACAGGAGTGAAAAAATGGCACAAATAGAAACCAATAAAATTACATTTGGAGAATTCATACCGGGTCTTAAACAATTTTTTAAATTGCTGCCGTCAACAACTAAGGCCCGAAAGGAATTTGAAAAAATCGAACGGACCACATTTGTTTCAATGGGTTCCTATATCGAAGAACATGCTGAAAAAATACCTCATAAAACCGCCCTTTTATTTGAATCTGAACGATATACATACCGGGAATTCAATGAAAGATGTAACCAGGTTGCCAATTTTTTTCTGTCTTCAGGTGCGAAAAAAGGGGATGTGGTAACAGTCATCATGGAAAACAACCCCTTTCTTCTTTTTACTATCGTGGGGCTATCAAAAATCGGCGCGGTGGTCTCACTTGTGAACCCTGTCTTGCGCGGAAGCGTTCTGGAACATTGTGTGACGATCGCTCACACACGTTTTTATATTATTGATGAAGACCGGATAAATGCATTTGAAGAAATCCGTGCCCGTCTCAGCCTGTCTCCATCTGTAAAATTATTTATCTTATCTACCCGGAAGAACGCTTCAACAAAAACCGGGTATATTGATCTCATCGATCAATTGAAAAATGTGCCTGTTGCCAATCCCGCCACGACAAAAACAATCAAACCCCAGGATCTTTTGTGCTATATTTTCACTTCCGGGACTACCGGTAAACCCAAAGCCGCTGCGATAGACCACCACCGATGGATTTCAGGAAAATACGCTTTTGGCTCTGTAATGGAATTGACCCCTGAAGACACCATCTATATCCCCCTTCCCTTTTTCCACGGCACGGCACTGTTTGTAGCATGGGGCGCCGCCATTCATGGCGGCGCCGCAATATTAATCAGACGAAGATTCAGTGCCAGCCAATTCTGGGTGGACGTCAAAAAGTACCATGCCACTGCTTTTGCCTATATTGGCGAGTTATGCCGATATCTCTACAATCAGCCTTCCTGCCCGGAAGAAAAAGATCATGCCATACAGAAAATCATCGGCAACGGGCTCCGTACCGATATCTGGAAAAGCTTTAAAAAACGGTTTCAGATTCCCTATATATTCGAGTTTTACGCATCTTCAGAAGGCAATATCACTTTCCTGAATTTAATGAACCTCGATTGTACCATTGGAATTGGCCTCACCCCCTATGCCATTGCCCAATACAATGTGGAGCAGGATAAATTGATTAAAAATAAAAAAGGCTTTACCCAAAAAATCAGGAAGAATGAAGCCGGCCTCCTGCTCGGAGAAATCACCGATAAAAGCCGATTCGGCGGATATACCAGTGAAGAGGCAACTGAACAGAAGATATTCCGGGATGTTTTCAAAAAAGGCGATGCCTGGTTTAACACCGGTGATCTGGTCAAGAAAATCGGATTCGGGCATGCACAGTTTGTTGATCGAATCGGTGACACCTTCCGTTGGAAGGGAGAAAATGTATCTACGGTTGAAGTTGAAGAGGTCATAGACAGCATTGACATGGTCAATGAATCGTCTGTATATGGCGTCCAGATTCCGGGTACGGAAGGGCGGGCGGGGATGGCTTCCATCATTACAGATATCAATCCTGAGTCATTTGACTTCCTGAATTTCACCCGGCAATTGAGGCGTTTGCTGCCATCATTTGCCGTGCCTGTTTTTATCCGCTTTCAAAAGGAATTCGAAACAACCGCCACAATGAAACGAATCAAGTCCAAACTGAAGCAAACCGGATTCAATCCTGGCGAGGTAAAAGATCCACTTTATGTTCTGTTTCCGGGCACACCTGAATATGTTCGACTGACCCAAAGCCTGTATTCTGAAATTGTGAACGGCAACATTCAGTTTTAGATATGCTTGCCCAGTATTTTGTAAAAGGAATAAATATTCTTTATAACCCGCCATGCAAGCAGAAATACAGATGCGTTTTCTTTTGGAACAAGTTTGATTTTCCGGCCAATGCCCTTATCGTCCACGGTTACATGTGGATTTTTTTCATCAAATCGCCCATTTCTTAAAAATCATGCTCAGGTAACCCCATTCACATTCGACTCATTTTTGTGACAATTGACAAATTAACACGTCGACTTTTTAACTTTGAATAATTATTAACACACATCATAGCTGAGTCGTGGTGCGTATGCTTCAGAATAATTCAGTGAAATTATTTTGTTTCAATTATTTCGTTGTCCGCTATAATACCGGTTTTTTTAGTGGATTTTTACCACGGCATCCATATGATTCATTAAGGAAAAACAACATGCCATCCAACGGAGAACAGATATTTCGAGGAAATAAGACGGAAGAACCGTTTCAGTGGGGAGGGGTTCTTTTAATTTCGGTTTGCCATTTTATTCATGATGTTTTCTCGAGTTTTTTTTCACCGCTTTTGCCCCTGCTTGTGGAAAAACTTTCTATAAACCTTACCTATGCCGGATTTCTCGGAACCATCTCTCAACTTCCGGCCCTGTTAAATCCGGTAATTGGGAAATGGGCCGATCGGGGCAACACCATTCGATGGTTTATTATTCTTGCACCGGCACTCACATCAATCCCCATGAGCCTTTTGGGACTGGCCCCTTCATACGGTGCGGTGGCATTACTCCTTTTGGTGGTGGGCATCAGCACATCACTTTTTCATGTACCTGCACCTGTCATGGTGGCTCAGCTTTCCGGGAGCCGGAAAGGACAGGGAATGAGCTTTTTCATGATCGGAGGAGAATTTTCACGGACAGTCGGCCCGGTTGCCGCTGTCGGAGCAGTATCGCTCTGGGGGCTTGAAGGTTATTATCCGGTGATGCTCATCGGCATCCTATCCTCTGTGCTGATTTACTTCCGGTTCAAAGACCTAAATATTGCCTTTAAAAAAAACCATCCGGTTCCATTAAAAAAATCATGGGGTGAGATAAAAGGGGTTATGAGACCGTTGACCGGTATCCTGATTACCAGAGGATTTATGCACGGTTCCCTATCCACATTTCTACCCATTTTCATCAAACAGGAAACCGGAAGCTTATGGTTGGCAGGTGCCGGGCTTGCCCTGTACGAAGCAGCCGGTGTATTGGGAATCTTTTCCGCCGGGCCTTTGAGCGACAGACTGGGAAGACGGCGTGTCTTGGGTTTTTTACTCACCTTAGCGCCTTTCTTCCTGTTTCTTTTTGTGATACTTCCTGGCTCGTATAAAGTGCCTGCACTGGTTTGTACGGGATTTACGCTTTTATCAACCACACCGGTGATGCTGGCCATGATTCAAGAGCATGCAAAAAATAGCCCTTCTGCCGCTAATGGCTTCTTCATGATGGTTTCATTTATTGCGCGGTCGGCGGTAGTCGTGTTGGTGGGTTTTTGCGGAGATCTGGTGGGGCTCAAAACAACGTATTACATCTGTGCGCTTCTGGGGATATTGGGCATCCCCTTTTTATTCATGCTTCCGGGAAAGGGTATGAGCGATCCAAGTAAAACGGTATAACGCTTTTGAAAAGGAGAACTCAAACGAGATGCATACGGAAGAAGTTGAAGCCATCATCATTGGGGGGCGGCCTCAGTGGAATCTATGCGGCCTTTCTGCTGGCGGCAAAGAAAAAATCTGTGATTTTGCTTGAAGCCCGATCCCGTGTGGGGGGTAGAATTTTAAGCCCGGAGCATCAAGAATTTTTTGTTAACCTGGGACCATCCTGGTATTGGCCTCTGATGAACCCTAAGGTCGTAGAGCTGATACAGGCGCTGGGCCTTAGTTGAAGGCATCCAGTATCATTTTAGCTTTGCCGCCCCGGCTCGCTGCCAGCTCTGTTCAGAAACTGAAACAAAAAAAGGCAAGACCAATTTGACCCCGCCTTTTTAATTTGATCATTCTATTGTTTCAGAGACAATTTTTAAAACCCCAACCATGTTGTATTTTTTTCTATAGATTCGCGAGTGCTAATCAGTTCATTTGCCGGGAAATCCCAATCAGGATACCCAACCGCTATGGCAATAACAATTCGCTTTGTATCCGGGATACTGGCATGTTTCCTTAATACCTCAGGGTATAAAACCGACTGATCTTCAATGCAGGTTCCCAAGTCATAATTCAGTGCAGCAAGACAAAGGTTTTGCATTGCCGCTCCAATATCCTTAGGGACAGGATCTGGCTTGAACTTTCTGATGCTTTTTCGACTATGAATAGCTGTTATAATATCCATAATTTTCCTCCTTTGCATTAAAATTCTCTGAAGTTTTTGTATCACCTTTTTTAATAGAACTTCCAGATATTCAGATGATTTTATGTGCCGCAATATTTCCTTATAAATTTTGATGGCAGCTTTTCTGCCGATACATAATCAACGACTTCCTTCATCGTTTGTTTATTGTGAATGACCATTAATTTGGATGTACCATGAGCTAGTACTTTTCCGCTTTGATTAGATATCTGTGCTTCAGCAAGATATAACGTTTTTCCTGCTTTAAGTCTTTTTCCAGTAGCAATAATCATTTGATCAAGGACCGGTGCAAGGAAATCGACTTTAAGATCAATCGTTACCAAACCTTGCTCTTCCGGTAGATCACAGTATGCTGACCAATAAGCGGCGGTATCGATAACAGAAGCATATACACCTCCATGAAGAGTACCGAAAGGATTCATATGTTCTTCACCAATCTCGACTGCAACTTTTGAATATCCAACACCCAATTCAGTGACCCTCATTGACATATGCCTAAAAAAGGGGCCCTTGTTTATAATGTCGATTACCGATTTTAAGTGATCAGAATTTAGTTCTGACATGTATATTATTCCTCTTCATAAAATTATCGATCATAATTTCAAGTGCATTGTTCCAATCGATCAAGGAAACTCTGCATCTGATCCCACTCTTCACGGGTAAAACGGTTTAGGAATTTTTGATTTGTTCTCTCAAAAAGATTCAGAATAGATTCTTTATGTTGATTTGCGTAGGGTGTAAGATAGATCCTTAAAGTACGACGATCTTTTTCGTCAGATTTTCTTTCGACCCATCCATCATGATATAGGCGATCAATCAGCCCAGTAATGGTAGGCCGGTCTTGAGAGGTTTTTTCTGCAAGTTCACTTGGTAAAAGTCCGTCCTCCTCCATGATTGCAACGATTAAAAAAAATTGCCCATGGGTCAGGCCATAAGAGGCAATTTCCTCTCTGTAAGCTTTTGTTAACTTTCTTGTTGTTTTTCCCAAGCGATAGCATAGGCAATCTTTAAAAGTCATAACACCATCCTTTTATTGTCAGCGTGTAGTTAGTATATATATAGTTTAAATACAAACTATTTTTATATTAATTATATATTTTTTGTTGGAAAAGGGTACGTCCCCGGAATTCCGGAATTCTTTATATCCGGCAATGAGAAAAAAATTACAGCCCCTCGATGGTCCGGATTAACTGGGTCAGGGTATTCGTTAATTTAAAAATGGTAAAGGGTTGAGGATTATTCCTACAATGCATCAAGAGGACTGTTAACCCCCACCTTGCCATTCATCAGGACATGCGTATATATCATGGTTGTGGATACATCCTTATGACCAAGAAGTTCCTGGACCGTTCTGATATCATAACCGTTCTCGATCAGATGAGTTGCAAAACTGTGGCGAAAGCAATGTGGTGAGATTTTTTTCATAATCCCGGCCTGATATGCCGCGCGTTTGACGGCTTTCCGGTGTGCGCTCTCATCCATATGATGCCTCCCTACCCTGTTGCTTCTTGGATCTTTGGCAAGCGTGCCTGACGGAAAAACATACTGCCAGATCCATTCTTTTGCGGCATTGGGGTATTTTCTAGACAAAGCATAGGGCAGATATACCTCCCCGTAACCATCTTTCAAATCCTTCTCATGAATAAGCTTAACACGGGTAAGCTGCTGTTTCAGTAATTCCTTGATGCTGGAAGGCAACATCGTTCGCCTGTCCTTGGCCCCTTTTCCATCCCGTACAATAATAATATTCTCCTCAAAATTAATATCCTTAACGCGCAAGCGCACACATTCCTTTAGCCTCAATCCACATCCATAAAGAATTTTACCAATCAACAGATGATCACCTTGCAACATGCTTAGTATTTTCAGGACTTCGGTCCTGGTCATAACAGTAGGAAGATTCTGAGGGCGTTTTGCACGTTCAAACGAACCAAAATCTCCGACCTCTAGTTTTAAAACATGTTTGTACAAGAAAACAATCGCGTTCAACGCTTGATTCTGAGTGCTTGCCGCTACATTTTTTTCAACTGCCAAGAAAGAAATGAATTGGGATATATCCTTCTCACCAAGAGTAGACGGATGCTGTTTGTTATGGAATAAAATATATCGTTTTATCCATGATACGTATGATTCTTCTGTGCTGTACTTGTAATGCTTGGTACGAATAACCGTTCTTACCTGATCGATGAGTTTCATAATATGACCTTTCTTTCTGATTATTGATATAAATGTAAATATTTTTGTAAATAATATGATATACATTTGTCAATAATTAATTATATTAGTATCATTTAAATAGATCTATTAATTTAATCTGTATGAAAAATATTATATGCAATATACAGCATCTATTTGATATTATTTATAAAAAATATAATAAAACCGTGCTTCACCAAGCAGAAAATTGGCAATAAGGTTAATTGACAGACCAACCATGGTCCAGGCAAAATAACCAATAAGTTCCCGTTTTTTCCTTTACACAGATAAAGAAAAATCGTTCCATCCAGTTGAAATGCTATAGCGCTGAGCAAAATTCACCCGCCTGAGCTGATGTAAAAGAAACCTTTGAATGACAAGATCGTGTAAACGTAACAATCATTAATTTGTTTTTCCCGCTATCCCGCCCTGATTATAAAA
>Ga0180007_10000300_pt1 | contig 87880 bp, 77 predicted proteins | sample MM_PC_MetaG_FD_121122 | JGI IMG/M metagenome (GOLD analysis project Ga0180007, IMG submission 121122) | Groundwater microbial communities from the Aspo Hard Rock Laboratory (HRL) deep subsurface site, Sweden - MM_PC_MetaG | ecosystem: Environmental > Aquatic > Deep subsurface > Groundwater...
CAAGAAATTGATAAGCTAACTTTAGAGCTTATTAAAATTCAAAGACAAAGCGGTAACTCTAATATATCTTGAAAATATTATTTGGGTAACCATTATTTATTATCTATAGCGGGGAAATTAAAAGACACAGACTTCCACAGACCACACTGACAACCGCTGACCCAATCTGACTGGGTCAGTGGTTTGTGGTAAGTCAGTGGGAGTTCGTGTCGTCAGTATATTTTGCGATTAAAAGACGAACCCTCCGCAGACATTATGGTTCGCGGTTCGCGAAAGTCAGCGTCTGTCAGCGCGGTCTGTGAGTAAAAAAAGACGGATATTGAAATCCGCCTTGTGTCAATCTATGCCGCTTCTGTTGTTAATTCTTAGTTGACTCACTTGGTGCCTTAAAATAAAAAACTTTTCCACATCCTTGACACTGCCACTCATTAGCACGACCAGTTGTTTCATGGACTGGTGGAGCCACCAATTTCACCAATTCTACTGTTTTTCCGCACCAGGGACAAATTACTTTCTCAGGACAAGCAGTTACGCTTGCAGAATGGATAGCTATGTCTCCTATTCCCATTGTTCAGCCCTCCTCATTTTTGAATCATTTTTATATCACAAGAACCCCCTTATCCTTTCATAAATTCTATAAATTGTCAATTGTTTTGAATCGTCTTGGCCTTTGATGAAAAAAATAAAGCCCCATTCGTGTAGAACGGGGCCGCCCATAATTGGACTTCGGTCTGATGACCGCGTTATGTTTTCACCCTATCTACCACAAGGCATTGCAGACCGTTTGGTAGATATCTCCTAACTTAAGCCTTGTCGGATCAACTATTGGGTTGGTTAGCGAGCCGTTCAGGCCGGCGCCAAAGTCAGGAATGTACCAATTGGCGACAAGTGTATTCTCGGCTTCCATTTCAGCAGGTAAAATATTCAATCTGCGAATGGCTGCTTCTTTTTTCCGAAGTTCAACAATTGCTTGTTTTAACCTCGGCACCAGATGCACCTGCGGCCGACAGGTAATCTGCACATGTCCGCTACTGGGCCGTCTGACGATAGTAACGTCGCGCCTATAAGGATTTTCTGTACAGGTATGGCGCGAAGCCGGCCCAATGCGGCTGCTGTCCGATTCAATTGCCGCAACCTCCCAACCCTTGATTTTGCTGGCGTATTTGATTCCGCCATTTCGTAAATCGCCCAAAGCCTTCAGCCAGTCCGCTTGATAGGCAATCAGGTTCAACCAGCAATCCGTTAAAATGGCCGGCTTAAGCGACTGGGAGATTTGGTTTTCGACAATTAACTGTTGGGCAATGCCTAGCAAGGTCAAGCTTTCAGCTAACCAGATGGTTTCGGGTTCATTGATCCTACTGTTATCGCCGCTCAGAATAATCAGCTTTAGCGACGGTGCGCTCATCATCTTGATGAGATCACTAAAACTCGGGTCTTCCTGGCAACGGTAGCCGCTCTCGTTCCATTTCCTGGCATTGAGTCTGTTGATGAAATTTAGGGTTGACTCAAAGTTGTCTAAATACCCCGGTTGTCCTGGTTCGAGTTCTAATGAGCTGACGATTGCCTTTGTTAATGAATGCTGAAGCAGTGTTTTGGCCTCGTTGGAAAAGCTGGCACCTTTGTCGGCCGAACCAACCCGCTTGATAATCAGCCGACACAGTCCGGTTAGTCGTTGGTAGGACTTTCCTTGCTCTTGCAAACTAACATTGGGATCAAACGGACTAAACCGGACATTGCTAGCGCCTCTGATGATGTTGTTAATCACCAGATCGTTGGCTGGCAAGGTGCCGCCGTTGTTCTGAATGGAGAACCGAAAATTGGTTCCTTTTTGGTCATTGCCATCGATAAATCTCAACAGTCCAACAAATGGCTGTTGATCCAGTCCGACCTCTCTGGCAACGATTCTGGCTGCTGAGATTTTTTCCTGGCCGCCGTGATGATCGCGGCCAGTATGTTGCCCGCCAACATCAAAGAAAACAACTCCTTGTTCTTCCTCGTATCCCCGTACTTGTTCTTTGGTCAGATCCCCAGCCGGCAGAAAAATTGTCGACAGAGAAATCAACTGTGGGTAGCGAGTTTCTGCAAATGCTCGAGACATACATCCATCAAGGTCCGAAGCATGGTGCGTGGAAACGATTCTGGCTTTCCATAAGGGTAGCATTTCAACCTCCTATAAAAGGACTTGGTTTATACCCTTTATTTCAAGGGTTGGATTTGATTTTTTTATCTAGTTGTTATGGTACTAACCCAAAACAATAGCATATTTCCTAGAAAATGTCAATGTTTGGCTAATTTCAGAGATTTTGTTATATTTATCAATAATATGATTGACCTAAAAAAATTACCATCTCAACCAGGCATTTACCCCGCACCAGTTTATAAGAATAAAATAAAAACCTCCTTAAACTTCATGCCTAACTGGTGCGGGGTGTACAAATTCCTTGACCAGCAAGGCAAACTTTTATACATTGGCAAAGCTAAGAATTTGAAAAATAGAATTAAATCATATTTTACAAAATCGGCTGATTTGACGCCGGCTAAAAAGTTGATGATTGAGAGAATTAAAAAGATTGAATTTACTGTTGTTTCTAACGAGACCGAAGCTTTGCTGTTGGAATCAACGTTGATTAAAAAACATCAGCCGCCTTTTAATGTTGAACTTAAAGACGATAAACATTGGCAGTATATAAAAGTTACGCTCAACGAAGCGTTTCCGAAAGTGGAAATTGTAAGGAAAATAACTAAAAACTTAAAACTGAAAACTAATAAAAAACCGAGATACTTTGGTCCTTATACTTCAGGCCTGGCTGTTAGACAAACCATTCGATTGATAAAAAAAGTTTTTCCTTACAGAACTTGTAATCGCGACCTTTCTAAACTACCGAAGGGGAGGGTCTGTCTGCAATACCATTTAGGCAGATGTTTGGGGCCGTGCGAAAAACTTTGTACCAAAAAAGGGTATGATGAAGTCATTAAACAAGCGGTTGATTTTCTTGCCGGAAAAACTGGCGACATAATTAAAGACTTAAAACTGAAGATGCAAAATTCATCAGATAAAAAAGAGTATGAAAAAGCCAAAGTTTATCGCGACCAGATTCAAGCTATAGAAAAACTGACCGTTAAACAAAAAGTTGTTTCAACAAAACATGAAAATCAGGATTACCTTAACATTTTTAAAGAAAGAAACTTGGCCGCCGCCGCTTTATTCAAAGTCAGGGACGGAAAATTATTAGACCAGTTGAATTTTACTTTAAAAAATGCCGAAATCTTTTCCGAAGCAGAGCTTTTAGAACAGTTCGTCAATCAATATTATTCGCAGACGACTGATTTTCCCAAAGAAATGATTTTGCCGGTAAAAATTGACGTTCAGCTTAAAATTATTGTTCCGCAAAAAGGCGCTAAGAAAAAATTGTTGAATTTAGCCAAGGTCAACGCTAAAGAATATTTTTTGACTCAGCTGGCTTCGTGGGAGAAAAAAACCAAAGAAACTGATAAAAAATTAGAAGAACTTAAAAAAGTTTTAAATCTGACTAAAATTCCTCAAAGGATTGAGGGCTATGATATTTCCAATCTCGGCGGAAGTTTAGCTGTCGGCTCTATGGCGGTGATGACCAACGGACAGCCCGATAAAAACGAGTATCGCAAATTTAAAATTAAGACGATTAAAGGCGCCAACGACCCGGCCATGATTGGCGAGATTATTAAAAGACGGTTGAACAACAATTGGCCCAAGCCCGATTTAATGCTGATTGACGGCGGCCCGGCACAGCTCAACGCCGCTTTGAAACAAATTGATGAAAATAATATTCCCATTGTCAGCTTAGCCAAAAAACAGGAAAAAATTTACAAACCTGACGGAAAACTGCCGCTTAAACTGCCAAAATTCTCCCCGGCTCTCCAGCTTTTGCAGCAACTCCGCGACGAAGCCCATAGGTTTGCTGTTTCTTATCATCGAAAGTTGAGGAAAAAACGATTGGTCGGGTAGCGGCGCAAAATGTTGCGCCGCGAAAAAAGATTGATCGGGTAGGCCTTGCATTATTATACACGAACCGTACGTACGCGCCGCGGCGCGTACGTACAATAATGTAATTATTCAAATAAAAAACCCCGACATCCTTTTCAGAACATCGGGGGGTGCTCACTGATCACTGATCATTGAACCTACTTCACCAGCATCATTTTTCCGACTTTGGTGAAATCGCCGGAAGCGAGGTGATAGAAGTAAATTCCTGAAGCCAGATGTGAACCGTCGAAAGTGACTTCGTGAATTCCTGATTCGCGGTATCCGTTGACCAGTTGAGTTACCTGCCGTCCGTTGATATCGCAGACGGTCAAAGTAACATGGCTGGCTTCGGGCAGGGTGAACGAAAGCGTAGTGGTGGGATTGAAGGGGTTGGGATAACTGCCGATGGAGTATTCCATTAGAACTTCGGCAATCTGACCCTGTACATCTTTATCCGCGCCTCCGTTCAGCACTCGCAGAACGTCCAGAGTTTTAATTTTATACCCGTTGAACCAATCCAAGCTTGATGACCCGCCATAGTACGACGACTGGGCATGATTGTAATTGCCATAAGTTCCAGTGGCATCGGACCACACCATGCTGGCAACAGACTCCTCGCCCTCTAAGTTGAACGGATCATCATCCAGAATCGCTCCCCAAGCATTTGGAGTTTCTGGGTTGAAATCTGCAGCCAACGGCGGGAGATAACCAGTATCGCCATCGTACATATAGGTACTGATGGCGTCGTTGCTGCAGGCGCCGGTGTTCACATTAGAGGCAGTAGCTCTAAGGATATAGAACTTGGAACTTCCCGGCGCAATTTCTCTTTCGTCATAAAACGTCAGAGTTACGGTATAAGTCCAGTCATCAGCATAAAGATGGCCGGTGGGACTGGACAGATTCTCGCCGTTCTCGCCCCAGACCCGATAAGCGTCGGTGCCGCTTAATCCCGGGGTTAACTCCACAGCAGTCTCATACGAACTACCCTCTAAAACCCTTAGGTAGGTAAGGTTCAGTATTCCTGCCGTAGGCACACTATCGTACAGATGTATTTTGAACGTCTTCTGCCCAAGAGTTAAAGGCGTACCGCCTTCTTGAGCCGGAACTTCCCAGCGGTACAACTCCACTGTTCCGTTGGTCAAGATGGTGTTGGTGGTAACATCAGGGATGATTGTTGGAAAGTTGCCATGAACGATCATTTGATTTCCGACAATATCCTCTCCGTTGCTGGTTTCGGTAAGCGTTGTGCCGCTCGAGCCGACTGCTTCAAAGTTGCTATCGCAATCAAACCCGGCGCTAATCAAATCGCCGGTATAAGCTCCATAGGTTTGGTTGATTGGCGCCAGATTGAAGCAAACATCAACTACAACATAAGGCCCCATTGGCGCATAAAGCGGTTCTGCCGTAATGTTAAAGTCGGCATTGCCGCTGACCATTGTTTGAGTGGCTTCCACCATCTGTCCGGCTTCGTTGGGGTAGCTGATAGTTACGCTCTCAACTGACCGATCATAGATCGACAGTTCGGCCTGCTTGATTCTTAGTTTCCAAACGCTGAAGTTCTCGTTCACAGCCAGAAATCTCAACTGCTCCATTTCAACTCCGTCAGCGCCAGCCACCACATTGGCAGTTTGAGGATTAACGCCGGCGGTTACATACAGCTCGCCGGGTTCAGATTCCACATACACTTGCGAACACCACAGCACTGAGTCTTCCGGCCAGACAAACGGAGTTCCCGGACGCATATTAATGTCGTGATGCGCCAAGTAGAACTGCCCTTCGCTGGGTTGCTGGTTCCAATCCGAAGTAAGCAGAACCTGCAAACGCAATAAGTTAGCGCCTCTATTGAGAATGTAGGCAACATGCCCTTCAAAGAAACTGACTTTTGACAGCTCGGTTCCTAAGGAATCAAAGTTAACGTAGGGCGTTAACATTTGATAGTTCTCATCACAAAGCGCCGCGGCGCTGACGTGATCGGCCAAGCTGCCGGTTACGTAGAAATCCCAGCCATGGGTTAACCTACGCCAGTCAGAATAAACAGTGATTGAGTCTGCCGGGTAGATTACGTACGATGTCGCTTCAAACGACCCCGAGCCGTTAAAGTAGAAACCAACAGCATTGTCGGTTTGTCCTGATTCGGGGGGTTTGATATCTAAGTCGCCCCATTCGCCTTCCGCTAATTTAAGGACTCGGGGGTGGCGAGGGTACTCGTTTGCCTCAGAGGCAAACAAAAAAGTGGCCAGCATTAAGCTGATCGCGATTGTCCAGATAATGATTGTCTTCATTACTTACTCCATTCTTTCTTTAATTTTTTTGATTTTTTTGAATCTTCTTCTGATTATCTACATTTTAGGCAAAATTTACCCCTATTTCCCTTTTTTTCTCCTTTCTTTTATATTCAATTTTTAGTGTGCTGTGTATATATAACACGCGAATCTGATATTTATTTCATCGTGTATCGCTGTTCATGTATCGTTAATATTAGATATATGATTCGTGGTTCGCGATACACGATACCTGCCTGCCGGCAGGCGCGGCACGATATACGATACACGACAAGTTTGACAAAACTTTCTCTTTCTGCTATGCTTTTTCTAACGTTTTTTATGGAACAAATTCTACAAATATCTCAAATAGTTATTGCCGTTCTGTTGATAATCTTTATTCTGATTCAGCAGCGCGGGGCCGGTTTAGGCGGTATTTTTGGCGGCGAGGGCGGCGTCTACCGCACCAAACGAGGCATTGAAAAAACCTTATTTATTCTCACTATAATCTCGGCTGTTTTATTTATGGCTACTTCTTTAGCCATTGTTTTCTTAAACCAATAACCATCTCTCACCAAGTGAAGCTTTCTTCTTTTTTGAAGCAACTGCCCGGAGTTCCGGGCCAAGTTGTTTCAGTTGTAAAAAAAATAATTCCAGCTAAGCTGGCAAATAAAAACTGCGGTCCCGCTGACCAGCCGACCCTCTCTAAAAAAATGGATCAGCGCTTAGTTTTTAATCTTTCCAAAAAAAATAAAAAAATACCCAGCTTCGCCCAATTAAGAGCCCTGCCGAAATTTTTAAGCAGTGCGGAAAAGAAAACCATCAACTGGCTGACATTGGTGATTGTCATCTGCTTTGTTTTACTGATTGGCAATTTCTATCATTCTCATACTACCCTGCTGCCGGCGCCGGGCGGCTCTTACACCGAAGGGCTGGTCGGCACGCCCCAATTTATTAATCCCTTGCTGGCTTCTTACAATGATGTGGACAGAGACTTAGCTTCTTTGATTTTTAACGGACTGCTTAAATATAATAACGAAGGTATTTTAGTGCCGGATTTGGCCGAACAGCTCCAAATCAGCCCCGACGGCTTAATCTACAACTTTAAGCTCCGCCAAGATGTTTTATGGCACGACAACAAGCCCTTTACGGCCGATGATGTTGTGTTTACCGTAGCCAATATCCAGGACCCGTCATGGCAAAGCCAGCTGAAGAGCGCCTTGGGCAATGTGCAAATAGAAAAAATTGACGAATTCACTCTGCGCTTTATTCTTAAAGACCCTTTGCCTAATTTTTTAAACAGCTTAACCTTTGGCATTCTGCCGGAACATTTATGGCTGGCCATACCTTCCAGCAACGCCACCTTGGCAGAGCTGAATAAAAAACCTGTCGGCACCGGCCCTTTTAAATTCAAATCCTTAACCAAAGATAAAAACGGCAATATCCGCACCTATATCATGGCTCGCAACGAAAATTACTACATGGCTAAACCCTATCTTGAAGAAATCAGCTTTAAATTCTATGGCGACTTCGAAACCGCCGCCAAAGCTTTAGCTAACAATAATATACAGGGTTTGGGCTTATTGCCTAAGGAATATCTGGCTACGGCTGAAGAAAATAAAAATATCAAATTTTACTCTTTATCGCTGCCTCAATATACAGCCGTCTTCTTCAACCCTACAAAAAATGAACTGCTCAAAACTATAAAAGTCCGCCAGGCTCTGGCCTATGCTATCAACCGCCAGGCGATTTTAGAGCAGTCTTTAGACCAAAAAGGAGTGATTATCAACGGGCCGATTCTGCCCGGCTTTACCGGCTACCACCCGGATATTAAAAAATACTCATACGACCCCCTGGCCGCTAAAACTCTTTTAGACGAAAGCGGCTGGAAAATGGGCGAAGACGGCCTGCGCCGAAAGGGCGAAGAAGCTCTGCAAATCACCTTAACTACCGTAGAAAAAATTGAATACACTAAAGCCGTAGAAATTATCAAGCAGAACTGGGAAGCTATCGGGGTCGGCGTCACTTTAGAAATTATTGCCAAAGACAGAATTAGAACCGACATTATTGAACCGCGCAATTACCAGGCTCTGTTATTCGGTGAAATAATAAAATCCGACCCTTATCCTTTTTGGCACTCGTCGCAAACAGAAAGCCCGGGGGCTAATCTGGCTGTTTGGGCCAACCACGAAGTAGATAAGGTTTTGGAAGAAGCCCGGCTTTTAAATGACGCCGAAGAAATTAATAAAAAGTATGTCCATTTCCAAAACATCCTGGCCGATAATGTGCCTGCCATCTTTCTCTATAATCCTATTCATATCTATCCGGTTGATAAAAAAATTAAAGGGATCACCACTCGCCGCATCTCTGCTCCTTCTGACCGCTTTACCAGAATTACTGATTGGTATGTTAAGACTAAACGACAATTTTCATGGTCCCTAGAAGAAAAATAATCCTTATTTCTCTTATACTCAATTGCTTAAATAATTCCGTATAATGCCCCGAAGCTTTACTTTGAAAAATCCTTTGATATTAAAGTAAAAAATTCACTTTAATAAATTAGATAAATTAGGAGTTATAAAAGCGAAGGGGTATAAAATAACTAATAATGTCGCGGTGGTGGAATTCCCGCCATGAGCCATAGGCCATCTAGGCCAAGGGCCCATATCAGCCTATGGCTTGAGGCCCTTTGGCCGAAAGGCGGACAAGGGCAGATTTAAAATTTTTTGCCAAAGTGGTGAAATTGGTATACACGCTAGCTTCAGGAGCTAGTTCCCTTAAAGGGAGTGTGGGTTCGAGTCCCACCTTTGGCACCATCAAGTCTGACTCAAACATTATTTATAATTAACAATTTATGCACAAAACAAAACAAACAAAAAGAACCATTCAATTTAAAAGAAGAAGATCTGGAGTGAGAACCAGAGCCGTTGCCGAAAAAAAACGGCCTGTTGACTATGGCAAAGCCCGGGGAGACGACAAGTTAAAAATAATCGTTTTAGGCGGCAACGAAGAAGTCGGCAGAAATATGACTGTTTTAGAATATGGCCGCGACTTAATAATTATTGATCTAGGCCTGCAGTTTCCCGAAGAAGATATGCCGGGCATTGACTATATTATCCCTAACATCAGCTGCCTTAAAGGCAAACAGCAAAAAATCAGAGGCATTTTTATAACTCACGGACACTACGACCATATCGGCGCCATTCCTCATTTAATGGCCGACTTGGGCAATCCGACTATTTATAGTTCCGATCTAACGCTGGCTATGATTGCCAAAAGGCAGGAGGATTATAAAAATGGAACTAACTTAAAACTTCAATCAGTCAAGACCAGCGATGTTATCAAAGCCGGCTGTTTTACCGTCCGCTTTTTTGGCGTCAGCCATAATATTCCCACTTCCATGGGGCTGATTATTGATACGCCTGTCGGTAAAATTGTCCACACCGGCGACTTTAAACTGGATTTAAACGAAACCGGCGACTCGCCCACGGAAATTGATAAAATCGCCGCTCTGGGCAAACAAAACGTTTTAGCCCTGCTTTCCGACTCCACCAACGCGCCCCAGCCGGGCCACCAGATGAGCGAGTCGGAAATTCAGCACAACCTTGATGATATTATTAAAAACGCATCAGGCAGAGTAATTATGGGAACTTTTGCTTCTCTTTTAGGCAGAGTTCAACAAATAATTTTAGCGGCTGAAAAATTTCATAAAAAAGTGGTTATTGACGGTTACTCAATGAAAACTAACGTTGAAATTGCCAGAGCTTTAGGTTATTTAAAAATTAAAAAAGATACTTTAATTTCTATTAAAGATACTCATCGTTATCCTAAAAATAAAATTTTGATTATGTGCACCGGCGCCCAGGGCGAAGACCGGGCCGTTTTAATGAGAATCGCCAATAAAGAGCATAAAGACCTTAAAGTTGAACCGGGCGACACCATTGTCTTTTCCTCCTCGGTGGTGCCCGGCAACGAACGCTCCGTTCAAAGATTAAAAGATTCGCTTTACCGCGAAGGCGCCGAGGTAATTCACTACCAGATGATGGACGTTCATGCCGGCGGCCATGCTAAAGGCGAGGATTTAAAATTCTTAATTAACTTAATCAAACCCAGATATTTTATCCCGGTTGAAGGCAATCATTCTTTTTTAAGAATACATGCCAAAATCGCTGCCAGCGCCGGCATTAATCCCAAAAATATTTTAGTGGCCGACAACGGCCAGATTATGGAATTCACCAATCACAGCGGCGTTCTGACGGATAAAAAAGTTGTTTCTGATTATGTTTTTGTTGACGGGCTGGGCGTCGGCGATGTTTCTAACATAGTTCTGCGAGACAGGCAGATGATGGCCGCCGACGGCATGATTGTGGTTATTGCCACCATCAGAACCAGAACCGGGCAATTGGTCCAAAATCCTGATTTAATCTCCAGGGGCTTTATTTATATGAAGGAAAATAAAAAACTGGTGGAAGAAACCCGCAATAAAGTCAAATCTATATTAAAAGATTATAACCCCAAAACTTCAGCTAATGACGCTTACATCAAAGACAAAATCAGAAACGAAATCGGCAGATTCCTTTTCCAAAAAACCGAACGCCGGCCCATGGTTCTGCCGGTGATTATTGAAGTTTGATAAAATATCAAATAATTAAAAAAGGGCGACTTTTCAATCGTCCTTTTGATTTTCACTGAATAAATGCCCCCTAACGGTTATTGCCGGCAACAAAAGAAAGCTTGTTACAGTTTCTACCTCAACTGGAACTAAGTCTTTCTCCCTTGCCCAAAGCGTAATCTCCCCTCCAGGAAAAAGGTTGTCTTTGGGGTCTAAAGTTATTCTAATCTTCCAGCATTTTATTTTTTCTTCCTGAACTTTTTTTTCCGCTTTTTTCTTAACCTCTATCCGCACCGGCTTCCAGGCGCTTTTTATCCCGTCCGAATCATGGCCGATGATATAAAAGGTATCAACCTTGCCAACTTCCGGACTATAATTCCCTTTAAGTAAAAAAATGGAACTAAGCGCATCGTTGGGTTGATGATCTCCTATTCTTAAAGTGTCCAGCAGACTATCGCCGGAAAAATGGTAGATAAGCTGGCAGCCATAATCTATCTGCCATATTTCCTCATTAACATCAGTCAACTTGTGGTAAATTCTTTGAACACAACCATTACTATCAATTTGTACTTGGGCAAAATTATTTACCTTTTTGCCTAAAGCAGAACCCCAGCCATGAAAAGTCAGGATAAGATTGTTGTTTTCCGCTTTTTTACAGACTAAACTAGCTTCACCGGCCTGACTTCTAGGAAAGCCAACATACCGCACATTCCAAAACAGTTGGTATTGATACTCCTCCACAATGATTTTTTGTTGAGCGACGGCCGCGGGGCGTACGCTCAACATCAAGATTATGATGATTGCTAAGCGTTTCATCGCTCGTTCTCCTTTTGTTAAATCAACGAACGTTTCCACCATCTAACTAAATTTAACAGTCCTTGTCAAGCGCATAAATTACTGATAAAATGTGGTTATGACCAATCAAAAAATACTTTTCTCCGGTATTCAACCAACCGGTGAGATACATCTTGGCAACTATTTAGGCGCCTTAAAAAACTGGGTTGATTTGCAGAATAAGTATAGTTGCTATTATTCCATAGTTGACCTTCATGCGATTACCATTGATTATGAACCGAAAAACTATCAGGAAAAAATTCTTGATACGGCCATGGATTTGTTGGCTATTGGCCTTAACCCCAAAAAATCAGTTCTTTTTGTCCAGTCGCGCGTTCCCGAGCACACCGAACTGTGCTGGCTGTTTAATACTTTAATTCCCATCGCCGAACTGGAGCGCATGACCCAGTTTAAAGATAAGTCCCAGGAACATAAAAAGAATATCAACGCCGGACTTTTTGATTATCCTGTTCTGCAGGCCGCTGATATTCTTTTGTATCACGGCCAAGTTGTGCCGGTGGGCGAAGACCAGCTGCAGCATTTAGAACTGGCCAATAAAATCGTCAGAAAATTCAATAACAAGTTCGGAGAATATTTTAAAGAAGTTGAGCCGGTCATCAGTTCCGGCGCCAGAATTATGTCGCTAGCTGACCCGGCAAAAAAAATGAGCAAGTCCTTAGGACCGGCCCATTATATTTCTATTAATGATACGCCTGATGTCATTAAGAAAAAGGTGATGAAAGCTGTTACCGATACGGGCGAGGCAAAAGAAATGTCGCCGGGAGTAAAAAATCTACTTAGACTTCTTGAGCTTTTAACCGATTCCAAAACTTTCCAAAAATACCAAAAAGTTTACGATAATAAATCAATAAGATATTCTGATTTAAAAACAGAACTGGCTGACGCTATCATCAAACATTTAAAGCCAATTCAAGAAAAAAAGAAAGAATTGATGAAAGATAAAAACAAAGTTCAAAAAATTCTTGATACCGGCGCCAAAAAAGCGCGAAGGGTTGCGCAAAAGAATATTGTGGAGATAAAAAAGAGGATGGGGTTAATGTAAAATAATCGTTGCAAAACGCAGCGGCGCATTGTCATCCTGAGCTGAGCCGAAGGATTGCGTCGCTATATTTTATTTGACAAAGTCTAAACTTCCGATTAAAATACAAAAAAAGTTCATTCACAAAATACGAGGGCTTGGCCATGATCACCTACTTTCTACTCATTCTTGGCGGCATGGCCACCAAGATCTTTGTTTTTCTCTTCATTAAACTGGAGGTAAATGGAAGAAAAAACATTCCCAAAAATGTAACCAATCTCATTTTCTCATCCAACCATGAAGCTTATATTGATTCTTGGTTGGTTATGACTTACATGAGACCGCTCTGGTATTTTATTTTTCACCCAGCTGCTATTCCATGGAACACGCCCGAAAAAAAGAATTTTTTTAACACCTGGTGGAAAAAAATCATCTTTTCACATCTTAGATGCCTGCCTGTAACAAGGGGCGGGATGGGACCAAGAGAAACTGAATTTTTCTCTGAACAAGTTAAAAAAAAATTAAAAAAGCACAGTATCTTATGGTACTTCGAACAAACAAGGGCGCGGAATAATGAAATTGGTGAACCCAAACAAGGCGTCGGTTGGGTTATCCGCGAAAACCTGTCCAGAGTAATTCCCATAAGAATCAGAGGTATGGATAATGTTTGGCCAGTAGATTCAAAACTCCCAAAGGTTTCCCTCTTTAAAAAAATAAGGGTCCATATCAACTATGGCAGTCCTTTAAACATTGATGATTTGTTGATTGAACAAAATAATAAACCAACCCACATGGCTATCGGCCAGCGGATCAAGGAGGCCGTTGAGGCATTGTAAAACCACCCTGAACAAAAGTTGAAGGGTGGTAATTTTTTTTTATTGTAAATATCATGAAACGTAGCGACGTATTGTCATCCTGAGCTGAGTCGAAGGATTGCGTCGCTACGTTTTATAACTCAACCTTTTCGCCTTTAATTTTACTTCCAATAAATTTACTGCCTAGAGTTTCAAACTTTTCCGAACTGTCGGTAGTTAAATACCTGACAGCCTGCCCGCCGTGGTCTTGACGAAGGTGGGTTTTATTTTTTTCAATTTTTGACTCAATTTCCGGATGGCGATTCAAATAATCAACTAATTTTTCTGCAACCACCTTGGGCGCATCTAAAACCTTAACTCTCTTGCCAATAATTCTTTCAAACTCTTTCATTAACAGTGGATAATGAGTACAGCCCAAAATTAATGTGTCAATTTCTCTTTCTTTTAAAGACCGTAAACATTTTTTAATAGTCATCCTGGTTTCTGGTTTTTTTATCATGCCTTCCTCAACTAAAGGAACCAACAACGGACAGGAGTTTTGAAAAATTTGCAGTTTTGAGTTTTCAGTTTTTAATTCTCTGATATATGCTTTCGAATCAATGGTCGACTTAGTGCCAACCACTCCAATTCGGCCAAATCGAGATATCTTTGCAGCTTCTTCAACCACAGGTCTGATGACTCCTAAGATGCGGCAGTCAGGGTAATTCTTGGGCAGCCACTCCTGCTGCAGCTTTCTTAAAGCTTCGGCCGAAGCCGTATTGCAAGCGATAATAACCAGCCGGCAGCCCTGCTTAAATAAAAAATCAACAGCTTTTTCGGTAAATTGATAAACTGCCTCTTGGCTTCTGCCGCCGTAAGGGGCTCTTAAATTATCACCCAGATAAATATAAGAATAATCAGGCAAAGCCCTTTTTATTTCTTTGAAGACTGTTAACCCCCCGAAGCCGGAGTCAAAGATTCCTATCATAGTATTTTATCTGATTTTAATCCGCCACTTGCCCGCCGAAGCTTTAGCGTAGGCGGGAAGCCGGAGTCGAAGATTCCTATCATATATATAAAATTCCAAAATACAAGAAACAAGATACAAACAAATCCCAAATTCCAAAATTCCAAATAACAAATAATATTCTAAATCCTAATTACCGAAACTGTTGATTGTTTGGTTTATTATGTTTTGAAATTTGATGATTGAAATTTGTTTGTTACTTGGAATTTGTATCTTATTGCTTAATTGTTTATTACTTTTAAAACCTCCTCCTGCCTTTTCTTTAATTCTTTTTGATTTTTTGCTTCAACAGTGATCCTTAAAAGCGGCTCGGTATTTGATGGACGCACATTAAACCAATAATCCTCAAACTCCGCCGTAATGCCGTCTATTTCATCTTTAATATTTTTTTGATAGTGACTTCTGATTTTTTCTAGTTTTGACGAAATGTCATCAACTTTAATGTTTATTTCATCGCCTCGGGCGTATAAACTGTAATCTTTGATGATTTCTGATAATTTGCGGCCGTCTTCGGAAATTGTCTGCAATGATAAAGCCAAAGCGATAAAACCGTTATCGGCATAATAATTTTTCTTAAAAGCAAAATGGCCGGAAACTTCGCCGCTCATTACTCCGCCTTCGTTCCGCATATGATTGGCTAGATTAAGGTAGCCAACCTCGCTTCTGATCGGCCGTCCGCCCCATTTACTAACCAGTTCCGGCACCGCATGGGAGCAGATTAAATTATAAACAATGCCGGCGCCCGGATTCTTTTCCAGCATAACTTTAGCCATCAACAGCAAAGTTATATCGCCGGTGATAAAATGCCCCTGTTCATCAATTAAGAACATTCTGTCGCCGTCCGCATCAAACATTATTCCCAGATCGGCTTTTTCTTTTAAAATTTTCTGGCTGGCTTTTTCCGAAGCTCCTTCTGTTAAAGGATTGGGGTGGCGGTTGGCAAACTTATTATCAAGTTCAGGGAATAATGATATTAATTGGCAAGGCAATTTTTCAAAAAGTTTGGGCATCAATAAGCCCGCCATGCCGTTGCCGGTGTCTACTACAACTTTAAGTGGCTTGATTTTATTGACTTCCACAAAAGATAAAATATGATTTAGATGATCTTGAAAGATGTCTTTTTTCTCTATCCGGCCTTTGATTTTTTCATCCTCAAGGGGAAGGTCCAGCTTGATCAATTCCTCGTATAAAACTTTACCGCTGATAAATTCAATGCTGTCCGGAAAATCCTGATTCATTTTGACCATTTTAAAACCGCCGTATTCCGGAGGGTTGTGAGAAGCGGTGGCCATGATGCCCCCATTATATTTATAATAACCAACGGCAAAATAAAAATCGTTAATGGAAATTAAACCAAGATCATCAACTTTGACGCCATATTCTAAAAAAATGTTGATGACTGATTTAATCAACGGCTCTGACGCTTCTCTAATATCTCGGCCGACCGCTAACTTTAACTCTTTAATCGGCTTGTTAAATTTTTGAGTCATGATCTTTAAAAAGGCTTGAGCAACCAGCTTAGCGGTTTCTTGATTTAATTGTTGAGGATAGATTCCCCTGATGTCGTAGGATTTAAAAATTTCAGCCAGAGGCTGACCAGTCTTTGACTGGGATTGATTGATATTCATATTTTTGATTTTAGCTGATTTTGCTGGATAAATCAATAAGGCGCTGACCCAATGCCAACGCCCTATTATCCAAATAGTCAAATATTCAAATAATCTAATAGTCTAATACTTTATTCTTTCATCTCTTTCCAAGCCCTCTTTTTCATTTCCACAATGGCCCCAAGGCCCCACCAAATCGCCACCAAACAAATTAACCAGCCAACGATAGGTATGCTCTTAATAATAACAAAAGCAATCACTCCGATAACCATTTTGAGTATTAAGCTGAATTTTTCCCAGCCAAAACCCTTGGCCAATAAAATGCCTAAAGCAATAGCGGCAAAAACTTTGCTAAGATACAGCACAACAGCATAGCTGACCCCTATAATCAAAGCTAAGGGTATGCCAATGACCGTTATCAGTAAAATTACGCAGGCAATAGGAGTTAAGAAAAACCAAACCGCGCCCCGGCCGATCTGCGCGCCCGGTTTTTCAATCATCAAATTGGTCATCTCCTTGATCTTTTTACCGCCCAAATAAATTATTACCAAACCGACAATAAACAAACTAAACAGTTGAACTAATTTTCCAAAAAAGTAGCCGACGGCAATAAAGCCCAGAATAGCCGCCTTCTTTGGTTTCTTAATTAAGGCATTATAAACTGTTTCTCCTGCAACAAGCTCTGTTTCCTCCGCGCTGATTTCCTCCATCGCTTTATAATTAAGATCGCCCTGCAAACTGGCTTGTGGCAATAGCTTCAATTGGCCGTCGATTTTTACATAGGTGTCGCCGCCCACTTCGGTGGCAATGTTTGCCGTATTGCCGGCGATTTCTAAATTGCCTCCGACTTTACCCCGAACATCGACCACAGCGCCGGCCAAAGTAACGTGCCTGCCGACTTCAGCAGTTTCGCTGATTATTAAAGTACTGCCTCCGGCCATAATATTCCTGCTGACTTTGCCGTCAAAAGAAACATTAGAGCCGGCCGCTCTAACGCTGCCGTCAACATCGCCGCTGACCCTGATGTTGGAACCGGCCGCAAACACATCGCCGTTGACTGTGCCGGAAATAGTGATGGAATTGCCGGCCGCAAACACATCGCCGTTGACTGTGCCGGCAATCTCTACGGCGTTGCCCCCGGCATAAAAATTGCCTTCATGAACTTCGCTTGATGGCAAATAAACATTTTCGCCGGCTTTTTTAACTCCGGCCTGGACTGCCAGCGGCAATACTAAAAGCAAGGCCAGCCCAAAAATCAAAATTAATCGATTAGTTTTTTTAGTCATAAGTATTATGTTAAATGATAAATGAATATCTTATCCGCGAACCATCTGTGAGTTATCAGTGAACTGTCAGTGATTATCCGTGCCTTAATTATACCAAAAATATCTGAATCTTGATACTTTAAAAGCTCCATTGGCTCTTTTTTATAGCTAATATTAGCCAAAAATATATTCATTATAATTTCACTATTGACTTTTTTTTACCAATGTGCTATATTAATATATTATTTTTCGTTAAGGTTGCCCTTTTTATCTTATCTGGTTTATTTGCCCTCAAACCTTAGCACTTAGCTGCGATTAACTAAAAGTTGATTGCTGTGGTTTGCTTGGACATTTACTAAAGACAAAAAAATAAACAAAAACCAAAATGAGGAAAAAATGAAAAGCATTATCATTAGTGTCTTGGTGGTAGGAATCCTAACGGCATTTTACATGTTCATGTTTGGCCACCAGATACCTACAACGACAAGGGGGGAGGACAGTTTAGCATGCTGTCTGATGATAGCGGTAGAAACGATTGATAGTTTAAATGTCATAAACTCGTGGCAAGAGTTTGGTGACATCATCACCGAATACCATATTGGTACCGTTGCCGCTGGAGACAGTTCCAGCAACGTTATGTTAAGCATCAGGAAAGGGCGAGGGGTAGTCCTACTCCATGTATATAATGGAGGTAGGGGGATATTAAGTTGCTATTATAGCAGTTTGGAGCCGCCACCAATCGTGACGGTTCTAACCTCTTATGGGGCGAGTTGGTTAAATGATGCTGGACAGCATCTTTACCAGCTAGCCCAAAATCTCAACAACTAAAAAAACAAAAGGAGATAGTTGTGAAAAAATTCATCGCCTTCAGCTCACTCTTCGTGTTCATCATGATTGTGAGCTAGGCACTCTCACTACAGAAGAAAAATTAGAGCTTCAAGGATTGTATGCGTTCAAAGACAATCCGCGTGGTGCCAAACTTGTACAAAAAGAAGCTCTAGGCACTCTCACTACAGAAGAAAAATTAGAGCTTCAAGGATTGTATGCAAAAAAAAATAATTAACAAAAGCCATTTCACTAAGTACGAGCGGGACCCTCACAGGCCCCGCTTTTTTTATTTTAAAAATTTATTGCTTCTTCCCAATCGCCACCACATTTACTCTTCTTTCAGGTATTTTACTTTGAGGATTCTTATTGATAAAAACTTTTTCAACCAATAATCCCGATTTTTTTATAAAGCCTTTCAATTCTCTTTTAGTAAAAGCATAAATATAACGCTGGCCTAAAATTTGGCCGTTGGGCAGTTTCCAGGGTTTGAAAAAATCTTTCCAAGAAATTTTCTGACTAAATTGATTAAAAAAATATTTAAGATACGGCTTATGCCACAAGTGCCAGTTGGTCATTAATAAGTATCCGCCCGGTTTTAAGACCCTTCGTATTTCGCTTAACGTTTTAAGACGCAATACTTTTGTCGGCAAATGATGAAAAGTAGCAATACAAAAAATCAAATCAAAATAATTATCTTTATATGGCAATGTTGTCATTTCGCCGGTTTGGAATTTGGGATTTGGATATTGTTTGTTACTTGTTTCTTGTATCTTGGGGTTTTTATTTTTAGCAATTTCAATCAATTTCTCACTATTATCTAATCCATAATATTCAACCTTGAAATCTTTAAGATACGAGAAAAAAAGCCGTCCATTGCCGCATCCCAGGTCTAGAATTTTTTGCCCTTCTTTGATATACTTGCTAAACAGCTCAAACTCTGCCCACGGCGCATAGCGGGTTTGAGAAAAATGTTCGGCGATTTTGTTGTAGTTATTCTTGGTGTCCTTGATTATTTTTTCTGATTTATTCATATAGTAATAATTCTCTGAAAGGTCTTGCCTGTCATTGCGAGGACACTGAGCGAGCATAGCGAGTCGAAGTGGACGAAGCCAATCCCATTATTGAATGAACGTTCGTAATACAAGGGGATTGCTTCACCCCTTCGGGGTTCGCAATGACGGAAAGAGGCAAGGCCTGACCGAATCTTAAAAAATTCATGAAAAATCCAGCAAAGCAAATCCTTCTAGACATCCTCAAAGCTCGTCCTAAATCTTACGATGATTTTTTAAATTTAAAAAAGAAATTCTCCGGCGAGCACGGCCTGCCGCCTGTAACCAATGCTACTTTAATCAAAGCGTGGAGTCAACTTCCTGCATCCATGCGCAATAGGCAGCCGGGCTGTCGGCTGCTGGGCTGGTTAACCAAACGCAAAACCAGAACGCTCTCCGGCGTCACCCCGATTACTGTTTTAACCAAGCCCTTTGCCTGCCCGGGCCAATGCCTTTACTGCCCCGCTGAACCGGGCATGCCCAAAAGCTATTTATCCAACGAACCGGCGGCCCAGCGCGCTAAAATAAACAAGTTTGACCCGGCCAGACAGGTGACAATGAGAATTCGGGCTTTGGAAGCCAATGGACACGTGGTTGATAAAATTGAGCTGTTGATACTTGGCGGCTGTTACAATGCTTACACAAAAAAATATCAGGAACAGTTTATAAAAAAATGTTTTGATGTTTGTAATCAAAGAACTTCAAAAAATCTTGATGATGCTTTCAAAAAAAACGAAACTGCCAAATACAGAATAATCGGCGTAACCATAGAAACCCGGCCGGATTTGATTGATGAAGAACAAGTTAAATGGTTCAGAGAGCTGGGAGTAACTAGGGTCCAGCTGGGCGTCCAGCACTTAGATGACAAAATTTTAAAACTGGTTAAGCGCGGGCACGCCACAAAGCAGACAATTGAGGCGACAAAATTTTTAAAACAGGCCGGCTTCAAGATTGACTATCACATTATGCCCGATCTACCGAGTTCAACGCCTCAAAAAGATTTAAAGATGTTCAAACAACTTTTTTCTGATAAAAATTTTCAGCCCGATCAGCTTAAAATTTATCCGACCGTTGTTAATGAGTTCGCGCCTTTGCACCGCTGGCTGACTTCGGGAAAATACAAGCCCTATTCAGAAAAAAAACTTTGGCATTTATTATTAAAGATGAAGTTGGCTGTCCCCTGTTACGTCCGCATCAACAGATTGATAAGGGATATTCCTAAAGAGAGTATTATGGCCGGCAACAAGATTACCAACCTGCGTGAATTTTTACAGGCCGAGCTCCGGAAAAAAAATACGAAATGCAAATGCATCAGATGCCGCGAGGCCCGCGAAAATCTTGATGATTTAAAGAAAGCCAAACTTTTTACGGAAAAATACCGAGCGTCTGATGGCTTAGAATATTTTATCAGCTACGAAAGTAAAAATCGCGATAAGCTTTATTCTTTCATCAGATTAAGAATTAATGATGATGCCGATAATTTTCTGCCCGAACTCAAAGGCGCTGCCATTGTCAGGGAACTCCATACTTATGGACAGTTGATGCCAACGAACCCGCGCAGCCGACAGCCAAGCTGTCGGCTACCGAAAACCGCGGCCCAACACACCGGCCTGGGCAAACGTTTAATGAAAACTGCCGAAGAACTGGCTAAAAAACATGGATTGGTTAAAATTGCCGTAATCGCCGGCATCGGCGTTAGGCCGTATTATAAAAAACTGGGTTATGGATTGCAGGGAACATATATGGTAAAGCCCCTCACCACTATTAAATAAATAAGCTCTTGATTTATAAAGTGGTGAGGGGTAAAATATTTACACTGATCCCTAAACACTATGACTATGATACTGCCACCAAATTCCATTATTGCTGCCGGCCCGGTGATTATTGAAAAAATTGACGGCCGACTTTGCACTCTCCTAAACAAACGCAAAAAAACCGTTAACAAATCTGATCCCCGGTGGCAGTTTTGCGGCGGTGAAATGGAAGATTTTGACGCTTCGCTCGAGGAAACTGTCAAACGCGAAGTTAAAGAAGAAATGGGTATTGATATTGAAATAGAACGTTTGCTAGATGTGATAGTTCAACGGCGTGATGACGGTTCTATAGCCGTACTGGTTCATTATTTAGCCAAACGAATTGGTGAAATAAAACCCGGCGATGATATTGAAGATTGGCGTTGGTTTCCGATTGATGATTTGCCAAAGGATGTTGCGCCCAATGTAGAGCCGGTTATTAAAAAATTGAAATAAACTTACTAACTTAGCAATTTATTAACTTTTTATGAAACTTTCACAAACAGACAACAAACTCGCTCAACTTTTACAAGCCGAGTTAAACCGTCAGGAACACGGCTTGGAAATGATTCCTTCGGAAAATTTTGTTTCGCCGGCCGTGCTGGAAGCCCTGGGTTCCATCGGCACCAACAAATATTCCGAGGGCTACCCGGGCCGCAGATATTACGGCGGCTGCCAGTTTGTCGATCAAATAGAAAATTTAGCCATCGCAAGGGCTAAAAAAATATTTAATGTGGACCATGCCAATGTTCAGCCCTACTCCGGCTCGCCGGCCAACCTGGCTGTTTATTTTGCTTTGCTTGATGTCGGCGATACTGTTTTAGGTGCCAACCTTTCTTTTGGCGGGCATATGACCCATGGCTTAAAAGTGAATTTTTCCGGAACTTTATATAAAGCTGTAAATTACACAGCTGATAAAAACGGCTACTTGGATTTTGACGAAATCAGGAACTTGGCCAAAGAGCATGGGCCCAAAATGATTATTGCCGGCTACACCGCTTACCCCCGGATTATTGACTGGCAAAAATTCAGGGAAATTGCTGATGAGGTTGGCGCTTTTTTTATGGCCGACATTGCCCATATTGCCGGCCTGATTATTGGCGGCCAGCATCCTTCGCCGACCAGAATTGCTGACGTAACTACAACTACGACTCATAAAACTTTAAGAGGACCAAGAGGGGCTATGATTCTTTCTAATGGCACAGTCTCTAATCCAGCCAAAAAAGTGGAACGAATCAAAGAAAATATTCCGACCCTTATTGACAGGGCAATTATCCCTGGTTTGCAGGGCGGGCCTCACAATCACACGACCGCCGCCATAGCCGTTGCCCTGCACGAGGCCTCTAAACCAGAGTTTAAAGACTATGCCAAGCAAATTGTTTTAAATGCCAAAGCTCTGGCCGAATCTTTAATGAATGAAGGAATAAAACTGGTTACTGACGGAACTGACAATCATTTGATGGTTGCCGATTTAAGCAGTCTTGGAGTCAGCGGCAAAGAGGCAGAGACAGCGCTTGATGAAGTTGGCATTACCGTTAATAAAAATACGGTGCCTTTTGATAAACGAAAACCTTTTGATCCTTCAGGCATCCGGCTGGGCACGCCGGCCTTAACTTCCCGCGGCTTTAAAGAAAATGACCTGAAAATTGTCGGCCAGCTGATCGCCAAACTTCTGAAGAATATTAATGATGCTTCAATAAAAGAAGGAATCAAAAAAACAGTCAAAGAACTGACTGATAAACATCCGCTTTATCCTGATTTAAAGTATAATTAGAAGATACAAGAAACAACCCATGAGTAACAAACAAACCTTAAATTACAATCCCCGATTTAATCGGGGACAAATCTCAAACGTTTGAATTTTGAAAGTTGTAATTTGTTTGTATCTTGTTGGTTGTTTTTTGTTTCTTTAAACAATCCTCGTCTCCTGAACCAACCAATCTTTATATTTCTTTTCCACCTGATCAACTGACAATTTGATAATACACGGCATTTCGTAGCTGTGTATTTTTTTAATGACTGATTCTATTTTTTTATAATAATTTTTTCTGGTTTTTAAAATCATAGCTGCTTCTTTATCATCAACTACTTTGTCTTTCCAGCGGTAGATTGATTCAATTGGCCACCAATTGGCGCAGGCAATCAGTTTTAACTTTAAAAGCATGGCCGCAATTTTTTTGGCTTCTGTTTTGTTTTTACAAACGGTATAGATTAATATCATAATGAATATAGAATTTCGAATTTCGAATTCTGAATTTCGATTAAATTTCGAATAATCTAATTTCGAAATTCAATATTTAATCGAAATTAGGTCAATTCAAAATTCAGAATTATCATCTATTGATTCATCAACGGCGAATAAAACTTTATCAATTGCCCTTCGGTATTAAACTCAATAAAATTCCGGGCCCGGCCTTCGCGGTAAGCTGAACATTGGTTCTCCGGCAAGTCATCAACTTCTTCCCGGGGATAATGGGCAATATCCAAAACCCACATGGTTTCGGAATAATCGGGGTTGCCGTGCAGATCGTTGGCTAAGCAGGGACCGGCTGATAAATCCACGCCATCGGCCACGGCCCGCTGATAAATCTCAACCGCTTTTTGCAAAGCAATCTGATACTCCAAAGCCATATTTAAATTAGAAACATTCAGCGGCTTTTTCTCCGCTTCCTGCTGATTGGCACAACCCGCAGCCAAAACCCCAACGATAATCAATAATATAAGGATTCGTGAATATTCGCGAATTCGTGACATATTAGTGAGTATATTAGTGAATTATTAGAGATATATTAGTGTTTAAAATAACTTGGTTTGCCAATTATTCTGCCGGCCAATAGTATTTATCTTAAGAATCTTATCAATATTAAAAAATCTGATTCCCTGCTTTAAATGACAATAGGCCTGAATTTGTTCGTTTTTAATTAGTTTAACATCAATTCTTCTTAAGCCGCGCTCCTCGGTTTCGGTTCTTAAATAATCAATTTCAATCTGTTCGCCGTTGCGGTAAGCCATGGCCAGCCGCTCTTTAACGGTTGCGCCGTTGCCCCAGCGCACCGGGATAGTTTCCCTCCGGCCCATGTTTTCGTACCATAAGTGGCCGTGCTGGCGCCCGTATTCATAAATTTCCCGCGTGACCCTGACATCGTCTAAGCAGTACTTTTCCAGCTTGTCCCACTGGTTATTTTTATAATACCATAAAGCGTCCAGTCCTGTCCCGGACTTGCCTTCACCCAAAGTGGTTCTGGCGATTGAATCTAACTTCAAACGATGGCCTAAAGCATGGTAAACTTCTTCTAAAATATCTAAATGGGGCAGCTTACTTAATTTAAATTTAAAATATGGCTGAAGAACTGTAAAATCAAAACTCTTGCTGTTAAAGCCGATGATTAGCGAGGCCGATTTAAGAAGCTGGCCCAGTTCCTTGAATTCCTCTTCCTTATAAGCCCTGAATTCATCTTTATCATAAGAATAAACCCCGCACAGCGAAACTTCCAGATCCTTGGCCTTATGCTGTCCGCCCACTTCTTCAAATGATTTTTTGGTCTCAAGGTCTAAGACAATTTTATCGCTCATAATTTTTTATTGATTGATAGAAGGTCTTACCCTCCTTTGTTATTGTGAGGAGCGGAGCGACGAAGCAATCCCCTTACAAAACGAACGTTCTTGGGCAATGGGATTGCTTCGTCCACTTCGACTCGCTATGCTCGCTCAGTGTCCTCGCAATGACAAGTAAGGCCTATTCTGAATTATTAAAATACTCCTTCGCTCTTTCCACATCTTCCTGAATTTTTTTCAACAAATCTTCTTTTTTTTCATACTTAACCAAATCTCTCATTTTATCCAAAACTTCAACTTCCAAGGTTTGGTTATACAAATCTCCGTCAAAGTCTAAAAGATAAATTTCTATATCTTGGCGAATGCCCATAATTGCCATGGCCGAATATTCTTTATTTTGATAAATAACTTTTGCCAAATAAACGCCGTCTGCTAAATCAAACCGCTGATCAACTTTCAAATTGGCGGTTTTATAGCCCAGGCCAGCTCCTTTGATGACTTTTCCCCTGATTTTCATAAAAAAGAAAGTCTAAATTATTAGACCCAAGATGTTGGTATTGTAACATATTTTGATAAAATAATGAATATTCCTAAAAAATTTTCCACAACCCACCTTTTGACAAACTTAAGTTAATTGGTTAATATAAAATAGCATTGCCTCACTATCTCACTGTGAGGGCAACGGCGTTCATCATCTTCAATCATCCAAGGAGGAGGAATGAAGACCATCCCATGTGTTGTGCACAGCCCTCCGGACACGAGTCCGTTTCCATGGTTGACGTTTGGATCACGACGCGCGGCGCTGCCGCACCCTTCGGACACAGCGCACTGATGTTGCGCTGATACCCACACACCGCGGATAACGGGGTCGCTAAAGGAGGCGACCCCAATTTTTATTTTAAAAATCTTATTACACTTCCGGCAGATACTGCACCTCGCCGTCATTCAAATCTTCCAAATCAGAATCATTATGATTATCAACGAGATTGACTTCTTCCAGCAAGCTCTTTTTTATTTCCCGCAAAAACTGCGAAGGCGTATTCAAATACATTGAGGAGTAATCGCTGGTTAGGGGATAAGAAAAAAATAACTGTTTTTGAGCTCTAGTAATAGCCACGTAGAACAGACGGCGTTCCTCTTCCAGGCCTCCTTCTTCGGCCAAGGCCCGACGGTTCGGGAAAGCTGTATCAATTAAATTGATGACAAAAACCACTTCCCATTCCAAACCCTTGGCTTGATGAATGGTGGTAAGTATCAAACGCTCATCTTCCGCTGTATCGGGCTTGGCTCTTTCTACGGCAAACGATTCCTGCAAGGTCACTTCGGCTAAAAAAGAGTTAAGGTCTTTATAGCTTTCAGCGAACTTGGCCAGTTGTTCAAGATCCTCCAAACGCTCTTTCCAGTTTGGAAACTGTGATTCTAAATAGTTTTGATAATCTGACTTAGCAATTATTCGGATAAACTCCGACGGACCATTATCCTTAATCCTTAATCCTAAATCCTTAAAGATTCCAACCAACGCCTCCCAGCCAACCTTTGCCTTAGGAGTTAAAACATCGGAGAGGTCGGCTTCAATACATTTGATGATGCAATCCAGACCTTTGATTCGCTGAAAAATCTTTGAGCCGGTGATATCGCCAATGCCCACCTGCAAATTCAAAACCCGTAGCCACGAAACTTCTTCTTTGGGGTTGTTGATGATTTTAAGAAAAGCGATGATATCTTTGATGTGCGCCCGTTCAAAAAACCTGACTCCGCCGCGATAATCGTAAGGAATGTCGCGCTTGGTCAGTTCAAACTCCAATTCCTGCGAATGATGAGCCGCTCTGAACATTACCGCCATTTTATTCATTGCTATGCCTTCGTCCCTTAATTGCAAAATCATCTGGCTGATGAATTCTGCTTCCTGCCTGGCCGAGGTGGAAGGTACCAAATTCGGCTTGACGAATTTTTTGAGTTTAGGAATTAAAACTTTGGGATACTGCTGAATATTTTTTTTGATGACCTCGTTGGCCACGTCCAGAATTTCCGGGGTGGAACGATAATTGGTCTGCAGTTTAAAAATCGCGGCCTCTTTGAAAATCTTGGGAAAGTTTAAAATGTTGCCGATGTCGGCGGCTCTAAACGAATAAATGCTCTGCGCATCATCGCCCACCACCAAAACATTATTATGGACCGAAGCCAGCTGATTGATGATTTCGGCCTGAAGGTAATTGGTGTCCTGATACTCATCAACCAGAATATAATGAAACTGGGCCGCTAGGCGGTCTTTGATGTTTTGATTTTCTCGCAGAAGCTTTAGCCAGTTAATCAGCAAATCATCAAAATCCATGGCATTAGCCACTTTCTTTTTATGGCGGTATCTTTCGGCGATTAACTTGATCTGCTCTTCTATTTCCAGCCACTTGGGATGTTTAAGCTCAATAACTTCTGTTAAAGATGTTTGGGAATTTTTGCTGTAACTTATTAAATCCTTAAGCACCGCCGCCGAGGGAAAACGCCTGGCTTTGGGGTCTATGCCCTCCTCTTTAATACAAACCTTGATTAAATCTCTGCTGTCTTCTTCATCAAGAATAGAAAAGTTTGACTGATAGCCGAGTTGCTTGGCGTATTTTCTCAGTATTCGATTACCAATGTGATGAAAAGTGCCGCCCCAAAGTTTTTCCGGATATCTGCCTAATAGTGAAGCAACCCGAGTCAGCATTTCTTTAGCCGCCTTGTTGGTAAAGGTGACCAGCAGAATATTTTCTGGTTTGACTCCCCGTTCGATTAAATAGGCCACGCGATAAACAATGGTCCGGGTTTTGCCGCTGCCTGCTCCGGCCAAGACTAAACAAGGCCCCTCGGCTTGAGTTACGACCTTGTATTGCTCATCATTTAATTCTGATTGATAGTCTACTTTGAGCTTCTTAATATCTATTGGTTTTTTTAAAACTATGGTTTTGGTCATTGGCTGAAAAATTTAGCAGATAATTCCTTAAGCTTCTGCTCAACTTCTTCGGGATTAGAAAAAGCCCGGCGAATTTTGGCCTTTTCGCGCCTAATATACTTTCTGACTGATTTTGGCAGTTTGCTTTTGGTCATAAATAAAATTTTCATTTACTCCGTGCTTAACAACAAGTTACAACAAGTAACTATAAGTAACTTGTTGTAACTTGTAGTAACTTATCGTTGCTTCAAAATAACACCATTCTACTTGTTTCTCACCTGTACCTCGTAGATAATCTGCTCCAAACGTTTAAGGTTTCTCTTGGCATCATCAAACTTCTGGCGGCATTGCCCTGATAAATACAAAGTTAAAAGATAACCGACGATTTCTTCGGTAAAAATTTTATACTTCTTTAAAACCTGGTAGTTGCCCCTGGTGGCCTGCAGAACCGCCTGGCGGACCAGTTCGCCGGTTAAATCGGCCAGACCGTTGATGTATTCTTCCGGCCCGATGGTTTCTATCCCCAGCTTGTCCAAAGCTTTGCCCGAAAGAACCTGATGAAACGTTTTGGCTTCTACATATTCTTCCATCGCCGCTTTGTAACTGCCTTCAAACCTTAAACGATTGTTTTTATTATAGGTTCTGTTTAATTTTTTTAATAAAGATTCTGCCTCTTTGATATTCTCCTTGGCCTGCTTTTCGTCCAGCCGGTGCAAAGCAAAAATAGCAGTTTTAGATTTTTGAAGAATCCGGCGGGATTCGCCGATAATTTCGTTGCGCTCTTTTTGGTAAAGTTCCAGATCTTTTTTAATTTTGGAAAGAAATGATTTTTTAATCATAATAAGTTGAATAAGTTGTTAAGTTAATATCCAGTCTTAAGTTTTCAATTTTCAGTTTTTAATTTTCAATCTTCAGTCTTCTAATCCTTCAATCCTCAATCCTCAGTCCTCAGTCCTCAATCCTCAATCTTCTCAACAACCTTCACCTCCGCCTGTTTTCTCTGGCTTTGATGATAAACGTAACCCACGCCCCTCATTCTCCTTTCAAACTTCTTTTTCAAATAATTTCTGTATAGCGGGCGGGTAAAAGGCAAAAGCAAAGTAAAGCCGATAAAATCGGTGATGATGCCCGGAGTTAAAAGAAGAAGGCCGCCGATTAAAATTAAAACGCCGTCAATCAGCTGATTAGCGGGCATCTTTTGCTGAATTAATTCTGCCTGAAGCTTGGCCCAGATTCGTAGGCCTTCCACCTGAACCAAAAAAGCTCCTAAGATTCCGGTGACAATGCACAGGCCGATTGTTTCCCAAACTCCCAGCCACTTGCCGATCTGGATTAACAAAGCCAGTTCCACCAAAGGAACAATAATGAATAAAGGAACAAGTTTTGCTAAAATTGTCATGTTTTAGTATTATAGCTACTTAAAACATAAATAGCAAATTATAAAAAGGCGCGAACAGCAATCAGTCGCGCCTAAATTTTCCCTCCAAAATAATAACCTCCTATAACTACCAGAATTGTTCTGATGGCATTGGCCAACAGCAAGAACCAGTAGCCCCTTGGCATTTTAACAAAGCGCGCCGCCATGATGGCGGTATATTCAAGGCCGGGTACTGGGATAACTGCGGCGCAGAAAATCACAATTCTCGGCGATTTGTGATTAACCATCCATTGAACTGCCTTGTCTCTGAATGTTGGCCGATGATTACCGCGCCGAACTGCTGTTTTTACCGCTTCTTTCCATTTAAAAAGTTTCTTCAACCATTTCACCAAAGCGCACCCAGCCAGCCAAAACAACCTAAGAACATCAAAGGACAAGTATGCTAAAGTAAAGCCGGTGGTTGAACCGATTAAAACAACGGTTAAAGTCTGTTCAATTGGGTGATTCTGGTAAACCAGTCCGGCCACGGCAAGATGGATCTGCCAGACCGAAGTCAAAAGGCCCAGCAGATTCTGCAACATTTTCGTTTCTCCTGCGGTTTTTAAAAGTTCATTTGCTTGAGTTTATAACAGTTGCGGGCTGCTGGTCAAGCTAACCATGGTCATTGACAAAAAATCACCGATATGATACAGTGCTTTAATTGTTCAATTAAAACTAAAATGGGAGTGAGGCAACATGAAATACATAGCCTTAACCGTCGTCTGTTACCTCCTCTTTAATTTTGCCGTCATTTTATCAGATGGCAGCCTGCTTGCTCTGGCCGGAGCAAACTTTTTAGGAGGTATCGCCACCGGCATTTACTTTCGCCGGGAAATAATAATACAAAGTAAAAAACCCTACTGCTTAATCTCAATAACAGGAGCAATTGACCACTCTAAACAACGCTACCAAAAAAAATAAGGTGTTCGGAATCGCTCTGAACACCTTTTTATTTATAAATTATTTAATTTCGTTTTTTATACGCTTCCCAGCCCGCTTCCCGATATTTCTTAGCTTCTGCTTGCGGATCTTCCGCTTTATAAATTCCCCGGCCCACGATTATCACATCCGAACCGCCGCTAATTACTTTTTCCGGGGTATTGTATTGCTGTTTGAGGTTATCGGTTCCTGCCGCAAGCTTTACGCCCGGAGTCATAACAATGAACTTTGGATTATCAATCAGTTTTTTCATGCCAATAAAGCCGATGACAAAATCGTCATATTTTTGCGCCCACTCTATGGCTTTTTGCGTGTAATCGCCGACAGCTAAATTTTCCGCACTGCTCATTTCTGCAAGCAGCAATAGCCCTCTGCCCTTGGGCAATCCAACTTCTTTAAGCCCTTCAATAACTCCCTGGCCCGGTACAATGTGAGCGTTAGTTATATCTGCCCATTCAACGATATGATAGATGCCATCGCGGTATTGATATTGAACGGTATTGCCTATATCAGCGAACTTCCGGTCTTCAAAAATCAAAAAGTTATGCTTATCTGCCAGCTCCCTTAATTCTTTGGTCAGCTCCTGATCAAAATCCACAATAATATCAATGTGGGTTTTTAAAACGCAAATTTCCGAACCAAGCTCTTGGGCGATTTTTAAAATCTCGGCTTTAGTGGTTACGTCGGCGGCAATCGCCAGATTGGTCTGTTTAGAATCCATCAGTTCAAACAATTTTTTAGCTGTTGGATTATTGGTAAAGGTTGAACGTTGCTGGTAAGTCATGTTGTTAATTTATGATTATTAATTTACTGATAAGATTTTTTTAGATTATTTTTTTATTTGATTTTCATCAATAAATTTCGTTACTTTTTGATGGGTCTTTTGGTCAATCTTGCCGCCGTCTAATAAATTATCCAGCAGTTCAGCCATATTAAACACGGCGTGCAAATTATAATTTTTGCCGGCTAAATTTTCCTTGCCGCCTTGCTGGCGGTCTAATAAAACAACGATGTTTTTGACTTTTAATCCTTCGAGCTCTAATGGTTCAATGGTCTCAAAAACACTGGAACCGCTGGTTACCAAATCTTCTACTACTAAAACGGTTTGGCCCGAAATAAAGGCGCCTTCAATGGCCTTTCTTGTTCCATATTCTTTAACTTCTTTCCGTCGCATTACCATTGGTTTATTATGCTCGATGGACATAACCGTGGCAATGGGCAAGGCAGTATAAGGAACGCCGCAAATCAGGTCAAAGGATAAATTTTTTGCTTTTTCCCATAAAGCTTCGGCCACCATTCGTAAAACTTTGGGATAAGAAATAATAACGCGCAGATCAATATAAATCGGCGACATTATCCCGCTTTTTAGTTTAAATTCTCCAAATTTTATGCCGTCTATTTCGTAAAGTTGGGCAATGAGTTCTTTTGTGTCCATAATTTGTAAAATTAATTATTAATAATTGTATAATTGTGTAACTGTTTAATTGACTAATTGCTTAATAGGTTAATTGTTGCTTCTTTTCTATAATTCAATTACCCTATGAACCTATTAATCTATTAGATAATTATTCAATTACTCTAATAGTCTAATAGTCTAATAGTCTAATAGTCTAATAGTCTAATAGTCTATCATTCTGCGCCAAAAGCGCATCCGCCTCAGGCGGAAAATAAAATTTTGTCCCCGGCCGGACCGCGGTGATATTTGCCGAACTCTGAAATCTTTAAGGCCAGCTCTTTGTTTATAACCGGACCTTCGGTGCACATTCTAATGCCCAAAGGGTCGACTACGCACTGGCCGCAAATGCCGCAGGAGCATTTCATATAACGTTCTAAGCTGATTTGGCAGTCAGTCTTATATTTTTCTGCCAGCTCTATTATTTTAAACTGCATCAGCTCCGGACCGCAAGTGGCAATATAATCTATTTTATTTTCTGACAATAGTTTTTCCAAAACATCAGTGACTCTGCCTTTGGTACCCACAGAACCGTCATCAGTTGTAAAATAAAACTTTATTTTCTGATTAAAATCTTCGGGTTTGATGAAAAGGAGATTTTTGGTTTGGGCGCCAATGATAAAACTGATGTTAACATCAGGATTATTTTTGACGGTCTTGGCGGCCAAAAACGAAAGCGGCGCACTGCCATAGCCCCCGCCGACCAGAGCGATATTTTTTGATTTGCCGATTTCATAATAAGTGCCATACGGCCCTTTGATGCCCACTTTATCGCCAATTTTGAGCTCAAAAATCTTTTTAGTTACATTGCCTACCTGGCAGATGGTCAGGCCGAATTCGTTATTTGATTGATAGCCGACGCTAAAGGGTTTTTCCGAAATGCCCGGCAGCCACAGCCAGACAAACTGGCCCGGTCTGGCCTCTAATTGATGTTCAAAATAAAAGGTCTTGATGAAAGCATTATTCTCAACAATTTTTTTAATGGGTAGAATGTTGATTTTTTCGTATTTCATAAAATTTACTAATGCTCAAAAAAATCATCAACGAGTCATCTGTGTGCCATCGGTCGACAGACCCCGAGCGAGCCCCGAACGAGCGTAGCGAGTTTAGAGGCGAGTCGAGGGGTGAACTATCAGCGCTCCTCCGCGTTATCTTGACAAAAATTCAACTTTCCTTTAAGGTTACCTAAATTGCACTAAAATAAAGTAGATTAGTATTGAAAGGGGGTCGTGATGACCACTGGTGTAGTAAAATGGTTCAATTCAAGAAAGGGTTATGGTTTTATTAAAACCGAAGACGAGCACGATGTCTTTGTTCACTTCTCCTCTATTGTGGGCAAAGGCCACCGGTCTTTGGAGGAGGGTGACAAGGTCTTCTTTGATCTTGAACAAACACCCAGAGGACCTCAAGCGTTCAATGTCCGGAAATGTCTTTCCCCTCTCCGTCAAGACCATTTCCCCTACTAAGCCCACAACCCACAATTTCCAATAAAGCCGGGGTCAGCAACACATCGCTCCGGTTTTTTATTTTCTCTAAATGTTCGTCAGGCCTTGCCAATTATGTCATTGCGAGCGAAGTATGAGCAAAGCAATCCCATTATAGAACGAACGTCTGTTATGTAAAGGGATTGCGGAGTCTGTCCCGAATAGAGTGAGGGATCGCTTCACTCCTCGCAATGACGGCAAGGCTTTTTATATTTAGTGTTTATGTACCAATCCAATCACTTCTTTAATATCTTTATAATCATGTTTTTCCAACCACTCCGACATTTCTTCAGTGATTTTCTTAAAGACCTCCGGGCCGCCATAATACACGGCCGTGCCAATACCCAAAGCCGTGGCTCCGGCCATCAGCATTTCTATGGCATCTTCTGCTGTGGTGATGCCACCGGTGCCGATTATAGGAATTTTGACTGCTTCGTATAAATCGTAGACGCACCTGATTGCTATAGGCTTTAAAGCTGGTCCTGATAAACCGCCGATTTTAAAACCTAAAACCGGTCTGGCCGATTCAATATCAATTTGCATACCCGGCCCGGCCGTGTTAACGGCGCAGATGGCCGCGGCTCCGGCCGCTTCTGCCGCTTTAGCCACATCAATCATATTGGGATTGTTCGGTGAAACTTTAACGATAATTGGCAAGCCAGAAATTTCTCTAAGCAGCTTGGTGATGTTCTCGGACATTTCCGGCGTGTGCTGGCCGCCCATGGTGCCAAAGCCCGGCGTGTGCGGGCAGGACAAAGGAACTTCTATAGCTACAAAACCACAGCCGGCCAGATGCTCCCAAACCTGTTTAAAGTCATCATCCTTTTGGCCGATAATGCTGGCAATAACCGGCGCTCCTAATTCATTGAGGTTGCTGAACTCTTGAGCCGCTTCTTTGGCTCCGGGATTAGAATAACCGACCGCATTAAGCATGCCTGCTTCAAAAGTGGTGATAATGGGCGTTTCGTGACCCTTGCGAACTTCCAAACTGATTGATTTGATGGTCACGGCGCCGGCGCCGCTTTCGATAACTTTATTTAAAGATGATTTAGAAACGCCTAAAATACCCGAAGCCAAAATGGTCGGATTGTTTAAATCTATACCAGCAAAATTTGTTTTTAAATTAACGGACATTAAATTATTCTTAAATATAATTACCAAGAACCAAACCTCGATTTAATCGAGGGAAAAGAACCAAACAAATTAAAAGAATCGAGATAAAAAGATTTTTAATTTCTAACTTTGGTTCTTGTTTGGTTCTTTGATTCTTTTGATTTGAATATTTATAAAGGTTTATCTATTTTATAACTTGACAAAGAAAGATTGCCCGGTCCGCCTAATGATTTTATTTCGGCAATGGCTTTGGCCGGGTCGGGCACTTTCAGCTTATCCAGATTTTCTTTGACCTGCTGATAAGCGTCCCTAAAAGGCAGGCCCTTCATCACCAGCTTGTTGGCTTCGTTATTGGCAAACAACTCCGGGCTTAACGATTTCATCAAGACTTTCTTATTAGGTTTAATGCCAGACATCACCAAAGAGCAGACTTCTAAACTTCTTCTGGTGATGCCCAGCCCCTTGATTAACGGCTCTTTAGTCAGCTGGGTATCTCTATTATAACCGGAAATTAAATTTTTACAAATGTCTTTTATTCCTGTCTGCAGGCCCACGATAACGTTAACATTGCTCCTGATCAATTCAAAAACATCGGGATTTCTTTTTTGCGGCATGATGGAGGAGCCGGTAGTAAACTTCCAGGGCAGGTCAAAGTAGTTGAATTCGGGCGTGGTAAACCAGATCATCTCGTTAGCCAGCCGGCCCAGAGTCATCATTATATGAGTGCAGACCGAAAGAACAAAGCTTTCTGTTTTGCCGCGCGAGTTAACGGCGTATAAAGAATTTATCTGCGTTTTTTTAAACTTTAATATTTTAGTGGTCAGGTTCCGGTCCAGTTTTAAATTTACGCCAAAGCCGGCGGCCGCGCCCAAAGGATTCTGGTCATTTAAATCGTAAGCGCATTCTAACTGCTTATGATCATCAATTAATTCTTCTACATAAGCTGCTGCCCAGTGGCCGACAGAAGAGGGCATGGCCCGGCGGGTGTGGGTATAACCGGGCATGGGCATGTCCTGATACTTTTTAGCCATGTTCAAAAAAACTTTTTCCAGTTTAATTAATTCTTCGGATATCTGCTTGAGTTTTTTGCGGGTGTAAAGGCGCGTGGCTACTAAAACCTGATCGTTGCGCGAGCGGCCGGTGTGAATTTTTTTACCCAGCAGGCCGTATTTTTTAATTAAATAGTTCTCTATGGCCGTGTGGCAGTCTTCGTCTTCCAGCTTGATTTTAAATTTTCCTTGTTTGAATAATCTTAAAATTTCGTTAAGGCCCGTAATTAACTTTTTGTGCTCTGCTGGAGTGATAATTTTCAATTTTAACAACGCCTGGGCGTGAGCTTTGGAAGCTTCGATGTCGTAAGGCAGAATTTTTTTATCCAGCTTGTAATCGTTGCCCACAGTATACCTTTCCACCATAGGATGAAGCTTGGTCGATTTTGATTGCCAAATTTTGGTCATATGATTAAGGATTTCGGCCATTGGCCAAAAGGCTGACCTAGGCCAAAAGACCTATCAGCCTATGGCTTGAAGCCTTTGGCTGGAAGGAGTTATGATGAATAAATTTATGCTAAATTTGTGATGAATATCGACTATCCTGACTTATTAGTAATCGTTTCCTTGAGTTGCCTAACAATGTGTTTGGCCACGTCCATGTTGGTGATAATGGGTATGTTATGCTCTATGGCCAGCTGGCGGATTTTTTCTCCGTCGGTGTCGGCGATAAAATTCCTTTCAGCCGAAGAAATATTAATAATTAAGTCAAATCTGCGTTCACGCATTAAAGTGATGATGTTGGGACGGCGACTATCGGAAATTTTATAAACCAGCCTGCTTTTTATATTATGCTGCTCCATAAACTCGCTGGTATGTTCTGTGGCATAAAGGATACAGCCCAGCTGGTCAAGGACTTTGATTTCCGATAGAAGTTTTTCTTTATTCTCCCGGCCGCCAATAGTAAGTAAAATACTTTTTTTGGTTTGTTTAGCCATCTTCATCTGCAAAGTCCACAATTCTATAAAGCCCGGGGAAGCGTTCTGGTTGAACAAATCATCTTTCATAAAAGTGGCCAATTTTTTGTCAAATAAAGCATCGGGGGCTTTTAGCGCAATTACTTCGCAATTGCCTTTAAAAAAACGCAGAGTAACCTTGCCATTCACCTTTTCGTTAAGAACATCGATAAAACCCGACAAATCTTTCATTAAGGGATCATACCATAAGCCGGAATAACACATATAGGCCCATTCCTGGTCGACCAGCGCCTTGAATTTATTTTCATGGCGGGTGCAGACATATTTTTCCAGTTCCTGATGAGCTTTGATTATTGCCCGGGCCGCCGGCTGCTCGTAAATGCCCCTGACCTTTAAGCCCACTACCCTGTCTTCGATATGATGGACAATGCCGACCCCGTGTTGGCCGGCTATTTTATTAAGCTGGATAATAAGCTCGCTCAATTTTAAATCGTTATTGTTTAAAGCCACCGGCACGCCTTTAATAAACTCTATTTCAACAATCTCCGGCTCATCGGGCGCGTCTTGAGGGTGGGCGCAAACCTGCAGTATTTTCCTTAAAGGGGGAATTTCTTCCGGCGTTTCAATTTCGCCGCCTTCGCTGGTTACGCCCCACATATTGTCATCGGCCGAATAAGGCCTTTCGATATCGCAGGGTATTTCGATATTATGTTTTTTGGCATACTCAATCTCCTCATCGCGCCCCATGCCCCATTCACGCACCGGAGCAATAATTTTAATATCAGGATTTAAAGTAATGGCCGTACCCTCAAGCCGCACCTGATCGTTGCCTTTGCCGGTACAGCCATGGGCAATGGTATCGGCTTTTTCATCAAAAGCGACCTTAACCGCAATCTTGGCTAATAAGGGCCTGCCGATGGGAGTGCTTAAATGATAATTTCCTTGATAACAAGCATTGGCTTTTATGCCCCGCGAAATATATTTTTCGGCAAATTCATCTTTGGCATCTATGACGATTGATTTTAGAGCGCCTAACTTAATGGCTTTCTGCCGGATTTTTTCCAAATCATCTGTTTGCTGGCCAATATCAACGCACAAAGCAATTACCTCGGCCTGATAAACATCCTGAATCCACTTTAACATCACCGAAGTGTCTAAACCGCCTGAATAAAGTAGAACTACTCTATTAACTTCATCAATACTTTTTGGCTCATACGAAGCGATGTGGACATAAGAATGACTGTGGTTCATATTTTTTAAATTTTATTAATAAGATACGAATTATGCTAGTTAAATCGGTATTTAAATTTAATTTCACTGATAGTTCACCGATATCCACTGAAAGCACTGGCAGTTCACTGATTTACACGGATATTACACTTAGTTCAGTGAGTTATCCGTGAACTGTCAGTGTGTCTCGGTATTTTATTATTCAAGAATTTTTTTACCATTAGTAGTAGCTATTTCAACTAATTGATCAAAATCATAATAGCGGCAGGCCTCCTGCAGCATTCTCATTTCTACCCACATATCGGCATCCACAAACGGCTGGTAAAAGTCGTAGACATTATCGATTCCTAAGCCAACCGTAACGCCCGCGGCCAGCATTTCCGGAACGTTGCCAATGGAATTATGAACCGGCGACTGATATTCATCCAATTGCCTCATAGCCAAGGCTGCCGACGGGCAGATAACTACGCTCATTCCTATTTCTGCCATTTCTTTATAAATTTTTTCACGATATTTTTTAGGCTGGGCTGAAACCGAAAGTGCATGCACTGCCACAGTTTTATCACCATAGCTATGTTTTTTGGCGTATTTAATTAAAATTTCGGTATCTTTTTCATTAGGATTATTTTCCTGATCAATATGAACATGAATTTTTTTATTTAAATTTTTGGCGATAGAAAACATAATCTCGTAATTTTCTTTATCACGTGGCCTATCTTTTGAGGGAAGGCCGCCGGCCAAATCCGACTTGGCAGTAATTTCTTCATAAAGTTTTCGCGCTTCTTTATCAATCAAACCGCCTAAGGGCTGGGTGATAGTTAATAATTTGATTTTATCTTTATACTCTTCCTTAACTTTATTAGCCGCGTCAATGGCTTTATGGCCAACGGCATCGTAAGCATCCACAAAAGTGGCCGTCAGCCTGCAGCCTTGTTCAATTAAAACATCTAAAGCTGTTTTGATTCTTTCTTTGATCTGTTCTTGGGTGGAGCTTTTTTTAATGTCGTCTGACATCAGCCATTTTTGTTCCATATCCACCATGCTTTTATCTAAGCCCTCTTTAGTAATATAATAGGACTTGTCAAAATGAGCATGGCAGTTTACAAAACCGCCTTTCTGCTTAATGGCTTCCAGCATTTGTTGTTTAAGATTCCATGGTTGAAAATTCATATGATTAAATTTAATGATTACAGATTCGCATTATTCGTGAATTCGTGTGATATTAGCGATGCTTATTAGTGAATTATTAGAAATATATATTAGCGATGTATAAAAAAGAACCCCTCTTCGGGGCTAATTTTGAAAAAACTTTATAACTGACCCATGGCGGGTTTCTGGAAAAATAAGCTTTTTTGTCCACAATAATCTATGCATCTTTAATAGTATATACCTATTTTAATTGGTGGTCAAATATAGTGCCAGCCAGAGACTTATCCCTGCCCGCTCATTCGAGTCTGAGAGTTTATCCTTCAGAGTCGAAGACCAGCAGGCGCGGCGCCTTTGGCGGAAAAATTGCTTGATCACCACCCCTTGGCTTCCAAACCATTCTCGGCCGCTTTCATCTGCGCTTCCTGCTTGGAAGTGCCCTCGCCTTCGGCTACTAGTTCATCATTTAAATAAATTCCCACCCTAAAATACCTATTATGGTCGGGCCCCGATTCATCCAATACTTTATAAATCGGCGTAACGCTGTAAAGCTCCTGGGCTTTTTCCTGAAACTTGCTTTTAGGGTCTGTATACAAATGATTTTCCAAAATATGGGGCAGCTTGACCAGAATATTATTGGTAATAAACTCTTTGGTCTGTTCCAGGCCGCTGTCTAAATAAATAGCGCCGATTACCGCTTCTAAAGCATTGGCCAAAATATAATTTCGGGCTTTGGGATTGCTGTCCTGCTTTTCGCCCTTGCTCATTTTTAAACAGGATTCGATATCCAAGCTGCGAGCAATATCAGCCAGCATTTTTGAATTAACCAAACTGGCCCGCCAGTTGGTCAGCTCGCCTTCCGGATTAGGGTAGTTCCGATATAAATATTCGGTGGTAATTATTTCTAAAACGGCATCGCCTAAAAACTCCAGCCGTTCGTTATGGTCAAGAGGAAAGTCTTTATGTTCATTTAAATAAGAACGGTGAACCACCGCTGATTTTAATAGATCTAAATTTTTAAATTTTACTCCTAGTTTTTTTTGCAGATCGTTGTAATCTTCCATAAAGTTGGTAAGTTGGATAAGTTTAATAAGTTAATATGTCTTCAATAAATAACTTATCCGACTTATTAACTTAAAACTTATTCAACTTAATTAATATTTAATTTCTTAAGCGCTGCTTGAAAAATCTCTTTAGCGTTCTCGTAGTCAATCATTTCTAAGGCCCGGTCTTTAGTTACCCATTGGGCGTCTTTAATTTCCGGTTCGTCGGTTATGGTTAAATCGGCATCGGTTGTTTCGATTAAATAATAATGAACGGTTTTAGGCACCGGGCGCTTATTGGGTTCATTAACCTTAATATCGATACTGCCTAAATAACCTTTATTTTGAGTATTGGTTATGCCCACCTCTTCGCAAATTTCACGCTGGGCCGCTTTTTCTTTATCCTCGTTATCTTCGATATGGCCTTTGGGGAAAGTCCATTTATCATAAGCGTCCAAGACTAAAACAAATTTGACCTTATCGCCTTCTATCCGATAAACCACTCCGCCGGCCGAATATTCCCGAGGCGGTTCTGTTTCAAACTCCTTTTTTTCGCCGCCTTCCTGCATCTCTTTAAAAACACTGCCCAAAACTCCATTAACAAACTTGCCCGACGACTCTCCGCCATAAGTTTTAGCCAGTTCAATAGCTTCGTTAATGGCTACTTTGGGCGGAATATCATCAGCTATTTTTAATTCATAAATACCCGTTCTTAAAACATTTCTGTCGACAATGGTAATTTGTTCAATGGGCCATTCGGGAGCATATTTTTTTATTAAGCCATCTATCTCTTTAATATTTTCGGTTACTTTAGTTAAAAGATGTTCGGAAAATCCCTGGTCATCAAAATCAGGAGCAAATTCCTTTCTGTTATTCTCCAAAATTTTATGGATATTTTCAGATTGCTGGTTAAAATCCCATTGAAATAAGCTTTGAAGAACTAAAGTTCTGGCTAAATGTCTGTTAGACATAAATTTTGAATTTCTAATTTTGAATTTCGATTTAATTTTTACTTATTTAATTTTGAAGCTGTTTCGAAATTCGGTTTTCAAAATTTATTCGAAATTCAAAATTCAAAATTAATTCCTATTTTTCTTTTTTTTCTTTCTTTGCTTTTTTATCTAAACTGGACTTTATCTTTATCACCTCGCGCCCCTTGTAATAACCGCAAAACCGGCAGGCTCTGTGAGCCAGGATCGGCTTTTGGCATTTAGGGCATTTGTTTAGGCTAGATTTTTTTAAAGCAAAATGCGAAGCTCTCCTTTTTTTAGAAGATTTTGTTCTTTTTTGCGAAGGAAGTCCCATATAATTAGGAGGTTAGAATGTTAGGAGATTAGGAGCGTAGGAGATTTGAAGTTCACTAATAATATTGAATATCGTTTCTCCTATCCTCCTGAACTCCTAATATCCGGCTTTATAAAATTTAATGGTAGTTTAATTGATTTTAATAATTCTGTCAATGAATCCTGTTGCTTTATTTATTAAAATTTGGCTAATATTAGCTAAAATATATCTATTAAGGTTTAAAAAACTTGACAATCCCCTATTTTTTGCTATACTAACTTGTTCTGGGTGAACCTACATTTTACCCTTTACCCTCAAGCGCAACACTTGGTAATTTAGTTGATTTAGTATAAAGCTCATTAAAAACTTCTTTTGGCGTTTTATACCCAAGTTTTTTTCTAGGCGTATTATTCATCATTTCAATAATAGCAGAAATTTGTTCCTGTGAGTAATTAGCGAGCGAAGCTCGCTTGGGAATAAAGCGCCGCAGGCGGCCAAAAGTATTTTCAATAATCGGTTTTTCCCATGAGGAATACGGATGGCAGAAAAAGGTTTCAACATTTAGTTTTTCATACTTAGCGTTTTCCACGCCATTATCAAGTGTCATTGATTTAACTATTTTCTGATGCGGACTCAAAACATCTTTCAGTCCGTCCATAGAATATTTCAATCTGGCTGCCTTGAGCCCCGGTAGAAAAAGGGATTTCCGCTCTACTGCTCCAACGAATGTCTCCTGCTCGTATTTCGGTCGTCCCAGAGTATCGCCTTCAAAATCGCCAAAACGTTTCTGCTCGGCGACTATATCAGGGCGAAAATCAATAAATACGCGGTTAGGAATGATAGTTTTAGCAATTTTGATTGTTTGTCTCTTCTTTGGATGATAACGTTGATGCGGCAGATATTTACATAAATACTGACCACGGCTGGAATAGCAGAATTTATAAACGCTTTTAGCCGAGATAACAGCTTGGCCGTTATTAAGATAAGCGATGCGGCCGGCAACTTCCTCCGGCGACCAATTAGCCATCAATCCGACAGCCACTTTAATTTCCAGGTTCGGATTATCGACAATTTTCATTCCCTGGTATTTTGACATTCTGCGTTTCAATCGAGCCTTGGTTTGCGCTTTGCGCGGGTCATAGGCGTCCCTCGCGCTATTAGTCTTGATTTCTCTGCTTACCGAAGAGTGGTTCTTCCCAATAGCTCTTGCTATATCCCGATGGGAATAACCTTTCTTCAGTAGGATGGAGATTTCATCTCGATCCGACTGTTTGAAGTGTTGATAACTCATAGTATTTTATTAATTGGTTTTGCCAATTATACTATACCTGAGTGTTGCACTTCAAAGGTAAATTTACGGAATCCAGCATTTTTATAAAAGATATTAGACCCGGCGCCATAAACTGGCGCTAAATAAAGATGCTATTTTGGTTCTGCGTCCACGACAAGCATGGGGATTATTACCAGCGCTTTTTATCCGGCTAGACAGCTCGTCTGACTTGCTCGATACGTGCTAGTAATAATTTTCTTGGACGCAGTACCAGCATAGTGTCTTTTTAAATTTCCAAATGTTTGATATTTGTTTATTTCGCTGATAATCGCCGAGATGCGCTGAGGTACGCGGATATTCGCTCGCCTCGAGCGAAGTCGAGAGGCGAAGCGGGCTGATAATCGCTGAAAAGTTGAATAATCCATTCATCAGCGTATATCCGCGCGTATCCGCCAATGGTCAGCGCTTCTCCGCGTCTATCTGCGATTTTTTATTTTGGAATTTGTAATTTATTTGTTATTTGGAATTTGGAATTTGTTTGTAACTTGTGGGTTGCCGTGCCTGCTCATTCGAGTCTGAACCTGAGGGCTCATCCCTCAGAGTCGAAGACCGGCAGGCAGGTATCTTGTATCTTATTTTATTGATATTTTACTCCTCAATAACCTCTCCGGTAGAAGTGGCCGTCTCCGGTTCTTTGCCGACAAGACATCTGGCCGGCCAGGGCACATAATGGCTGGTGAATCTTTCTTCTTTTATCTCGCCGCCGGGATAAGTAACCTTATAATCAAAATAGGCATCGGCGCCGGCATGGGCCGATTCAATGCAGTTTTTTTCGCCGGGCTCAAGCTCGGTGGTTTCGATATATTGCGTTGGTCCGGAACCGGTAATGTTATAGATGACCGAATCGGACTGCTCAATAAGGCGGCCGTCTTTGGTGCCCCAAAAATCAAAATATAAATCATTGCCCTCAATTCTGGATTGAATTAAAATATGGTAAGGCGTATCGTTAACAAATTTTAAATCCGGCCTGGGGTCGTAAATAGTGGCATCTTTGCCGGCCGGCTCATAATAACTAACGCGATAAGAATGGGGGCGGCGTTCGGTAATGGGCAGGCCGGCAGCCAGAGCGGTTCTAAAAATAGTGGTGCCGATCTGGCATAAGCCGCCGCCGTATTCCGGAACGGTCCTGTCGCCCTTAATTACCAGTTCCGGCTTGTAGCCGGTAGCCGCGTTAATTGCTCCCAGGGCCTTAATTAAAGAAAATTCTTCGTTGGGCTTAATTAAAATTCCATTTAAACTATCGGCGCCTATGGTGATATTGTGCTTCCTGTTTGAGGGACTGCCGCCAAAATCCGAATAACCTGTGCCGAGTATTTCGGCGATGCCTACATCGTTAATACTGCCTGTGGCCACCGCGGCCTTGATCTCGTTGACCACTAATTCAATCTCTAAATTATCATTTTTAAAAAGCTCTTCCTCTGTTTTAATTATGGATTTTTCGATGTCTAATTCTAAGCCATCATGGCTGCCCTGAAATTCAGTCACTCGGCCATTTTTAATCTCGAACTTAGCGTCCGCCACCGGCTGATTAATAGCCAAAGCAATCTCTTGAGTTAAATACTTGGCCGTAGTTGAAGGCTCCAGCCCTAAAATAACCTGCCCGTTTTCCTTTTTAAGCATTAACCAGTCTTTAAAAACCTGCCGGCCGACCTGCCAATTTTTATCTTGATAAACAAAAGTGATGGCAGGATTAGTTACAAAGTCTTGTATCTCTGTTGACAAGGATTCGGTAATATCTGCCTGTTTGATGGCCGGCTCATCGAGGATTAAATCTATAACCAGAGGCTGCTTAATAAGCTGGCTGATTTGCTCTAAAGTTTTAGTTAAAATTAACTGGTAGTTAAAACTGGTGCCCGAATTTTCCGGCAGAATTTCTAAATTAAAATCTTCATCAAAGCGCAAGCTGGCTTCGGCCTTGGGAGCGATATATTCCGCTAATTTATCCTGAAGAATCTCTAAAAATTCCTCCTGGTAAAATTCATACTTTAAAGGAAGGCTGATGCCGAAAATCAGGGCTTTCATCTGTTCTAAAAAATTTTCATAATAGCCCTGGCCCCGGCCTAAATTATAAGCATGGACAACCGCTTCCGCTACTTTAAAATCAATCAGGCGGATAGACAAATCGGGATCGGCCGCAGCCGGTAAAATTAAAGGGATGTTGATCTCCTCGTCATGAAATTTATAAGTAATGCCTTTCTGTAAAAAATCATCTACCGCCTGCTGAAATTTATTAATAGATTGATGGGTGTTGAGATTTTTTAAAGAATAGTTGATAACTTTTACACCCGGGAAAAAGCGATCTTCAAAAAAATTATTATAGGCCGCAACAAAAAGTCCTAAAATAGTCAGAAAAAATAAAAAAATGGTTACCATAATTAGCAACCACTTCATGGTTTTGGGCGCATAATTACTCTGGCTGGTCTTTAGAAACATTTAAAATATCATTTAACATGGCGGTGGCTGGCTGGTCAGTTTTCTGCTCTGCCTCTTCGGCCAAATCAAGAGAAACGGTAAATTGAACTTTAACGCCTTTAGCTGCCTTTGGAGTTAAATTTTTAGCGGGCCAAAGAACTTCGGTATTATCATCGAGCCTAATAACAGCCACTTCCCCCTCTATCCTCTCCACTCTGCCTTTATAAATCTCCGGCTTCATAAATAATTTTTAAAAATAACTATTTATTTTCATCTTTAACTTTAATGGAAACTGATTTAGATTTTTTGGCTTTAGGCAGGCGGATAGTAAGGACGCCGTTTTTTAAGTTAGCTTCCACTTTATCGGCTATAATTTCTGTAGGCAGGATAATAGACCTGGAAAAACCGCCCCAGTAGCATTCCTGGTAAAAATAATCATCCTCTAAAACTTCTTCTTCCACCTGTCTTTTGCCGCGGACGGTTACCATATCGTTATTAATGGAAATATCAATATCCTCGGGCTTAACGCCGGCAATGGTTGATTTAATAACAATAGCGTCTTTAGTCTGGAAAACATCAACCGAAAGCTGTCCTTCTTCGTAATCTTCGTCCAGCCACTCTTCGTCGAGCTTGGCTTCGTTATCCTGCGATTCACCGACCTGGGCAGCCACTTTTTTTTCTTGAGAACTTTCATCATCTAGAAAAAAGTCCTCGTTATTATCAGCTTCGCTGTTTTGAGAATCCGCGTCTTTGCTTTTTTTTCTAAAAATTTTCATCATATAATTTAAAGTTATTACTTGCTTAAGTGTTTGTTATTATACTAAATTTTTCCTGTTTTTACAAGTTAATTTGTTGATAAGTGAAAAATGATGATCTGCGACCCCTGCCTGCCGGTCTTCGACTCTGTGGTATGAGCCCTTAGGTTCAGACGGATGAGTAGCAGATATAATCCATTTCTATAACACAAAAACAGCTCCTTTTTACAGAAGATGTTTTGGATATTAAAAAATTAGTTAGTATTTGGAAATTAGAAATTGAGATTTGGAAATTCCCCCGAAGGGACGTGGGGTGGCTATTCGAAATGGTTGGGAAACTATAGCTACTATACTTATTTTACTTAAAATGCAAATAAATTATTATTTAGTCCAAATTATTAGTGCCTTCTCTTTGTTTTATTAAATGATCAATTTCTCTTTCTTGCTCATTTATATTATCGATAAAATTTCCGTTATCACTTCTTTTATACTTGAAGAGATTTTTGGCAATTTTTATTAAACTTAAAGCGTTTTTTAAATCTTCTATTGTATCTTTATCTCTAAGTAGTAAGGCTGTTGTATAAAGATTGATCCATCCTTGACCTAAAATTTTATCGGAATATTCTTTAATAACATCTTTTGCATAAATGTACATTGGTAAATCAGCTGTCATTTTATCTTCTAATTTTAAAAAGTCCCTTGGCTCTATAATAGTAGCTGACCCTTTTATATACTGGCATCTGACATAATCTATTATTAAATCTCTAAAAAAATCATACCTGTACCAAGGTTTATATCTCTCTGAAAGATGTTTTTTTTCGTTGTGAAGCTGAGGTGTGTATCTTTTATACTTCAATTCACTTAAATCCTCTAAATGAATTGGCTTATCTTTAAGCCAAAAAAGATATACTGGAATTGGAGATCCTTCCCAATATTTTATTGTACTCTTTTTAAGATGAGGTTCGTTTTGTGTATATTTTACCTGGACATAAAAAAGTAAATTTGTAGGATACTGATCTCTTATAAGTTCACAAATAAAATCATTTCCTATATCCATACTTCCATCTATTTTATGTACCAAACAAAATTCCGATAAAAGATATTGGACAAAAGATTCGCCAATATTTCCTTTTCTTTTTGAATCAATATATTTAGGAAGGTCTTTTTTCATAAACTTATTTAGAGTCGGGCAGAGTGTATTTATATACCTAATCTGTGCTTATAGATATTTATTATTCAAGATAAAGAGTATAGCCACTTTCTCGTAACTTTCCATCCTTAATCAGTTTTTCAATAGTTGTACTTATAATTTTAGTGTCCTCTGACCAATTCCTGTTTAAACTGAATAATCCCATAACAGCTTTAGGCAGGTGTTCTTTAGCAAAACCAAATTGGTCTTCTACGAGATATAATACCGAATTAGCAATCTCATAAGGTGAGATTTGCTCAAGGCTTCTTTGGACTTCATCCGTGGGCAATCGAAAGTCATCGGCTTCAAGACCATTAGCATATAGAAACCCTTTTTGTGTGTATATTTTACGACCTCGCGATAACAGTTGGACTGCATTTTTTACATTACTTTTAATGTTTGAACCTGCTTTCATTACTCCACATATTTCCTTGAGGCGATTTATTAAAAGTGACTCATAAATTGGAGACTCGATCTGGACAATTTTAAAAATTAAATTAGCGAGATTTAGCTGTTGAGATTTATTTAATAGATATTTTGTGTTTGATTTTCTTGATTGTTCATACTTAATATATGGTTTACCCGAGGAGTATTGTTTATTTGGTGATAGTTCTTTTGAGTTGATTGAATCGAACGAATTATTTATATTATCTTGCTCTTTTCGTTGAGAGGTCTTTAAGGGGGGTGCCTGAATTGATTCTATACTGGGTGATTTAAGGGCGTTATTTGCACTTTTAATTATGTTATTCAGCGTATCTTCTCTATTACGAAACCAATCGGTTGACCATACCCTATGTATTTTCCAGCCCTGGTTTTTAAGTACCTGCTCCCGTATTATATCCCTGTCTCTAGCCGTTCTAGCGCTATGATAGGTGGCTCCGTCACATTCAATACCTAATAAATAACGATCTTTGTCTCGTGTATCTCTAATTGCTAAATCGATACGATAACCACTCGATCCAATCTGCTCATCTACAATGTATCCTCTATCTTTTAAAGCTACGGCTACTCCATCCTCAAAGTCATTTGTTTCGTAGTCTGATAATGTAACTGGTTCGGCAGGAATGTTCGCATCACGCTCCGAATACTCTATATAGTTTTTTAACATTATGGCGCCCTTATTTCCCGGGTTGACTCCAGCCAGTTCACGACTTTGCATACTTGTAACTAATATCGTTTGCCATTTAGCTCTAGTGACTAGAACATTTAATCTGCGCCAACCACCCTCTTTGTTTAAAGGGCCAAAATTGAAGCTTAGAGCGCCTTCCGGTGTTTTCGCGTATCCAATACTAATAATTATAGTATCTCGTTCATCACCTTGAACATTTTCAAGCGACTTTACAAAGAAAGGTTCTGCTTTATTTTTATCAAATAGTGGCGTAAGTGTAGGTTTTGCCGAAAGTAAGTCGTCTAAAGCATATTCGATAGCCTCTTTTTGCGAAGCATTCATTGCAGCTATGCCAATTGATCTGTCAGGGAATTCATCTAATTGTTGAATAACAGTCTCTGCCACTTTTTTTGCCTCAACTTTATTTGTACGACTTTTACCTCTATCCCAAGTACCTTCTGGTGTATATATCAAATGAATACCACGACCCTTGCTTGAAGTTGTTGCAGAAGGAAAGGTAATTAAGTGGTTATCATAGAAATAGTGATTAGAAAACTTAATTAAACGTTCATCTTTACTTCGATAGTGCCATACAATTTTTGACTCTTCAAAAATGGGTCTGACCGCGACACAATTATCGAGCAGTGATTCAAGAGGTTCATAATCATCGTAATCATCACTTTCCTCTTCTTCAAGAAAAATTGAGGAAGCCTTAAAAAACGATGTCGGAGGTAATTGTTTTTCGTCTCCTGCTACCACTACCTGTTTCGCTCGTAATATTGATGGTATTGCCTCCGCGGTCGGTAATTGTGATGCTTCATCGAAGACAACCAAGTCAAAATTAATTGATCCCGGTTTAAGAAATGTTGAAACAGATAGTGGACTCATAAGCATACAGGGTTTTAACGCCTGTAACACTCTTGGAATTTCTGCAAATAGTTTGCGAAGAGGCTTAAAACTTTTCTTTTTTTGTAGTTCTTTTTGAAGTATTCCAATTTCGCTGTGGTTTCCAGTCGTTGAACGCGCAGTTACAACTCCGCTCGCGGGGTCAGCAGCACCAGATTGTATATTCCTTAATCTTGATTTACCAATCTCTTCTTGAAGATCTTTAAATCTAGCTATTTGTTCTTCTCGTAAGCTCCCAGCAAACTCTTTTAAGCCAGGATTTTGATCCATAATTACTTCTACCCATCGCGAATAAAACTTTTTTTCAAAGATTATTGAAGCATTTGACGAACTCACAGAGTTGAGTGAATTTAACAGTTCACCTAAATCAGAATCTTTACATTTTGAAATTGTCGCCTGTAAGACTTCCCACTCGTGTAATTTATTAAATGAGGAGAGTATTTCTTTAATTCTAGTAATTACCTTGATTATCGTGGTATTGAATAACGGTTGCTTATTATCAGTGAAACCATCTGGCCAATGTTTTTCTATATCTTTTATAATTGAAATTAATTCTACGTCTTGAATCATTTGAGATAAGAAAAACAGCGACTTTCTTATATTGTCATCAAGTATTTGATTTTCCTTGGGTTCGTTTATGATATTTTGTAGTATGGCCTCTTTAAGTTTGATGGCGGCCTTGTATTCAATTATTTGTAGCTTTAGATCCGTTGGCTCTATTGATCTTGTAGAATAGGTATGTAAATTATTATTGTTGTTCACTAACCATTTGTCTATTCCGATAATATCTTCACAAATTTTACTATAGTTTAATAATGATGAGTAAGTTATTTTGATTCCCGGTTTTAGACTTGTTCGAAGCGAAGAGTGCCAACGCCAATAGCTAGGTTTAAAAAACCTTGTCCATAATGAGAATTCTGATTTTAAAGATTCAAGTAATTTTTGTAATTCTATGGGTTCAATTTTTGCAATATTCTGGTATTCTTTTTGTAAGTTCTGTTTTTTTATTTGCTTGTTTAATGCTTCCTCAAGTAAAGACACTGCCTTATTTAATTCTTGGATATTTAGTGCGCGCCATTCTGGAGGAAGTTCCTCGGTTTGCGATAAATACGAAAATACATCTCCTAATTTTGATAAGTTTTCAAATGTAAAACCTGGCCATTGGGATATTACCAAGTCAGCTAGTTGGTTCAATTTTAAATTAATTTCTATATATTTTTCAAGGATATTTTTAAGTCCTCGTTTCAATATATCTACAGAAAGTTGAGTTTTAGAATCCCGCATAAATCCTCTCCAAGGATGTTTTTTTCGGGAATCAAAAACTGTCGATTGTGACTCAAGACTCCTTAGTAGTTCTAGCTTTTTCTCAAGTTGCTCCTTGCTTACTCGTGTGACATCTGCCCAAGGTAGATCAAAATCAAGATCTCTATAACTATGGTATTTTTCGATTAAACCTATAGCATTATAAATTGTTTTACCTAGAGGGTCTTTTTTGGAATGAATTTCTTTGACGTAATTATTAAGATTATTTCTAATTTTTATAAGCTCCTCCAACTCGTCATTAAACGTATCACTGGTTCTTGTCACAGGTGATTCAATTGTTTTTTTTAATTCATCAATAATTTTTGTTTTTCCAGCCTTTGTACTATGTGCCTCTAGGCAAAAGCGACCCAGCCCAAGTTTTACTAATCTATCATAGACTACATCTAATGCAGCCATTTTTGCGCTGACAAATAATACCTTTTTGCCTTTTCCTAAAGTATCAGCAATCAAATTAGAAATAGTTTGACTTTTTCCCGTACCAGGAGGGCCGTGAACTACTAAGTTTCTTTCTGCTGTAGCAATTGTTAATGCGTGTAATTGACTTGCGTCTGCGGGTAGAACTGGAATGGGCACGGTTTCTGGAGTTTCCATTTCGTCTAAATCCTCCCCTAAAGCTTCTGATGTTTCAGATTCTTTGTTTGCGTTCGCAAAGGCTGCAACAATTTTATTATTATAAGCTTCTTCAATCATATTTCCTAAATCAGTGTAGATAACAAGTGATTCAAATGAGAATGTGCTTAGCCAAGTATTGTCTACTACTCGCCAGTTTTGCTCTGATGTCTTTTTTTGTACGGCGTCTAAAAATTGTTTAAGTGATTCTTGATTGGGCTCATCTATAAATTCAGGATCTATAAATTCAGGTAGGTTTACGTGATGTCTCTCTCGTAAATAAAGTTTTAATGCTGGATTAACTTGTAGTTCCTCGTCAGACATTTTTAAAAGCATATGTGAATTGGAGCCTCGATTTTCCAATTGACAGGGAACTAATAGTAATGGTGAGGATGATTCGCCTAAAATTGGATCATCCCATTCTAAAAGGCCAAACGTTAAGTGTAATGTAGTTACACCCCTTTCTTCTAGTGTTGTTCTGCCATTATCATAAATTCGTCTCATTATTCTGAATAAGTCTTTGGGTTCGGATTTAAATTCAATATCACCCGGCTTAACAATGTATTCGGGTTCCTCATCTTCTTCTAAGAGTTTATTTTGGTTTAACTCTTCATCCTTTCTTTTTCTTTTATTCTTTCTTTTTACAATTGGCATTTTGAGCGAGTGGGCATCTATAGCTATTGAGCTAAACAATTCTCCCGTTTCGGGCTTAATGGTAAGTAGTTTACTGACTCTGGATCGGTTTATTCCAAGCAATGGATTGCCCTTACTCAAATCTAATAAACGTTCGCGCCATTTTTTTATCTGGGCATCTATACGTTCTATGTTTATTGTAGATTTATTTGTTGTATCCACTTTTTTTGTATATATCATGAAATCTCACTAATTTTTATTTAATTGTTTCATTCCTTAATCTTACACAAAAACCACAAAGTTTGCCAACATTCCCTATATTCCCTACCTAGTACAAACTAGGATAGTGAAAACTCCAATTCTTCCCTAACCCAAAAGCAAAAACAGACTTTTCGCCTATTCTTTGCCATATGGGGTGGCTACTGGGAATCGAACCCAGGTTTCCGGGACCACAACCCGGTGCACTAACCGTTATGCTATAGCCACCACGATTAAAAAGTTACAAGATACAAATTCCAATTTCCAAACAAATTACAAATCTCAAATTTTAAATTCCAAATAACTTATTTCTGGGAATTTGGTGATTTTCCGCCAAGGGGATTTGAATCCCTCGGCACGGCTCGGGACAGGCCTACACATAAAAATAAAGGGATTTGGTGCGCCTGAGAGGAATCGAACCTCTGGCCTCAAGCTCCGGAAGCTTGCGCTCTATCCAGTTGAGCTACAGGCGCGGGTAGGTCGAACCCCTTATAAATATTTAAACTATTAAATCTTTATAAAAATAGATGGTTTACCATCCGTAGCGTCAACCTAGTTAAACGCCACTTGGTATATTAACGATTTTGTCCTACCTCGCCAAAACTACAAATATTAGACACTGACGCGAAGGATGGTGACCCCACGGGGAATCGAACCCCGGTTGCCAGGATGAAAACCTGGTGTCCTAACCACTAGACGATAGGGCCAAGATTAATTTTGAATTTTGAAAATAGAATTTTGAATATGTTAATTTGCGTCAACCAGGATGCCTGCCCGCCTCTGGCGGGAAAACCTGGTGTCCCTGCCTGCCGGCAGGCTAACCCCTCGCCTCTGGCGGAATTAGACGATAGGGCCATTTAAAATTTCCAATTACTAATTTTCAATAAATTCTCAATGTTTAAATTTTCAAACAATTTCCAATAATCATTATTTGTGTTTGCGTCAGAGCAGAATTAGACGATAGGGCTATGATTAATTTTGAATTTTGAATTTCGATTGAGTTTTGAATGATAAATTTTTAAATTTCCAATAACCAGTTACCAGTTACTGATTACTGGTAATAAAAAACTATAGCCAATACTAACAGAATTTTAACAAAAAGTCAACCCTTGCTCCCTACATTCTGCTCCCAAGCTTAATTAATTCAAAAGGACAACTAAGTTGAGGTAAAATAATTAAGCTTTGGATTAGAATTCGCGTTTTGACAAAATATAATTATAGTATATACTTAGTATATAAATAGTATAACTATTAAATATATGAATTCAACTATTATTAACATCAAAACTAACCCTAAAGTTAAAAGTGAGGCCAAAAAAACAGCAGCTGATCTAGGGCTATCTTTAAGCGGAGTTTTAAACGCCTATCTTCGGCAGTTTATCAGAACCAAGTCTGTTTATTTTAGTTTGAATGAAGAAAATCCCTCCCCTTATTTATTAGAAGCTTTAAAGGAATCGGAAAAACAGAGAAAAAAGAAGGGGGTTCACTCTTTTGATAATCCTGAAGAGGCAATTCATTTCTTAAAAAATACATAGGGCATGAAGATTGAATACTCCAAACGTTTTGTTAAAGAATTCAAAAAATGTTCTCCTAAAGTTAAGCAGACTTTTATTAAAAAACTGGAACTTTTTAGTACAGACAAAAATCATCCGCTTCTAAATAACCATAAATTATCAGGCAAGCTTAAGGATTACAGAAGTATAAATGTTGATGGTGATTTTAGAGCTATTTTTCAAGAGTTTAATAATGGACAAACAATTTATTTTGTAATGATAGGCAGTCATAGTCAATTGTATTCATAACGGTTAGAAAAACCTCTCTCAATATATATTACTTAGAAAATTTAACAAAAATAAAAAGCCACTGAGCAAACCATACGGCTTATTTTTATCTCTTGAATTCTATTCCGAAGTGAAACATTGGGCGATCCTGTATTCTACTCTGTTTTTTATTTCTCAAAAAAATGCTAAAATACAGATGCTACATCTAAACGAAAGGGGGTGATTATATGATAAATGGCAAAGTATTATTTGGCATTATAGTATTGATTGTGGGTATTTGGATACTGTTTTCTATGGACAATCCCACGGCCCGGTATTTGGGCGGCGGCATTGTAACCGTAGTAGGTCTGGCCATGCTGATTAACGGATTTTTAAAGAAACCTCAACCGCCCCAAAATCAGCAAGGCGGGCAACAATAATAATATTTAAAATTTTAATATATGACTAAAAAAACCTATCCCCGGATACTCCCTTTAATGCTCGGGATCATCTGGGTGATTTTTGCCATCTGGTATTTTATAAAAGATGACCAAGTCGGCGGCTTTATCTGGCTTATAACATCTTTGGCCTGGTTTATTAACGCTCTTAGGCCGGTAAAAAATAACTGAAATAAAACCTTGTAATTAATTGTATTATCATATAACCTTATTAAGGACTCATTATTAATACTAATCAAATAAAATTAATTAAGATCTCTGATTAAATTTAGCTTTAATTAGAGCCATAAAAAGGAGTAAGATTATGAAATCAAAACTTTTTTTAAAAAGTTTGTTTGCCGTATTGATTTTTTCTTTGCTGATGCCGGTCCAGCTAAGCTGGGCGGCGGCCAGTTTAGCGGGGGAAGTTTTAACTGTTGAGGATCCTGTTCTTGATGTCAGCTCCGAGGTTACGGCCGCTGATATCGGGGAAAGCGAAAGCGCCATTAACAACGCCTCTGCCGAAGCCACCGAATCAACCACCACCACCGGCACTTTGATTGAAATCGGCAATACCACGGCCGAAAACACCACCATCATCATCAGAACCGAAGATGAAAATGGCGCAACCGAAGACCAAACAGTGGAAGTTGGAACCGCCACTTTAGTGCAGAACGATTCTTTTGGCGCTTCCAGTTTAAGCGACTGGATTGCCGGCGACCAGATCACCTTTACCGCCACCGAATACACCAACAGCGGCGCCGTTGTGGCAGGCAGTTTAAGAAACCGCGCTCATCATGCCTATGATATCGGCAAAAACGGCTGGGTCGCCGCCATTAGGCCGGAGCAGAACCAAATGGATATTACCTGGGATAATCAAACCTACACCCTTAATACCAGCGATGCCAGAATGGTGGCCGGTTTAAAAAATCCGGCAGCTTTAACCGACTTTCAGATCGGCGACCGGATTAGAGCCCGGGTAGTGGACGATAACGACAACAGCCCCTATACTTTTAACGCTCATATTGTGGTGGTTTTAAGAAGAGGCGATACCTTGTTTATGCGCGTTACCCGCTGGGTAGTTTCCGGCACAGTTTACACCCTGCCGGAAGACCTGACTAAACCGCTGACTATGGATGTAAAAATTCTCAACTCCCCTTTCTTTGAAGCAGGCGATGTTAATAATCTGGTCGGCGCTCCCGGCGATATTATTAAAGTTGATATTGACGAAAATACCAAGCTGATCAGAAAATATTTTGGCAAGGCCTTTCTTAAAGAATTTTCTGAAGGCGATGATGTTAGAATTATTGGCCGACGCGACGAAAACACCGGCCATATAGTGGCTAAATTCATTAAAAATAATTCTGTCCAAAAATTAGGCAAGGTTTACCGCTTAGGCAAAGTAGATGCCGTTGATACCGCCGCCAACACCATTGATATTACCCTGGTTAGAACCAGAATGGCTGTAAAAAACTGGACAATCGAGGTTGTGCCCAGCGCCAAAATTTATCAAGCCGGAGAAGAAATCGCTATCAGCGATATTCAGCCAAACGACAAGCTAAGAATTATTGGCGGTTCTGCAGATTGGACCGATCATACCATTATGGCCCAGAGGATAAATGTATTAATCAAACAAACCAAGCCCACAGCCGCTGAAACAGAAACGCCAGATACTGCGACTCAATAACTCAAGATATTTTTGCCAACCCAGCGCCCTGCCGTTATGCGGCAGGGCGTTTTAAATAAAATAAGACCGGCATAGAAACGCGCCGGTCTTGGTTTTATGTCCTAAGGACGAATTCTAAACATCATCAAGCGGATTTTCGTCAAGATATTTGATGCACGCATCATACTCTGCCTGCGTAATCAAATCTTCCTCCAATCCCAGTGAGAGAACTTGACGGATGTACAGTATCACATGAATGTTGTAAGAAGCTTGCTGCAAGGTCTCCCACTTGACTTGTTGGCGGTATAAAATAACCACCAAATCATTGACTACCACGCCCGCTTTCCTCAAAAAGGCGACGAAACGTTCCTTTGTATCGCCCGTGGTTATCACATCGCCGATCAGCAAGCAAACCTTTCCTTGATAAAGAGCTAATTGGCTGGCATCGGTGGTTTGCGGATTCCATCTGTCTTTTGTTTCCGGCAGCTCTACAAAAGGAATTCCAAAGGAATTGGCCAAAGCCCTGGCGATTTCCTTTGCTCCTGCAGAAACAGAGACGATTAAATCTGCGGTGATTTTTTTTTCATGTATTCTTTCTTTAATTGCATTAACGGCCAAAGCTTTTGCTGTAGGGGAAGTGCCGATTACTTCCTCGCTCACAAAAAAAGGAGATGGGGTTAAAGAAGTTTTGCCTAACCTCACTCTTTCTTTACTGGCCTTTAGCGGAAAGCCCTTTTCAAGATCAAACTTTAAAGCTCCTGTAAAATGAGCTATGGCCAACGCCTTTTCCACTGGAGTCATTGTAATTTTTTCACTCATTGACTATCTCCTCTCATTCATTATTGATGATTTCTGAAATTTTGATTGTACAATTTCACCAAAATTACCTTATTCTATTGGTTTTGTCAATAAAATAGGAGTGCTCCAATGCCAAGCATCGGAGTTTGTTTATTATTTAAAAAGTGGGTAGAACCACGTCTCGCACGCCGTAGCAACGCTTTATTTATTTTAATGTTCATGCTGGCTCCGCTGTCCTTCCACGATTGCCTTGTCATTGGGGCTTGACGCGGAGGCGTGTCGATCCCTCGACTCATTAAACCTTTTTATAATGCCGTCAAACATCTTTTAATTTTTTATTAAAAAAACTCGCCCATTTCTGGACGAGCTGTCTTTTTAATTTTGCTTACTCCAAGCATTTAAATACCGCTGGCTTTTTTTGGCAATCACAGTTCCATGATGGCTGGCCTCCCTCAAGTTGACCCATAGCGGTAAGTATTGCTTTTACCACTTGTACCTGGGCGTGTTTTACGGCTCGTTCAACTCCCTCTCCATCAACAGAAGAATCTTCCAACGGCAGGTCTGCGACAATGCCAATGGGCAGGTAATGGGCAGCCATTTCCCTGGCTAAACGAGCTTCGCCGGCCACTGTCATTCCCAGCAATGATAATCCCGGGATAGAATTACAATAGAATGCCAATTCTGCCGGAGTTTCATAGCCAGGGCCTATAATGCAGGTTAAAACTCCACCGCGGAGAACTGCTTCGTCAGTTATCAGCGACTGCATTTGCGGACAAAGCAAGCCCTTGGCTGACCGGTAGAAAGCCGTGGGGTGGACAAAACCTTCGTCCGCGAAAGTGTAAACCCCGGCCGTTAAGTCTACTAAATCATCCGGCATGACCAGCGAGCCAACCTTCTTCCCTTGAAAAGCTCCCCAATTGACTCCGCCAACAGCAGTGGTGGCAAAAATATGCTCGACACCACTTTTATACAGCATATACATGTAGGCCCGATGATCAATCATATGCGGGAAGCGGTATGGCACAGTACAATAATGACGGTCGACCAAAATAAATGATCTCGAACCAGTACTGACTATATGGTATCGTATAGAACCATAAGGAGTTGTGGTATTCTTTGGTTCTGAGTTAAAGATAGGCAAGCCCATTGTCTGACTGGCCGTAAATACCCCAGACATGCCGGTGCCTGTGATAATAGCAGTTTTCATGATGATTCTCCTAATTTTTTTTGAACTTTGTGCTACTGATATTTATATCTATCACTATTTTGATATCTAAGTCAAGTTAAATATACAAATCTCTTATGGTTTGGGTATTTTAAAAAAATAAAAAAACGGCCAGTTTAATAAACCGGCCGCTTACATTGGCGCCCCGCGCCGCGAGCCTGCTGCTATTATTAAGATAAACCGAACAGAACGGCCCATGGTTGACGCGGGGCAAAATGATGTCCCCTCCCAAATTGGTTTGGCAGGGGCAAACAGATTCAGAAGATGTTTTAGATGCGCTATCTGTTTAAACCCCTGCCACGAGTTAAGAGGGCCCAGGGGGTGACTACAGGTTATTAGTAGCAGTATCTTAATAGTAAAAAACTTGTAGTCTACCACTGTAACTAAGGTATAGGCCCTTAAAAATAGTGTTAAAACACAACTTTTTGCGAGGCAGGGGGGGCTCGAACCCCCAACCCCCGGTTTTGGGGACCGGTGCACTACCGTTTGCGCTACTGCCTCTAAAAAGAACGTTTAGCCCATTTTAATAGATATCAAAAAAATGTCAAGCCCGTCAAAAAATTACAAAGGATTTTGATTTTTCAGTCCTTATTATGCTATTATTGATATATGCTACAAATCTGGCTATATTCTTTAATCAGCGTGATGGTTGTTAGTTTGATTTCATTGATTGGTGCTCTGACTTTAGTCATTAAAATTGATAAACTAAAAAAGGTTTTGATTCTGTTCGTCAGCTTTTCGGCCGGCGCGCTTTTGGGCGGCGCTTTTTTTCATTTGCTGCCGGAGGTTGTGGGGCAAATAGGTTTTGGGGCCAAAACCGGAACCTTGCTGATTGGCGGCATTTTTATCTTTTTTGTTTTAGAAAAATATATTCACTGGCGCCACTGCCACGAACCGGACTGCGAAGAACATCCTCACCATTTAGGCAAGATGAATTTAGTCGGTGATGGACTGCATAACTTTATTGACGGATTGATAATCGCCGCCAGTTACCTAATTTCGATACCTTTAGGCATTGCTGCGACTCTGGCTATTATCTTCCATGAAATTCCCCAGGAGATTGCTGATTTTGGCGTACTGCTGCATAGCGGCTTTAGTAAAGCCAAAGCAATTATTTACAATTTACTTTCAGCTTCGATAGCCCTTTTAGGAGTAATAATTGGAATTCTGCTTGGAAAAAATAATGAGCTTTTAACTTTATATATTCTGCCAATTGCTGCCGCCGGCTTCATCTATATTGCCACGGCCGACCTGATTCCCGAACTTCATAAAGAAACTAAAATGTCCAAGTCGCTGCTGCAACTGGTGAGTTTTATCATCGGAGCATTTATAATGTATTTATTGACTTTAATGGAATAAAAATGTTTCTAATAAAATCGCCGGCCAGCAAAAATTATCAAAAGAGCAACTCCATTACCTCGGTGGATTTTTTTGTTTCTCCCAAGGCCAAAAAGGCGGCTGATGATATTATGAATTCAAAAAAAACAGCTGACAGGCAGATGTTGGCTAACATTTTAATTGACGAACTCGATAATAACGCCGGCCTAGAAAAAGCCAAAGTAAAAATTTCCGACACTAGGCAGTATCACAAAAAATACAACGGCCGGGTTGTTGCCAAGCGGTATGGCTATTACCGGCCAAAATCCAACTACATCTATATTCAAAATCTGACGGCCGTCAGGGGCCAGATCTTGGCGCCTAAAACTTTTTTAAACACCCTGCTTCACGAGTGGCTGCACCATTATGATTATCGGAAACTAAAATTAAACTCTATTCACACTAAAGGGTTTTATTTACGATTGAGGTCTTTAAAAGATGAATTATGTGTCTAAAACCAAACCCAGCTCCTTGCGGGGCTGGGTTGGAACTTATTTTCTTAAGGAAAATAATTTTAGTTTAATTTGGACAGCTCCCTGCTTTAGAATCGCCTTTTAGGACGGCTGCTTTTTCTTTGCTGATGACAATCCCTGCAGTAGAGAGGCCTGTCACCGTCTGGCTCAAAAGGCAATTCTTTAATTTCTGCCCCGCAACCGGAGCAGGTCCAACTGCCTTGATACATCTGGCGCTGACCAAAGTCGTTTCCTTGATTCATGTTGAATGACTTTTTTGTATTTTGCCTGCCAACTTTTCAAAACGACTTTGATCGAGCCAAGCTCGATTTTGATTGAGTCAAGCCAGACTTTAGTCAAATCAGACTTGATTCTGGTCAAAAAGCTCTTTTGAATAATTAAGCTAAACAAAACACTTAATAATTAGTAGGATAAGTTTAGCAGTAAATGAATTTTTTGTCAATTGCCCCCTAATTTTCACGCAAATAGCCCCAGCTATGCAGTTTATCGCTGTCTTCGTACCACCTCTCGCCGATATCATCGCGGTAATACATATTGGGTATTAAAATATTCTGAATTCTGTTGTAAACCTGCTGCTGGGCCTGCTTCATGGTTAAACCGGCGCCCACCACAATCAGGGCCACGCCGGCCGAACCGGTAACTGTCCACTGGTCATTGACCAATTTTACGTCTTCAATATGAATGCCGTCCAGATTGGATTTTTTGAATACAATGGTGGCGTCTTTGGAATAGGAATCAAAAGTTTTTTTATCCCTAAACGGATACGGCGGCACCACTACCCTGATGCCGATCTGAAAGCCCTTTTTAACTTTTAAATTAGGATCTTTATTGAGGGCTAATTCGTATAAAAATTCGCCGATCGGAGTGATCATGGCTTCCTGCTGGATGCTGATGGTGGGGTAGCCAAAACGGGAAGTAAATTCCAAAGGATAAATGCCGTTATTATTAACAATGCAATTAATGTCTATATAGCCCACATAACCCTCTTCGGCCAGCTTGGCTTCCATTTTTAACAAAGTCTGGTTAAATAGTTTGTTGGGGCCGCTCCAGAACATACTGGTGCCCATTTCGCCGGTGGCCGGACCAATGTTACCCGGAAATAATTTTTTATGTTCAAAATTAATATTGATAGGATAAATAAATTTATGGCCGTTAAAAAACGCTCCCACCGCCACCTCAACTCCGTTAACCTGTTTTTGCAGCTGAAAAACCTTTATTTTATTAGACCAGACTCTTTTATAGGCCTCCAGCACCCGCACAACATCGCTGCCGTCTTCTTCCATGCCGACAAATAATAACCGTTTAATATTTTGAGCTTCTCCGCTGGGCTTAATAACATATCGGTCAGGATTTTGTTTAACGTAATTAACTGCTTCATCAAAGTTAGTAAATGTTTGATAAGATAAAATGTTTATCCCGGCTTTTTTAAGCTCTTCTTGACCAAAAGAACGGTCTTCTTCCAATCTTTCAGTATAAGGAGTGCCGCCAATGACCTTTTTACCCTGTCTTTTTAACTTAGCTGCCTTTAGACCTTGGCCAATTGAATCGTCAAAAACAATAACTTCAGCCCAGTCTATCCAAGATTGCCAATCATCCGCCTTGGGTACCAGGCCGTCGGCTGAATCTTTAAACTCTTTATCCTCGATGTACATTTTTACCTCATGACCTTCTTTTATTACTTGCCAGGCAATATCGCTGATTAAGCCGTAGTTAGAATAAAATAAAAATTTTTTCTTTTCCATAAATTTATTAAATCATAGTTTTTCTTTTATAACGATTGATAGCTAAAGAAATAATCTCCTCTAACAGCTCCGGGTATTGCAGATTAATTAATTTAGCGGCTCGGGGCAAAAAAGCTTTCTCCGCCAAAGAAGGGTTGGGATTAAGTTCTAAAACATAGGGATTGTTATCCTTATCTACCCTAATTTCCACCTGGCCGTAGTCCTGGCAGTCCATAATATTATAAGTATCCAGAGCGATTTCCGTAATTAAAGTTTCCAGCTTTTTGCTGATATTTTTAGCCGGCTGCTGCAGCTTTATTTTATGATACACCGGTTTGCTGGAAAATTTAGCTTCCAGAGTATAAATCCGCCAGTATCTTTTAGGCAGGTCTTTAAAGATAGAACGGATTAACGGCAAGACTTCTAAATCCTCGAATTCGCTGCCCAAAATGGAAACATCATATTCATCGCCTTCAATGTATTCTTCCACCAGGGCCGGGGACTGGTATTCCACAATTATTCTTTTTAACATTTTATCCAAATCCTTTTTGTTGGTAACTATCGACTCATTGGAAATACCGAAAGTTTTATCGGCGTTGCCGGGCTTGATAATAAGCGGGTACTCCAGCTCCGGATCGATCTCGTCTTCTAAATCGAAAGCGTAATCCCATTTAGGAGTGGGTATGTTATGAAAGCTCAATAGTTTCTTAGCCCTTATTTTATCTTTAGCCAAATGCAAAGTAAAGGCCGAGGAGCCGGTATAAGGTATTTGCAGAGCGTCTAAAATAGCCGGTATATTAGCCATCTGCCGGTCATCAAAATTTATCTGTTCGGCCAGATTAAAAAACAGGTCGATCTCGCCCTTTTTAAGCTCGTTAAAAGCTTTAATAAAATTATTAAAATCTATCAGGCTGGCTTGATAGCCCTTTGCCTTAAGCGCTTGTTCTATGGCTAAGGCGGTTGTAGTCAGCTCTCTTTGAATTTCCTGCGCCCCTTCGCTGTATAAATTATAGCCTATGCCGATTCGCAGATTTTTTAAATCCTGCTTGGCCGTCCTGTTGATCTGTTCAATTTTAGCGGCTTTTAAAACTAAATTTTTTCTTAAAACCGCCGAAGAAAAGCGGTTCTTTCTGGAGGTTTTGCCAAAGGCCGATTCGGTATCAAATTTAGCCACAGAATAATTGATGAATTTTAAGGCCTCTTTTAAATTATCCTCGGCATCCAGCAGATTATCGCCCGCCACGGTTATCCAGCCCAAGTACTCATAGCCCTCGGGAGGCGCCAGCACCGGATCGCCAATCTGTTTATAAAAATGGAGCTCTTCTAAATATTTCTGCTGTTTTAATTTTTCATCAATATCCAATGTAACCAAAATGCCTGAATCCTCGGTTAAAAAATCCTGGCCGGTGAAATATTTTCTGGGCACCTCCGGTTTTTTTACCTTAATAAAAACGCCCAAAGCAATCTTGGCGGCCAGGTCTATCATATCTACGTTCCAGGCGCCTTTCATAAAGGAATAAACCTCATCGCCGCCCATGCGCAGATTAATTTCAATAGGCACCGGCCCGTTTTTAGCGGCCTTGGCTTCAAAATGAATGCAGCCGTTTTGCACGCCCAGCTTTTCCAAAACATCTTCGGCCATTACAAACAACTCTGTCTGGCTCTTTAAAGGCAGGCTGGAAGGAATAGAAAAGCCCGTTTCAATAAAAAAGGGCTCGTTGGTTCTGTAATTATCGGTGATGGAATAAAATTTAATTTTGCCGTTCTGCAGCAGAATATCAATATCCACTTCATCGCCGTCGATATATTCTTCCACCAGCACCTCCAGGCCTTCGGTCAAGGCCGACTCAACGGTCGTGGAAATATTATTTTTTATATACTGATAAGTATTAAATAGTTCATCCTCGTTCTCCACTTTAACCACATAAGCGCTACTGGAGCCGTAAACCGGCTTAATGACCATGGGGAATTTAAAAGTTTGGCTTATTTTCTTTAAATCTTCCTGCTTTTTTATTAATTTATATTGCGGAGCCGGTAAACCGTTAGTCCGGCAAAACTCCCTGAACAAAAATTTATTTCTGACGGTCTTGGCCAGATTAAACGGTATGCCAATCAGATTAAACTTGTCGATTATCTTAGAAACCAGCAAAACATCATCTTCCCAAAAGGTGATGGCGCCGCCGATTTTAACCCCGGGATTGGCCGCCATAAACAATTTAATATTTTGAATAACCTCCTGATGATTAAAGGTATCGGCTAAAATCCAATGGTCAACATAGGGCTCTGCCCAATTCTTTTCTTTATTCAAGACTACTAACTTAAAATTGAGAGCTTTTAATCTTTGAATGATAAATTTTTTTTTGATTAAACCGGTATTAACCAGCAGTAAATATTTCTCGCCCGGCTTGCTATTATTGTTGTTCATAAAGTAATATTATTATACCTCCCTTATACGAGTAATGTAAATCCCTTTTGACCACAGGATGTTATGCCGCATAGCCAGCTCCGGCGGAAGCTAAGGAACTCTCCTGGGATGTAAGTAATTTGCCATAATTTTCTAAAGTGGTAAAATAATGATTACTATACCCTTTCGCTTTTATAATTCCAAAGTGGCGGAGTTTAGCATGAGAACATGGAAGCATGTGAGCATGAGAGCATTTAATCACATGTTCTAATACTCTAATTACTCCAATGTTCCAATGCTCTAATGTTCCAATAATAATTAACCACACCAACTCAATGAAAATCAATATCCTTAAAGACATCTGCATCGGCTGCGGCACCTGCGTGGCCTTAGCTGACGGCGCTTTCGAAATGGGCGCCGACAATAAACCTCTGGTTAAAGAACGGCCCAACAACACCGACGAGGAAATTATTAACGCCGCCAGGGCCTGCCCGGTTTCGGCTATCGAAATTCATAGTGGCAGCGGCAATAAACTTTGGCCGGAGAATTAAAATTTATGACTTTAGGAATTAACTGGAAAATTTGCGGACCCGCCGGTTTTGGGATAATGTCCGTTGGCCGCATGTTTGCCAAAACCTGTTTAAGGCACGGCTGGCAGGTTTTTTGTTATACCGAATATCCTTCGCTGATCAGGGGCGGACATAACACATACCAAGTGCATGCTAACCCTAAGGATGTAAAAAGCCAAAAGAAAAATATAGAAATTTTAATTGCTCTTAATGAGAATACCATTGTCCAAAATCAGGGCGAACTGACTGATGGCGGAGCGGTAATTTACGATCCGGAAAAAATTCCCAATATCCCCGATAAAAAACCAAGTTTAAAATATCTTGAAGTTCCCTTGAATAAAATTTCCAAAGAAATCTGCGGCACCGATTTAATGAAGAATACGGTGGCCATGGGAGCCAGCTTAGGAATTTACCAAGGCGAGTTAGAAATATTAAATGATTTGATTAAAGAAGAATTTGCAAGCAAAAAGGGAAAAATTATTCAGCAGAATATAGAGGCGGCTAAAAAGGGTTATGAATTTGTGGGTCAAAATTCTGAATTAATAACCGGCAAACCCAAACTAACCAAGATTAAAGCTCCGGAACGAATCTTAATTACCGGCAACGAAGCAGTGAGCTTAGGCGCTCTGGCTGCCGGCTGTAAATTCTATGCGGCTTATCCCATGACGCCGGCAACTTCTATCCTCCACTTTTTAGCCAAGCAGGAACGTAATTATGATATGGTCGTTAAGCAGGCGGAAGATGAAATTGCGGTGATTAACATGGCCATTGGCGCTTCGTTTGCCGGCGCGCGCTCGCTGTGCGCCACTTCGGGCGGCGGCTTTGCCTTAATGAACGAAAGCTTGGGCTTTGCCGCCATTGCCGAAATACCTTTAGTGGTTATACTTTCCCAGCGCACGGCGCCGGCCACTGGTTTGCCCACCTGGACCGGCCAGGGCGATTTATGGCACGCTGTCCACGCTTCGCACGGTGAATTTTTGCGGGTAGTGGTAGCGCCCGGCGATTCCGAGGAAGCTTTTTGGGCAACTGTTGGTGCCTTTAATTTAGCGGATAAATATCAGATTCCTGTAATAATACTTCTTGATAAATATACTTCCGAAGGGCCTCACAGCGTAGCAATTTTTGATACTGCAAAAGTTAAAATTGACAGAGGCCGGATTCTGACCCAGACAGAGCTTGATAAAATTAAGGATTATAAGCGCTATCAATTTGTTGCTGATGGTATTTCTGCACGAACACTGCCGGGCATGAAGGGCGGGACTTATCAGGCCAATTCCGACGAGCATGATGAATACGGCTATTCTACCGAAGAGGCGGAGGTAAGAAATAAAATAATGGAAAAAAGAATGGCCAAGCTTCCGGCTTTGGCCCAAGAACTTCCTGACCCCAAAATTTATGGCGATAAAAACGCTGATAAAACAATTATCTGCTGGGGCTCAACTAAAATGCCGGCTTTAGAAGCCATGAAAGAGCTTAACAACGTTCAGCTGGTTCATCTGCAGTATCTTTTACCTTTTCCGGTTGATTTTTTCACCAAAAATATTAATCCGGAAAAATCTATAGTTATTGAAGGCAATCAGACCGGCCAATTAAAGCAACTGATCAGACAGCAGACAGGCATTAATATTCAACATTCATTGCTAAAATACGACGGCCGGCCGTTTTATCCAGAGGAAATAGTTGAAGCCATAAATAAATTAAAATCCAAATAACAAATAAATTCTAATAACTAAAGGTTTGGAATTTGATAAATTAAAATTTGATATTTGTTTGGAGCTTGGAATTTGTCCTCAATTAAATTGAGGATTGGAATTTATAACCAATATGCTCTGTAATAAATTATGAACAATAAACAATTAACAATCAGAGATTACGAGACTGCCATTGCCCCTACCTGGTGTCCCGGCTGCGGCAATTTTTCCATTTGGCTGGCGGTGCGGCAGGCTTTGGTTAAGCTTAATATCAGGCCCCACGAAGTTGCGCTTAGTTTTGATATTGGCTGTAACAGCAACGGCGCCAACTTCATCAAGGGCTATATTTGCCACGCGCTGCATGGCCGGGCCGTGCCGCCGGCCGAAGCTATTCGCTGGGCCAACCATAAACTTAAAGCCGTAATTGCCTTTAATGGCGATGGCGGCGGTTTTGGCATTGGTCTGCATCATTTTATCCACGCCTGCCGCCGGAACGTTGATATTTTGTATTTGACTCACGATAACCAAATTTATGGCTTGACCACCGGCCAAACTTCGCCGACTTCGGCCAAGGGCTTTGTAACCAAATCCACACCCTTTGGCAACTTAGAAGAGCCAATCAACCCCTCGGCTTTGGCATTGTCCAGCGATGCTACATGGGTGGGCAGGGGCTTTGCCGGCGAAGTTCAACACTTAACTGACTTGATTATCAAAGGCCTTAAGCATCCCGGCTTTGCCCATTTGAATGTTCTCCAGCCCTGCGTCACTTTTAATAAACTGAATACTTTTGACTGGTTCAAGCAAAGAGTTTATAAACTGGAAGAAACTGACTATAAACCGACTGACAGAAAAAAAGCTTGGGAAAAAGCTAATGAACCAAACAAACTGCCCATTGGTTTATTTTTTGAAGAAACAAAAAAAACTTATAAAGATCAGATACCTCAACTTGCCCAAGAAGCTTTAGTAGAAAAAAAACTGGGTAATGTTGATCTGACTCAAGCGATGAAGGAATTCAAGTAGGGACACAAAAATTTGTGTCCCTATCGTTATGTAAAAAAACGGCTCGTATCATTAAGCCGTTTTTATGCCGGGAAGTTAGAGAAGTTTTCTCTCCTAAAATCCGGCCAATCATTTTCGCTTCTGGATCTAAACCTAAATTTCAGCACCCTCCTAATATGTCCAAGAACTGTCCGTAATTTTACAGGCACAAAAAAATCAGGCGGGTGTGGCATTCTGTCTGCCAAAATCCGGACGGGGTCATTTTCTTGTATGGTAGTGATATTTAGCCACTGCCTCAAAACGGAAAATTTTTCAATCAGTTTTGTTGATGCAACAAAGACAAAGACTCCTCCTAATATCTCTGCTTCCGAAAGCACTATCTTATACCCTTTTGATTTCAAGAGCCAGGGGATTAACAAAAGAATTCTGGTCTCTTTTACTTGTATCATGGTGCTCTCCTTAATTAAATGTACTTTTGATAATCCAGTGTAGCAGTTTGAGGATAATTGTCAATGGTTCTTGTCTTATTTCCTGATTATGATAATATTAATAACTACAATTTAATGAACAGTAATCAATGATCAATAATAAAATGACCGGTGATAAAAAAACAATCTATTTAGACCACGCCGCCACTACTTATTTAAGGCCGGAGGTGGTTAAGGCCATGGAACCGTTTTGGGAAAATAAATACGGCAATCCTTCTTCTTTGTATTTTAAAGGCAGGGAAGCCAAGGCAGCTATCGAAGATGCCCGCAGTAAAGTGGCTAATATTTTTGGCTGCTGCGAAACAGAAATTATTTTTGAAGGTTCAGGAACAGAAAGCGATAATCATGCTCTAATTGGTACGGCTTTAGCCAATAAAGCTAGAGGCAATCACATTATTACATCCAGCATCGAACATCACGCAGTTCTGCATGCCTGCGAATTTTTAGAAACCCAGGGATTCGAAGTTACTTATCTGCCCGTTGATAAAGAAGGAATTTTAAAGCTCGATGAACTAAAAAAAGCCATTCGCGATGAAACAATTTTAGTTTCTATTATGTTTGCTAATAACGAAATCGGCACCATCCAGCCAATCAAAAAAATTGGTCAAACAATTAAGCAATTAAACAATGATTCAAATAACCAAATAATCTATCACACCGACGCCTGCCAGGCCGCCGGTTATTATGACATGAATGTTGACGAGCTAGGCGTTGATTTGATGACCATCAACGGCAGTAAAATTTATGGACCCAAAGGCACCGGTGTTTTGTATGTTAAAAAAGGCGTAAATATTAATTCATTGATTCACGGCGGCGGACAAGAATCGGGCAAACGCGCCGGCACAGAAAACGTGGCAGGAATTGTCGGACTGGCTACTGCTTTGGAACTGGCGCAGAAAGAAAAAGGCAAAGAAAGCCAAAGACTGGCAGAGCTTCGTGATAAATTAATTGACGGGCTTTTAAAAATTCCCAAAGTTGTTTTAAACGGCCACCCCGCTAAACGTTTGCCAAATAATGTTAATGTGACGGTGATGGATATTGAAGGCGAAGCCATGCTGCTGCATTTGGATGAATATGGCATTTGCGCTTCTACCGGTTCTGCCTGCACTTCCGGCGACTTGGAGCCCTCGCATGTAATTCTGGCTCTGGGGCATCCCTACGAAATGGCGCACGGCAGCATCAGATTTTCGCTTGGTCATGTTAATACTCAAAATGACGTTGACTACGTGCTCAAAGTTTTTCCGCCGATTATCGAAAAGTTAAGAGCTATGTCGCCGGTTAAATTAAATGACTGATAGAATATTTGCTTATTTGTCTATTTGAATATCTGAATTAATAAATCAATTAATCTAATAATCAATTAATCCCTGCCAGAGGCTGGTGCGCCTATGGCGCATAATAATCAAATAACGTATGTCAATCTTCAATATATTTAAAAAATCTACCAACGATGAAAAAGCTGATGATAGTCCTAAAACTGAGGAACAGCCGCAAGCCAATGTTGACCTGCAGGATGCCGGCGGTCAGGAATGGGTTTATTCCGATGAAGTCCGCCAGCACTTTTTTGAACCGCAAAACTTTGCTTCTAAAGCGCCCGAGGGCTACGACGGCCTGGGCCTGGTCGGCTCCCCGGCCTGCGGCGATATGATGAAAGTCTGGATTAAAGTTGATAAAGAAACTGAAAAAATTACAGATCTTAAATGGCAGACCTTTGGCTGCGCCTCGGCCATTGCTTCTACTTCGGCGCTCTCGGTTATGGCTACCGAAAATGGCGGAATGAAAATTGATGACGCTTTAAAAATTACCCCGACCGATATTATCAATCGTCTTTCCGGTTTGCCCGACAGAAAAATCCATTGCAGCGTTTTAGGCGACAAAGCTTTAGAAGCAGCCATTAACGATTACTTCAAAAAAACCAATCAAGAAAACAGGATTAAAGATAAAAGCATAAGAGTGATTGATAAAAAACTGAATATTACTGAAAAAGACATTGAACAGGCCGTTAAAGACGGCGCTAAAACCCTGGCCGAGGTTCAGGCCAAAACCAAAGTCGGTACTGGTGATCCTTCTTGTTTACCAGAAGTTGAGGAATTGGTAAGATATTATATAGAAAAGCATGACAGTGAAAAATGATAAATGAAAAGTAATAATAACAGTCATTTTTCATTTGTCATTGATCATTAATCATTTATATTATGGCTTCCGAACAAAAAGAATACAAAGTGGGCGAAATAGCCGAAAAAGACGGCCAGTACCAGTGCGTTGTCTGCGGCCACGTGATGGATTTAAAGGCAGGCGATATCTTTGTGGTCTGCCCGGTCTGCAAAGCCGGCTCCGAAGGCGGACCCAAAGGCCCGGACGAGGGAGTTTGGGTGTTTATTGGCTAGAAAAAACTTTTAACCTTGATCATTTATCATTAATCACATTTTTTATGATAGAACAAATAGCAGGCGAACCCGCTTCGACCGCGAAGCGAGGCGAGCCGGCCGAAAAACATATCCCTGTTTTAGAAAAAGTTGACGATAAACAAGTGTTAGTTAAAGTAGGCGCAACGGCCCACCCCATGCTTGAGGAACACTGGATTCAATGGATTGAGCTTTATAAGGATGGCCAATTGACTGAACATAAGGATTTAAATCCCGGCGACCAGGCCCAGGCCATTTTTGAAGTGGAATTTAATTCCCTCGATCAGTTGATGGCCAAGGAGCGCTGTAATATCCACGGCACGTGGCAGTCGGACAAGGGCAAGGTTGAAGAACAATAAATAAAGTATTATAAAATTTATGTTATTCTCTTACTAATTCAATAGAGGTGGTCTAGTTGAGTGCATGTGTTGACATTATTTAGATAATAGACTATATTTTAAGTACAAGAATTAAACAGGGTCATTATTCGATAATATCGGTGTCCTTGTTTTATTTTTGTAACATTTAGACGATTTTTACGTCTAATTTAGTACAATATAATAATTTCTGTTCTTTAAAAAATAAAGGAGAGACAAATGCAATACGTAACCCGAGATTTTGGAAACGCTTCCTTTATCTTTAACACTCAAACAGGGGACTCTTTGTTTCTTAACGGAACACTGGCCTCACAAGCATTACAATGTGTTAACAGGAGCGACTTTAAATTGCCGGAAACTTTTTTATCTCAGTTCAACAGGCAAGACCAGAATGACATCCTTAACGACTGGTCGGCAATTCAGCAATTAGTGAAAAAATTTCTTAAAGGTAAATCACCATCAAATGAAAATATTCTTAATGGTCCCAAAGAAAAAAATTCCCTGGAACTCCTGTCGGAATATGCAATATGTAATTGGGTGCCAATCAACGTCAACTTAGAATTGACTGGCCGGTGCAATCAACGCTGTCGTGGGTGTTATCTGGATAATTTCGATGCGAAAGGCCTAATTAAACAACACCTCTTCCGTCTTGGAAATGATCTACTAGCCGAAAATTCTCTGTTTTTACTTCTTACTGGTGGAGAGATATTTTTAAGGCCGGACGCGATGGAGATAATGAACTATTACACTAAACTTGGTTTTATTTTAGAAATTAAAACCAACGGCTCACTACTTAACGATAAAATAATAAAAGATCTATCAGCCCTAACACTTCTAGATGTTCAAATCTCTATCTATGAAGTGTCTGACGGCTGGTCAGATTATACTCAAACAGTTTATCCAATAAAACAGATTGAATGTTCGGTAAAAGCTATGGCTGATGCGGGAATACCATTAACCTTATCTGTCTTGGTTGGCAAACATAATATTGATCGGATAAGGGAGATACATGATTACTTATTACGACTAGGAGTAAACATATTTTACAGCCCTTATATAACTCCTAACAGGTCAGGTAATGGCAAGGCAACTTCTTTCCGTTTGTCGGCAAAAGAAATGGAGGGGAAATTAAGACCGTTTTTGGAAGAAATAAACGGATTCACGCCTCAAAAAATCTACAGAAATTGCCAAGACAGTCTAACAGTTTGTTATGCTGGCAGGGACCAAATCGCCATAGGACCGGACGGTATTGTGTATCCGTGTTTGGACCTAAGACTGCCTTTAGGCAATTTACTACAACAACCTATAAAGGAAATCCTAATAAGCCGCCGGAAAACTATGGAGCAATTCAGTTTACGCGAAATGACACAATGTAATGTATGTCACCTACGCGATTATTGTGATAGTTGTATTGGTATTGCTCTAGTGGAAAACGGCGACTTTCGTAAACCGTCACGCCACAAATGTGACGTGATTAACTTTTACTCGCATAAAAAGGAGGTGAAGCAATGAAAGCGAAGTACATATCAATCAGTGCAGCGATCTCGCACGGCGCAAAATCGTGCTCATCTAAAGCATTCCAAAGCGGGAGCAGGCTGTAAAATGGCCCAACTAGTGCCATGTCGCAAGAATTAACCGTCGTTGAATAACGGCAACGGGGGCGAGGAAATATTTCTTCTTGCCCTCTTTTTTTAAAATTTTGTTATAATAACAAATATGAAAAATCTTCATTTAGAAAATAAAATACTAAAAACCTTATCATCCGAACAAGATGTATTTTTGGTTGGCCCTAGCGATAGCGGTAAAACATGGTTTATTAAAAACCGCCTTTTGCCTTTCTTTAGTCAAAACCATAAAAAGGTTGTTTATTTCAGTAATTGTGAAAAAATATCGGCTAGCCGTCTTAAGAATGCCGATTATATTATTGTTGACGAGGTTGAAACAATGCAAGATTTAAAATTTTTAGAAACCATTTATCCACAAAAAAAACCATATTACTCCGATTCATATAAAACTAAAGTGAAAATATGGTTTAAACTTTTAAAAAGCATAAAACAACCAGGAATATTTGTGGTTACCAGAAAAAAGCAAACAATAGATTATTTTTTAAAAAATATCATAACTCCTGATTGGCATAATAAAAAAGTAAAAGTTATTGAATTTAATAAAAAATCATCAATATAAAAATTACTTCAGTGTTATTAATAAATGGTTTATTTATAGATGTCTGCAATAATTCTTTAATTCAATTGTCTCTAAGTTGAATTTATTAAGGCGCGATTCCGGAATCGCGCCTTATAAATCGTAAATAACTTGACAAACTTAAAAAAAGAGCGTTAATTTAAAATATGGACTATCAGGGTATAAAAATCGACCATTTTGAGCACGATGCTTTCAGGATTAAAGCGGGTGGCAAAGTTATTTATATTGACCCCTATAACTTAAAGGAGAATCAAATTGAACCGGCAGACTATATTTTTATCACCCATGAGCATTTTGACCACTGCAGTGAAAATGACCTTAAAAAAATTATAAGTTCCAAAACAATAATTATTGCTTCCGAAAGCTGCGGTTTGGAACAAAAATTTTTAAGCAAATTCAAAGTAGAATCCCTGATTTTTATGGGCCACGGGGAAGCTGCTGAATTTGACGACTTAAAAGTTAAAGCTGTGCCTGCTTATAATTTAAATAAATTCCGTTCAGCCGGCGCGGTTTATCACCCTCAAAAAGATGGCAAGGTCGGGTATATTATTGACTTTAAGGGAGTTAAAATTTACCATGCCGGCGATACCGATAATATTCCCGAAATGGCAGAACTTAAAGATATAGATGTAGCCATGCTCCCTGTTAGCGGCACTTATGTGATGACTTGGCAGGAAGCTGTGGAAGCTGCTAAAGCCATCAAGCCCAAGCTGGCCATTCCTATGCATTACGGCAGTATTGTGGGCAGTGAAGAAGATGCTAAAAAATTTAAGGAGAGCGCTGAATGTGAAGTGGAGATTATTTAAAAACTTAAATAATTAAAAATAAAAATCCTGCCTTTTGTTGAAAGCAGGATTTTTAAGGTGACTCATTATTACTTCCTCCGAGTTGGTTGAATCCCAAAACGATTTAAATTATACTTTTTAATTTCTTTTTCTGTTAATCGTCTAAATTTTCGTTTTGGGTGTTTAGCACATGTAAAACGCCAGATTCCATCTCTCTTAGTAATTGTTAAAAGACAATCACAGTTAGGTATCGGACACCGGGTCAACAACTCGGTTCTGGGCCTGCCAGCATTCATGCCTTCTCCCATGTCATCCCTCCTGTTAAAATGAACATTATCTAAAATCTTATATTAATCAATGTTTTTGTCAACAATTTTAAATTCCTCAATCATCAATCCTCAAATATTTCCCCCGATTTATCCCCAGCCCTTTCAAAATCTCTTTGTTTTTAGGGCTTTGCCATAAATAAAAAAGAGGGGTATAATTATTAATGCTGATTGACTTAATTAAATTTAAGTAAAAATAAAACGTAAAATAAAAAGTAAAATAAAGTTGGGCTCCTGAAATTTATAATTATCTATATATTGTGCTATAATAGTAATATAGGCTACTAAATATAGTATTTCTCAAAATACTGTAATTCACCGGGATCCTAATTTTTTTTTCTCTCTAAAATCACTAAAAATGGATATTTTCCCCAAAAAACAAAAGCCGGAATCTACTCTTCAAGCTGAAGAAGCTGCGGAAGAAGAGGCAAAACAAGCCAGGGCTGGCATTCCTTTTATAAAAAGGGCAAAGAAGGGCTTAGAGGTAAATAGATACTTTACCAAAGAAGGCATTCATCCTTTCGAAGAGATTGAATGGGATTTTAGAGAGGCTTCTATTACTAACGACAAGGGCGGGGTTGTTTTTTCTCAAAAAGATGTAGAAATCCCCAACCACTGGTCGCAGTCAGCCACTAATATTGCTGTTTCCCATTATTTTAGAGGGCGCTTAGGCACCAAAGAAAGGGAAACTAGCGTTAAGCAAATGGTTGACAGGGTGGCTAAAACCATAACTAACTGGGGCAGAGAACAAAACTACTTCAAAACCGACGAAACAGCCGATATTTACGAAGCCGAACTTACTTATCTGCTGGTTAACCAATACGCTGCTTTTAATTCACCGGTCTGGTATAACGTAGGCCTTGCCGAGCATCCGCAATGCAGCGCCTGTTTTATTAACTCGGTCCAAGACGACATGCGCTCTATTCTTAATCTGGCCGTAACCGAGGGCATGCTTTTTAAATATGGCTCCGGCACCGGCACTAATCTTTCTGTTTTAAGATCTTCTAAGGAATATTTAGCCGACTCTTCGGGCAAGGCCTCTGGGCCGGTTTCTTTTATGAAGGGCTTTGATGCTTTTGCCGGAGTTATCAAATCCGGAGGCAAAACCCGCCGCGCCGCTAAAATGGTAATTTTAAACATTGATCATCCGGATATCGAGGAGTTTATCAACTGCAAAGCCAAAGAAGAAAAAAAGGCTTGGTCTTTAATAGAACTGGGCTATGACGGCTCCTTAAACGGCGAAGCTTACTCCTCCATCTTTTTTCAAAATGCCAATAACAGCGTCAGGATAACTGATGAATTTATGGCAGCGGTGGAAAACGATGGTGAATGGCAGACCAAGTATGTAAAAACCGGCGAAGCGGCCGATACCTACCAAGCCAAAAATTTAATGAAACAAATCTGCGAAGCCGCCTGGGTCTGCGGCGATCCCGGTTTGCAATTCGATACCACCAGCAATAAATGGCATACCTGTATTAATTCCGGCCGCATTAACGCCTCTAACCCCTGTTCTGAATATATGTTTTTAGATGATTCGGCCTGTAATTTAGCTTCTTTAAATTTAATAAAACTCAGGAACGAAGACGGCAATTTTAATATCGGGGCCTTTAAAAAAGCGGTAGAAATTATTATTACTGCCCAGGAAATTATTATTGATAATGCCGGCTACCCTACTCCGGCCATCGAACAAAACTCTTATGACTACCGGGCCCTGGGCATTGGCTATGCCAACCTCGGCGCCCTGCTCATGAGCTTAGGCCTGCCTTACGACAGCGATGAAGGTAGAAATTATGCCGCCAGCATAACCTCGCTGATGACCGGCCAAGCTTATTGGCAGTCAGCCAAAATTGCCTCTTTTAAAGGACCTTTCAAATTTTACGAAAAAAATAAAGAGCCCATGCTTAAAGTTATGAACATGCATAAAGAAATGGCTGGTAAAATCGGCAGCCGGGGAGTTTCCAGCGATTTATTGACTGCCAGCCGAGAAATTTGGAACAAAGTTATCCAAGCCGGCCAAGAATTTGGTTTTAAAAACGCTCAAGTTTCTTTACTGGCGCCCACCGGCACTATTGGCTTTTTAATGGACTGCGATACCACCGGCGTAGAGCCGGATATTGCTTTGGTTAAATATAAATATCTGGTAGGGGGAGGCATGATGAAAATCGTCAATAATATTGTGCCTCTGGCTTTAAAAACGCTGGGTTACTTGCCGGAAGAAATTGACAGTATTATTGACTATATAGACAAAAAAGACACAATAGAAGGCGCGCCCAAACTTAAAGAAGACCATTTGCCGGTTTTTGACTGCGCCTTTAAGCCCAAAAATGGAAAACGAAGCATCCACTATATGGGCCATGTTAAAATGATGGGCGCTGTTCAGCCGTTTCTTTCAGGGGCTATTTCTAAAACCGTTAATATGCCACACGAAACCGCGACTGAAGATATCGAAGAAGTTTATCTGACTTCTTGGAAGCTGGGTTTAAAAGCCGTAGCTATCTACCGCGACGGCTCTAAAAGAACCCAGCCCTTAAACACCTCGCTGAACAAAGAAAAAGGCCTGGCTAAAATTAAAGGTGAAATTATTAAGCCGGGCAGAAAAAGGATGCCCGATGAGAGGCAGGCCATCACTCATAAATTTTCCATTGCCAATCACGAGGGCTATATTACCGTCGGCTTATACGAAGACGGTTGTCCCGGCGAGGTTTTTATCACCATGTCTAAAGAAGGCAGTGTTATCTCGGGACTTATGGATTCCTTTGCCACAGCGGTGTCGGTGGGCTTGCAATACGGCGTGCCTCTCAAAATTCTGGTCAACCGCTTTGTTCACACCCGCTTTGAACCCTCCGGCTTTACTAATAATCCTAATATTAGAATCGCTAAATCAATTGTCGACTATATTTTCCGCTGGATAGCCCTTAAATTTCTGCCGCCGGAAGAACTAATGTATGTTGGACTTAATAATGTTGAATCATTAACTAATGGCAATGGCAAAGGCGAGTTAGAAAAATTAACAAAGTTTGCCGATGAAGAAGCCCTGAAACACGAAGAAAAATTTCATCAAGAAAGGGACGAGGAAGACGAAACAGCTTACCAGCAAACAGCCATCGATTTAAGCAGCGACAAAAACACTTTCGATATGCAGTCCGACGCGCCCATCTGCGACACCTGCGGCAGCATGATGATTAGAAGCGGTTCCTGTTATAAATGCCTAAACTGCGGCAGTACCAGCGGTTGCTCTTAAAAAGCATCTGCTGTATAATAATAAGGCAGCTTAAAAAATATAATTTAAATCAGGCAATGGGGTGAACCCAGCGGCACAAAATTTTATGCCGCTACCAAAGGACTAATCCCCGGCAGCCGCGCTACTGTAAATTCAGCATATTTGTACAGGTTCAAAATTTTGAACCCGTACAAATATGCTGGACAAGCCAGAAAACTGATTCAAATTATTATAAATTTACTATTTTCTCTTCGCGATTGAGAGCGTAGTAATTTGTTTTTTTATAAAGGTCTTAACCAAATCTTTAAGGCCTTTTACAAAAAACAAAATACTGCCCCTTTCTCGAATAAGAGAGAGGGGCAGTTTCGTTTTTAAAAACTAAATTTAAAACATTATGAAAAAAAAATTACTGGTAATCTTATCAATTCTAGCTGTCATTTTAGCTTGTCGCTTTGTTCAAGCCGAAGTCGGCCAGCAAACCATCAATTATCTTTTGAACGGACCGCAGGATGCCTGGGTCACCCAGGGCTTGGCGGCCGCCGGACAAACTAATCTGAATTTAAGCTATCTTGATAATTTTTCCGGCTCCTCGGCCAACGATTATGCCAAAACTATTTTAGCTTTAGCAGCCGCCGGCGAAAATCCTTACAGCTATAACGGTACAAATTTTGTCACCGCTTTAGAAGCTTATCATCAAAATAGCCAAATTGGCGATCCAACTCTTCTTAGCGATGATTTTTGGGCGGTGTTAGCTTTGCGCTCTGCCGGCAAAGATATTGCTGATGTTTTGATTCAGGACAGTAAAAACTTTATTTTAACCAACCAGAACGCTGACGGCGGCTGGTCTTATGCGCCAGGTGGCGGAAGCGACACCAACGATACAGCCGCTGCCATTATGGCTCTGTTAGATGCCGGGTCGGCTTCCACCGATCCGGAGATACTATCAGCAATTACTTATTTGCAAAACAGCCAAAATTCTGACGGCGGTTTTGCCTTTGTGGCCGGCAGCGAATCGGACAGCGGTTCCGACTCCTGGGTAATAGCCGCTCTTTATAAGTTAGGAGTTGACCCGGCCAGCTGGACTCAAGGAGAAAATAATCCTGTGAGTCATCTGGAATCGTTAATGCTGGCAGACGGCTCTTTTACCTGGGTGGCTTCTAACCCGGTTAGCAATGTTTTAATGACTGCCTATGCAGTCGTGGCTCTTTCCGAAAGTTACTATCCCGTTAGTTATTTTGACCCGCCCGAGCCAGACCCTGTTTTGCATCATTTGAGAATTGAAGGCGCCAGCCAGACTTATTGCGACGAATTAGTAGAAGCTGTTACGGCTCTGGATATTATTGAAAACGGCGCCAGCATCTGCGGTTATACTTACCAAATCGAACAAACTTCCTTTGGTCCTTATCTGGCCGCTATCAATGGCGAAGCGGCCAGCGGCATGAGCGGCTGGCTTTACCGCGTTAATTGGGATTCGCCGTTTATTGGCGCCAATGAATATATTTTAGAAGAAGGCGATGAGGTTCTCTGGTATTTTGGCGAATTTACTGATTTACCCCTTAAACTCGAATTAAGCGATGACCAAATAGAGCTGGCAGGCGAGGTTACAGCAACGGTTGAATATTATAACAATGGCTCCTGGCTGGCAGCCAATGGGGCAACTGTTTTTGCCGGCAATAATCAATATACTGCCAATGATGCCGGCCAGGCTACACTGACCTTTAGCTTTATTGGCAGTTATCAAATCTACGCTGAAAAAGAAAGTTACATCAGAAGCAATCATGAAGATTTGATTGTGGGCAGCGGCATTTCCCAATCAGTTGGCCTGCTGGTTAATATTAATAATCCCGGGGGCCCTCCTGGCGATACCATTTCTTTTTCCATTGATACCAGCAGTTTAGACTTTGGCGCCTTAGAACCCGGCCAATTTGCCACCTCCTCTTTAATGGTTACTAATACTGGCGACTTGCCTATTTATTTAGAAGCCGTGGTTTCGGGTGATGCTGTTTTTGAAGACAATCTTTATCTTAATCAGGTGCTATGGGAAATGTTTAGCAGTAATGTAGAAACCAGCCAAAGCCAAAATGTTCCTGTTCAATTAAATGTGCCTGCTGGCTTTGCAGGCAGCGGCCAAAAAAACGGCAGTCTGATCTTTTGGGCCACCGGGCAGTAAAAATTTTAAGTCTTAAGTTAAGTCATCTGACTTAATAGACTTAATTGACTTAACTGACTTACTAAAATTTATTACTTAATACTTTAATGAGGCTTGGAAACTTAAAATACTGTATGAAAAAATTTATATACATATTATTTCCAATTGTTGGACTAATCATAGCAGCTGCTCATATTATTGCAGCGGGTATTTCGGTATCGCCCAACAGCCTATTTTTTAGCCTGCCGGTGAATGATAAAGAAACTAAAACCCTGACTATTAATAACATTTCTACCGCTCCTCAAATTTATAATTTATACAGCGATGAATTGACTGATATTATCACCATTAACCCAACGATATTTAGGTTAGAGCCGGGAGAAGATATAAATGTGTCAATAACTGTCAGGCCGCGGCAGGACGGGGCCTTGGCAACAAATATATCGGTAGTTGCTGAAGACATTGACCGCCGAAAATTCAATGCCGCTGCCGGCGTAAAAATCCCGGTGGAGATTATTGCCAAGGACATTGCCTCCTCCTTTTTCCAAAAAAACTTTTTTTGGTTTATAATAACTATATCCCTGTTGATTATCGCCGCCGATGTTATAATTATTATCAGGCGACGGCGTCACCTTACTTTTTGGCAAAAAATCAAACAATTGGTTAATAGCATATTTAAAAGATGAGTAATGATTTCGGCAAAATCCATGTTTATACCGGCTACGGCAAGGGCAAAACAACGGCTGCCTTGGGCCTGGCCATGCGCGCCTGCGGCCGGGGCAAAAAAACAGCCATTGTTTTCTTTGACAAAGGCGGGCTAAATTACGGGGAACGTCTGGTTCTTGATGAACTGAAAGATAAAATTGATTACTACGCCACCGGCCGCGACCGTATTGATTCCCCAACAGGCAAATTTACTCTTGATGTTGAGGATATTGATAAAAAAGAAGCGGCCAAAGCCCTAAGAATTGTTACCGGCCTTTTTAATGACGAAGTTTTGGACCTGCTGATTCTTGACGAAATCAATAACGCTATAAATCTAAACCTGATTAATCTTGATGAGTTCCTGCAAATATTAGATAATAAGCCTAAATACTTAGAGCTGGTTCTAACTGGCCGTGATGCTCATCCGCGGATTTTAGAAAGGGCGGACTTAGTCACCGAGATGAGGCTGATTAAACATTATTATTACAAAGGCACGGAAGCCAGAGAAGGCATAGAATATTAAAACATTAGAACATGAGAACATTGGAACATGAGAACACATGCTCTAATGCTCTAATGATCTAATGCTCACATCTATGAAAACACTAAAATTTTTCGTTATTGCTTTAATCTTTTTAACTGTAGGTTTTTTATTGGGCCAAAGCTACCAGCTGCCTTATTTTTCTACGCCCGAGCAAGAGGTTGGGGAAGATCAAACCTTAAAAATTAATTACAGCCTGCAGTTTAGCGATTCCGAAATGATTGAATTTCAAAATATAGCCATTCAAAAAAACGAAACCGCCCTGGACGTTCTGCAAAAACTTGCCTCGGCCAACGACATTGCCTTAGAAACCAAAGACTACCAAGATTTAGGAATTATGATTACTAAAATCGGTGAAATGGAAAACGGCCAAAACAATAAATACTGGCAATTCTTTGTTAATGGAGAATATGCCCCAGTCGGAGCCGGCCAGTACCTGTTGAAAGGCGGCGAAAATGTTGAGTGGATTTTTACCGGAGATAACTTTAGTCAGTAAATTTAAATACTAATATTAATCTATTATTAATCTATAAAAAATTAATTATGAAAAAATCATCACTCTTTTTGCTTCTAATTATTCTTGCTTCTTCAGCAATCGTTGTAAGATTAATCCCCCACCCGGCCAACTTTACTCCTGTCGCTGCCATTGCCTTATTCGCCGGTTATTACCTGCCAAAAAAATGGGCAATTATTTTGCCTTTAGCAGTAATGCTGATTAGCGATTTATTTATCGGCTTTTACGAATGGAAATTAATGCTGGCTGTCTATGGCTGTTTGGCCTTAGCTGGAATAATCGGCATTATTATTAGAAACAGACGCAATGTTGTTACTGTTATTACCTCAACTCTGTTAATTTCCCTTAGCTTTTTCTTGATTACTAACTTGGCGGTCTGGCTTTTTTCGCCCTGGTACGCCCATGACTGGCCGGGCTTGGTGTTATGCTACACTCTGGCTGTGCCATTTTTTAGAAATACCTTAATGGGCAATCTGTTTTTTGTGGGAATTTTATTTGGCAGCTACGAATTAGTCAGAGCGGGTTTAACAAAAAAAGTCCTAATAAAAACATTAATTAAAACAAATTAAAATTATAACCTGCAAATTTCTAACCCGCTCATATTGTTATATGGCGGGTTTATTGTTATAATTAAACTATGGATATAAATAACTATTTTGCCCAGGCTGTAAAAAAAGGAGCTTCCGATATTCACCTAGTGGTTGGCAAACCCCCGATTCTTAGAATTGACGGCGATTTAAAACCGATTGATAAAGAACCAAAAATTGACCGGCTTTCTATTGAAAAAATGGTTTTTTCTATTTTAACTCCCGGCCAAAAAGAAAGGTTTATAAAAAACCGGGACCTGGACCTTTCTTACGAAATAGAAGATGCTTCCCGTTTTAGGGTTAATATCCATTTTGAAAAAGATAATATCGGCTTGGTGGCCAGAGTTATTTCTTCTAAAATTCCTACTATGGAAAATGTGGGACTGCCCCAGATAGTTTATGAAATGACCAGAACCAGGCAGGGTTTAATTTTGGTTACCGGTCCCACAGGCTGCGGCAAATCCACTACTTTAGCCGCCATGATCGGCTTAATCAATAAAGAGCTTACCTCTAATATTGTGACTTTAGAAGATCCTATTGAATTTTTATTCAACTCCGATAAAAGTATTATTAAACAAAGGCAGCTGGGCACTGATATGATTACTTTTGCCAGCGCCCTAAAACATGTTTTAAGGCAGGATCCTGATGTAATTATGGTAGGCGAAATGAGAGACTTGGAAACCATTGCCGCCACCATTACTTTAGCCGAAACCGGCCATTTAGTTTTAGCCACTCTGCATACTCTTAACGCCGGACAAACCATCGACAGAATTGTAGATGTTTTTCCGCCTTTCCAGCAGAATCAGGTCAGGCTGCAGCTTTCTATGTCTTTAAACGGGGTAATCAGCCAGCAGCTTCTGCCCAAAGCGGGCGGCGGCCGGATTGCCGCTCGGGAGATATTAATCAACACGCCGGCAATTGCCAATATTATCAGAGAAAATAAAATTCCCCAGATAAAAACTGCCATCCAAACCAGCGCCGAATACGGCATGGTTACTTTGGAACAGGATTTAAACAGACTGGTTAAAAATAAACTGGTGGAAAAAGAAATGGCTGAATATTACCTGCAGACTCTGCCTAAACTTTAAAATTGATACTATTCTATACCCCTTCGCTTTTATAACTCCGAAGCGGCAGAGCTTAGCATAAGAACATAAGAGCATGGGAGCAAGTGTTCTAATGCTCTAGTGTTCTAGTGTTCCCATGTTCTATATCAGAGGATTTTTCAAAATAAAGCTTTGGGGCATTATACAGAATTATTTAAGCAATTGAGTATAAAATAACATAAAAAGCGTTGAGACAATCAACGTTTTTTATATGGCACACTAAAATCTGATCAAACGAGGCAGTTTATAAAAATGGCTTGCCATTCGGAGCCCGGACAACGCGAGGGCGAAGAATGGTCCGCGCAGAGGGATTCGAACCCCCGACCATCTGCTTAAAAGGCAGTTGCTCTACCTGGCTGAGCTATGCGCGGATGCTGTCTAATTATAATAGTATGTTAACTTTAGAAGGACCCTAGCTGCTTGCCCCGAGCGAAGTTCAAGCGTAGCTTGACGAGTCGAGGGGAGCTATGCGCGGTTATTATTTGTTTATTTGTTTTTTATTTACCGGACTGTCTGCTCTCGAGCGAACTCGAGGGGTCGCAGACCCCGAGCGAAGTTCAAGCGTAGCTTGACGAGTCGAGGGGGGAGCTATGCGCGGATGGTGCGGCCGGAAGGACTCGAACCTTCAACCTACTGGTCCGAAGCCAGTCGCTCTATCCAATTGAGCTACGGTCGCAAGAAAGATATTATAACAAAAATATAAAATTTTTCAAGTCCATACAATCACTTAATATAATCTAACGGATTTAAACGACTACTGTTAATTTTTACCTCAAAATGCAAATGCGGTCCGGTAGAACGGCCAGTTGAACCAATGGCCGCAATTACCTGCCCTCTTTGAACCTGCTCGCCTACGCTAACATATATTTTGGAAGCATGGGCATAAAGTGTTTCTAAGCCACCGCCATGATCAATCATTACCATATAACCATAGCCGCTGCTATTCCAGCCTGCCTGCTCCACTTTGCCTGCTTCGGCGGCATAAATAGGCTGGCCGGCTTTATTGCCAATGTCAATAGCATGATGACGCCAGTTATAATATTGAGTTATGCGATAAGCATTGGTCGGCCATTGCAATTTGCTGCTGGATACTTGAGCCGAGGGAGAAAAAATATTCTTAATTGAATAATTTTGGCTGGGGACATAAGTCGCTGCTTTACTGCCGCCAGGCAAAATAATTATCTGCCCGGCTTTAATATCAGCAGCCGAAGCCAATTTATTAAAATCTATAATTTCACTAACTTCCGCCTTATATTCTTTAGCAATCTTGGAAAGAGTGTCTTTTGATTGAATCTTATAAGTTAAACCGTCAACGGGCAGAATTCTTAAAGTTTGTCCGGGTTTAATAATAGAATAATAACTAAGACTATTTTCCCATAAAATAGTGGTGACTTTTAAATTGAATTTAGCGGCAATAGTGCTTAAAGCGTCGCCGGGCTGAACTTGATATTCAATAATTTTATCCCGCTTTTTAATTACCACTCCCGGGTCGGTGATCTCTGGCGAAATTAACGCTGATTCATCGCCGGTTACCGATATTAAAGTATCTATGCCTTTTTCAGTCTTCTGAAATTCGCTTTCTTCGGCAGTAATGGCCTCGTCTTGCAAATAAGAGGTGGGCGCTGTTCGCTCATTAGCTGGACCCTCGATAACCTCCTCTTCATCTAAAATATCTTTATCCATGGTCAAAGAAAAGGTTTCGCCAGTTTGAGCAATTTTATATAATAAGCTTTTTTGACCGAAATTATCCGGTTTAATTTCCTGGGCCTGCAAATTAGAAGCAAAGATAACCAAACCAATAATCACCAAAATAACTAAGGGGCTGTAGTGCCAGCTTAAGTTGGATGCTTTATGCTGGACTAATGCAGGAATGGTTAAAACCCCTCTCTTTATTTTTCTAATTAATTGATAAGAGGGAATAAATAAAAAACGGATAAAAAATTTTTTCAGCGCTGCCAAGGGTTTAAAGAACAGTTTAAAAATCAAACTCAAACCCTTGCCTGACTTGCCTAAAAAATTAACCAATTTCAGCAAACCAGTAAAGAATAGTTGTTTAATTCTTGAAGAAAATATATTCATGATTTGAGTACTTTGAGTGATATTATACCCCTTCGCTTTTATAATTCCGAAGCGGCGGAGCCTAGCATTGGAACACTGGAACATGGGAACATGAGAGCAAGCGCTCCAATGTTCCCATGTTCCAGTGTTCTCATGTTCTCATGCTAAGCTTCGGGGCATTATACGGAATTATTTAAGCAATTGAGTATAAAATAACATAAAAAGCGACTTTGGTCAAAATAGGATCGGCAAAGCTTAACTGCTCTTAAATCTTTGATTATCCGCCAAGTTATTTTTAAAAACAGTTGCCCCCGTTCCATTTGACAGCGAGCGCCGCAAATTCCCCTCCGTTGCTTGACAAAATCTGACAATTATATATAATAATAAGCCCTTTTAAGTTAATGGAACAAATAAATTTTTTAATAAATTAATACATATAAAATGTTTCATAATCATTCTTTTTGGCATTATTTAATTCAAAAAAAACTATCTTTTGCGGGTTTAATTGCGCTTTTTTTACTTTTGGGCATGCTTATTACCGTTGTCCAGCCCTTTGAGTACAGCGCCAGCGCCAGTGTTTTGGTAATTCATAAAATTAATCCTAATTTAGATGCTTATACGGCGGCTCGCGCTGCTGAAAAATTAAGCCGCAATTTAGCGTCTATTATTTATACTTCATCTTTTTTAGATACCATTGCTTCTTCCTACCTAAATTATCCGCTAAATCTGCCGGCGGCCGAGAGCGCTAAGCGCAAGGCCTGGCGTAAAAAAATTGCCGCCACGGTCAGCCCTGAAACTTCAATATTAAAAATTACCGCCTACGATAAAAATCCGCAAGAAGCTGAAAAGCTCGTTTTTTTAGTGGCCAATACCTTGGTTACCCGAGGCAAAGAGTACCACGGCGGCGGCGAGGATATTGTTATTAAGCTGATTGACAAGCCCATGACCTCTAAATATCCCGCCCGGCCCAGAGTAGTTTTAAATCTGATTAGCGCTCTTTTTTTAGGCATTATTTTTAGTTATTTAATTCATTTTAAAAAATATTACCAGCGCCAGCATCGTTAGCCATAACGACGGCAGATGACTTTTTAAGAAGCTTTATTCTTCTTAAAAAGTAATTTATCGTTGTTTGAAAAATAAATATCATAAAAATAAATAAAAGGAAACGGAGGAAACATGAAACACCGCCTTGCTTTACTTCACCTGATCTGCCTATGCTGTCTGATTTTTATAAGCTCCTCCTATTCCGATGTCTATATGTGGCAGAAGTTAGGAGGCAATCCTTGTATAAAACCAGCTGCCGAGGCATTATTTGATTTTACAGCGGCGCCAGACAGCAGCTTAGACCATTGGATTAAAAACCAATGGCATAAGCAGATGGTCGATTCCGCTAACGGACAGTCTGCCGGTAAGCTGACTTGGGTTCGTCGCGGTATTAAGTATAATCAGACGAACTATGGCGGTTTGTACCCCGGGACCACCTATGGCATCCGGGATACCACCATCGGCGATTGGGAATACATCCGCGACCCCGAACGTCCCGGCGAATTCAAAAAATTTGATGAGGGGGACTCCGTAGAGGTTATCAGGTACGTGGCGAAGTATACAAAAACAGATCTGGTCAACGACACCACTAAAGTAACTACCACTTTCCGGCGGATCTTAGACCATTATCCCGGAGACAAATACTGCGACAACCTCGGGTGGTTTAACACATCATTTACCAAAACCGAATATCTACCGCCCAAAGTTGAGGTAAAAAAACAGCCGCCCCCAGAGCCGCCTCAAACAGTTATTAAACGCTGTCAATTAGGCGAATTGGAAATTTTCACTGGCCTGGGATATAATGGTAATTACCCCTGGGGACTGCCTTTTGGCGGTCGGATTAACCTCTGGCCGGTCTGCGCTTTGAATCCCTACTTGGCTGCTTATATCAAAGCCTTTACAAGTTGGCAGGCCAGCTATGAGCCTATTCTGGGCTTCAAAGGCAAAATGTCCTGGGAAAACTGCGCCAACGCTCAAAGCATTAAAATCGGTCTGCGCATAGCTTCCGATAAAAAGCAGCATTTTGTCGGCTATTTAGGCACCGGTAAAAATCGCTATCGGTGGCAATGGAAAGCCGAAACCAACTACGAAGCCGAGATTATGCTTTCTATGGGCAGGTGGAAAGGTGAAGCCATTGTTGCCCATTACCCGAGCGTTGACTATACCTGGTCCCGGATGCGCGGAAAATACGCCATCAAAGACTGGGCTAAAAACGGCAAACTCTGGGCCATACTCTATGTAGGCCCGGAATACTTCTGGGAAGGGCAGAGTAAAGCTGACTGGTACTTTGTCCGCTATGGCGGCTTAGTTGAGTTCTACAAGCCTGTTGGCAAAAACGTCTGGTACTCAATTTGTATCAGCGCCGGGCATTCGGACTATCACGGAATCATGGGCAGCAGCTACGCTGCCCTGGAATTCTGTTTTGGCTACAAGTTTCACCATCATAAAACGATCAAAATCAAAATGGAGTAGAATCATGAAGCACAAAGCAACTCTCGCCCTGCTATTTGTCATAGCAGCCTGCTGTCTGACCAACATCGCGCTGGCTCAGACAACAATCACCGTTGACATGGGAGCGGTGCTCGCAGACCAGACCCTGGTCAAGGACGAAAACTTTGATGTTTTTGTTCAGGACATTGAAAACATCAGCGAGGTCTATCTTGGCGGCCGGCCAATCGGCGCCGAACAAGATGATCCAGGCTCCCTGGGCTGGACCACAAATCGCCTGGCAATGAGCGCCATTGATAAGGGCGTTTATTCCGTTGAGGTGCCGCCCGGCAACTATCTGGTCCGGCTATTCGTTATCACGAAAAAGGGGCCTGACTGGGACAATGATGGCGTGCCAGGACCGTATACCTGCTGTCTGCCCGGCCTGCCTATTCAGGGAATCAATGTCGGGAACCAGACGGTCATCAACTCCGTCTTAAAAAATCCTAAGTAGGCGTCCCGACTTATCAGAAACAGCATCAACCAACACTCAGACTTCGGAGGAAGTATGCATATCAAAATTCCCGCGACCCTTGTGCTCATCGCCCTGGCTCTGGCTGCTTTGTTTCTCTGCAACTGCGAAAGCATCCCGCCACCTACAGGGGCAAGTGAAGAACCCATATCTCTCAACGGTGACGAAAACGAATTTGGCTTATGGTGCGTCAGGGATGGCAAACTCCGCAACCTCTGCGCTCAAGGAGGCACGGACAACATCTACATCAATGCCAGCTTCACCAATCCGCCTAACGTCTGGCAGCCAATTCAGTCAGCTTACACGGTGTTTACCTGGACCGATTACTACATCTCCATCAGCACCGACGACCAATTCATGGCGCCCTATGATTCCCTCCTTATTGGAGTCTACGGCACTTTGTACCCCTTAACCAATCTGGTTTCCAACGAAACCCAGAATCGCTGGAAGTTTAAAGTCGAAGTGGACAACGGCAACTACAGTGTCGTCTGCGGGAACCAAGCGTATGAGCGCTATCTGTTGAGTTGTTACACCCTGACGCCAGATTCCAGCGACTCGTTTGATGGTTCAATACTTAATTGGGACATGGTCAAGCGCTACCCAACCCAAATCCTGGTTTCTGGCAATTCCAACATCAAGTTCGTCATGGTCTCGCTACCACTGGACAGCGTCACTTACATTGAAAGCAGGGACGTAAACGGCGCGCTTATAGACATACACAATTTAACCACTGTTGTTAACGGCGTTTACTCCTGCCACTTGAACCACGATGGCACCTTTGAGCCCTGGGGCGATCCGATCGAAGTGATCATCAATCCCGGCGGGCCGTAAGGTTCACCCAAGGAGGTCCCCGAGCTACCCACGTAAGTTCAATTAAATCGAGCAAGCGTGGATTAGTTTGAAAATCATCAATAGGCTGCCAAGGTCACCTTGACAGCCTGTTTTTTTTATATTATAATTATTTGTTCAATATGACGGGATATTAGTAGATTAGTGGTGCTGAAAATCGCATTCTATGTAATACTGTAGCCATAAATCTTAAATAATTTAGACTATGGTTACAAAAAAACAGAAGAATTTGCCCAAAATGCGGTTCTCA
>Ga0180007_10000301_pt1 | contig 87849 bp, 86 predicted proteins | sample MM_PC_MetaG_FD_121122 | JGI IMG/M metagenome (GOLD analysis project Ga0180007, IMG submission 121122) | Groundwater microbial communities from the Aspo Hard Rock Laboratory (HRL) deep subsurface site, Sweden - MM_PC_MetaG | ecosystem: Environmental > Aquatic > Deep subsurface > Groundwater...
CGACCATGGCGGTCACGGATTTGTCACCGTAGGCGGCCAGGAGCTTCTCCTGAGCGGCGTAGGTGCGCATGCCGGCCACAGGGGAATCCTTGAACACGACCTTGCCCTCGGTGATGAAGAGCTCCTGCATGGGGCTGCCGGCCTCGGGCTTGTCCTCGAGGATGATGGCCTGCAAGCCGAGCTTGGGCAGGGTGTGGGCGAACTGTCCGCCGGAGTTGCTCTCCTTGATGCCGCCGGTCAGGGGGGACTTGGAGCCCACGGAGACACGGCCGGAGTTGGCGGCATTGGTCGGAGCCAGCACGCCGGCGGCAAAAATGAGCTTGTTGTCGGCGGAAAGCGGATGACAGTTTGCCGGAACTTCCTTGTTGACCACTCTTGATGTCAGGGCGCGACCGCCCAGACCGAGCAGATCACCGAGCTCTTCGAATTTGAAGCTCTTGGTCCGGGTATTGATCCGTAAAATCTTCATAAACACTCCTTGTTCTTTAACGGGTATGAACGGCAGCGAATGCTGCCAGCTCTGACATAAAACAAAAAAGAGGGCAGAGTTGGGAGAATGCCTCCCCCAACCCTGCCCCCTGGGACTATCATCGAAAACTTCGCGGCAGTCTCATGGTTTGGCACAGATCTCGATGATCCGCTCAGTATCAGGAGTTATGTGCAGTTTGCGCAAATCTCCAGCGTTCCGCGCCACGTTTCATCGAATCTCGTCGATTCAAGAAAATCCTCGTCGCGGATGGTGACGCTCAGCTCATTGCGCTCGACGCCGACCTTCCAGTCGACCTCTTCCAGGCTAAGCAGCGAAGCGTCATCGAACCACATGGAGAATCCCCCTTTCTTGATGAGCCGCGAAGGCAAACGCGCCGGAGTTTTCCGGCGCGCTGGCTCCATCTTGTTCAAACTACAGGGCAGCCTCGTAAATACGAGCAACATCGGCGTCTTTCAGGCAGACAGGGTTGGTGAAACCGCAAGCGTCTTTCTGAGCATTGCCGGTCATGATGGCGATGTCTTCCTTCTTGACATTCTTGCCATAACGCTTGCCCAGCTCGATCAGGCCGGAAGGAATACCGACGTCTGTGGACAGCTGCTTGATGGCGTCGAGGGCCTTTTCGGCAGCGGAGCGGAGGGACATGCCTTCAACATTCTCACCCAGGAACTTGGCCATGTCGACAAAGCGTTCGAGCCTGGCGTTCATGTTGGCGCGTTCAACGTGGGGCAGCAGGATGGCGTTGCATTCACCGTGCGGCAGATCGTAGAAGCCGCCAAGCTGGTGAGCCATGGCGTGAACGTGACCGAGGCTGGCGTTGTTGAAAGCCATACCGGCCAGGTACTGTGCGAAACACATGCCTTCGCGGGCTTCGATGTCTTTACCATTGGCAACGGCTTTGCGCAGGTATTTGGCGATCAGTTCGATGGCCTTCTGGGCGCAGGCGTCGGTCATGGGGGTGGCGATGGTGGAAACATAGGCTTCCACGGCGTGGGTCAGAGCGTCCATACCGGTGGCGGCAGTCAGCGCCGGGGGCATGCCGACCATCAGCATCGGGTCATCGATGGCGATGCCGGGGGTGACGCGCCAATCAACGATGGCCATCTTTACCTTGCGGGAAGTATCAGTGATGATACAGAAACGAGTCATTTCAGAAGCGGTGCCGGCGGTGGTGTTGACGGCCAGATATGGAGGCATGGGCTTGGTGGACTTGTCCACGCCTTCGAAGTCATGAATCTTGCCGCCGTTGGCAACAACAAGGCCGATGCCCTTGCCGCAGTCATGGGAGCTGCCGCCGCCCAGGGAGATCAAAGAATCGCACTTGGCCTTCTTGTAAACGTCGACACCAGCGTGGACGTTGTTGTCCGTGGGATTCGGAATGGTTTCGTCGTATACTTCATACTTCATTCCAGCGGCATCCAGCAGGTCGGTGATCTGCTTGGTCAGGCCGCAGCCGGTGATGCCCTTGTCGGTAACTACCAGGGGCTTACTGCCGCCCAGAGCCTTGATTTTCTCAGGAATCTGCTTGGAAGCACCAATACCGATCAGAGTAACGCTGGGAATGAAAAATCCATACACCATTTCTTGAACAGCCATGATTGCACCTCGCTAAAGATTGTTTAACTCAAATAGAATCCACTCAATTGACTCTCGTGATTCCCCTTAAGGCAAGAATGAGGCCAGACTGCCTTGAAACGCAAAAAAATCGTATTATTTAATGCAACATACCGAAATCAAATCGTATAACCTTGCAACCCCTTCCTGGAAAGAAAGGACACCCTGCTTACGAGTTTAAAGCCTACCCCGTTTTGTATCACTTTGATCCTGGTCTTTATAGCAGAGTTGAGTCAAAATGACTCATCGTGCCTCTTGGCCCCAAAAACCACCTTTGCCAGTCTTCGCAATGTTGGATAGCATGCTCAAAATCGTAGACAATATTCTTTTTATTTTCAATATATTGAATGTCTTCGTAAAAAAAAGGCCACTCGCCTGACAGCCAAGAGCAAGCGGTCGTGTTCTTGCACGATGATCCAGCGAGATCAGTTGAACCACCCCCGGAACACGAAGACAACCCCGTCGCGAGGAGAAGATGTCACTAACCCCGGCCTGAAGGCCGGAGCTTGAAAAGCTCCATGGTGACCAGGGCGAGTTTTTGAGATTGGCAATCTATGAGAGAACTATGTTGCATGCAGAGTTAAAGACCAACGGCAGAGTGCTTCCTCAGCCCTGTCCTCTTGAAGCGCAGGCCGCAGACTCGCTGCGGGGTTCGGCACGAAACGGGCTTGCGCGTGATGCCGGCATGCAACCTGCCCGAGGGGAGAGTTCGGAGCACGCCAGCCCCGAACCGTCACCCGCGAAAGCGGAGTGCGGCGTAAGCCGCGTATTTGTTCTGGATAAGAAGAATTGCCCGCTGATGCCCTGTCTGCCCGTGCGGGCCAGGAAACTGTTGCGGGCGGGGAAAGCCGTGGTGGCTAGACGGTTCCCGTTCACCATCCGGCTCATTGAAAGGCAGGCGGGGGCCGTGCAGCCCCTGCGGGTCAAGATTGACCCAGGAGCAAAGACAACCGGCCTGGCGGTAGTCCGGGAGGGTTGCGACGGTCAGCACGCTCTGCACCTGAGCGAACTTGCCCATAGGGGCTGGAGGGTGCAGAAGAGCATGGGGCAGCGGTCGGCGTACCGACGCAGGCGGCGTAGTTCGAACCTCAGATACAGGGCGCCACGTTTTGACAATCGGCCGAGGCTAAATGGCTGGCTGCCGCCGAGCCTGCGGTGCAGGGTGGATAACGTCATGGCATGGGTCGGTCGGTATAAGCGACTGAGCCCAGTATCGGCCATTACCGTTGAACGCGTCAAATTTGACATGCAACTCATGGAAAACCCGGACATTTCGGGAGTTGAATACCAGCAGGGTTCGCTTTTTGGGTACGAACTCAAAGAGTACGTGCTCGAAAAGTGTAATCACACCTGCCAGTATTGCGGCGGTCTTTCAAAAAATTCGATTCTTGAAATCGAGCACGTTGTCCCGCGTAATCCAAAATCAGGGGCACGCGGTTCAAACAGGCTCTCGAATCTGACCTTGAGTTGCCGGGCGTGTAACCTCGCCAAAGGCAACTTGTTGCCACAGGAGTGGCTGGAACACCTTTCCAAGTCGCAAAGTAGACTCGATAAAAGGCGGGCGTCAGGGCTGAAAAGGGTATTGGAGGGCAAGAGACCGTCCCTGGCCCCGGCTGCAGCGGTCAACGCGACTCGCAACGCCCTTTATTTCTCCCTGGTCGCGACCGGTCTGCCGGTTGAAGCAGGGACAGGCGGCCGTACCAAGTACAATCGCCACCGCCTGCTTGTACCCAAGGCACACTGCCTTGACGCGGCGTGCACGGGCGAAATGAATTTCCTGTACGGCTGGAAGCAGCCTGTGCTCCTCGTTATGGCCATGGGCCGTGGGAGCTATCAGCGCACTCGCGTGGATAGATACGGCTTCCCGCGTGGCTATCTGATGCGGCAAAAAGGAGTTCGCGGTTTTAAGACCGGGGACATGGTACGGGCGACCGTCCCCAAGGGCAAAAATACCGGGATCCATATCGGCCGCGTTGCGGTCAGGGCCTCGGGCAATTTTAACATCAAAGTCGGGGCAACAACCGTTACGGACGTAGGTTGGAAGCATTGTCGGCTCATATCCAAATCCGACGGGTACGGATATTCAAGAGCCGCGCTTCCCCTCCCACCTGAAGGAAGGAGTCCCCGCACTGAGGAATGATGGATATAAGAAAGTTCTCTCTGCCAGAAATCATTTTCGGGCACGGCAGCATGGAATATACCGGATCGTACGCTCTGCAGCTCGGAGCCAAAAAGGTCTTCCTCGTCAGCGATCCGGGCCTCGAACGCAGCGGCTGGGTCGGCAAGCTCATCGGGGTTCTTGAGGCTTCGGCCTTGAAATGGGTGTACTACTCGAATGTAAGTTCCAACCCACGTGACTACGAAGTGCATCTCGGCGCGGACCTTTACAAGGCGGAAGGCGCGGACGTGGTCATCGGACTTGGCGGAGGCAGCCCGCTCGACATGGCCAAGGGCGTAGCCACCGTGGCCAGCAACGGCGGCACAATTCAGGACTATGAAGGCGCAAACCTGATCATCAGGCCCTTGCCGCCCATGATCTTCCTGCCGTCTACGGCCGGGAGCGGTTCGGATATTTCCCAATTCGCCATCATCACCGATGTTGCGCGCAAGGTGAAGATGTCGCTGATCAGCCGCTCCCTGACGCCCAATGTATCGATCATCGACCCGGATATGCTCTCCACTGCCGACGACGACCTCATCGTGACGTCCGCCGTGGATGCATTGTCCCATGCGGTGGAATCCTACGTCTCACTCATCGCCCACACGCTGACCGAGACCCAGGCCTTAAAAGCCATGCATCTCATTTTAGACAACCTGAAGCCGGCTCTCAAAACCCGCGATCCGCTGGCCATGGAAAACCTGTCCATGGCGGCCGTATGCGCAGGCATGAGTTTCAGCAACGCCAGCCTTGGAGCCTGCCACGCCATCGCCCACTCCCTGGGCGGATTTTTCGATACCACGCATGGAATGGTTCACCCGGTGCTGCTCCCGGCAGTGATGAGCTACAACCTGCCCGCCTGCGAAGAAAAGATGGCCATCATCGGAGAAATTGTCCTCGGCAAGCGTCTGTCTTCGTCCCTGCAAACCGCTGAAGGCGGCATCAAACGTCTGAAAGAAATTTTTCTGGAAATCGGCACGTCGGTTCATTTCCGAGAAATTGTGGACGACGAGTCCGCTTTCCCCCAAATTTGCGAGATGGCCACCAAGGACGCCTGTCTGCTGACCAATCCCCGCCCGGCTACGGCCGAGCAATTGCTGGCCATCTGCCAGGAGGTCTGGTGATGGGCAAGACAACGCTCAGCGACATCGTCGGGCCGGAATATACCAAGCTCGGGTTTTTCCGCGAAGTGCAGGAAAAAATGGGCGAGCTTGAGACCTACAACGCGGAGCTTGAAAGAAAAAAACAGGAAATCCAGGACATCCTCAACGGAATCATGGATCTTTTGGCGGTGATCTCGCCGGATTACCGCATTGTCTACGTCAATAAAGTCTTCCACGACTATTTTGACATCCCGCATCCGGAAGGCCTCTTCTGTTATCAGGTCTTCCGGGGAGGCTCCGAGCCCTGCAAAGTCTGCCCCCTGCGCACAGCCCTGCAAACCGGGGAGCCCGACCGGACATCATATATAGATCACAGGCCGGACCGCAGCCTGCACTTCGAAGTCGTGGCCTCACCCATGTTCGACGACAAGAGCCATGTGCGCACGGTCCTTGTCTCAAAACGCGACGTAACCATGGAAAAAGAATATCAGGCCAAGTATTATCAGGCCGAAAAAATGGCCACCATCGGCCTCTTGGCCGCAGGCGTGGCCCACGAAATCAACAACCCCCTGGCGGCCATCAGCGGCTTTTCCGAAGCCCTGAAACGCCGTCTGCCCTACCTTGGGACCCTGCTGGACAAGGACACGGAACAGGGAATTCTGGAAGATTTCACGGACTATACGACCACCATCCTCGAAGAATGCAATCGCTGCCGGGACATTGTCGGCAACTTACTCTCGTTCAGCAGTCAAAAAACATGTAAATTCGACACGATAGACTTAAACTCTCTGGTCGCGGGATCTTTAAAGATCCTGCACCACCAGATCAAATTGCACCCGGGCATCACCCTGCGACAGGATCTGTGCCCGGAACCGGTGACCATCCGCGGTGCTCAGGGCGAACTCAAGCAGGTCCTTCTGAACCTCGTCCTCAACGCCATGGACGCCATTGAGTCAAAAGGGAGCATCACCATCCGCACCAGCATGGACAGAGTCGACCGCGCGGCGCTGATCGTCGAGGACACCGGTCAGGGCATCCCCCCGGAAACCCTGGACAAGCTCTTCATCCCGTTCTTCACCACCAAGACCAAAGGGCACAGCATCGGCATCGGCCTGTCCATCTGCTACAACATCATCAAAATGCACGGCGGGGAAATCCACGTCTGCAGCGAACCCGGCAAGGGTTCCGCCTTTCGGGTCATGCTCCCGACAGGATTTTCAGCCAACAACAAGGATCTGGATTCATGAGCATCTTTAATTCCATTGAAATCCTCGTCGTTGATGACGAGTCAAACATACGCAAGCTCTTCTCCCGGGAACTGGCCTCGCCTGGTCGCACCATCCACACCGTGGGCAGCGCGAAAGAGGCTTTTGAGCACCTGCACAAGCATTATTACGACATCATCATCCTGGACATCCGCCTGCCTGACGCCAATGGGCTTGAACTCATGACCAAGCTGCTTGAAACCGTGCCCAACGTGGCCATCATCCTCATCACCGGCTACGCCGACGTGGACAACGCAGTGCAGGCCATGAAAAACGGAGCTTACGACTACATCACCAAGCCCTTTTCCCTGGATCGCATGGAGCAAGTCATCGAAAAGGCCTACCAGAGGGTCCGGCTGCAGCGCGAAAACGAACTGCTGCGCCATAATTCGGAACACAAATCCATGCCCAAATTCATTGGCCATTCCAAGTCCGTGCAGGATGTCCGCTATCTGATCGAAAAAGCCGCTCCTACCGATGTGCCGGTTCTTTTGACCGGAGAAAGCGGCACGGGCAAGAACGTGGCCGCTGCGGCTCTGCACGCCAAAAGCAAACGCGCGGACCAGCCGCTCATCATCAAGAACTGCGGCACGTTCGACAAAGAGCTGCTCAGGAGCGAGCTGTTCGGCTACTGCAAAGGGGCCTTTACCGGAGCGGACCGCAGTCATGACGGGCTCTTGTCTCTGGCGCACAAGGCCACGCTCTTTTTCGACGAAGTCGGCGAACTGACCCTGGAACTGCAGGGCGCGCTCCTGCGCGTACTTGAAACCCAGCATTTCCGCCGCGTGGGTGATAAGGAGGAGCGTTGTGTGGACGTGCGCTTCATCTTTGCCACCAACAAGGATCTGGAAAAAGAAGTTGAGGCAGGCCGGTTTCACGACGCTTTCTACCACCGCATCAACGTCTTCAATATAGAACTGCCACCGCTGCGTGAACGCCGCGAAGACATCCCGGCCCTGGTCGAATACTTTCTCGTATCCCTGGCCAAGGACGGGCAGGAGTACAAGATCTCTCCGCGAGCCATGCAACAGCTCATGGACAACCCCTGGCCCGGCAATGTGCGCGAACTCAAAAACATCATTGAGCGGGGTATGATCCTGGCCGAAAACAACATCATAAACGTCCAGGCCTTGCCATTTTGTCAGAAGAGTTGCCAAAACCCGCGCGAAAAGGGGTTCTCGACCCTCGAAGAACTGGAACGCTCGCACATCAGCATGGTCATGCATGCCGTGCAGGGCAACAAATCCCGCGCGGCCCAAGTCTTGGGAATCGGACGCAAGACTCTGTACAGAAAGCTCGAAGAGTACAGGCTGACCGAAGTGGGCACGCAAAATGCCAACTTCCTGAGCAAATAACGCCGGATCATTTTGACCCGATGCGGAAAACATCCCCGGAGTGCGACCGGCAGCAGGGCAACAAGAGAAACCGGTAAAAATCACGACACGCAATAACCGCTTACGACTGTTGTGTTTTTTTCCGGCATCCTCTAGCCTGGGGCGGATCGAAAAATTTCGCTGCGTCCCGGCGGGCCCATGCCTGGCCGGAACCGCGGCAAAAAAACCGAGGGGATTCATCAATGCCGACGGTATTCTTCTTTTGCGACGCCAAAGGGCGCATTGTCGAAGCGCACGCAGGAGAGTTCGAGGAATGGGACCTGTCTCCCGGCACATCATTGTGCGACGCCCTGGGCATAGACTGCCCGGACGGAGAGCTCCTGTTGGCCCGCCTTTCCGCTGAAACCACCCACACCCTGACCGGGCCTTCGGACCAGCCCGTGAGCCTACGGATCATCCCGCTGCCGCGGACTCTTGCGCCGGAGGGAGGTATCCTGGCCACCGTGAGGATCTCCTCACAGCTTGGCATCCTCGCCGCGGACAGTCCCGAACCCTCTGCCGCCACCTTGGACTACGCCGTTTTCAATGCCGTGTTCAACGACGCGCGCGATGCCATTCTGCTCACGGATGGACAATTCCGCATCCTTGCGGCCAACCGCAAAGCCCACTCCCTGTACGGCAGAGAAGATGAGCCTCTGGCCGGAACCAGTTTCCGAAGCATCCTGCGCGCCGTGGACGAGGCGCGAATCCTGGCCTCGGCCAGAGCGCTGAAAAATGGCGCATCCTGGCGCGGAGCCCTCACCGTCTTGAGACCGGATGGCCAGGAAACACCGGTCAAACTCGGCGTTCGATGTCTGAGCGTGGGGGAAGTGCGCCTGTTTCAATTCATGATGCGCGATCTGCGCGGGCGCATCGCCCTGGAACGTGATCTGGCCCAAAGCAGACTGGCAGTCGCGGACATGAACACGGCCTTGAAACAGGTTCTGCGCAATGTGGAAGAAGAGCGCCAAGAACTCAAAGACGAGCTGGTGCAACAGGTCCGCGAAGAAGTGCTGCCAACGGTGGAGCGTATCGCCCTTGAGGATTCTCCCCTCGTACGCCAAGCCTACAGGTCGGCCTTGGAAGAAAAGATCGCCGACATGGGCGTGACCGCGCCGGAATCCGCAAATCTCTTTGCCAGGCTGACTCCCCGGGAAATGGACATTTGCCGTCTCATTCAGCAGAGTTGGCAAGGCCGGGCCATCGCCGAAGAACTCGGCATCTCCTTTGAAACCCTACAGACGCACCGCAAGAACATCCGCCGCAAGCTTGGGCTCAAAGGCGGTCCGATCTCTCTCTCCGCCTTCGTACAACAGCATCCTCCCTTCTAACCTATCGGGTACCCCTGCATACCCGATACATCCCCGCTCCCTCCCCTTGATCTTCCGTATTTTTCCCCTAGTCTACCCAATGCTGCAAAAAGGCGCGCAAAAACGCGCACTTTGTCAATATTAGCCAAGGAGTTTGAATGGCAAAAATATATGTTGAAGGTCTGTATAAAATTTTCGGCCCCAATCCAAAGAAAGCGCTGGAGATGCTATCCCAGGGCAAAAGCAAGGACGACATCATGTCCTCCATCAAGCACGGCGTGGGCGTGAACAACGCCACCTTCGAAGTGCATGAAGGAGAGATCGTGGTTGTCATGGGCTTGTCCGGCAGCGGAAAATCAACGCTGGTGCGCTGTCTGAACCGGCTGATCACGCCCACCGCGGGCAAGATCCTCATTGACGGGCGCGACGTCCTGACCATGGGTGAAGATGAGCTGCGCCAGTTGCGACAACGCAAGATGGGCATGGTCTTTCAGAATTTCGCCCTCTTTCCGCACCGCACAGTGCTCGAAAACGCGGCCCTCGGCCTTGAAATTCAGGGCATGGACAGGGCGCAGCGCCTGAAGCTCGCCGACGAGGCCCTCTCCCTGGTCGGTCTTGACGGATGGGGCGCGTCATATCCGCGCCAGTTGTCCGGCGGCATGCAGCAGCGTGTCGGGCTTGCCCGGGCGCTGGCCCTTTCCCCGGACATCCTGCTCATGGATGAAGCCTTCAGCGCGCTCGACCCCCTCATCCGTCGCGACATGCAGGACGAACTCATCAACCTGCAGGAACGGATGCAAAAGACCATCGTCTTCATTTCCCATGATCTGGACGAAGCCCTGAAGCTCGGCGACCGCATCATTCTCATGAAGGACGGCGCCATCGTGCAAATCGGCTCGCCGGAGGAAATCCTGACTCACCCCGCCGACGATTACGTGGCGCGCTTTGTCGAGGACGTGGACATCACCAAGGTCCTGACCGCCGAGTCCGTCATGAAGCACAGCGAGGCCGTAGCCTATCTGCGCACCGACGGACCCCGCGCGGCCCTGCGCAAGATGCGCAAGCACAACATCGCCCATCTTTTCGTGGTCGACCACACGCATCGTCTGGTGGGCATCGTGTCCGCCGATGCTGCCGCCATCCTGGCCCAGCGCGGCGATGGGAGCCTGACCGAGGCCATCTGTACGGACATCAAAACCGTATATCCGGAAACGCCGGCCCAGGATCTTTTCAACATAATGGCGGAGTTGCCGTATCCTCTGGCCGTGGTCGACGAAGCAAACAAGTTCAAGGGAGTCATTGTGCGCGGCACTCTGGTCGCGGCCCTGGCTGAAAGAGGAGGTGCCGCATGAACGAGTACAAACTTCCGGTAGGCGAAGTCATCGAGACGGGCATCGACTTTCTGGTCGAGCACCTGTCCTTTATCACCAAAGCCAGCGCCGAAATTGTCGAGATGCTTCTGGGAGCCATGGAGAGCGGACTGCTACTCATCCCCATCCCGGTGTTCATCGTACTGGTCGGCGCCGGTGTATGGTTCCTGACCAAGGAGCGCAAACTCACCCTGGGCAGCGCCCTTGGCCTCGCGCTGATCTGGAACATGGGACTCTGGACCGCCACGGTCAGCACCATCGCCCTGGTCCTGGTCGCCACGCTCTGCGCCATCGCCATCGGCGTGCCGCTGGGCATCTGCGCGGCCATCAGCAAGGGCACATACAAGGTGGTTATGCCCGTCCTCGACGTGATGCAGACCATGCCCGCCTTTGTCTATCTGATCCCGGCCATCCCCTTTTTCGGCCTGGGCAAGACTGCGGCCATTTTTTCCACCGTCATCTTTTCCATGCCGCCGGCGATCCGTTTCACGTGCCTGGGGATCCGCCAGATTCCTGCGGAACTTGTGGAATGCTCCACCGCGTTCGGCGCGACGCGCATGCAGCGTCTGTACAAGCTGGATCTGCCCCTGGCCGCGCCGACCATCATGGCAGGCATCAACCAGACCGTCATGCTGGCCCTGTCCATGGTCGTCATCGCGTCCATGATCGGCGCCAAGGGTCTGGGCGGCGAAGTTTGGAAAGCCATCCAGCGCCTGCAGATGGGACGCGGATTCGAGGCGGGCATAGCCATCGTCATTGTGGCCATGATCCTGGACCGGGTGCTGCAGAAGCTTGGCACCCGAAAAGAAAACTAAAACAAAGGAGTTACCTGTGAAAAAAATTCTACTCACCATCGCGTGTCTAATGCTTTTGATCCAACCGGCCCTGGCCGCCAAGGGAAAGGTCCGCCTGGCCTATGTTGAATGGGACTGCGCCACGGCCAGCACCACGGTTGCCCAGGCCGCCCTGGAAGAGATGGGCTATGAGGTCGAGACCCTGCCTGTGGCCGCCGCGGCCATGTGGCAGGCCCTGGGCACCGGCGACGTTGACGCCATGGTCACCGCATGGCTGCCCGTGACCCACGCCGACTATTATGCAAAGGTCAAGGACAAGGTCGAAAAGGTGTCCGTCGTCTCCGGCGGGGCCAAGCTGGGTTGGGCCGTGCCGGCCTACGTGACCATAGATTCCATTGAGGAGCTGAACGCCAACGCCGACAAATTCAATGGCAAGATCATCGGCATCGACCCGGGCGCCGGGCTCATGAAGCTGTCCGAGCAAGCCATGGCCGACTACAAACTGGACAAGCTCGAACTGATGGAAGGCTCCGGCGCAACCATGACGGCGGCCCTGGACAATGCCATCAAGAACAAGGAGTGGGTGGTCGTCACCGCCTGGTCCCCGCACTGGATGTTCGGCAAGTGGGAACTCAAATATCTGGAAGACCCCAAGGGCGTCCTGGGTGGCGAAGAACAGATCGAGGCCATCGTGCGCAAGGGCCTCAAAAAGGACATGCCTGAAGTTCATGCCTTCTTCTCCAACTTCAAGTGGGATTCTCCGGCCCAGCTGCAGATGGTCATGGCCTGGAACCAGGAAGGCGGAAGCCCCGAAGAAAACGCCCAGCGTTTCCTGAAGGAATATCCCAAGACCGTGAAGGGCTGGATGGGCAAGTAACGGCAGTCTGAAACACGACGCAAAACGGCGCGGGCCGGGGCATGCTCCCCGGCCCGCGCCGTTCTTTTTTTTCACCACGATACGAAGGAAATTCATCGCGGATTATGGTCTGAACGTGAAGGCGCGAGAAGCCCTCGACGTTCCTCATCAACCAAGCGATGAAGGAATACATTGCACGCGAGGCGTGGCAGGTCGCCAAAATCCGCAAGGCTCTGCGGGAAGCGGACGCTAGTGACTTTGCCACGGACGAGGAGCTGACCGCGCTTGACGCAAAGTGGAGCTCCAGTCAGGGTTACGTGGCTGCGGGCTGCGCTGCGCGATCTTGACCGCCGAATGGATCACATCGCTCTTGATGATCCTGAAATGGCCCGGAAAGTATATGCCGAAATCAAAACGCGGGATACTGAACTCGCCCATTTCCCGGAGGCGGGACGTCCAGGACGCGCACCTAAAATCCAAACTCAACCCGTACTCCAAGGGCAAAAGCAGTGCTTGTGCCTGTAGAAGTTCGCCCACACTTTTCGCTTTGGAGACCGCATCCTTTGCTTGGTGCGTACAAAGATGTTGATCAATCAGGCCATGGAAAAACTGGGCCAGAAGAAGCTTGAGGGCTTCGAGGACAGGCTGGGGCTTGCATGCGGTCATGTCGTCTCCTTGTGGAGTCGATTATCGACAACTGACCGTTTACACAAAATATTTTACACCCCCAGGACGTGGACTTTCGTGCCAAGCGAGGGCTGGACAAGAGGGGGTATCTGGAACTTGCTGGCTGCTCCTGGATCTTCCGCCAGCACAACCTAATCATTACAGGTCCGACCGGAGTCGGAAAGAGTTATCTCACCTGCGCCTTGGGCCGAAAGCTATCGAACCATCTACTATCGTTTCTCCGACTTCATCAGTGAACTGACCAATTCCGTCGTGGACGGCTGATATCCAAAACTTGCCGTAAAACTCGTCAAGAGGGACTTGCTCATCATCGACGACTGGCTCAAAAACTCCGTGTCTGCAGATCAGGCCAGACAGCTCATCGACATCCTTGACGATCGCTTCAGGAACAAATCAACCTTGCGGACCAGCCAGGCACCGGTACCATCCTGAAATGAACGGTTCAAGGACCCGACCCTGGCGGATGCCATCCTGGATCGTCTCATCCACGACGATCACCGCCTGGAACTCAAGGGGGATTCCATGCGAAAGAACACTTCCCCCTTGACGGAAAACGGCCACTAAAGACACAGGGAGAAATCCGACGTCGCTTCGCTCCGTGAGGTGGCCGTTTTCCCTCGTACTACCCAGCCGTTTTCAGTGAAATCCCGCATGCTTTTCCTAGGCCTCGTTTTTCCTGCTCTTTTTCGACACGATCACATGCCATCTTTACCTGGTCCTCTATGACGGTTCCCTTGGTAGCTTCTCGCATTTGTCCCGTGCTTAAATCTCTATACTTGACCACCTGGTCGAGTTTGGCCTCTGCCAAGCCTGGATGCTTCTTCAGGACATGTTCCGCAAAGCGGTTCAGCACTTCCGCCTTCAGTTTCGCTTGCAGCGTTTGCTGCCTCAAATGCCCAAGCTCTTGCCCTATGCGCCGTTCTCTCGCCCCCACGGCCTTCTCTCTGGCGTCAACCTCACTACAGGCCTCGGTTGCTATCGCCTTACCATAGGTGTCCAGGTCTTCGGCCGTGTACATCCTAGCCTCCTTGGTCTTGGTCGAAAACAGACCTTTGTCGGTCACGACCTCCACTTTGCGGCCTGGAAACTTGGACTTCGCCAGATTTTGGGCCTTGGCCTGGATCGCTTCCAGCCTTAACAACTCTGCGGCCTTGGCCTGCAACTCTACCTCTACAGACGCCCTCTCTTGCGTCACAGCGTCAAGCTGGGCGCGCATATCGTCCCGTTCCCGCTGCGCCGCTATCGCGGCCTCCTGGGCCTCTTCCAGGGCCTGCCTGGCCTTGGCCAGGTCGGCGGGCAGCCGCTCGTGCAGCTCTTTGACACTCTCGTTTATGTACTTGCTGGGTTCGGCGCCTTCCTCGATCCATAGATCTTTGTTTTTCCCGCGTGTCAGGCCAAGGTCCTTGAACGGTTCGGCGGCCAGATCCTGGATCTTGCGACAATCGTACTTGTCGGGATTGATTTTGCGGCCCTGCTCGTTCGTCGCGAGCCAGTAGAAGTGAGCGTGCGGTGCGGACTCGTCCAGGTGAAGGCGGATGCCAAAGACGGACGTGTCCACGACATCAGCGGCCCCGATCACGGACTCGCGCACGAATCTTTCCAAGTCCTCAGGCGACAAGGTCTTGATGACCTTTTGTGCTTCAGTCCCAAAGGTCAGGATGCCTCGATACGCGACCACGCCAGTCTCGCTATACGCTTGCCTGCAAGCATTCTTCGCGGCTTTGGCGTCCTTGATCTCGGAGTCGTCTCCGGACGCCTGTGCGGCCTCGTAGCGGGCTCGTGTGGCGATCTTAGCTGCGTGCTTCTGGCCCACATTCATCTCGTGGACCTTGGCCAATGTCGGGGTATCGTCGCCCCGGTTTAGTCCGGATCGATCCTGGTCGACATAGTCAGGGACCTTACCCTGGCGCAGGTCGTGGGTCCGCTGGCCTTTATATCCACCAGCCCGTACCGACCCAATCCTAATACTCACTGTCATGCTCATTTTGCGACCTCCTGCCCTCTACCTATGGTTCCCGGGTTCGGAGTTAAATATGACTTAACTAACCTACTAGTAAACTCAAATTTAAAAAAAAATTACTCACCTATCTTAACATTTCTAACATAGCCACTGCTAGTTGGTAAAGGATATAAGCTGACGTTGTTAGCATCCAACCCCGGCTCACACCGGGGTTTTCTGATCAGGCCAGCTTACCGCAACATTTCTTGTATTTCTGACCGCTGCCGCAGGGGCAGGGGTCGTTGCGGCCGACTTTGGGGTCGACCCGCCGCACGGTGTCCGGCTTCTTGTCGGCGGGTTCGTTGCCGCCGACATATTTCACGTCTTCCTGCTCCTCGTGCTTGAGTTCCTCCTGCTTGACCGCCTCAATGCGCAGGTGGGTGAGCGCTTTCATGGTGTTCTCACGGATGCGGAAGATGAGGTCCTCGAAGAGCTCGAAGCCCTCGCGCTTGTACTCCTGCTTGGGGTCGCGCTGGGCGTATCCGCGCAGGCCGATGCCTTCCTTCAGATAGTCCATCTGCAAGAGGTGGTCTTTCCAGTTGCGATCAAGGGCATCGAGCAGGAAGAAGCGCAGGATTTCCTGGTACTGGTCCGAGGCGAGGGAGCGATGCTCTTCCAGCACGGAGAGGATGGCGGCCCGCGCCTCCTCCTTCTCCATGAATTTTCCGCCGGGAGCCATGCGCTCCATGGCAAAGATCTCGTCCAGCTTGGAACGGATCATGCCCCGCGCTTCCTCCAGGGATTCGGTCTGCCCCTTTCTGTTGTCCAGAGGCTCGTAGACCTGGGAGAGAAGATCGTCGACAAACTCTTCCACCGTGGGCTGCAGGTCTTCGGCGATCATGAATTCGCGGCGCAGGGAGTAGATGACCTCGCGCTGCTGGTTCATGACGTTGTCGTAGTCGATGAGCTGCTTGCGGATTTCGAAGTTGTGCCCTTCGACCCGCTTCTGAGCGTTTTCGATGGACCGGGAGATGAGCGGGTTCTCGATGGTCTGCCCGTCCTCCAGGCCCAGTTTCTCCATGATCCCGGCGATGCGCTCGGAGCCGAAGAGGCGCATGAGCGTGTCGTCCAGGGCCAGATAGAAGCGCGAGGAGCCGGGGTCGCCCTGACGCCCGGCGCGGCCGCGCAGCTGATTGTCGATGCGCCTGCTCTCGTGGCGTTCGGAGCCCAGGATGTGCAGACCGCCCAGCTCCCGCACGCCCTCGCCCAGCACGATGTCCGTGCCGCGGCCGGCCATGTTGGTGGCGATGGTCACGCGGCCTTTCTGGCCGGCCATGGCCACGATCTCGGCTTCCTTCTCGTGATACTTGGCGTTCAGGACTTCATGCGGAACGCCCTTCTTCTTGAGCAGCGTGGAGATATATTCGGATTTCTCGATGGAGGTGGTGCCGACCAGGACCGGCTGGCCCTTGGCGTGCAGGCCCTTGATCTCCTCCACGATGGCCCCGAACTTTTCGGCCTGGGTCTTCAGGATGACGTCGGGAAAATCCTTGCGCACCATCTGCTTGTTCGGCGGCGCGACCACGACTTCCAGCCCGTATATCTGCTGAAACTCAACGGCCTCGGTGTCAGCCGTACCGGTCATGCCGGAGAGCTTCTTGTACATGCGGAAGAAATTCTGGAAAGTGATGCTTGCCAGGGTCTGATTTTCGGCTTCGACCTTGACTCCTTCCTTGGCCTCCAGGGCCTGATGCAGGCCGTCGCTGAAGCGCCGTCCGGGCATGAGCCGGCCGGTGAATTCATCGACGATGACCACCTGCCCGTCCTTGACGATGTAGTGGTCATCGAGGGTGAAGAGGTAGTGGGCGCGCAGGGCCTGCAAGATGTGGTGCTGCAGGGTGATGTTGGCCGGGTCGAAGAGGTTGGTCACGCCCAGGATTTCTTCGCAATGCACCACGCCTTCGTCGGTCAGCACGACGGTGCGCGCCTTTTCGTCGATGGTGAAATGATCGTCGCGCGTCAGGCGGGGTATGATGGAATTGACCCGCGCATAGAGCGTGGTCGATTTCTCGCCCGGTCCCGAAATGATGAGCGGAGTACGGGCCTCGTCGATGAGGATGGAGTCCACTTCGTCGACAATGGCGAAATTGAGCGGGCGCTGCACAAGCTGATGCTTGTAGAACTTCATGTTGTCGCGCAGGTAGTCGAACCCGAACTCGTTGTTGGTGCCGTAGGTCACGTCCGCGCCGTAGGCCTCCTGACGCTCGGCGTCGGAGAGGCCGTGCACGATGACGCCGACGGTTAGCCCCATGAACGTATAGAGCTGGCCCATCCAGGCCGCGTCACGCCTCGCCAGGTAATCGTTGACCGTGACCACGTGCACGCCCTTGCCGGACAGGGCGTTCAAAACCACGGGCAGGGTCGCGACCAGGGTCTTGCCCTCACCGGTCTTCATTTCCGCGATCTTGCCCTGGTGCAGGATCATGCCGCCCATGAGCTGCACGTCGAAATGGCGCATGCCGAGCACCCTGCGGCTGGCCTCGCGGGTCAGGGCGAACACGTCAGGCAGCAGGGACTCAAGCTCGCGCCCAGCGGCCACTTCCTCCCGGTATGCGGCGAAGCGGGCCGGAATCTCGGCATCGGACAGGGCCTGCATCTCCTTTTCCAGGGCGTTTATCTTGGCCACCGTGGGCAGCAAGGTTTTCAGATACCTGTCATTTCTGGAACCGAATATTTTCTTGGTCAAATAACCGATCATGAATACTCCCGACTCGCTGGTCTTGGGGGATAAAAGAGTCTCTTGCCGGGGGCGGGTGCTCCGGCTAGAAATCGGACCAATGCCCCGAGTTCACGCACTAGGGCAGATTTTTTACAATGACAACCGCAAGAAGGCAGCCATGAACGAACATAACCGCGCGCTTCTGATCATCGACATGCAATACGACTTCGCCGTGCCCGGCGGGGCCTGCGAGGTAGCAGGAGCCCATGCCACAATTCCGATCATCCGCAAGGTCCTGACTTCGTTTCGGGACCTGGGACAGCCGGTCTTTCACATCGTGCGCGAATACCGCAGCGATGGCTCCGACGTTGAAATTTCACGCCAAGAAGCGCTGAAAACCCGCCCCATGGTGGTGCCCGGCACCCCGGGAGCCCGCATCGTGCCGGGCCTGGAGTCCATCGAAGGCGAATACCGCATCGTCAAGCAACGCTTCAGCGCCTTCATGTTCACGGAGCTGGACCTCATTCTGCGCCGCAAGGAGATCACGCATCTGGTCGTGACCGGCACGCAGTTGCCGTTCTGCCTGCGCGCCACCCTTTTCGACGGCTTGAGCCTGGGCTATCACATGACCTTACTCACCGACGCCTCATCCTCGCGCACGCAGGAAATTCATCTGGCCAACATCCGCGACATCCGCGACGCGGGCATGGCCTGCGTGAGCGTGGGCGAATACCTGGCCGGTATCAACCCGCCGGCCTGATGCCGCCTCGGGTACGCCCGCTGCCCTTCAGGCCCGGTTCATCTCCCGCTCGGTGTCGCGGTTCACGGCTTTCTGCTTCAAATCCTCGCGCCGGTCGTAAACCTTCTTGCCCTTGGCCAGGGCCAGCTCGATCTTGATCTTGCCGTCCTTGAAATACAGTTTGGTCGGCACCAGGGTCAGCCCCTTCTGCTCCATCTTCGATTTGAGCGAATGGATCTCATGGCGGTGCATGAGCAGCTTGCGCTCCCGGTCCGGGACATGCTGCGCGTACCCGGCGTTGGCGTAGGTGGAGATGTGCACGCCCGAAAGAAAGGCCTCGTTGTCCGTGATGCGCACGTAGCCGTCCATGAAGTTGACCTTTCCGTCACGCAGGGATTTGACCTCGGAGCCGGTCAGCATGATCCCGGCCTCGATGAAGTCGAGCAGTTCGTAAAAATGACGGGCCTTGCGGTTGGCCGCGATGATCTTGATGCCTGTGGGCTTGGCGCACATGAAAGAATCCTTGAAGTTGAGCAAAATTACCGAGGCACCCTCCATCCTAGTCCAGGGCGGGATTAGTCTTTGCCTTTGCTCTGATCCTGTACATATTTTTTAATTTCGTCCAGTGGAGCCCCGCCTGCGGAAAGGATGCAGTATGCACGAGACCAAAGCACTGATTTTTCGTAATGCCTGGCCAACTCCGTAGCGAATTCCTTGCGCAGCTCGCGGGAACTAATAGTTTTAAGCGTGTTTACTAGGCGCGAAGGCTGGATGCTCGGACTCGCATCAACGAGCAGATGGACGTGGTCCGCCACGCCATCCATCTCAACCAAAACGCATCTGGAGTTATCGCAGATGCGGCCGAACAGCTCTTTCAACCTGTCGCGCATGACGTCGGTTAGTGCTGGTCTGCGATATTTTGTCACAAAAACTATGTGATAAAATATCCTGAAAGAACAGTGAGAATATGTATTTAATCTTGACTTTTCCATAAAAAACTATATATAGTTTTATCATGTCAAAGGCAACAAGAAATTGTACATTGCGGCTGTATCCTACAGCCAACCAAGCCAGACAACTTGAGTCATGGCTTGAGTTGCATCGACTGCTCTACAATCAGAGCCTTGCCGAGCGCCGGGACGCTTGGCGCGAGGAACAGCGCTCCATCTCCTATAATGAGCAGCAGAATGCGCTTCCAGCCCTCAAGGCGGAGAAGCCTTGGTATCTGCCGCTCGGTTCTCACGCCCTGCAGGAGACTGTCAGGCGCGTGGACCGGGGGTTCAAAGCTTTCTTCCGCCGCCTGAAGGGCGGACAGAAGCCCGGGTATCCACGTTTAAAGGCCCGGGACCGGTTTAACAGCTTCACCTATCCCTGCGTAGCTGGCTGGAAGCTGACGGAGCTTGGTCGTGGCCGCGGCGTCCTCGCGGTGTCCAACCTGGGCCACATCAAACTGCGGGGAACGTGCCGCGTGAACCTCCTGGGCCTGGATCGAAAGCAGATGACCTGCTGCACGATCCGCAGGGACAGAGATAAGTGGTACGCAACCATCACCTATAACACAGTGCTGTCGGTGCTTGCCCGGCCCGTGGCCGAAGATCCGGAGTCTATGACAGGGCTCGATGCCGGGCTCAAGTCGCTTGGCGTCCTAGCTGACGGTACCGAGATTCTGCGCAAGCGTCATCTCGATGAGGACGCGGCCATAATCAAGGCTGCCAGCCGTAGCGTCTCGCGGAAAAAGAAAGGCTCCGCGAATCGCAAGAAGGCGGTACGCGAACTCTCGCGCATCCATGAGCGCGTCGCGAACCGGCGAAAAGACTATCTGGACAAGACTGCGGCCAGGATAGTGTCCACCACGTCGTTCCTGGCGGTGGAGGATCTGTCGGTCAAAAACATGATGGCAAAAGGCGGCAGGCGGAAGCGTGGGCTGAACAGATCCATGGCTGACGCGGCCCTTGGGCGTTTCCTGATGATACTCGGCAGCAAAGCGGAAGAAGCTGGCTGCCAGTTCGTCAGAGTAAACCCCAGGGGCACGACACAGGAGTGCAGCCGGTGCGGGAAAACGGTGCTCAAGGACCTTTCCGACCGCATCCACGACTGCCCCTATTGTGGTCTGGTCATAGATCGTGACCAGAACGCCGCCATCAATATACTTTTCCGGGGCCTCGCCCTGGCCGGACGGGAACCGTCCGCGGTGTGGAGGGATGTCAGACTCGGCCCCAAAAGTCGTGCAATCCCGTTGAAGCAAGAAGCCACTTCTATGCACTAGCATGGTCGACGGCAGTTCATATCTAGTCGTCCACCAGGGAGGAGTAGAACATGAGCTCCTCCGGGAAACGGCGGAAGATCATTTCCCGGACGAGCTTGTTGTTGCGGGCCACCGAATGGCTGGCCATGACCTGCTTCAAAAGGGCGTTGCATTCCTCCATGGATGCCTGGCGGACAATGCGCTTGATGCCCGGAATGGCCTGGGGCCCAAGGCTGATGGAGTCGACCTGCATGCCCATGAGCACCGGGATGCAAAACGGATCGGCCGCCAGTTCGCCGCACAGGCAGACCTCGATGCCCGCCCGGTGGGCCGAATCCACCACCCATTTGATGGAGCGCACGATGGCCGGATGCAGGGGCTGATACAGGTAGGACACGTCCTTGTTGGTGCGGTCGATGCCAAGCGAATACTGAATGAGGTCATTAGTGCCGATGCTGAAAAAGTCCACCTCGCGGGCCAAAAAATCGGCGGTGATCACGGCGCTGGGCACCTCGATCATGATGCCCATGGGCATGTCCTCGCGAAAGCAGATCCCCTCGCTGTGCATCTCCTCCTGGACTTCGCGGTAGAACTTCTTGACCTCCACGAGTTCCTGCAGGCCTGAAATCATGGGAAACATGATGGACACGTTGCCCAGCACGCTGGCTTTCAAAATGGCGCGCAACTGCGTGCGGAACAATTCCCGGTGCTTCAGGCAATAGCGGATGGCCCGCAGCCCCAGGGCAGGATTGGCCTCGGCCGAGGACTGCATGCGCATGAGCTTGTCCGCGCCCACGTCCAGGGTGCGGATGACCAGCTTCTTGGGCGCGACCAAGGAGGCCATGTCCATGTAAATCTCGGTCAGCTCCTCCTCGCTGGGCATCCCGTCCCGGTTCAGATAGCTGTATTCGGAACGAAAAAGCCCGATCCCTTCTCCGCCGTTGTCGTTGACCGCGACAACCTCCTCGAAAAGCTCGATGTTGGCCAGAACCTGCACACGGTACCCATCGATGGTCTCGGCGGGCAGATGACAGGAGCGCATGATCGTGGCCTGGTAGGTCTCGAACTGGGTCTGCAGATCCGTGTAGCGGGCCAGCTCGTCCTCGTCGGGGTCGATGATGATGCGCCCATGAAACCCGTCCAGGATGATGATCCCGCCCTCGGCCAGATCGTCGCCCAGACCCTCCACCCCGACCACGGCCGGGATTTGCAGGGAACGGGCGAGGATGCCGGCGTGGGAGGTCTTGCCGCCCTGGGCCGTGGCGAAGGCCATGATCTTGTTCACATCGAGCTCGATGGTGTCCGCCGGGGACAGATCATGAGCCAGCAGGATGGCGCGGTGCTTGATGGCCTGATGCCCGCTTTCCCCGCCGACCAGCTTGCCGAGGACCCTCTCGGCCACCAGGCGGACATCCTGCATGCGCTGCCGCAGGTATTCGTCGGCAATGGAGGCAAATATCTCCTGCACATCCCCGACGGCCCTCTCCAGAGACCATTCGGCATTGACCCGGGAAAGGGCGATGTGGTCCAGGGCCCGCTGGCGGAACTTATGATCGCGCAGCATCATCAGGTGGGACTCGATGATGGCCGAGTGTTCCTTCAAATCCTCCGGTACCAGGGAGAGGATTCGTTCCAGGTCGTGCAGGGCCGCATCAAAGGCGTGGGTCAGACGCTCCATTTCAAAAGGCACATCCGCATCGGGCACGGTCTGGCGGACCGTGCCGGAGAAGTGACTTTTGTTGAGGTAATACGCGCGGCCAATGGCGATGCCGGCCGAGACGGGAATACCGAAGAGCGTGCGGGAAGCCATCAGCGATCCTCTCCGAACATGTCTTCAAAAAGTTTTGAAACGCCCGTGATGGCATCGCCGGCATCGGGGCCCTGCGCACGCAGGGTCAGCTCGGTTCCCTGCGGAGCGGCCAGGGAAAGCAGATCGAGGATGGACTTGGCATCGGCCTCCATATCACAGGAATGGACTGTGATGGAGGCCGCATAGCGCTGGGCTTCCTGAGAAATCTTTCCTGCGGGCCGGGCATGAAGCCCGAGGCTGTTCCCGACCCGGATAACCTTTTCCTGCACTTCGCCCATTTTACGCCACCTACATGGATACAAAAGCAAAAATCTTTTCCCAGGGCAGCAAAAGGCCGCCCAGAACCAGCGCCGCCAAAAGCATGGAGCGATCCCACTCATGCATGAAACCAGCCAAGGCCAGGAGTCCGGCACCTGCGGCCCAGGCCAACGTCCACAGCCCTCCGGCAGGAGCTGCCTGAAGCACAAAAAGGGCCACCAGGACGCCGTTGATCAGCTTGAGCCGCTGCCCCCAATCAATCAGATTCCAGGACTTGAGACGCTGCAGAAAAGAAAGCCCCTGGGCATAGCCGCGCCCGAAGGTGTACATCTTGAAAAGCTGCAGCCCGCAGAGGCATAGACAGATCCAGACCACAAGCGTTCCGGTGCATCCCGCGATCGCCAGATTGACGCCGACCAGGGACCACAAAACCAGAAAACTGCCACCGAAAAAAGAATCGCCCAGGGCCGACAAGGTGTAGACGGTGGTCGAACGCAGTTTAGGGAGAATATCCGCCGGAAGCATGCCGAGCGCGATCTTTTTCTCCATGGACAAAAAAATTCCGACCAACAGCGGCGTCCAGAACGGATGGGTGTTGTAATGCTTCAGATAGCGGCCCCGTGCACGCTTCAAGGCTCGCGGCTGTGCGGCGTAAAGCGCGCGCAGACCCGGGTCCATGATATAGGCCAACCCGACATTCTGCATCCCCTTGGTGTTGAATGTGGCGCCAACCATATATGTGCGCAGGAAAATCTGCAGCAGGATCCGCGTATCCACCCTTACTCCGCGTTCTGTTCCACAATCAGTTCGTAGATCTCTTTGACCGACCACCCGCTGGTTTGATCCCGCACGGTCCGCGCTGCGTCCTTGGCGTGCATGCCCGCCCGCATCATGCCCTGAACCCGGTCCAGGACATCGGTTCGGGACGTGGCGGCAATCTCTTCGGGCGGACCGATGACCACGGTCACCTCGCCCAGAAGCTCCTCCGTGAAATCCCGGAGTTGACCAAGCCTGCCATTGATAAACTGCTCATGTTTCTTGGTCAATTCCCGGGCCAGACAAAATTCCCTCTCTCCCAGCACCTCGAAAGCGAGCTCCAGAGTCGGCAGCACCCGGTTCTTGCGCTCGAAAAAAACCAGAGTCGCGCCGATCTGTGCGTAGGGCCGCAGCAGTGCGCGGGCATCTCCGCCCTTGCGCGGCAGAAATCCGAGAAAAACAAAAGGGTATGGAGGAAGGCCGCTGGCCATAAGCGCGGTGATGGGCGCGCAGGGACCGGGTACGGGAACGACACGCACGCCCTGCTGACGGCAGGCTGCGACCAGGCGGTAGCCGGGGTCGGCGATAAGTGGCGTGCCTGCATCGGACACGACCGCGACCTGCAGCCCCTGCTCCAGCAATGCCAGCACTTCGGCAATGCGGGAGCTCTCGTTGTGCTCATGCAGGCTTAAAAAACGCTTGCCCGCAACTCCGGCCAACTGCAACAGATGTCCGGCCCGCCGGGTATCCTCGGCCAGAATGACATCGGCATCTTCCAAAGTCTGCCGCGCCCGGGGAGAGAAATCACCAAGGTTGCCAAGGGGCGTGGCCACGATCCAGACCGTCCCGTACATCAATGATATCCTCCCAATGTTCGACGACCGTTTCCCCGTGCAGAAAAAGAATGCCAACCAGATCGAAGCGACATGGCCTGCTCCAGGCACGATGGCGGCTCAAGTATAACGCCGCGGCCTTGATCAGGCGTTTCTTCTTGGCCGGCCCGATGGCTTCGCCGGGCTCCCCGTGTACCGCGCCGGACCGGGTTTTGACCTCGACAAAAACGATCGTCCCGCAGTCCTCGCAAATCAGATCGATCTCGCCGCTTGTGCAGCGAAAATTGCGTTCAACAATCTTGAATCCTTTTTCAGCCAAAAACGCCGCCGCCAGCTCTTCTCCGGCCTTGCCGGTGATCAGATGCCGGGCAGCCACAGCTGCGCCTCCCGAGGCGCTGGCCCGACGCCACGAAAACTGACCCGGTGCGCGGGGCTTGGCCCCAGTCTGCACAGCGCATCGAGATGCGCCTTGGTGCCGTAGCCCTTGTGCACGGCCAACCCGTAACCCGGATAACGCTGATCCATGCACAACAGTAGATCGTCCCGAAAGGTCTTGGCCAGGATTGAGGCTGCAGAGATGCAGGGATGGAGAGCGTCGCCGCCGATCACGGTCTTTTGGGGCAGGGAAGAAGGGAAACGCTGGTTGCCGTCGACCAGAACCAGACCCGGACAGACGCTAAGGGCTTCCACAGCACGGGCCATGGCGGCCAGTGTGGCCTGCAAAATATTGATACGATCGATTTCGCCGGGCCAGGAAAAACCTAAGGCCCAGGACACTGCCTGGGCCTTGATGGCTTGTGCAAGCACCGCGCGCCGTCGCGAGGAAAGCTTTTTGGAATCGGTCAGTCCCGGAAGGTCGAAATCCGGAGGCAATATGACTGCCCCCGCCACCACCGGACCGGCAAGACAGCCGCGTCCGGCTTCGTCAATGCCGGCCTGAATCTCATCCGCAAACTGAGTGCAGCCTTTGGGGCTGAACAAACTGACCTACCAGGCGTTCTTGGTCTTGATACGGGCAGCTTTGCCCCTGAGGCTACGCAGGTAGTAGATGCGGCTCTGACGAACCACGCCTTCGGAAATAACTTCAATGCGGTCGATGGTCGGGGCATGCAGGGGGAAGATGCGCTCCACGCCGACGCCATCGGAAACCTTGCGCACGATGAACGTGCTGTCGGTGGTGCCCTTCTTCAAACGCAGAACCACTCCCTGGAAAACCTGGATGCGTTCCTTCTCGCCTTCGATGATGCGGGTATGCACCTTGACCGTGTCACCGGCGCGGAAGCGGGGATGGTCGGCACGCAGGTGCTCGTTTTCAATCTTCTGGATGATGTTCATGATTTTCTCCTTTATCTGAAGCGGCCTTTGAGCCGCAACGTGTGCGTCTTATCCGATATCGCCCAGCAGGCGGTCCACCATGATGGACGCTGCGGAACGGACGGAAAGGTGGTTGTACCTATCCATAAAACGTATGGCCCGCAACATGCCGTCGGCCCCTGCCAAAACGTCGTGATGCAAGCCGTATCCGGTGCCCAGCACCAACAGGACTGGTTCCTCGGTGAGCATCCGGGACACCTGGGCGCAGGTCATGTTTCCAGCCTTGGCGCTGGTGGCCACGACCTTGGGGCGCACGCCCGTGCAATCCGTGATGTGGGCGATGGCCTCGTCCAAAAGACCTACCACCCGGACCCGGCCCAGGGCAGTGCCCCGATCCGGATTGGCCTTGAGCCCGTAACCTTCGCGCCAATGGCCAACGAGAGTGCGGGCAAGGTCCTGCTGATCCGTGACCGGAGTGCAGACAAAATATCCGCCGAGCCCATAGGTGCACGAAACGCGTGCAATATCGTGGAGGTCAAGGTTTGTCAAAGACGTAGTGATGGTCTGCCCCGATTTATTTTCAACCGGGTAATGGGCCAGCGCCACAAAAAGATTCCGGCCCGGTCTTGTCCTCTCCAGCCCTTTCAAATGCCTGATATCATCATCGGTCAGCGCCGCCTGGTCAAAAATGTCCGGACGCAAGGCCAGGGTCGTCTCCAGGCTCTTCTCCCGCCGCCAGGCCGTGATGCGCCCGTGATGGCCCGAGGCCAGAACCTCCGGCACCTTCAGGCCCTCATACTCATCGGGCCTGGTGTAGTGGGGATATTCAAGCAGACCCGAACTGAAACTCTCCTCGTCCGCGCTTTCGTCCTTGCCCATGAAATCAGGAACAAGCCGGCTCACCGCCTCGATCAGGCACAGGGCTCCGGTCTCGCCGCCGTTCAAGACAAAATCGCCCACGCTGACGGGTTCGATATCGCACAGCTCTTCCAAGCGGGCGTCGATGCCCTCATAGCGTCCGCACAACAGGGCGATCTCTTCCTCTGCGGCCAATTCCCGGGCCAGCGCCTGGGTCAGCGGCCGGCCCTTGGGGCTGAGCATGAGCACCCGGGCCCTGGGCGAAAGCGTAGCCAGAGCGCGGCGGATCGGATCCACGGCCATGACCATGCCTGGCCCCCCCCCGTAGGGACGGTCATCGACATTGTGATGCTTGTCCGTGGAATGGTCCCGCGGATTGATGAACGAAAACTCGACGAGCCCCTTTTCACGGGCCTTGGAAAGCAGTCCGCAAGAAAGGGGGGAATCGAAAAATTCGGGAAAAATGGTGACGACGGAAAATCGCATTCCTGCTTCCACTTTAATGGCCGGAGCACTAGGGAGGGAAACTGCAAAAGTCGCGCGGCACCGCCCCGGGTCATTCCCGCGAAGGCGGGAATCCATCTTATTCCGATCAGTTAAAATTAGGGGATGGATCTACCCTGACGGGCACATGCCCGCCTTCGCGGGGATGACGACAGTGCATATCGACAATCCTGCGCGCCATTACCTCTGGCCAATCACGCTTACGGCTGTTGATACAATTCGAGCAGCCCGTCCGGGGGATCGACCAGGATGACGCCGGCCTCAAGGTCGATATCAAGGATGAACTCGTCCACGGCCGGAAGCATGATCTCGTTGTCGGCATCGTCCAGAATGAACCACAGCTCCTGGCCAGCCACGTCGCGGATATCTTCCAGAACGCCGATGCGGGAACCGTTGACGTGCATGACCGGCAGACCGAGCAGGTCTTCGGGGCGAAACTCGTCCTCGTCCAAGGGCGGCAGGTCGCGTTCCCGGGCCAGCACGTCTGCACCGCGCCAGGCCTCGGCCTGATCCCGCCCTTGGGAGCGGTCCACGGTGATCAGAGCGCGGCCCTGATGCGCACGCCATCCTTCCAGCACGCAGGGCTTGGGCTTTTTGCCCGGAAGCTGCAGGTAAACGCGGGTCAGGCCCTCAAAGATGAAAGGGGAGTCTGCATATGGTTCGATGCAGAGCTCCCCCCTGAGGCCATGTGGTTTCTGAACCCGACCCAGTTCCACGAGCTTTACCGGGTCCAACTTCTCTTCGGACACGTTACTCCAGAATTTCCAGGACTGAACGCTTCCTGATTTTGGTTGAAGCCGCGCCGAGGATGGTTCGCATGGCCCTGGCCGTGCGCCCCTGCTTGCCGATGACCTTGCCCAGATCTTCCTTGGCCACTTTAAGCTCAATGACGGAGGTCTGCTCTCCCTCGATTTCAGTCACCGAGACACTGTCCGGATTGTCAACCAGAGACTTGGCAATGAATTCGATCAAATCCTTGAGCATGAGCACCTCCGCTGAAGATCTGTGGATCGCACGGCGAACCGGCGACGAGCCTTGGAGGTACTATTTACTGAATCCAGACTTCTTTAGCAAGGAGCGAACCGTATCTGTGGGCTGCGCACCCAGTTCGATCCAGCTTTTGACCTTGTCCTGATCGAACTTGATCTCGGCGGGTTCGGTCATGGGGTTGTAATAGCCCACATAATCAAGGGCCCGGCCGTCACGGCGGGAAGCGGAATCCACGGCCACGATGCGGTAAAACGGTTTCTTCTTGGAGCCCATGCGGGTCAGTCTGAGTTTCAAAGCCATTGTTGTTCTCCCTGAACGTAAGTGTAGTGAGCGAACCTCGATGCCCGGTCGTAACCGAAACAATGAAGGTCCGACTATTTTTTTCTGCGCTGCTTTTTAGCCTTCTTGCGCTTTTCCTTGAGCTTGGCAGCTTCCGCAGCGGTTCGCCCTCCGCCTGCGGAAGGAAGCGCGCCGGGCATTCCGGGCATGCCGCCCGGCATCGCGCCCATGCCGGGCATTCCGGGCATTCCGGGCATGCGTCCACCCTGCGGCATGGACGGCATCTTGCCGCCCGCCATCTTCTTCATCATCTTCTGCATCTGCTCAAAATTCTTGAGAAGCTGGTTAACCTCGGTCACCGTGACCCCGCTGCCCTTGGCAATACGCTGCTTGCGGCTGGGGTTGATGATCTTGGGTTCGTGACGCTCGGCCATGGTCATGGAACTGATCATGGCCTCGACCTTGCCGAGTTCCTTTTCGGGCATCTGCACGTCCTGCAACTGCTTGCGGATCTGTCCCATGCCCGGGATGAGCTTCATGATGCCTTCGAGGGAACCAAGCTTCTTGATGCGGCGCATCTGCGTACGGAAATCTTCAAGATCAAATTCGGCCTTCCTGAATTTCTTTTCAAGGGCCTCGGCTTCCTTGGAATCAATGGTCGATTGCGCCTTCTCGATCAGCGTCAAGACATCGCCCATGCCAAGAATCCGGGACGCAATGCGGTCCGGATGAAATACTTCAAGTTCGCTCAGGCGCTCGCCCATGCCGACAAACTTGAGCGGCTTGCCGGTGATGGACTTGATGGACAGGGCCGCGCCGCCGCGAGCATCGCCATCCATCTTGGTCAGCACCACGCCGGTGATGTCCAGAATCTCGTTGAATTTCTCGGCTACAGTGACCGCGTCCTGACCTGTCATGGCGTCGGCCACGAACAAAATTTCCTGCGGACGGCATTTTTCCTTGATGCCGACCAGCTCTTGCATGAGCAATTCATCTATATGCAGACGGCCCGCCGTATCGATGAGGATCACGGAGCAGCCCTTCAGTTCTGCGTCACGCATGGCGTCGACGCAGATATCCACCGGATTCATGTCCACGGTGGAAGGATAGACCGGAACGCCCAGCTCTGCGCCAAGTTTCGTCAGCTGATCAATGGCCGCAGGACGATAGACGTCGGCGGGGACCAGGTACGGAGCGTACTTCTGACGGCGCAGGAAGAGGGCCAGCTTGGCCGCTGACGTGGTCTTGCCCGAACCTTGCAGGCCGGACATCATGATCACGTAGGGCGGCTTGCCCGACAGGTTCAGGGCGTAGTTCTCGCCGCCCAGGAGCTCGATCAGCTCTTCGTGAACGATCTTGATGACCTGCTGCCCGGGAGTGAGGCTACCAAGGACATCCTGCCCCAGGGCGCGCACTTTGACCTTTTCGACGAATTCCTTGACGACTTTAAAATTGACGTCGGCTTCCAGGAGGGCCAAACGCACTTCGCGCAAGCCATCCTGGATGTTGCTTTCATCGAGTCGGCCGTGGCCGCGCAGTTTTTTAAAGACCGATTCAAGTCGGTCAGACAGGCTATCGAACATGCAAGATCACCTATGCTAGGGAAAAGAAGAAGGGATGCATAGACAAGTTCGACCCACTCGTCAAGCAGAAGCACGGCTTAGTGATGCGGCGCGCGGTGCTCCCGCACGCCGCCCCGAAATCAGCCCAGAGCCTTGGCCACGGCCCGCGCGAAGCCGGGAGCCGCGCCACGGATGGTGGACTCGTCCACGCAAAAGGCCAGGCGGAAGTAGCCCGGGTAACCAAAACCCGAACCGGGCACGGCCAGAATCTGTTCCTGCATGAGCTCGTTCACGAAGGCCGCATCATCCCCGCCCTTGGGAATGCGCGGAAAGAAATAGAACGCGCCCTGCGGCATGGAAAATTCGATGCCCGCCTCGCGGAGCACCTCGGCCATGGCGTCACGCCGCGCGGCATAAATCGAGGCGTCCACTTCATGACCCAGCGCCTTGGCCAAAAGCTTCTGACCAATGGCCGGAGCATTGACGAAACCGAGGATGCGATTGGCCAGAATCACGCCAGCCACAAGGTGCGCGCCTTCGGGCATGGCCGGATTAACGGCCACATATCCGACCCGCTCCCCGGCCAGGGCCAGGTTCTTGGAAAAGGAGCTGACCACGACGCTGTGCTCGTAGATCGGAAAAATCGCGGGCACTTCAGCCCTGTCATAGGCCAAAAAGCGGTAGGGTTCGTCGGAGATGAGCAGGATGGGCCGCCCGGTGCGGGCCGAAGCCTGGCGCAGGATGTCGGCCAGGCTGACGAGCTCCTCCAGGGTGTAGATCCTGCCTGTGGGGTTGTTGGGGGAATTGATCAGCACGCAGCGGGTGCGGTCCGAGATGGCCGCGGCCAGCGCTTTCAAGTCCAGCTCGAAGGTCAGCGGCTTGGACGGGACGGCTTTCAAAACCCCGCGATGATTTTCGGCATAGAACCCGTACTCCACAAAATACGGAGCCGGGCAGAGCACCTCGTCGCCGGGTTCGAGCACGGCCCGGAACAAGGCGTTGATGCCCCCCGCCGCCCCGCAGGTGATGACCAGGTCTTCGGACGCGACGGCCACGCCCTGCTCCACCGAAACCACCTCGGCCAGGCGCTCGCGCACCTGCGGATAGCCGGCGTTGGGCATGTAACCAAAAGCAAAGGGCTTGCCCGCTTCCTCGGCCAGCTCGCGCAATCCCTCGGCCACGGCCGCGGGCGGGGCCAGGTCCGGGTTGCCCAGGCTGAAATCGTAGACATTCTCCGCGCCGTACTTTTTCTTGAGCTCGATGCCGGTCTCGAACATGCGGCGGATCCACGACGACTTGGCCAGATAGCCCTCGATCTGCGAACAAAGAATCATATATTTCTCCCTATCAAAAATTTTCTAAAAAAGTCTCGAAAGAACCTGAGCGTCATTCCCGTGAAAACGGGAATCCATTCTTTTCAATCATTCAAAAGGCATGGATCCCCGTCTACACGGGGATGACGGCTGTTCAAAACGGCACCTAAGAGACCACTGCAAAGTCGCGAGAGAACCTGAGAGTCATTCCCGTGAAAACGGGAATCCATTCTTTTCAGACGATTAAGAGACACTGCCCCTTCTTCAAGGGGATGACTCCTTTTTGTACAATGACACCTTGAAGACCCGTTTTTTTTGGCTGTGTTCGTAAAAATTGTTGATTTGCCCCATGATTTTTGAAAAACCCCGAAATCGGCTATCAAGCCAGGATCGGAGGGGATGATCATGTCATGGCAAAAAGTATTTCAAAAATTCATGGGGCTGGACGAAGCGGGCCAACGCTTGGTTTTGTTGGCCATACGCGGCTCCAAAGCCTCTGAAGAAACATCCTTTGATTTCAGTGCAATTCGTGAGAAAAGATTTGCAACCGGCCTCGTTTGCCCTCACTGCAAGCAAACTTCTCTCAAGCGGAACGGCAAATACACTGTCGCTGGAAAGTCGCGTCAGCGATACCTGTGCTCCGAGTGCGGCAAGTCATCCAACGATTTAACCGCCAGTCCCATCTCTGGAACACGCTATCCAGATAAGTGGCTAGAGTACTTCAGATTCATGCTCGAAGGACTTTCATTGAGAAAGATCGCAAGTCTGTTGGGCATTCACTTATCGACGGCATTTTATTGGCGGCACAAGATTCTTACAGCTCTGCAAGTCCAAGAAAGAACGAGCCTTTCGGGGATCGCGGAAGGTGATGAGACCTACTTCCGAGAGTCCGAGAAAGGGAACAAAAACATCACCCGACGAAAACCTAAGAAACGTGGTCATGCTGCAAGTAAACGCGGAATAAGCCGTGAGCAGGTTTGCGTTTTCGTTGCACGAGACAGATCTGGACGTGTATTTAGTAAAACTGCTTGTATGGGGCAAATGTCTATAAAACACATGGATAACGTTGCAAAAAACTCGTTCGATGAGGTGAATGAGTTTTGCTCGGACTCGGCTAGTGTTTTTAAGAAATTTTGCCAGAAAAAGAATATTCATCACAGGAAAGTAAACGTCCGAAAGAAGACTCATGTCGATGGAATATACCACATCCAGAACGTTAATAATTATCACGGACGCCTTAAGCGCTGGATGGGTAGATTCTATGGTGTCGCTACAAAGTATTTAAACAACTACCTGTCTTGGTTTAAATTTCTTGAAATAATTAAAAGCCAAGACGAAGACTCCCAACTGCGATCATTTTTAACTAAATCATGTTCGAAGCCAAAGCGTACAACTATCTTTGACATCCGGAATTACGCAAAAAAGACGACAAATGTCTTTGATGTAACCAAATATCTGGATGAATTGCTTGCGACTTAATGACTTTGATCAAATCCCCTTAAAAACAACAATTTTTACGAACACAGCCTTTTTTTTACGGGATGTCCAGGCCAATTTTTCTGTATTCACCCAGTTTGTTGCGCAGCGTGCGCACGGAAATTCCCAGTAATTCCGAAGCCTTGGTCCTGTTTCCGGCGGTCTTGTCCAGGCTTTTGATGATCAGATGCATCTCCATTTCCTGAATGGTCGGGATGCGTCCATCAGCGTCGATGGTCACGGCCGAAGTAGCGGACGGCATCGGCAATGCGCCGGGTGCGGCAGCTTCGCCCGCCTCGTTGATTTCGGGCGACCATTCCTGACCATCCAGTAAAAAATGCATGGATCGGATGGGTCCGGCCCCGGCCAGGAGCACGGCCCGCTCCATCAAGTTCTGCAGTTCCCGCACATTGCCCGGCCAGTCATGCGCCATGAGCCAGTCCCGGGCCTCGGTAGAGAGTTGCAGGGGGCCGAGACCATATTCCCGGGTGAGGCGGCGTATAAAGAAATCGGCCAGCAGCAGCACGTCGTCACCACGCTGGGCCAGCGATGGCAGCCGCAGGGGAATGACGTTCAGGCGATAGAAAAGATCCTGGCGAAACTCGCCCTTCTCCACGCTCTGCTCCAGATTGCGGTTGGTGGTGGCCAGGACGCGCACATCCACCTTGACCGTCTCGACCCCGCCCACGCGGTCGATCTCGCCTTCCTGTAGGGCGCGCAGAAGCTTGGCTTGCAGGGCCAGGGCCATTTCGGAAATTTCGTCCAGCAGCAGGGTTCCGCCGCTGGCCAGCTCGAACTTGCCGAGCTTGCGGGAAATGGCTCCGGTGAACGACCCCTTCTCGTGCCCGAACAACTCGCTTTCGAGCAGATGCTCGGGCAGGGCCGCGCAGTTGACGGCCACGAAAGGAGCGTTTTCCCGGCCCGAGTGGGCATGGATAAAGCGGGCGAACATCTCCTTGCCCGTACCCGACTCGCCGGAGATGAGCACCGTGGCCTTGGACGGAGCCACCTGCCGCGCCAGGGCCAGAACCCGGGTCACGGAAGGATGGGTGCCGACGATGGACACCTCGCGCGGAGTGCTCTGGGCGACGGGGCGAGGCGCAACCGGGGCGGGAGCGTCCTCGGGCAGCACGGCCTGGATCTTTTCCCAGGTCAGCGGGCAGAGCCAGTAATCCTGAGCGCCCATTTCCATATAATAGCGCGCCTCCTCGGCGCTGCCTTTTTCCGTGAACACGATGACCGGCACCGGATGCGCAGACTGCTGCACGGCGTCGAGCAGATCCTGGGCCCTGTATCCGGGCAGGCTTGGCAGGGTGAACACGAGATCGGCCTTACGCGCCTCGACGACCTTCATGGCCGAAGCGCGATCATCCACGACCATGGCCTGGCATTCATGCGCCTTGAACTGCGCATGCAGGGGGGACACGAGCTCGGATCGTGAAACAAAGAGGATTCGCTTGGACGCCATATCCGCATACGCTATCTTTTCCCCAGCCTCTTTGCAATATGGGGAGCCTACGGGCGCTTGCCCGCCATGCGCCCATCTGCTAGGGCTGGGTCGGATTTCGCGCCTCCTTTATTCACAGCAACCACGAGCCGCTCCTTTTATGTCCATGGATCCCAAAGAACTGCACACCCTGTTGCAAAACGTCGCCGCCGGAAACATCTCCTGCGAGAACGCCCAAGCAGTTCTCACCGGCCATGTGCACGAGGATCTGACTCTTGATCCCTGGCGTCAGGCGCGCACCGCTATCGGCGAAGTGGTCTTCGGCCAGGGCAAGACCCTGGAACAGATCCGCATTTCCCTTGAGGAGCTGGGCAGGCACCACCCGGTCCTGGCCACCAGGATTTGCTCAGCGCATGGCCAGGCGCTGCTGGATCATTTCCCGCATGGTTGCCTGTGGGAGGATGCGGGCCTTTTTTGCCTGGGGGCGGACCTGCTGTCCGCCGATCCAAAAGCCCCGAACTCGGACGTAGTCATCATCACGGCCGGCTCCTCGGACCTGCCCGTGGCCCGCGAAGCCCTGGGCACAGCCAGATTTCTGGGTTTGAGCGCGCATCTGGTGACCGATGTGGGCGTCGCTGGCCTGCACCGCCTGCAGCCACATCTGCCGAGCCTGCGGCAGGCCAAAGTGGTCATCGCCGTGGCCGGCATGGAAGGAGCGCTGCCCAGCGTCCTGGGCGGACTCGTAAAAACCCCGATCATTGCGGTTCCGACCTCGACCGGCTATGGGGCCAACTTCGAAGGCCTGACCCCGCTCCTGGCCATGCTCAATTCCTGCGCGCCGGGCGTAGGCGTGGTCAACATAGACAACGGCTTCGGCGCGGCCGCGCTGGCGAAGAAAATACTGGCCCCTCACGAACACACACAAGCAAATGAATAAACCGGTTCTTTTTCGCGTCACGAACAATCTGAAGGTGGGCGGCGTGCAGCGGAGGTTGCGCGCACTTTTGCCGCTGCTCATGGAGCACTACGAAGTGCATGTCGTGACCTACAAGGACAAGGGCGTGTTCTTTGATGAACTGGCCGCACTTGGCGTGCATACCCACTTTCTGCCTCGCAAGGGGTACTGGAATCCGGCGGCTATCTGGAGGCTGGCGCGACTTTTTCACAAGCACAGGGCCGACATCGTGCATACGCACTCCTTTGGGGGCAATATCTTCGGCATCCTGGCAGCGGCCTTGGCGCGAGTGCCAGTGCGGATAGGCCAGGTGCATTCCCGCGGATTGCATTGGTACGGAACTTCAGCTTTCCGAAAATGGAAACAAATTGCTGAAGAATCCCTTATACATCGCCTCTTTTCGCACCACATCACATTCGTATCGGAAGAATCCCTTGCTTTTTTTAAATCAAAGACCGGCTTGCCAAAGCACATGCTGAGTGTGCTGCACAACGGGATGGACCTGGATGCCAATAAACCTCCTTTAGCTAGAACGGATTTAGAACTCCCGACAACCGTTCCGCTCATTGGTTTTGTAGGCAGATTGACCCAAGGCAAGGGACTGAATTTTTTTTCAATTTTGCGGCACAGGTCTTAAAAATGCGCCCTGGGGCATATCATTTTGTAGTTATTGGGGGAGGAAACCAGGCCTCGTACATAGAACTGTGCGCCAAGCTCGGAATCTCACGATCAGTCACCTTCACAGGCGAACTGCACGAAATGGAGCGCGTTTATCCCATTTTAAGCGCGCTCCTATTCACCTCTGCCCCCGAACATGAAGGCATGCCGGGCGTTGTACTGGAAGCGTGTTCCCACGGCCTTCCAATTCTGGCACGGGAATCGAGCCCCATTCAAGAAATTGCCCTACACTACACGCGGATACGCTATTTCAACTCCACAGAAGCAAGCGTGCAGCTTGACGAAATCCTGTCCACTCCCGTGGACAATCGTCGTGCCTTCCGAAACGAATTCTCCCTTGAAGCCATGCGGAACAAAACACATTCGTTATACCAGCGTCTCCTCGCAGACCATGGCGAAGGCATCCAGTAATGAGCTTGCTCACGCAATCCCAGCAACTCGTTGGCGCAAGCATTCCGGTGCTGTGCTATCATCAGGTGCGTCCTGAAAGCGGCATGACGCCGGAAAAATTCGGTTCCCATCTGGACCTGATACGAAAGATGGGCTTTGAAACCATAAGTTTGGCCCGATTGCATGAACTCATTACCGGGAAAGATAAACTCACCTTTCCGGCCATCGTCATCACCTTCGACGACTGCACCCTGGACAACTGGGTCTACGCCGTGCCGGAACTGCTGCGCCGAAACTTGACAGGCGTCTTTTTTGCCATTACCGACTTTCTACGCCCCGGCCAGGCCAGACTGCGCGCGGATCAAACCATGCAACCGGCAAACGTACCTGCGTTTGGCGACATCATGCAGCAGGCCTTGTCTGGAAACTGCGACGGATTCATGAACGAGGGCGAACTCCGCGCCATAACGCACGATCTGGACATGGAGGTCTATTCGCATTCCGCCAGGCACCAGGCCTGCTTCACTCGCTCAGAGCGAGTCGGGGTCCTCGGTGAGAACAGGCACTGGAGCAATGCAGCCCTGTGCGGCCAGAGCTCGAACGCGGGCACTGCCGTCCACCCAGTTGGCAGCGCCTATGCGCACGCAGGTTTTGGCCTCGATTGGACCGGCCGCCCGCTGACCTTGGCAACAGACGAAGAGCGCCTCGCCTTTTGTCTGAACGATTTCTCTGCGGGCAAGGCCCGATTGGAAGAACTCCTGGGACGGCCCTGCCCCTTTCTTTGCCTGCCCTGGGGCGAATATGACCACGTCACCCTGGCTGCCGCACAAAAAGCGGCCTATCAGGGCGTGCTGAATCTTGAGGCCGGAAACGTCGGGCCAGGGACTGATCCCATGCGCATCGGCAGGCTGGCAGTCAAAGATCGCAAGACCTTGCCCTGGCTAGGCCTGAAGACCCTGCTCCTGGCGCATCAAAGGCTGGCTCCATGGACTCAGAAACGAAAGGCGGGCAGACGGGCATGAACATCTGTTTTGTCAATTCCACCAACAAATGGGGGGGGGTCAAAAGCTGGACCCTCGACGTGGCCCGCGGCCTCGCGGATCGCGGGCATGGCATCCTCATCGCCGGCAGGCCGGGACCATTCATCGACAAATCCGGCGAAATGGGGCTCGACGCTCTGGGGTTGTCCTTTGGCCCGGACTTCAATCCATTCCGGATTCTTGGATTCATCAAAATTTTCAAAGCACGCAGAATCGACCTCGTCGTCGTCAATGTCGGCAAGGACATGCGCACCGCCGGCATCGCGGCCAAAATGCTCGGCATCCCGGTGGTCCACCGCGTCGGCCTGGCCGGGGACATGCGCAACACATACAAGGTGCGCCTGCTGCATAAATGGATACGGCCACGCATCCTGGTCCCTTGCGAGCAGATCAAACGGGGCCTTTTGCAAGAGCTGCCTTATCTGACACCGGAAGAGATAACGGTCATCCTGACAGGCAAGGAACCAGCGCCCGCGCCACCGGCAACCGTGCATTCACCGCTGCGCTTCATTTCCACCAGCCAGCTCAACGCCGACAAGGGCCACAAAGACGTCTTAGAAGCCATGGCCGAACTAAAAAAACAGGGATACGCCTTTGAGTATCACATCGTGGGAACCGGGCGCATCGAGGCGGAACTGAAAAACCTTGCCACCAGCCTAGACTTGGACGACCGGGTCGTCTGGCACGGTTTTCAAAAGGATGTCCGGTCATTTCTGCGCAAGGCGGACGTCTTCCTTCTTCCATCGTACCGGGAAGGCTTGCCGAATACCCTGCTTGAGGCAATGGCGGAGGGGCTTGTTTGCGTGGCAAGGGATGTGGGGGGGGTAGCGGAGGTATGGCCAACCGACGCATCCACGCTTTTGCTTCCTGCCCCCGAGAAATCGCGTTGTCTCTTATCTGGTTTGACGAGAATCTTGGAAAAAGAAAAATATCTCATCCTGGAACAAGGCAAACAATTCTGGTCGGCGGCCAAAGCCAATTCTCAGCAAGCCATGACGCATAAGGTTGAACGTCTCTTCTCTGAACGAGGAAAACACAAGTGATAGAACTTAGTCATCAACTCGTAAAAGGTGGATGGTGTGAAATTCGTGCGGTACAGGGCCGTCCAGATCTTTGCGCCAAGGTGCTGATCCCCAAACGGCGATTCAAAGGAAGACGTCCTGACCCTAATGAAATTGTCAATTCGAAATACGGCATAAAAGATTTTTTGGATTACGAATGGAGTAACTACCAAAAAATCGTGGCCGTCTGTCCGCAGGAACTGCGCCACCACTTTGTGACCATGCACGGAATTGAACTTACTGCAACTGGCGCCAAGGCACTGATCATGGATGTCGTGCTGGATGATCGTGGAGAAATAGCCCCCAATCTGGTCAAGAACACACGTGAACTCAGCCCCAAATTCTGGGAAATACTGGATCGAATTCGCCAAGAAGTTCTGCTGGCACACAACATCGATCATTTTGGCATCGCGCGGCGCAATATCCTCGTCAAAGCACCGGATTTTCCTCTGATCATAGACTTCCAAACAGGCAGGGAACGATTTCGAGGACAATTCTGGTTGCGCTGGCCTTTTTTTGTCAAAGCCAAAATCAATCGCTGCTTTCACAAGCTTTACAAGGAGATGGGTATCAATCCCCGGTAATCCGAAACATTATGGCACTACTCAAAAACGAAACCTTAGGTTTATTACGCCGCAGCTTGAGCTACTTTTTACCATACAAGCTACTAATCATAGCTTCATTTGTAGCTCTCGGCGTCGTCGCCCTTTGCACCGCAGGAGCTGCTTACTTGGTACAGCCTGCTCTCGATGAAATTTTCATTAAAAAAGATCAAACTGCGCTGGTGTTCCTCCCTTTTCTGCTTGTCGCTGTTTTTCTCGCCAAAGGAATTGGTCTTTTCATCCAAAAATTTCTCATGTCCTATTGCGGCACAAAAGTGCTTGAACAACTTCGATATGAGCTTTTCGCCAAAATCATTTGTCTTCCCCTAGATTTTTTTGGTGAAACCAGGGTTGGAATGCTCATGTCCAGAATAATCAGCGACGTAAACCTGATCAGCGCAAGTTTACCTGAACTCATCAGGATCATACAACACAGCCTGACCATGGTCGGCCTGATTGGACTTGTGCTCTACCGGGACGCCCAGCTTGCGTTCTGGGCATGCTTGGTTTTTCCTCTTGCAGTATATCCCGTGATTTATTTCGGAAAAAAACTGCGCAAAATTGGACGAAAATATCAATCAGAGCTTGCAGACATTTCTTCTCATCTACAGGAAAGTTTCAATGGGTTACGAGTAGTTAAAGCTTTTTCTTCAGAAGAACTGGAAAAGGATAAATTCAGACTTGTCAGCAAAAATCTTGCACGCATTGGCATCAAAGGAAAAATGTACAACCAGCTTTCCTCTCCGATCATGGAACTCATAGGAGCCGTCGGTGCGGGATTGGTCATCTGGTATGGCGGAAGTCAGGTTATCGCGGGAAACAGAACTCCAGGCGAATTCTTCTCCTTTATGACGGCTTTAATTATGTTGTATGACCCTTTTAAGTCCATCAGCCAAGCAAACAATACTATTCAGCAGGCTATGGCCGGAGCGGAACGAGTTTTTGAAATTTTAGACTCAAAGGATATTATTGAAGAAAAGGGAGGTGTGGTTGAATACACCCCCCCCTTCACGTCTCTGGACTTCGAAAACGTAACGTACTTCTATCCTGGAACCACAGACCCTGCTTTAAAAAACATCAATTTAACAATTAAAGCTGGCGAAAGAATTGCATTTGTTGGCCAAAGCGGTGCCGGAAAAACAACTATCGCGCATCTCGTCCCACGGTTCCATGACTGCACGCACGGAACAATACGGGTCAATAATCGCCCCATCTCCGAATACACACTGGCTAGCTTGCGCTCAAACATTGGAATTGTTTCACAGGACCCTTTTCTGTTCAACCTCTCGGTTAGAGACAACATTGCCTATGGGCAGCCCTCAACTGACCAGACACTTGTCGAACAGGCGGCCATCGCGGCCTATGCACATGATTTCATAAAAGAACTTCCACACGGGTACGAGACTGTCGTGGGGGAAAAAGGCGTGAAGCTCTCCGGCGGCCAAAAACAGCGACTTACAATTGCCAGGGCTATCATGAAAAATCCGTCACTTTTGATATTAGACGAAGCAACGTCAGCGCTCGATACTGAATCAGAACGTATCGTCCAAAAGGCGCTGGAAAATCTTATGATAGGTCGAACAAGTATCGTCATCGCACACCGTCTTTCCACCGTCTTATCTGCAGATAAAATCGTTGTAATGCAACACGGGGAAATTGTCAGTCAAGGAACAAATGACCAACTTCTACGTACGTGTCCTTTATATTCAAAACTCTACAAACTTCAATTTGAAGGTCAAAAATAATCATGGACTACGAGATAGTCACTAGTGCTGATGAAGGATACGCACACTTCGTCAAAAATCTTGCCGCAAACTGTTTGCACATATTCGGCAAAAAACTTTTAGTTTACGATCTCGGACTTTCAGAAGAAACAAAAAAATCAATAGACGCTGAATATATTGAGTTCAAAACAAATGAAGAATACAAATTAATCAATTCAAAAAATAGTATCCGAGCCACACATAAGCCTCGTTGTATCCTGGACTATTTCCATAAAGCGAAAAAAAAATTTCTATTCATTGATGCAGATTGTCTTTTTGTGCGCCGCCCCAGTTTCCCAAAATCAGATGTTTGCCTGACTTTTCGAATATATTCCGAGCAAACGAAAAGCGATTTCTCGAAAAACGGAATCATCAATAGCGGAGTCATCTTCCTCGATCCAACAAGTGATCATCGCAACGACATGGAGCGACTGCTAAAAGACTGGATATCCCGCTGTGAAACAGATCATGATTCCACAGATCAAAAAACGCTTAGCGATATCTTGCTAAGCCTCAAACAAAAAAAATACCCCGGCGCAACATGCTACTACAACGAAGCATCAATTACACTTTTGCAAGCTGAATTTTACAATGATGTAAAGAGAAAGACAGGGGATATCTTGCATTTTAAAGCAGCTTCACGCCGAAAAGATAAAATGCAGGAATATATATTTTTTTGCAAAATGACAAAAATTACTTCATTAATTCGCGCTTACATACACATAAACAGATTGATATTATTTTTAAAAAGAAAAATAAATCCAAAACGATATGAAAAAAGATATATAGAAGAAATGAAACATTATGAATGATCCATCATCAAAAAAATCAACACCTGTTTTTTTAACGATAAATTTTTATGATAAAGAAAAATTAATTTCTTTTTTCTCCTTCTTACTCCGTTTTGGATTCTGCTTTTACATCCTTTTTTTCCCTGTCGGGAAAGCGCCGGCAAACATCGGATCTGTCTGCGCAATGATAGGACTGCTCGGAACCTATGCGCTAGACTATCAAAACTCAAACTTGAAACTCCTCGGAAAGCTAAAATGGATTTATTTTATCTTCCTTTGTTTTATATTTTTTAAAGCGTTTCACAATATAAATATCTCTAATGGCTGGTACGGATTCAGAACAAACATTAACGGCGCGTTTACCCTTTTTTTAATTGGCCTGGAATTTATCCGCAGTAAACAGGACCTGAAAATTGTCATCGTTTTATTTACAATTGCCGGATTTTACGAAGGATTGGACGGTATTTATCAATACATAGCCGGTGTTGATTTTATACGGGGAGATCCGCCACTGGGAGGACCGACCGGTATTCGGCTGACAGGATCAATGAAAACATACCGAGTCGGCAACTATATGTCTTTGGTTTTGCCCGTAAGCCTGGGTGTGTGGGTTCTTTTACCGAACGCATGGAGCAGGTGGAAAAAAACTCTTTTCACAGCCGCCGTTCTTTTTCCCGGTATGTTTCTCTTTCTCGGAGCTCAAACACGCAGTGGATTTTTAGGTTTTTTTGTTGCAGCAGTAGCGCTTTACGCATTACTACACGGATTTTCTTGGAAAACATTAACAGGCGGGACAGCAATACTGATTTGGGCATTATTTTTTGGATTTAAGAGAACGTCCTTTGAAATGATCCTCCAGGACGGGCGTATTCAAGAACTATGGCCTTACGCTCTGAAAGTATTTCAAAACTCCCCGCTCCTTGGAGTGGGTCTCAACAGTTACAATCCTGGCGTCCATGCACTCGGCCTCGAATTTCAACGCCACTCGCAAAGCATTCAACACCCACATAATATCTACATCCAATTTCTTTGCGAAATGGGCATCATTGGCCTTGCGGTACTGATTTGCTTTTTTGCAATCTATCTAATCTGGTCGTTAAGGCACATAATTAAAGGACTCACAGCAAATGAAGAGCGCAACCCATGGATCATGACATCCTTTTTTTGGGCCGCTTTTATTGGTTACACAGCCACGGGCCTGAGCGGCCATGACTTTTTCCGCCCGTGGTGGCTGGGCACAGCCTTTTCGATACTGGGGATAGTTCTGGGCAGTTGCATCACCTTAAGCGGCAAGGCAAAGTCAGCCAAGACCTGTTCGCTACATGTATTACGCTAAAATCAACAGGCCCCCCGGCAACGAAACACTTCACCGGGGGTCTTTACCAGAATATAGATATCAAACCAGACCGACCAGTTGCGCACATAATATGCATCCAGACGAACCCGCTCGGCATACGAGGTGTCGCTTCGTCCGGAAACCTGCCAAAGCCCGGTCAATCCGGGCTTTACCTTCTTGTAGAGGGCAAAGCCAGCCTGGTACTTACCCACTTCGTCCCAGACAATGGGCCGGGGGCCAACAAGACTCAAATCTCCACGCAGCACATTCCATAACTGCGGCAACTCATCAAGGCTCGTTTTGCGCAAAATGCGTCCCACATGAGTAATGCGCGGATCGCACGCCAGCTTGTGGTTCTCGTCCCATTCGGCACGCAGACCAGGGTCGGCTGCCAAGCACTCAGTGAGCGCCGCGTCGGCATCCTGAACCATGGTCCGAAATTTCCAGATCTCGATGTCCTTGCCGTCAAGACCGATACGTTTTTGGCAAAAAAGGACTGGACCGGAGGAGTCCTGCTTGATCCATATTGCGATGGCCAGAGACAACAACAAAATAATCGGCAGAAAAACCAAAATTAGCCCAAGCTCCATGCAACGTTTAACCCATTGCCTACGTGGATCAAGAAGCTTCTGATGAACCTCAAGACCTAAAATTCCACCCAAATCAAAGGCGGAAATCCACAGCGAGGAGGCTCCAAACAGATCGGGAATCAAAATCAAGCGACGAAACTCGGATGCTGGCCCTTCCAATATTTCAACGAGACGTGCTGGCGAAACGCCAGGCATGGCAACAATGGCGACTGCGTCCCGGTATTCGCTGGTCAAATTTCCTGCAGCTTGGAGTTCCCCTTCAACCGGTACGCCTTGGATGAGGGTCCCGATTTTGTGTGGATCGTCGTCAAAAAAAGCAACTGGCCGTAGTCCGAGACGATGCTCACGGGCCAAGGCTTTACACACTTCCCGCCCGGTTTTACCCGCACCCAAAATCACGACGGGATGACCCCACCAATCCATGGCATGAGCCTTACGACGCAGCAAAGATCGAAACAGCGGGAGCACCAGAAGAGCGCCTAACCAAGCCATGAGAAAAATGCCACGCGAATAAAGCTCTCCCTGCTTCGAAAGAAATACTGCGCCTGACATGGCAAGAAATATGACAGACGTGGACTGGGATAATTTTTTGAGTTCTTCAGGGGGACTGAGCAAAATTCCAGGATATAAACCGACAAGAGCGTTGGACACAAGAAACAACCCTAGACACGGAACAAGGTGCCAATAAAGGAGAAGCCCAAACTGTCCACCAAAAGCATAGCGGATCCAAACACTCACACACCAAACCAACAGCAGGCCTGCGAGGTCCGAAACGGCAAATATACCGGCCATGGCAAATGAATTCAGTTTTCTTTTCATCAACGGTTAGCCTTATTTCGAGACGTATTCGATTGCCAAAATCCTGCGTGCATACTGAGGTGTTTTTTTACAAACAAGGGAATGCATCTTTCCAATTTACCAAGAGTAAAGCCTGCAAATTTCGCGCATGTCTCTCCGAGCGCATGAAAAAAAGCAGACATCTCACCTTGCTTAAGCATCTGAGCAAGCAGTTCTCGCGTATATGCAGCGCCGCGTCCGTTGGTTGCCAGATCTGGAAGATTAAAATGTCTGGAAAAAAAGACGCCAATGTCAAAATATCGCGCAAATGTCTGCCGCAAAGAATAGTCATGCGAGTGATAAACTTGCGCCTCTGCGACATAAGCAACCGCGTGCCCTGCGTCCAAAAGTTTGGCACACATGAGCATGTCTTCATTCATGATCACATCGTCAGCAAACATGCCCATGTCTATGAATACATCTTTCCGAATCGCTGAGGATACATTGGAAAAAAAATAGGCTCCAAGGCCCATGGACTCAATACTTGAACGCGTCCGAATCTGGCTCACAGGTGGATAGTTAAAAATTCTCGCGAACTTCTCGCCTGCGGAAGCGCCAGGATGCGGCACCTGTCGCGCAAAACTTGCCACTGTTTTACTAAAGATGATCGGATCGAGCAAATGTTGCAAGAAAAAAGAATCAACCGGTAGCGCATCCTGGGTCATAAAAACGAGAATATCTCCCTGAGCATGAATGGAAGCAAGGTTACGGGTACCACCATGATTGAAATCACTCCGGGCAATGGTAAATACCGTGCAACCCAGATTGTGCGCGAGTTGAAATGTACCATCATTTGATTCGGAATCAACAACGATGATCTCATTAGGGGGCATCGTTTGATCCCGCAGGGAGGTGACGAGTAATTCAAGCAAGGGAACTGCATTCAGGGTAGGAATGATGACAGAAATATTCATGAATATAAAATTTAAATGTAAAGTAATAAACCAATGTTACGCAACAAATCTTGCTTCCAAAAATCATACTTATAAAGTGACCATAATCTTTGAAGATAAGATTTTGCATGAATTTTCGCATAAACATCTGCTCGTTTAAGAGCGTCCGCCATATCTTCCCTCTCCTTGAAATACTCGCAAAATGCCTTCGCTTGAAGTTGCGCGGCACCCAAAGAAATGCGAGGATCAGTATTGTTCAATCTTTTCAAGGCACCTCTCAAATCGCTACGGACAGCCCCAAGTTGATTTGTAGAGTGTTGCCTGTAACGAACCAATGGACGTGAAACGAACCCAATTCTCCCAACAGCGGATGCAACAAGCGCAAGCCACCAATCATGCATAACTGCAGATTGAGGTACGGGGAAAGCCAAATCTTTAAGCGCCTTGTTGATCAGCATTGTACAGCCAGTAACATTATTTTGCACAAGAAGACGAGAAAAACTCTGCACATGGGGATTAAGCCGCTGGAACCGCCACAGAGATGAATCAACAAGGCGTAGATGTGAATCACAAACGGCTAAATCACTATGGATGAGTATGGGCATATCCGAGCCATACTGCATCTCCATCCGGATCATAAGTTCCATCTGCACGGCAAGCTTATCAGGCGCCCAAATATCGTCTTGGTCTGCAAAAGCTATGTACGGGGTGCGGGCTTCTCCCGCAAGAATGTTAAAATTCTCTAGTATTCCGACGTTTCCAATACAATCACACAGGAGAACCAATTTATCCTTTCGATTTGCAAGAATTTGCAAAGTACTATCTTTTGAACCATCATCTCGAGCAAAGATTATTGGAGACAGTGTCTGAGAAAACACTGACTCAAGAAGACTTTCCAAGAAAATTTCACCGTTATACGAAGCTAACAGCACTGCTACTTGACACATAAAAAAAGAAACTCACTCCATGAATCAAGCATTAAAACAAACACTATAAAATACAAAAATGCAAATTTTAAACATAAATTTTAGACAACAAAACAACATCCTAGCAGACAATCGCAAAAAACCAGCAGCAAGCGCTTCGCTTAGAAACAAAATAAAAGCAGAATTAAAAAATTTACATATATATTATTACAGCGAAACTCATAATCTAGCCAATCAACACCAGCTGAACAAAATGATCTCTAATTAAAATTTTTGTTGGGCTGCCACTCGCCTCATCAACAAACGTAATTTGCATGTATCGAAAAACACCAAGTAAAACAAATATTGACGTAAGATATATATTATGACTTCCATGTTTCTCTGCAACTTCCGGAGATATTGACCATAATATATATGCAAGAATTACAATCGCTGCAGTCATGACCATTGACGCATTTAAAAAAACAAGATTATAACCGTCTAACACTTTCCTTGTTTTAGCATTTGTTCTTTCATAAATGAGTACATCGTCACGTCTTTTTGCAAGAGACAAAAATAGCGCGAGCAAAAAAGTCATGACGATAATCCAGTTAACCAAAACAAGACCTGTAGTCTGCGCACCAACAAAGAGTCGAATAACAAACCCAGAAGAAATTATAAAAATATCTATTATTGGAAGATGCTTCAATTTGAGCGAATATGCGATATTTATGATAGTATATATACAAACCAGAAAAAAGACTGATAAAGACAAATATAAACTGAGAGCAAGCCCAAAGAATAAAAAAAGAAAAAAAAGACTGACTGCAGTTTTCCCATCGATTCGCCCAGCTGCAATTGGCCGGCGGCATTTCTCAGGATGCTTGGCGTCATCAAATCGATCACGCCAATCATTCAAGACATACATGGCACTGGCCACGCTGCAGAATGCGATAAAAGCCAAGAAGGATTGCCATAAAATTTCAACATGGTGTAGTTTGAAGGCAAAAAAAGCTGGCAAAAAAATAAAAAGATTTTTTAAATACTGATGCGGTCTGACCAGCAAAACTATATCTTTAAGCATACCTGATATCCGTGAAACAATTTGATCGCCGAGCGCTAGCCATGGCGGACAATAAACACTAGAATTCTCTTCAATCTCAACGATCTGCTCTTTCACTTATTGCGAAAGGGCTTGTAAAAAGCCTCCGCCGCCAATGCAAGCATTGGCCTATCACCTGCCGTGTCTCCGTATGCATAAACCTTTTCAAAACTTTCCAGGTCAAAAAATTCCCGTATTCTCCGCACCTTCTCTATGCCATGGCAGTTGAGGCCCTCATAGCGTCCTGTAAATCGGCCGCCCTTTTCCTCAAGACGAGTGCAAATCAGGTGCAGCCCATGACATTCCGCCCAAGCTTTAAGCCATATATCAGGAGATGCGCTCACCACGGCGACTGCATGTTTTTCATTACGATGCCAATTGATACGCTCTAAGCCCGCAATACGGAGAATTTTAGGAATTCTGGACGTCGCATATCTTACCCCAAGCGCTTCGAGATCGCTCATCTTCCAACCTGAAAAAAAATACTTCAGGACTCTTTCCTTCGCCGTCCCATTATCGACAACTTTCAAGACATAAGCACAAAGCACCGGCGCCAAGCATACAGCGCCTATTACCATCCTAGGCGTACCCACCGCAAAACGAATAAAGTCCGGGAGAGAATCCTTACGGGTCAATGTCCCGTCAAAATCGAACAGGGCCAATGCTTTCACGTCTCACAAACCCGTTCGTTTGAAAATCCATTCCGGAAGATGAATAATGATCCACATAATCAAACGCCAGATCGGTTTGGCATAAATGGTGTTTTCGTGTTTTTGGACGGCTTTGAATATTTGCTCTGCAACTTCTTCGGGCTGGGCTGTCAATTTCTGGGGCAGGTCAAGGGCAGCAGTCATCTTGGTTGCGACGAATCCAGGCTTCACGCTGAGCACGTTCACACCTGACTTGAACAACCGATGTCGAAGACCTGAGAGATAGGCGGAAAAACCCGCCTTACCGCTGCCATAAATATAGTTACTTTGCCTGCCGCGGTCCCCTGCAACTGAAGAAATTCCTACAATGAATCCATGTTTTCTTTGCTCAAAGTCACGAGCGACGAGTTCAAGGATGCTGACAGCCGAAATAAAATTCGTTTCAAGGACTAATTTTGCATGTTGAAAATTATTCTGAGCTTTTTTCTGATCACCCAGAATACCAAAGGCGAGAATAACCCCTTCGGGCTTCTGATCGAGTTGCGAGTAAAACCTTTCGTGCGACTCATAGTTCAACGCATCAAAATGCAGAGCCTTGGCTTGAACACCGTATTTTACTTCTAAATGAGCGCACTCATTCTCCATTTCTTCAGAATTTCTAGATGCCAAATAGATATTATACCCATCCTGAGCGAAACGCCGTCCTGTTGCCTTAGCCATGCCGCTGTTTGCGCCAAGAAGCAGAATCCATTCGTGTCTCATAAGCCCAGCCTTATTGATTGCAGAGAATTGAATTTATCATTCATTCCCATTTTTTTTCGGAATATGCGAAAAGCTTCTAGTTGCGGGTATCCCTGTTCAAATGTGCCTCTGCTGACACGCACATCCTTTGTCAAGTAGATACGCCCTCCGTATTTGAGCACAATCCGGTCTAATTGATCCAATAGCTTGAAAAGCCCTCGTTCAATTTTAAAGTCCAAAGCCAACGAATAGCCTTCCATGGGAAACGAAAGATAATTGTCGTTGGCAGGACCGTAGAGTTTGAGCACGGCAAGAAACGATCCTTTCCCACTGATAGAAATAGTTTTAAGTATTTCACTAAGGCCGTCGAAACTTGCACTTTTGGGAAGAATGAACTGATATTGGGTAAATCCGTTTTTTCCGTAAATGCGGTTCCAGTTGTTGACAGCATCCAATGGGTAGAAAAACGTGTCGATGCCTACTTTCTGATACGATATCCCTTCCGATGCCTTCTGATAGTAAAGCCAATTGAATGCCTTAACGCTTAAGTTGTTGAGGGCAAAGGAGGGGAACTCGAAGGGGACATTGAGCCGTTTTTTTTCCTCGTACTTAAGGCCGCCCTCATCGGAAAAATCGCCAACCATCAAAAGACATTTTCCCAGCCCAACTCCTTGCGCCAAACAGTCGATCCAGGCTACGGAATACGGTTTCGAGGAATAGTTCTCGAATGCGTCGAAGGTCTCCCGTAAATTGCGGGTCTTGATGGTTATCTGGTCGATATATCGGGAGCGGACCCGTTTCAGGGAGATAGTGGCGGCCAATATTATACCCGTCAGTCCCATCCCTCCACACGTTGCACGAAAAAGCTCATCCCCCTTAGAACACCTTTGGACCTCGCCATCCGGGAGCATTATATGCATGGATTCGACGCATTCACTGAAACACCCTTCCACATGGTGATTCTTGCCGTGAACATCGCTGGCGATTGCTCCACCGACAGTGATAAGCTTTGTTCCTGGAGTAATCTTGAGAAACCATCCGTGAGGAAGAAAAGTCGCGATAATTTCAGACAAAAGAGTTCCGCTCTCGCACACGAGATGGCCGGATTTTTCGTCAAAGGCGAGTAACCGATCCCGAGAACGCATGGGCACAAACCTGGGTGCCAAAGCGCTGTCACCATAACTTCGGCCGTTTCCGAAAGGAATGAGGGAATTCAATTCAAAAATTGCTTTCGCCAAAGATTTATTGCTATAAAAAACGACTGGAGCCGCATCTATGACAGGAAAGCGCCCCCAAGCAGAGTATTTCATTTTTCCCCTCAAACAAAGCATTGCACATTATGCTGTTTAATTTATGATTTTCGTGCAACAATAAAAAACTGTTTTCCTAATAATTTCCAAACAAATGGCATTTTAAGGTAAATTTTCACCAATATGGGATGTCTAGGCAGAGCTGATTGAATTGTATAGGGAAGAAAACGATCGACACAAATATCAATACTAAATCCTTTAAGACGCAAGGCTTCGCTTAATGAAAGATGTGTCAAGCCAAGTGAGTGATCGTAAAAATCCCAGTACTTTCCTGGCAAATAGCGAAGATTCGGCCCCATTATCAGATACTTCCCACCCGGCTTTAGTGCTATCAAAATTTGGTCTAAAAAATCATCCAATATTTGTTTATTTGGCAAATGTTCTAAAAAATTTGACGTAAAGATCACGTCAGCAGAACCGTTTATAATTGAAGAAATATTGTTCGCGCTACATTGATAAAATTCGACTTCATTACTCAAAAACGAACGCGCATCTTCATTCAAATCAATCGCAATTTTTCTCTTTGCGATTATATTATTCGAAAATTCACCGTAACCACATGCAATATCGACAACAGTATCAGATACTTTGACAAATTTTTGAATATAATCAGAACAAATCACTTTCCAAATTTTGTTTTTTTCTACCAAATCATTCCCTGCAAAACGAATTTTATACAATTTTGACAAATTATTATTTTTCATTTTCAAAATCTCTAAACGTAAAAAATTTATAAATTACAAATGTGGCAAGCATTGGAAAAGACACTGCGATTCCGTGAGAAATTTCGTATGCAAAAAATTTAAAATTTATATATACGAAAAAATTATTTATTATAATTGAAAGAAACCATACAATAGGAAAAAAAATCATGTTTACCACAAAAAAATCTCGCGCTTGAATAATACGTTTTTTTCTTGAATGTGAAAAAACAAAAAAAGTATTAATCATAAATGCAGTAAACATCCCAATAAAATAAGAAATAATCACCGCAGTAGAAAAAGAAAACCAGTTATTTAAAATAATTCGCGATGCCCAATGGACAATGGCAGCAAAACCCCCAGTCATGAGGTAAGCAAGAAATTGTTTTGTTAAAAAAATTTTGATCACGAAAATAATCCTTTTGCCATATTTCTCCCAAAATCAATACTTTCTGAAATCCCCCTGTCCTCGGGATAATAATGCGAGGTATCGGCGACCCATAATCCTTTTATCGGCAGGGAGGCTGGGGGAATCTGGTTCAAATATCCTGGTCCGCACACCGGCTGTGCGTATCGATATCGGCTCACATGAACATCAAGAATATCGGCATCAGTCAAACTTGGGTTGATTTTTTTGAGATACGCGCGGACTTTGAGTGTAAACATATCATCCGAATCGCCGTATTTGGGATGATCTCCAGGCATATAAAAAGGAACGTAAACGATATGGCTGCTCAAAGGACGAAGATTGGTATACTCAACGAGTCCTGGGATATCCATCTCTGGATCGTTGGTATTTAGCCAAAAATTTGCCGTCACTGGCCGCTTCAACTTGGCGATGACGCATACCACAGCCACATTCTTCAGCGAGTCAAACTGTGATCTGATTTTAGAAGGAAGATCAGGGATGATACTTGTGACAAGAGGCAAAGGAATCGTGGAAATCACATGGTCAAAAGGTTCGAACCGACCAAGCACATCAACGCCCTTAACCGACCCGGATTCGATGCGAACCCGTTCCACAGGAGCATTTAATCGAATCGATCCAGACCTGCCCAAAATGTCATCGGCCATAGCCTGCAACAAACGACTGGAACCACCTTCAAGATACCCGAGTTTTTCCCGAAAAATATTATAGCGGGATCGGCCGATACGGCGGATTCTACTCCATATCCATGCCCCGGAAAGTTCATTGGCATAATTGTAGAATTTGTAGTCAAAAAGGCGTTTCCACAACGCCTCAAAAGCTTCTTCACCTACCCACTGCCTGATCCACGAGGTCGCCTCAACCTTGTCCAGGTTGCTCCAATCGTTTCGCCTTGTGCAGCAGAAAGCATGCAACCCATATCTCAATTTAGCAAGCATCCCTATTCCACGAAAATTCAGCAAGGCTAAGGGATTGCCCCAAGGCTGAACTTCGTTGCCGAACCAGTACCCCATCCGCGTTTCAACCCAGCGCATATGGCCTGCAAGCCTGAGTTCTTCCAAAATATTAAAAAAAGCGTGATCCGAGGTGCAATGGAAATGATAATATCGCTCCAGCAGCTCACCTGAAAACTCAAAAGATGCCGCCATACCACCGATTCGATCATCCGATTCAAAGACAACTGGCATATGCCCATCACGAGCCAACTGATAAGCTGTAGCAAGGCCCATGGGGCCGGCACCAATTACTGCCACCCGATTAAAGGACATCACTAAAACTCCAGAACAATCTTGCTGTATTTTGGATCATTGAAGGTAATGTTAATTGCCTTGGCAAAGGGTGTCGCTTGCACATTGAAGATGCCTGGCCAATCAATGACCTCAAATTCATCATGGGCAACCAAAGCTTTGAGTTGCTGAGCAGTGAATGGTGGATTTTTATCAAAAATTGCCCAAGTTTTAAGCAAAAAGGAGAACAGACTGTAAGGAATGTTGAGAATGAGTGAATGAGAACGCGTAGCACGTTTAATTTCTTTGATGATATCGATGTAATCGACTTTCTCAAATCCAGTAATATTATAGGTTTTTCCGGATATGCGATTTTTGAGACAACTTTCTATAATGGAGCAAAAATCTCCAACGTAAAGGGGTTGCCGCATATATTTTCCATCCCCGGGAATCGGAAAAATCGGCACTTTTTTCATAAAACGCGAAAGCCAACCTAAATGTTTGCGGTCAAACCACCCAAACATCAAAGTGGGCCGAAGGACAACACAGTCAATCCCACTTTGCAAAACCAATTCCTCTTGTTCCTTTTTGGTGTTCGTATAAAAATCGTTTGCGACAGATTCAACGACAGACGAACTGATATGGACGAGATACTTCACATCGTACTTCTTCATCGCGTGCAGAACGTTCTTTGTTGAAGCAACATTATTCCTGACAAACGGATCCAAATACAAATCACCGATCTGTGCCTGAAGCATAATCACTGAATCAGCGTCAGCAAATTGATGCTGCCATCCCCCACTTGAATCTGCGAGATCAGCGTAAATAGCAGTGATTTCGGGATGAAGACGGCGGAGCATTTCGAGATTGGCCCTGTGTTTATCTAAAACCAGCAGATTAGAATGTCCGTTATTAATCAGTTGTGCCACAAGGTTTTGGCCTACAAGGCCTGCTCCACCGGGCAAAACTATTTTGTGTAACAAATTTTGCACTAATTATCCCGATAAATATTTAATTTTTCAAAGCAACAGCAGCCAGTCGCCCCAGCGGATCCCATTATCATATCATATGCGACGTAATAAAAAAATCCAAAACACTCCATTCTATTGCAGATGTATATACGAAACCTATATAATTATTTCTTTATTTATCATCTTAGCGACCTATTAAAAACACACCAATTCAATTTTTTCAATTGAGGCAGAACCATCATTTTCCAATGGGTCAAATCTAAAGTTTAGTCCGCCTGGAGATACAGGAAAAGCAAATTGAGCTTTAACTTTTCCAGACGGATACCAACGTCGTAGTGATGCCGTCTCATTAAAATTTCTATCCGCGCTCCAATACAGTTGCATCCAACCTTCCTTTTCCCGTGTTAAATAAAAATTTAGCACGGCATGAGACCCAATTGGACAAAGCAGTATATCCTTAAAAACAAGAAAAGGATCGTTATCTGTCGATTCTATGTCTAAATATCCATTGGCAAAGTTAATAATTAATCCCTTACTATCAATAGCTTCTGGAGTCATCTCAACGTTAGCTCGGAATAAAGGGAGTGAAGTAGCCGTAGAAAGACCAATTATGTGCCAGCCAGGGTATTCAGGCCATTGCGGATGTATCGGAATGAAGACTTGCTCCATCTTCGAATACTTTACAAACGATTCATACTGAAGGCTCGGAGAACTAACTCTATGAAAGTTTGTGAAGCAAATAAATGCAAAAAGTAGCGCAATAAGCACCCCAATCACTTTCCGTCCATTAGACAGCATAAATACAGAAGCCAATACCAGTACGTACGGAATCCAACTATACCGATTACCGCCTCCGAGGGCGACGATGGCGCCAGGATCGTGTTTATGGGAAAACAATCCTGCGCAAATAAATAAAAATGCAACAAAAAGCATAAGCCCTGGAGTTTCAAAATCTAACTCAAAAGTTTTATCTCTATAAGGCTTTGCAAAAAACAGACTGACAATCAGAATCCAAATGACCAAAGCGGTAAAAAATGCACAGACACTATTAGCGCCAAATGAACATATTTTTAAAAAGGCAACAACCCATTCCCAAGGATCCTTGCATAATACTCCAGACGTAGCACGTCCGCTCAACAAGAGAACAGCTAGCTGAATTGATGCCCCCAAAAAAACATAGATATATGTATACTTCTGCTCACTCCAGTTTTTTTTAAGGAAAATTTTTAAAATTAAAGCGGGCGTCAATATAATTGAAAACGGACCAGTTAACGCTAGCGGAAAAAGAAGAGCACCTTTTGTTTTTTGACTTTGAAAACTTTTATTTGAGTCGATCATTGTATATATACATAAGGCTGCGCCTAGCATCCATTGTGAATTTGTAATATTGAAAAAAACATCTCCGTAATTAGGCTGGAGTGAAGACAGAGTAACCAGCACAGTCAAAGCAAAGAGGCTTCCTTCTATTTTAAAAATCACGCTAGCAAGTGCATGCACTAAAATAAAATATGCCAAAAACCAGCCCAAGAGCAGAACTGTGGGCTGATATAATAAATCAAATATCTGCGATATTCCGGCTATTATTCTTGGATAGAAATGAAGATAGCCAGCATACGGCGTTATGATAGCCGACGCACCCATTTCCTGAGACTGATTAAGAAAAATATTTCCGTCTTCAGCCAACAAATATTTCCCGAAAAAATAATCGAAACCATCCAGCCGGGGTAACAACGCAACAATTGCAGCCAATAAAGCGACAGTATAAAATACATAGCACATTGCATCTTTTGATCCGAACTTGGCTTCGCCGATCAAACATGATTCTTTTGCTTGGCTCATTAAATATCCATCCATTTAAATACAAAATTCGACAAGTGTCGAATAAGCATCATGATCATCACCGATCTTGTTGGCGTGTAGATTACTAAATCAATTAGAGGCTAGAGCAACAACAGCCTTTTTCATTAAAAATATAATGCAAATCGCGAGCTAAATTACGCACTCATCCTCCAAAAGCACCAAGAAGCATACAAGTTATTTGCCCACAGCAATTCAAAAAAAATTATTTTATAAGCTTGTAATAGAATTCAATATCATGTTCCTGGTCAGGCAGAGTAGGATGGGCCCACTTTGTCGACCAAGGTGCCAAATTTTTATCTACATAATCCACAAGCTCTCCGAAAGTCTCATAATCCCAGACATGAACATGCAAATCGCCCATCCTCGTCATAGCCAGCTCAACTTTGTCTGCAAGTTCCAACTCAGATGTTTTAAATGCAATTCTATAAAATTCTTCATAGTGAACACGATTTCGTTCTGCATTAGGGCTCTGATGGTCGCGAATTAGATGCTCAAGTGTTGTTAGTGGCCGATCACGATCAAACGTACGCGTCTTGTCCGGCACGACAAGCAGTAATTGACCGCCAGGGCGCAACTTGCGGTGGGCATTAACTAATGTACCGATAGGATCGAACACGTGCTCAATGACGTGGCAGCCAATTATAAAGTCCATACTTTCGTCGGCTATACCGTCGAGTGTGGCGAAATCTGTCTGAAAGTCGGGGCGTACCAGCTCGAATTCATGCTGCCCAGGATAAAGTTCCGCAACTAACTGTTCATGGAGGATACGATCCCCAAACAAGACACGGCAACTTAGCGGCACGGGAAAAGGAGAGGCCCCTGCACCAATCTCAAGTCCAGTTCCACGCAGGTCCTTGGCAAGAAATTCGCGCATAGTAAGACTAGATCGTATCGAATTGTGCAAAATATTAGAACCAAACAACGCAGGAAGCCACCCACCGATCGCAAAAGATGCAAGAACAGCATCAGACACTTGTATTAAATCGTTTGGCCATCGCAACCCATAACAAGCAAGACGCTCAATGGAAGGCACATAGTGACGAAATCCATTCGTACAAACGTAAACCTTATCCCCGAACACACCGCCACGCGCCTGCACCAAGGAAAGGACAGGGGGACTTACTTCCTTACGCGTATTTACCATTGGCTAATCCTCCTGTTTTAACTAATCTGTAATGTCGGCTCGTGCATGAACGCAGCCACTTCGTTCATCGCAGTAGCCCAGTCACTATGCTCTGTACGTATTAATTCTGCCGCACGCCTACGAATCGGCGCGTAACTATCATAATGAAGTAGCGCATCGACCAGCGTATCTGCTAAGCACGAGGCCGTTGGTTCTGATACAAGACAATTTTCTCCGTCCTTCAAAAACCAACTATTAGCCGAATTACGGTTAGCGACCACCAAAGTGCCACAAGCCATCATTTCAAAGGGAAGATATGATGGGTGGCGTGTCATCATCATTGCCAGACCAACGTGACAACTCCGATAAAGATCACCGGTCTGCGCGTAAGGTAGCAAACCGATCATTTCAACCAGGCCTTCTAAACCATAGTCCCTCGGCTTCCAGGCTTGCCCTGCGCAAACAATTTCGACTTGATCGCCCAGCCGCTGCTTGACAAGACGAATCGCCGCCACAGCAAGTTCAAAACAGTTTCGAGGCATACCTGGACGTGCATAATAAAACAGGCGCAGTCCATGACCACTCGGCATCCTGCTCGCCGGATAAAAGATGGTTCTATCAACGCATGGAGAAAGCACAACAGCTCGACCGCCATACTGCTGTTTATATATATCTCGTAGTGACTGGGTGTTTGCAATCCCATAAAAGCCGAAGCGATAGGTAAGCTCGGCCTGTGCATAAGTACTTCCCGCAGGGTAGAACTCCGGCTCGAAGTCCTGAATCATATAAAATTTGTACCCTGTGTTCTGAACCTTTAGCAAAACATAGGCTGTTGTCCACAAAGTCGCCACAGAATAGTCGGAAAGTGGAATTTTTTTTAATGCATCTACAGAGTCTAAGGCCATCACTTCCTCAGTGACAAGCAACGGAAATGCATCGTTAATTTTTTTTGCAATAATTTTAGTATCGCACGAACCACAAATCAAAAACCTTTGACGCAAGCCGTAAATTTTTTGCAAATGCATAGAAAGACGTAAAATCGTCATGATTCCGCCATAAAACGCACTATCAAAAACAGGCAAATACCAATTGCAAGTTCGATCAGCAACGAGTGGCGCAAGCCGCTCTGGATGTTGCTGCGGCCTAGCCAAATCTGTGCGATTACAGTCAACCAATTGCGCAAGCGCTAATGCGTCTCGCGTGTAATCATTACAGGAGGTCAACGGTTGCCCTTGTTTTATCACATAACGAACCGTATTTACTAAAGACTTGAGCATTTGCTTCATTTACACTCCGCTATTTGCCAAACAGAAGCGGCGTCACCGCTTTAAAGGCCGGATGAAAATATGGGTCATCACACATCGAAGGGTGCCATTCTCCTGGCAACTGAGGCATTCGATCCAAAAATACGCGAGCATGGGGGGATACTACGCCTCGTCGGTCCGTACCTCTCGCATCTGAGCACATTCGAGTTACTGCTAATGGCCACGGCATTGACCGGTAGATTTCAGGCTCTAGCCGATCGCGCTTAAAAGCGATGGTCGTGCCAGAGGCAGCCGAGACATTCCGATACCAAAGGGCTCCCCCAAAGGGACCCCAGTGGCGGAGCGGCACACCGCGAAACAGTGGCTGCGTAATTCCGCCTTGTCCGACGACATGACCAGCCTCAACAACCGTCTCATCGTCTAGCAACACTAATGCAGCAGCAAACCCAATCTCGGGATTCTTCAGAACCCAGCCAGCTAAATCCTGTACCGAATTGCGAGCAATTCTTCCTACTGCGAGATCCATCAGTATCACTGCACTCGCGAATCCAGCCGATATTGCATCAACGACTGCGGCCGTCTGACATTCGGGTGATTCGACATGAACAAACCTAAAAGGCACATTTCCAGACAACGGGGATGAAAACATTGAAGGAATCCCAGTCCAAACCAAGGTGACTGAAGCGAGCAATTCTTCGGATTGTTCAAGAAGCATACGTAAAGCCGCGCCAGGATCCCCACTTTCGCCACCGTGCAGCACTACGTCCAACTCGCGTCGATTGTCGTCCTGCCAAATCAAGCGGTAACCTGTTTCAGTATCTGGCAGCACACGCGCGGGCAAACCAAGGCGTTTCACACGCATCTCCAGCGTTCGCAACTGCCCCAGCACAGCGTAGGGCTTCGCACTAATACCAGTGGCAGTCGAACCGGCAATGATACGCCAATGGTAGTGAATACCCGGCACACGCTCAATCTGCCGACTTTTTTCAGCTACACGAAAAAAGAGGTCCCAATCCTGAGCGCCATCAGTTTCAGAATTCCAGCCCCCGACCGCCAAGACTACTTCCCGCCTCATAACGTTCAGATGCGTCAAATAGTTGACAGAATAAAGCATTTCTGGACTCCAGCATGGCTTGAAGAGCGGATTCAGACGCACCGCACCAGATGCATTAATACTGTCCTTATCGGAATAGAGAAAATCTACGTTAGGTACTTCTGCGATGCGCTCAAACATGTCATGTAAAGCCCATGGTGTAAGCTCATCGTCATGATCAAGAAGTACAACAAACTCACCTCGAGCGATTGCAAGTGCCTCATTAGAATTGCACGAGATGCCTCCATTATTGCCAAGTCTAAGGAGCTTAAGCCTGGAGTCACAAGACGCCAAGGCCCCGAGCAGCCCCCAGTTTTTTTCATTATCAACGTCTGCGTAGGCTATACATAGCTCCCAATCTTTGAAAGTTTGGTTACGAACTGAGGCAACAGTGATCTCTAGCACCGCAGTGGGTACCTTGTAGACAGGAAGTATAATACTGAACAAAGGTGTTTCAATGCAATATGTTGGAGATATTTTCCGTTGCCTGGCCAGTTCAATCTCGTCGGGTTCGTGGCGCTTAATCCATTCCGCAAACTCTGGTGGCTGCGCAAGCGTAACAGCGGCGTTAACGTTTCTAATATGCGAAATATCCTCATCCTGTCCGGCGACCCGAAACGCGTTTAGCAGACCATTCCTATACACCCTCTCGGCAAATTTCAGCGTGTTCTTAAATACGCGTCGTCGAGAGGTGTGCTCGGGAAGCAGCTTCTTGGCTATACGTTCTATCATCTTCACAATCTTGACGGAGTAAGCGGACTGCGCGACCAGAAAAGCGACGATCTGATCGTCGCGAGCCTGAACAGTGGCCGTCAACTCCTCCACCTGCGCCTCAAACTGGCGGACACGCTTAGCCAAGTTGTAGTATTCGGGATCAGACCAAGGATTGTTCGTCTGCTTGGGAGCGTGACTCCTGACCCCTCCAAATAGCTTGGCATCACCAAATACCAGCGCAACATTTCCCCCAACCACCCTTGGACCAAGTTCGTTCTCCGCTGGCGGAAATACACGAACCACACATAATGAGTTGGTAAACTCGACCGAGTGAACTCGCGCCAACGAAGCTTCGTCAAACCGACAACCATAATGCGCGGCAAAATCTGCGAGGTAGTCTAGTCGAGAGGTCGTCACACCCCAATGCTCGAAATTAACGAGATCAGCTAAGCGCTTAAAGAACGCAACAGAGGAAAAAGGGTCCCCTAAACCGCCCTCGAACTCCTCCCAGTAGCTACAATGAAGATCTTCAACAATGAACATGCCGCCATCGGCCACACGGGGAATGTAGCGTGCGAATACGTTAACGATATCCCCACTTTTATGAGAGCCATCGTCAAGAACAATGTCCCATTGGGGAGAGATCTCTTCTATTCGAGACTCTGTCTCATGAGTGCCTGCATCACCCACGATTATTCCGACCCGAGTGTCGTCAAAGACAAGTCGGTCGCACTCAGAATTGATGTCACAGCCCAAAATCATTTGCGCCTGTGAAAAATATTGTGACCAAATTTCTAGCGAGCCCCCATTTTGTACCCCAATCTCCAGAAACCGAAGCTTCTTGTCGCGCAACGACTGAAAGAGCGATTCATACCGGTTTAAGTAAGCGGGCCAACGATCGGAGACCTTGCCTTGGTGGTTCTGGTAAAGGCTGAAAAGTATATTCATTCGTAAACCTTCAGTTCGACGCGTTCAAAGGGAATACCGACCAAGCCCCAGCGGACCTTACTCGATGAAACCTTAACGATAAGAGCGTCATGCAACAGGTGATGCTGAATGTTATCATAAAGCGTGCCTTGCGCAAATGATGCAAAAACCGTGTACTCACCATTTGGCAGCATTGGCAGTCGAAAAAAAAAGGATGCTTCCGCGGACTGACCAGCCGCAATGGATACAGGAGAACTGTTGGTAAACGAAAGCGTGTTGTCGCCGAATAATACCTGACCGAGCCGATCTTTAAATGCAAAACCCAAAATTGGCTGATCGATTGCTACATTAGCTCTCGCGCGTATCTTAACACGGACACGCTCCCCCCCTTGAAAAACTCGCGTCTCTGGGCAGTCGAGATTCTCAATTAAAATACTATTGATTTTTGCCGAGCCAGTATGGAAACCTTGGGCCTCGGCTAAGTTGCTTATAATCTCAAGCTGAGCACCACAATCGTTAGCAGAGCACTCTGGAAGATCTAAACCTGTGGTCATTACCACGGTCTCCGCCTGCATAGCAGGCAAACCAATCTCATGCTCCTTGTCTACTGCAATCTCTTGTAACAAAACCTGATCACCATAAACATCCTGCAATGTATGCTGCAAGTACGCCTGCGAAATCCATTTAGCTGCACCTTGCATACGAGCACTACCCCGATCTAACCAAACCGCCGTGCTACAGAGATTTACAATGGACCCCATATCATGGCTAACGAAAAGCAATGTGCCCTGCTCCTGAAAGGCACGAATGAACCGCATACATTTCTGCGTAAATACGGCATCCCCAACGGCCAACGCCTCATCCACAACAAGAATGTCCGCATCAACATGAGCTATGACTGCAAAAGCTAGCCTTAGCATCATGCCGCTGGAGTAAGTTTTTACGGGTTGATTTATAAAATCACCAATGCCGGAAAATGATAAAATATCTTCATAACGAGCATCTATTTCTTCTTTTTTCAATCCGAGCACTGAAGCGTTTAAATAAACATTTTCGTACCCAGTGAATTCCAGATTAAATCCAGAGCCTAGCTCTAACAAAGCTGCGATGCGGCCCACAGTCTGAATATCACCGCTTGTTGGAGAGAGTGTTCCACAAATCAATTGCAACAAGGTAGATTTCCCCGATCCGTTGCAACCAACGATGCCTACAGTCTCGCCCTTTTTGACTTCAAAGCTAATATCTTTGAGTGCCCAAAATTCACGAAAATACTGATGGGGCTGCCTTCCCATAGAGCGCTGCAGGTGGGGCAAAACGAACTGCTTAAGCCTATCACGCGGCTTATCGTATATCTGATAGCACTTGCTTAAATTTTCTACTTTGATGACATAATCAGATGACATCGGCAAACCCCTTCCTTGTCTTCTGAAACCACACAAAACCTACCCACGCCACACAAATCATGGCTACCCAATATCCACCCAACATCAACCAATTAGGGCTCTTCCCAAAAAACATCACATTTCTCGCCTGCTCAATGGCCGGCATAAGGGGATTTGCGTAAATAAAAATTCGATACGACTCTGGAATTGCCGTAATCGGATAAAAGATTGGCGAAAGAAACATCAGCACCGTGGTCAACAACCCGATAACTTGCGCTACGTCACGCAAATAAACCCCCAATGCCGAAAGCGCCCATGATGTCCCCAAAATAAAAAATGCCAGAGGAATAATGATTAATGGAAAATAGAAAATTGTTACATGCGGCATGCCAAAAAACAGCATATATGCCAGCATCCACACAAGAATACTTATGAGTGTATGGAAAAATGCGGCCCCCAGCGTCACAAATGGCAAAATCTCCAAAGGAAAAATCACCTTCTTGACATAATTCACATTTGAAAGAATCAACCCAGGAGCTCGATTGAAACATTCGGCAAAAAGATTGAACACTATGAGTCCAATGAACAAAACAAGGGCAAACTCTGTTTTCGACCCGGAGCCCTCACCCCACCTAGCCTTAAAAACCACGCTGAACACAAAAGTATAGACGGCCAGCATGAAAAGCGGATTAACAAAAGACCAAAACAATCCTAAAAAAGAGCCCCGATAGCGACCAACCACTTCTCGCTTGGTCAAAGCCACCACAAGCGAACGGTTTCGCCACAAGCTTGCAAACATCTCTAGCGGCGATGTTGAAAAATCACGCATATATTACTTCGATTCCTGGAACAATATTCTGCTGTTTACACGTTGTACTGTGCAGCTATCCACTGCCTGTACTCGCCATTCTGCACTGTACGCCACCACGCCTCATTTTCCAGGTACCACCGAACAGTCTTGTCAATACCCGTTGCAAAGGTCTCATGTGGCGCAAATCCCAGCACTGACTGCGATTTAGTCGCGTCGATGGCATATCGGCGATCATGGCCGGGCCGATCGGCCACAAAGGTGATCAAATTCTCGGAGTTTCCTGCCTGCGCGTTGCTGGCTTGTGGAAATGCCATGCGCCAGCACTTATCTTTCATCGCCTCGTTCATGAGACCGCAGACAAGCTTGACGATGTCAAGATTAGCCCATTCATTGTTGCCGCCAATATTGAAGCATTCGCCGACCAGGTCTGATTGCAGGACCAGATCGATACCCCGACAATGATCCTCCACATAAAGCCAATCACGAATCTGTTGGCCATCGCCGTAAATGGGAAGCGGGAGGTCGTCCAGAATATTCGTGATTACCAAGGGGATGAGTTTTTCCGGAAAATGGTAGGGCCCGTAGTTATTGGAGCAATTACTGATGGTAACGGGCAGACCATATGTCTCCATGTACGCTCGCACCAAATGATCCGACGCCGCCTTGCTGGCAGCATATGGTGAATTAGGCGCATATGGTGTTTTTTCGGTGAAAGCAGGATCGGTTGGCCCGAGGGTGCCGTAAACCTCGTCTGTGGACACATGGTGGAAACGGACATCTCTTTTCCCTTTCCATTCCCCCAACCAGACTGCGCGCGCAGCTTTGAGCAAACTATGCGTGCCCACGATATTCGTTTCGATAAAGGCATCCGGTCCAAGGATGGAGCGATCCACGTGGGATTCGGCGGCGAAATGAACCACGGTGTCAAGTTCGTAAGAACGGAGCAGATCTTCCACCAGGGCTTGGTCGAGGATATTTCCATGCACGAATCTAAATTTTCCAGCTTCTTCTATGCCTGCCAGATTGGCCCGATTTCCTGCATAGGTCAGCGCGTCAAGGACAACGACGACGTCTTGCGGATGTGTTGCGCGCCAATAACGCACAAAATTGGAACCGATGAACCCAGCCCCACCCGTAACGAGAAGCTTCTTCACTGAGCGCCCCCTAAGACAAACCCCGCCGGAAACACATCCGCATCCGCAAACCGCAAACCGTTTTTATCCTTATCAGAAAGTACCGGTTCGCCGTGAAGAGGCCATGCGATCTCCAGCTCCGCATCGTTCCAGACAATGCATCGCTCATATTCAGGCGCATAAAAGTCTGTGCATTTATACACAAATTCCGCCTGCTCGCTCAGCACATAAAAACCGTGCGCAAACCCCGGAGGCACCCAGAACATGCGCTTGTTCTCCGAAGAAAGCGTGGCGCCGACCCATTTGCCAAAGAAAGGGGACCCCTGCCGGATATCCACCGCCACGTCAAAAACTTCACCGGCAATGACCCGCACCAATTTCCCCTGCGGCTGACGAAGTTGGTAATGCAGACCGCGCAAGATGCCCTTGCCGGACAAACTATGATTGTCCTGCACAAAATCAAAATCAATCCCATTCTCTGCAAAAGTTTTTCGTTGCCAAGTTTCCATGAAAAAACCTCGATCATCTCCAAAGACACGGGGCTCGATGATCATGACATCGGGAATTTCGGTTTTGATGATTCGCACTGTTTATTCCCCGCCCACGAGCAGATTAAGCAGATACATGCCATACCCGCTCTTCTTTTGTTCTTCGCCCAGTTTGCATAGTTGCTCCGCATCAATGAAACCCTGGCGATAAGCAATTTCCTCGGGGCAAGCGATCTTGAGGCCTTGCCGTTTTTCAATTGTTTGCACGAACAGGGAGGCTTCAAGAAGGCTGTCGTGGGTCCCGGTATCGAGCCAAGCGCTGCCGCGGCCCAATTTTTCCAGGCAAAGGGCGCCGGATTCGAGATAGCGCCGGTTCACATCCGTGATTTCCAACTCGCCCCGGGCCGATGGTTTTATGGATTTTGCGATGTCCACCACGGATCCATCGTAAAAATACAAGCCGGTTACGGCATAGTTCGATTTGGGCTTTTCGGGCTTTTCTTCCAATGACGTCACGTTGCCCAACGAATCGAAGCCCGCCACGCCGTATGCCCGAGGATCGGACACATGGTAGCCGAAGACCGTCGCCCCGCTTTCCCTGGCTGCGGCCCGGCGCAACTTTTCCGACAGCGTGTGGCCAAAAAAAATGTTGTCCCCAAGAACCAGGGCCGAGGGCGCACCGCCAAGAAAATTCTCGCCAATGATGAAAGCCTGGGCCAACCCGTCAGGAGAGGGCTGCTCGGCATAGGAGAGCCGAATGCCCCACTGGCTCCCGTCACCAAGGAGGCGTTCAAAAAACGGCAGGTCAACGGGTGTGGAAATGACCAGAATGTCCCTGATGCCCGCCAGCATGAGGGTGCTGAGCGGGTAGTAAATCATGGGCTTGTCATAAACCGGCATGAGCTGCTTGCTGACCCCTTTGGTCAAGGGATAGAGCCGGGTCCCGGACCCGCCGGCGAGAATGATGCCCTTGCGTTCGATATTCACAGAGAATGCTCCATCTTCAAAATCGGTCTGAATCGGCAGACGACCGTGTTCGTCGACTTGCGTATGTTCATAATCAGGCCGAGCCTTACTCACCCCTTTACTCTTGCGTCAATATGCATTTAGTAAGACAATTTCATTTTTTATAACCTGGCAAGACCGCACTGTCTGACAATTCAATCCGCGCTCATACTCACAATTTCCAAACTCTTCCTTCCTTGGGCTGCTCATATTCCGGCACCAACCCCTGACGGAAACCCCCGCCTGACCCCCTCTATGAGTAATGAGCGGGGCATCCCGATCTAAGGCACACTACCCATACCAACAATCCTCGTGTTCCCCTAAGCTCCACGCCAATGAGCAAACTCAACAACATCCACGACACGTTCTTCCGGGAGACCATGAGTCACAAGGAGGTCGCTGCCGACTTTCTGGCCAACTACCTCCCGGCAACTGTGCTTGAGCAGATCAAGCTCGAAACGTTAGCCATCACCAAGGACACCTTTGTCGATAAAAAGCAGGCGCCCCACTATTCCGACTTGCTCTATCAGGTGAGCCTGACCGGCGACCGGCCGGGGCTTGTCTATTTTCTTTTCGAGCACAAAAGCTATCCGGACCAGTTCGTCAGTCTGCAACTCTTGCGGTATCTGCTGGAAATCTGGGAGCTCTTCCGCAAGCAGCACAAAAATACCAAGACGTTGCCGCTGATCATTCCCGTCGTGGTCTACCACGGCAAGCCCAAGGGCAAGGCTGTGCGCCTGATGGAACTGATCGACCTGCCAAATCCCTGCTTGGCAGCCTATGTTCCGGATTTTGATCTTGCCTTTTACGACTTTTCACCCGACACCGACGCCGCCATCAAGGGAGAGATTTGGTTGCGCCTTGTGCTGCATTGCTTACAGGTCAAGAATTCTCCTGAAGATTTCGCTAAAATCGTTCAAATCATTTATCTTATCAGTGAGCTCGACAACGATGCGCCGGCGCTGCAATGGATGGGAATCATCTTCCATTACCTCATACAGGTGGTGGACATCGAGCCCGACGTGTTGCAAGATTTGGTTACCCAAAGCCTCTCAGCAGGCAAGGAGGAGATGCTTATGACTGTCGCGGAAAGACTTGAAAAACGGGGCGAAGCCAAAGGCCGTGTGGAAGGCCGCGTGGAAGGTGAAGCCCGTGGCCGCAACGCCATATTAAGCCGCCTCCTCGCCAAACGATTTGGACAGGATATTTTTGATATCAGCTTGCAGGAACGTCTGCGCAACGCCACGCCTGAACAACTGGACCACTGGGCGGAACGAATTCTGGACGCAAAAACACTCGAAGAAGTCTTCGAAGAGCAATAACTGACCGTTTACACAAAATATTTTACACCCCCGGGAATCATTTTTTAACTATTTGAAAGAACTGGATTTCACGCATAGCCTGACATGGCCCGTCTTCGTGAGAATGACGCTCAGGTTCTTCCATGACGTTTTGCAGCGACCTCTACCGGCAATGCTGTCGGCCAGTTGAACAACCTCTTGCCCTGAGTGCGCTCATACGTTCGCACGCGGAACGCTTCCCCCTGGAGATGGCTCGTACTCAGGGACGAGTCGCTTCAAAGCCCACTTCACGCCACAGGCATCAAAACACCGCGTTACCGCCAACAATGCTTCAAGGCTCTCCGGCTGCTCTTTAGCCCCTGCGCCTGACCGCAGCACCATGATTTTCTCATGCCCGGTCTCCAGCACTCCTTCGCCCGCCGTGATCAGCTCCTCATACAGCTTCTCCCCCGGCCGCAGCCCGGTGAATCTGATCTCTATCTCCGCGGGGTCTTTGCCCGACAGGATAATCAGGTCCCGGGCCAGGTCCGCGATGCGCACGGGCTGGCCCATTTTGAGCACGAAGAGCTCCCCACCCCGGCCCAGAGCTCCGGCCTGGACGATGAGTTGGGCCGCCTCGGGGATGGTCATGAAATAGCGGGTCACTTCCGGGTGGGTGACCGTGACCGGTCCACCGCGTTCGATCTGGCTGCGGAAGAGCGGGATGACCGAGCCCGACGAGCCGAGCACATTGCCGAACCGCACGGCCATGAACGTTGTCCCCCGGCCCTGGAAGCCATGCATGAGCAGCTCCGCCACGCGCTTGGACGCGCCCATGACGTTGGTCGGGCGCACGGCCTTGTCCGTGGACACAAGCACGAAACGCCCTGCGCCATGCCTGACCGAAGCCTCCATGACCGTGCGCGAGCCGACGATATTGTTGGTCACAGCCTGCCAGGGGTTGCATTCAAGCATGGGCACATGCTTGTAGGCGGCGGCATGGAAGACGACATGCGGCTGGCGCGCCGCGAAAACCGCGTCCACAAGTGCCGCGTCCTGCACCTGCCCAAGCACCGTGACATAGCGCGTGAACCCGTGCTGGTGCAGAAGCTCCATCTCGATGGAATACAGATTCTCCTCTCCGGCGTCGAACAGGACGAGCAGGCGCGGACCAAAGCGGATGATCTGGCGGCAGAGCTCCGAACCGATGGAGCCCCCGGCCCCGGTGACCAGCACCACATTGTCCGCGAGGTAGCCCTTGATCCCGGCCTCGTCCAGATGCACTTCCTCTCGCCCCAGCAGGTCCTCGTAACGCACGTCGCGCAGGGCCTTGACCGAGACCTTGCCGCTGGCGATGTCGGCCAGGGCGGGCAGTTTCTTGATGCCGAGCTGGGCGGACTCGCAGGCATCCACGATCTCTCTCAGATGGCCACCCGCCTGGCCCGCGCTGACCAAAATTTCCTCGGCGCGGGTCATCCGGGCCACGCCCACCAGCGCCGCCAGCGGCCCATACACGGGCAGGCCATGGATATTTCGTCCGATCCGGGCTTGATCGTCATCCACAAAACCCACCAGGTGCAGGCCGGAATCGCGGACATCCAAGATTTCTTTGGCGATGCGCGCGCCATCCGCGTCAGCCCCGACAATGAGCGCCCTGACGCCAGAGGCGGGAGCGCAGAACCTTTCGGGCAACAGGGCAACCAGCCAGTCTTTCGGCTGAGCGGAAGTCTCGTACAGGGAGCGGATCATCACCCGGGCCCCGCAGGCGAAAACAAAGGCCAGTAGCGGGTCCAGAATAAACACGGAGCGCGGATGACCCTGAAAATGCGAGGTGAAGGCGACGTAGATGATCAGCGCCACCTCGGCCATGAACACCGCCCGCCCGATCTTCCATAAGTCGGCCAGACCGGTATAGCGCCACATGCCCCGATACAGCCCGCAGGCCCAGAAAAAAGCCACTTTGAGGCCCACGGCCACCGGCAAAAGCCCCGCCATCTGCCGAAAAAAATCCGCCGGGATGTCAAACTCGAAACGCAGCAAAAAGGACATGACCAGCGCCAGAGCAAAAAGTCCGCTCTCACCGAGGAGCATGAGGTAGAGATTTTTATTCGCCAGCAGCCGAGGGACTTTCATCGGGCACCTTGATCCACAACATATCGACGTTTCAATGAATAATGCGTCCAGGCCCACAGGCCAAAGACGGCGGCATCGATGCCAAGCACATGCCAGGCGCCATGCCTTCCAGCCGCAACCACCAGCAGCGCCACAAAAATCTGGATCACTGCGTACAAGGCGCTGACCTTCCAATGGGCAATACCGCGCTCATTGGCCAGAAATTGATACAGGTGCCTGCGGTGCGGGGCAAGCAGGGATTCCCCGCGCCACAAGCGCTCAATCACGGTCACGGCCTCGTCGGCATAAAAGGGGAAGAGAAAAGAGACAAAAACCAGGAACTCGATCCATGATCCGGCCAACAAGCAGACGGACAAGGCGAACAGAAAGCCCAAAAAAATGCTGCCCACATCGCCCATGAACAGCCTGGCCCGGGGCAGATTGAAGGGCAGAAAGCCCAGCAGCGCGCCCATGACCGCCATGGTGGGAGAAAACAGCGCGCTCTCCGTCCCGCCGAAAACAAGCAGGCAGGCAAAGGCCACCACGGCGGTGATGCCGGCCAAACCGTTGATTCCGTCCATGAAATTGTAACAGTTGGTCGTGGCGACCACGAAGAAAAGGGCCGGCAGGATCAGGAATACGGGCCAGAAAATATGTCCCGCCCACAGAGCCCCGCCCAAAACAAGAAGAGCGGCCATGAACTGCGCGGCAAGGCGCACCCCGGCGGAGAGGCTGCGCAGGTCATTGACGAAACTCAAAATCGCCAAGGCCAGAAGCGGCAGCCAGAAAAACAGGGGCAGCCCGATGACGACGGCAACCCAAACAAAGGCCACGACCAGTCCCACGCCGCCGCCCTTGGGGGTAGGCCGGACGTGGGAACTGCGCTCTCCGGGCAGGTCCAGAAACCCGGCACGGGTCAGATACCTGGGAACCAGGATGCAGCACGGGATGCTCAGCAATAGCCCCGCCAAAAAATACAGTGCCGCGCCCATCATTGTCGCATCATCCCTTCTACCATTTCATGGATGCCCCGCCGCAGGTCCCAGGCCGGTTCAAAGCCGAGTTCGCGGCAGATTTTGGCGCTGGAATAACGGGCGGAACCCCCCAGTTTGGCCAGTCTGTCCTCGTTCAATGGGGCGGGAATCCCGATGCGCTCCAGCATGTCCCCCAGAGCAGCCCCAACCCGCAGCGCAGCGTAAGGAACGACCGGCCCGGCCTTTTTGCCCAGGGCCTCGTGAATCCAGGCCAACATCTCATTGGTGGAGTATTCCCCGCCATCGGTCAGGATGTAGACCTGTCCGCATGCCGAAGGGTGCGATGCCGCCAGCAGACAGGCCTGCACGACATCTTGCACATGAATCATGGAGCGTCTGTTGGCGGGAAATGCGATGGCCGGGAAGAAACCTTTGCGCACCGCCCGGATCATCAGATCAAGATTGCCCTTGCTCCCAGCACCATAAACGAGCGTGGGGCGCAAGACCACCGGGCAGGGCAACGGCAGTTCTTCAAGCGCGACGCGTTCGGCCGCAAGCTTGGTGATTCCGTATGGATTCTGCGGGGAACATGGCGTGGACTCGTCCCAGACCTCTTCCCCACCCTCGCCCATGGCCTTGACTGAACTCAGCAACACGCAGGCACGCACTCCGGCCTGCCTGGCGGCGCGAAGCAGTGAACGCGTGCCATGCACATGCACGGCTTCGTATTCGGCGTTCTCAGTGGCGTTTCTGGCCCGTGTATGCGCCTTGCCCGCCAGATGAAAAATCGTGTCCACACCTTCAAGGTTTTGAGGATCGATCTCATCCCGGCCCAAGTCGCACTCCAGCGCATGCCGCCACGGCCCGGCCTGTGGCCTACGGAGCATGGCTGTGACTTCCCATCCTTGATTCGTCAGCTCCAGACACAAGGCACGGCCGATAAACCCCGACGCGCCGGTGACCAGGGCGCGCATGGGAGACGCGCTGTTCATAACGCGTTCGTCCGAGGCAACAAGCCGGAGTTATGACGCATGCTCATATCTCGACGTCACCGTAAATTTCTTCATCAACATGGCGATTCAAAGCAGACAGCATGCTGGAAGCCATGTCATCAGGCAGCTCACGGATATTCCTGCCGGCCTCGATATCCTTTTCGAGGAGAGCCAGAAACCCGGCAAAAGCTGGATCCTGGCATTTTAAATCTTCAACTCCGCTCACGACAACCTCCTTACCGCACCTTATACGCCCGCGCCCACGGAAAATTATCAACAACCAGCGAAAACTCGCCCTCAAAATCCGAGGCCGGGCGAAGCAGCATCTGCACCATCATAGTCCGGTACATCTTGGCGTCCATCAGAAACACCTGTCGCGACATCTGGTTGATGACCACATGCGCGCCCGTGCCATGGGGCCACTCGAAGTGCCGAACGCCCTCGGCCTCCACCACGTCCATGGAGTCAACGGGAGTCGACTTGCCATTGATGACCAGCATACCCCCCGCCGAATCAAGCCGGATCTCCCCGCGCACCTGCTGAATCTTGCCCGGCGAACTGGTGCCCGAGGCAATGTCCCAGTTTCCATAGTAGCTGATCCAGGAGGCCAGACGCAGGTTCTCCCAGGAAACGACAAAATAATTGGGTACGACCGTCGGCCAATCCTGTGCATCCTGGGCAAGGTCGGCCAGAAACCGTTGCGCCTGAGCCACGCCCATTTCGCGGAGTTCGGTTACAGGGTTGCCCTTGAACATTGCTGTGCGAACATCGGTTGAAATGCTGGTCCCATTGTCGAGCATGGCCTGCCCGAAATAGCGCATGAGCTGAGCCGCTTCACGAGGCGAAGACGCGCAATGCACGCGGGCCAGGGGGTAGAGCCATGGCCCGGACTGCCGCGACCCGTCTCCGAATGTCACCCGCTCGGCGTAGTACTGACCGGCATAGCCATAGTCCCACCATTGCCAGAGCAGGGCGTCCGGCTCGGTCGCATTCCGAAGCTCCACGAACGTCTCGGCATAGGTCCGTGGCAGCACCGGGACCGGCCCCACCTCCTGCATGAACACGGCGGAAGGCCACAAGGCCACGCAGGCCATGACCAGCTGCGCAATCCAGCGCCGACCCTGACTCTGGCCAAGCATTTTCAGGAATTCGCTCAACCCCAAACCGAGCCCCATGCCGACACCGACGGTGCCATACATGGCGAAACGATTGCCGAACTTCACGCTGGCCAGGCCCAGAGCCAGGAACGGCAAAAAAACGAGGAGCGCGGGACGGCGCCAAGTCACAAAGCCAAACCCGAGCATGCCCAGGATAAAAATGATCCAATTCCCGCCCAGACGTGGGCCGAGCTGACTCCAGTCAAGATTTTGAGCCTCGCGCACGCTCTGGGCGATGTCGGGCAGCTTGAGGCCCGTCGCGTTGCTGATCATGTCCGGCGTTCCGACCTTGGTGTACAGATAGAGGCGGTAGACGAGCGCCTGGATTATTTCCCAAAAATTCCCCAGAAAAACCACAACTACGAAAAGAGCCGCCATTCCGCCAAACTGAACCGCTGTCGGCATGTCCTTTTTGAACAGCACCCACGCCACCCAGGCCCCGACCAATACACCGCCCTGCCAGCCGGCAAAAAGCACGGCAAAAATGAGCAAAAGGCCATTGCCCAGCAAGAAACGATCATCGCGATGCGCCCGCCAGAAGCCAATCAACACAGCCAATCCGAACGCGGGCAGAAGAATGCTCGAACTGCCGGGATATACATAAACCGACATCTTCCCCAATACGCCCACAAGCAAAGCCCAACCCATCTGCTTATGCGCACGCGACGCATCCGCCGTCCAATTCTCAGCCCCCATTCCGTCGAGCCAAAGAGCAAAGGTGCTGACCATGGCCACTGGAAAAATGAGATTGACGATGTCGGTATCGCAAAACCCCAAGCGGGTACGCACCAAAAAACCCAAACCGGCGGTAGCCAGAATGCCAAAAACCAGCCCGCCTTCAGGTAACCGCAGAAACCGGGCCAACAGACAGATGGGGATCGCAAGGAGTGGAATAAAAATAATCGGCGACCAGAAGCCGATGGTCGCCAAGGAGATGCCGGAAACATTATGAAGAAGGCTCAAAATTCGAGTGAACGGATCATGAATGAAATTGCCGATGCCTTTCACCCCGGACAGCCACACATATGCGTCATGCGTGGCCATGAGGTGCTCGCCATCCACCAAAAAAGCCTCATTGAGCCAAAGCGGCAACTCGGTGAGGCGGATTGAGACGGTAGTAAACACAACCAGCAAACAAGCCAGCCAGAATTCGCCGGTCAGGGAAAGAGAAAAACGGGAGGAAGAGGTCATGATGTCGCCTTGAGGGAGCGTGAAGGTTGCGAATACGATGGTCTTTTTCTCAAATGAACAGTTCCCAATGCAAAAAGTCGCGAAAGAGCCTGAGAGTAATCCCCGCAAAGGCGGGCCATGTCAGGCAATAGCGTGAAATCCTTTCTTTTCAGACAGCCAAAAAGCCATGGATCCCCTTCTTCAAGGAGATGACGACTTTTTGCGACAGCATCAGCACGCTCATAATTTCCGTACCTGACGATACACATCGGAAAAGAAGAACCGAAATATGCTTTTCAGATGCATGGCCGCATAGCGGAGATTCCCATGGCTGCTGCGGCGGGCATCATGTACGACAGTTACGTCCGAACAGACAAGCCGTTTATACCCGGCCAGAGCGAGACGGGCGCAGAGGTCGACATCTTCGTAGTAGAGAAAATAACGCTCATCAAAGCCGTGAAGTTTTTCAAATACCGATCGCGGAAAAAGCATGAACATGCCTGCAATCCAGTCGGGGCTTGAAACAGGATGCGCGTCGGACCAGACGGCGGACTTTCCACCAGCAATCTTCTTCATGAGCTCACAAGGAGTGGGAAATCTGCGCTCGCTGTCTTCCCTATCGCCGGAGTTGTTGACCACCCGAGGGGCTACAACCCCGACATCTGGTTGACCGGCAAATTCGAACAGAGTCGGAAAGGGATTTTGAGTCAGGCGGATGTCAGGGTTGAGAATGCAAAAAAAATCAGACGAAGAAGCCAGAAATGCCGCATTGTGATTCGCTCCGAATCCTTTTGGTGCAGGATTGCGCAAAACGCGAATCGGAAAATTGTATTGGGAGACATCAAGACGAACTTCCTCTGCGATATTGATTGTAACAATTACCTCATCAACACACGGACCACAGAATGATTTTAGATCATCAACCAGATTCATGACAAGTGCAGCCTGATTGTGACTGACAATAGAAACTGTACACGCACAATTCATATCATCAAAATTCCAGTTGTCTTCGAATCAAATTTTTACCCATAACATATCGCCACACAAACTTTTGTTTCATAGCGTACTTCGATCCAAAAACTGTACATGACAAGTTTGCATCGTGGCGTCGATAATATAACAATGGTCGTCGCAAGAAGCACGTCGAAAAATTCAATTCTCCTATCATCCCTATCCACCAATCATGCATCGGAGTATCTTGCGGAAAAGGGAGCGCCGCTTCCAGCACTGTTTTCCTGAACGCCATGCAACATCCGACATACGTATTCTTTATCAAATTTTTAATTATTCCAGACCCAGAACCCAGCAATTGAAACAAAGACGGATGAGCAACCGTTAAATGCTGGTCTGTAACTATAGCATCAGAAACAACGACATCAAATTCTTGCAATGCTAACGTCATTTCCGCTATCCGACCAGGAAGCCACACATCATCTTGATCAGCCAAAAATACATAATCTCCCTGTGCAAGGCGCAAAGCACTCTCAATATTGAAGAGAAGACCAGGAGCTCCAACATTGCATATTGATAAGATGCGACTATCGCAAAACCCTTCAATGATGCCGAGCGTCCCATCTGAGGAGCCATCATCAGAGATAATCAGCTCATCATCAGATGCAAGCTGCTTCAATATTGAAGCAATTTGACAATGAATGTACTTCTCACCATTATATGCCGCCATGCACACAGAAATCATAGCATCAAAACCATCATCCCTCATCCATTAACAAAGGTGAGCATTCTCTCTGCCATATTGGATCGAGAGTATCTTTGAATATTATAAATGCAATTATTATTTGTATACTCCTTGCTACGCCCCTCAATCATGCTCAAAAGACAGTCTTGGATCTTTGCTACATCGTTCCCTAGGACAAAACCTCTCTTCCCCTCCAAAATCACATCATTTACGGCCGGATCGGATCCAAATCCTATCGAAATTATCGGAGGGCCCGCAACTAAATATTCAAAAATTTTACCTGTCAACACTCCACGAAATTGAGAAGGGTCGAAATCAAGAAATAACAGACAATCCGCATCTCTTTGCATTTGCAAGGCAACAGGCCTTGCAACAAACCCCCGATACTCCACAAAACCGCCAACACCCATTCTCTCTGCTAAACTTGTAGCGTTTGCATTATGACCGACAAACAGCACACGCAATGAGCTTACGATGCCTGGATTGTGTGTATATATTCTCGCAATTGCTTCAAACAACGGCAATGGATTTTGCTTCTCCTCGTATATCGATCCTGTATAGACAATTCGGAACATATTATCATCGGGGAAAAAGCGCCCAGAAGGCAAATCTTCATATTCATCTTGGTCAAAACCATTATAAACAACCCGCACTTTGCTTCCATATTTGCCCCGCAGCAACTCAGCAAGAGGTTCAGAAACCGTCGTAATAACATCTGCAGACGCGCACCATCTGCGCTCAAGAAAAGCTTCAGCAGAGCGAAAAAAAGGGAGTCCTGGGTAGATGTGATTGTCTGTCCAAAGATCGCGCCAATCTGCAATCCACTTATCAGCTAAACCGCAACGCCGAAGTTTGTAGGCTACATAATGAACAGAATAAGGCCCTGCAGAACTGACAACTAGATCCCAACGCTCACTGCGCGCATATTTCAGTGCTGATGGCACCCAAAGATCGCGCCAATCTGGCATGCGGCAACCACTAAAACAGCCGTACCTTTTCTGGAATGCGGCAAAGCGCGTAACACACCAATGCCACATCTTATTTATCAAATTCTGCGCATTCGTATTAGAGTTTTTACTTTGAATCGGCCCAGGTTCCTGAGCAACTTTTTTTTGTAGCGACGAAAAAAATGGAATTGGCAGTTCAACAACCTTAAAACCATCGAAAGGTAACGGCGAGTCCTCATCACGAGTAGGCTTGCTGACGGTCAACACAGTCACATCATGCCCACTCCTAGACCAGTATTTAGCCCAAGAATATGGGCGCAGAGAGGCGATTGAATTTTGAGGAGGAAAGAAAGAACTAATAATCAATATCTTCATGAAAGAAATCCAGCTATTTTAGTAAACAACTTCTTCTATTGCTATTTTTCATCTACTTAGCGCAATCCTTATTCGCTTTAAAATCTTAGCATCTTGATCCCCAAACGAAAAGAGAAAATGCCAGCAATTGCCACTTAACCAAGCGTACATGCTGACGAGAAGCGCAGCCTGAACAGAATAAGCAATTGTGGTAGCAATGGCTGCTCCAGGAAGACCCCAAAGCGGAATAAGATATAAATTTCCAACAATATTGAAAATTATCACAACAAAAGACGTATACATATTGAGCTCAGGGCGACCTCGTGCAGCAATATCATTTGCCAACACTTTAGTTATGCTAGCCAGGACAATTCCTGGAAGCAAAAACAAAAAAGGCACAGCAGCACCTAGATATTCACTACCAAAAAGAAATTTAATCATACATGGACCAAGTACAGAAAAAAAACACGCAGCAATTGTCACAAGGACCAGCATCCACCGAGCAATTAACGGAGTCAACTGACGTCGCACATCCTCTTCAGCGTGCAACTCAGACAATTTAGGCAATATTACGGTACTCACTGCCTGTGAGATCAGCCATAATTTTTCACTCATAGCTACAGAAATCACATATATACCAGCAGAGACTGGAGTTATTAACAAGTTAATCAGAAAAATATCAGCCCTGTAATTGACGAAAGTTAGGATATTACTCAAATGAGCCTTGTATCCATAGCGAAGCGCATGCATGACATATTCAGCGCCGCTTACGTTAACGTTCGTTCGAGTTATCTCTGAAATTTGGCGATGTAGCAAAAGAAAGGTAATTATAAGATTGACAAACTGAGTCAAAACTGCCGCGAAAACAACGTCGACGACGCTTCCTTTCAATAAAAAAACAAAAAAAACGAAAAACAGCATTATAGCTGGCGATGTAATCGCGACGACATTAAAGCGCTTGAAATCCTGTACTGCTTGAAGTAGAGACGCAAAATATGATTGAAGCAATCCTAGTGGGAACAAAACAGATGCGAACCAAAGCACAGAAGATGGCACACCTGGAAACCATTGATCACCGCCAATCAGTATCACCCCTCCTCCAATACCGACACCTAAAGCCGTCACAATGCACCACATCAGGATGCTTGCACGATAAGCTGTTATGAGGGAGTCTGAGTGACGCCCCACATAATAAACATTTGCTGAACTTATACCTAAATTAAGAAACACCACCAGAAATGTGGGTAGGAGCATAGCAACAGAATACTCACCATTCCCAACTGGACCAAGGGATCTCGCAACAATAATGGATGTGGCCAGGCTTAGCAATAACGCTAAAAACTGACACGCGAATGTTGCGCCAATGTTGAGACTTATCTTCCGCAAACCAAGCCTAGATTGCGCCATAAATATTATTCTGAACTTGTTGAGGGTTTGCCACATCCCTTCACTTTGTTGACAACGACATCAATAAAAGCCTTATAATTTGTTTCCGAGTTGTAACTTTCATTAATTGTCTGCCTAGCTGCTTGCCTTGTCCGCTCAGATTTGTAGTGCGAAACAGCGCTTAGAGCGGCGGCGATCTCATCAACAACAGGTTGGGCAGACAGCAACCAACCGTTTTCTTGATTGACAAGCTCGCCAATACCGCCAACAGCGGGAGCGATAGCCGGGAGTCCATAACTCATCGCTTCCATGATTGAAACAGGCAACCCTTCCGACTCGCTTGTATTGATAAACACGTCGATTTGATTTGTTTTATAATAATTCAAAACCGCGGCATTTGACAGATGTCCCAAAAATTGAAAGCAGACGTTGGAAAGAGGGCCCAATATTTGTTCTGCCTTTGCCTCCATCAAATTCCTCAATTCACCATCACCAATATGTGTCCAGCTAATCAAAACGCTTCTACTAATCTTTCGCGACGCAAGAGCAATCCCCTCAATGATGCGATCAATACGCTTTACGGCAACACAAAATGATACAGAAATTATTTTATAAGTACCCCTTGACGAGCAATGTGATAATTCGCTTTGTACTTGGACGCCAAGAGGGGCTGACGCTAACAGAACCGTAGGTATACCAAAACGTTCGGAAAGATATTTTCTACCCTGTTCAGAAACAGCAAAAATTTTGTCTAAATCACGCATGAGTTGACGCTTAAATGGCATATAATTATCGATTCGGCGCTCTTCATAAAGATCAAATCCATGTGCGCGTGTAACAGCACAATCAATTAAGTCTTCTCGCCGCAAAGCAGCCAATGCATATGCACCAACATCAAACCAGTAACTATACGCAATGATAGGTTCTTTTGTTTTCGCTATCTTCTTCCTGAGACTCGCACAAATCAGAAGGATCATCGCTTGCGTTCGCCAAGCTGAGACAAATGTGCTTGCACTTAGCATTTGTTTTTTTTGTAGCCACAACAACTCTCTCCATAGGCGCATGGAAAAAATCGCTCGGATTGCCCTAACACTACGCGACGGATGCCTATTTTTTCGTGACAAGCAAAGGTCAACAGCTATTCCTTGCGGCAAGGCGCGGGCCGCATCCCCGGGCAGTATTGGCAGCAAGGTAACCCTCATTTGCAGCTCTCTTGCCCAATATTTAATTTCTTTTTCCAGAAATTGCTCCCCAGGTTCGAAGGGAAAGCGACTTGTAATTATCCAAACATTTATCATGGCCGATATTTAATCTCTTTTTCATCTAGCATACACAAGATCATGCTTTCTTTCTCGCTATTGCTAATAGTCCATCTTGCAAGAGTGGAAATTTTTTTAAAAATAAATTTCTTATAAAATTTAATCTTGAAGGTGTATCTGTAAACATCATACGCTCTAACTCAAAACCTGCATTAACCAAAACTTTCGCTAATGTGAATGGAGAAAACCAATATCGATGATCAGTATTAACACATTCTCCACAATACTGCATTCGATTTGACAAGCGATATGCATTTGGTGTAGTAATGACGATTTGCTGAAAATCGTATTGGTGCAAATCTGTCAAAAACATTTGGACATCTGAAACATGCTCAATAACATCTGGCAAAATTAGAATATCATATTTATTTTTTGGCAACTCTGAAGGCAAATATACATTCTCAAAGCCGACAGAACGCATTGTTAAAATTCCTTCTTTGCTTATATCAACCCCAGTTATTTTTTGCGAAACTTCTTCCAGAATTTTATGAAGATACCTACCTTTAATAATTTTCTCATGAATAATCTCTACATGATCACAACAACCAAAATGCAGAACAGCTTTTCCTTTTGATATTTTTTTTAAAATCGATATTCTTTCATAAATTTGGCATTGTTGCACTATTTTTAAAAAAAAACCATTGGAAAAACGCCTTCCGCACAAATATGCCATCGCTTCTGTATTAAAAATCATTGCAATTTCTCTAATTAATTTTTTCGCTTAATGTATCGGTCTACGGTTTTTTGGACACGTTTGTCGTTAATCAGGCAGCCTCGGTCATAGCCTCTTTTTGGATACCCCGCGCCACTGCCGAGGCCTTTATAAACTGCGGCCTGACGCCGATGACGGTGAGAGGAGCTTCATTTTGGTTGTTGGTTTCAGGTTTCTAGTTTTTGGTTGATGGTGAAAACCACATATTCAAGCACGTCCGCAGAAAGCAACGGATCTATGGGCAAAGCCAAAGACTCTTGGGCCGCCAGTTCCGCCTGTGGGAAAGCCGCTTGAGAATATCCTAGGTAGGCGAAGCATTCCTGTAGATGCAACGGAAGAGGGTAATAGACTTCCGTGCCGATGCCTTTGTCGGTCAGATGCCGCTTGAGTCCATCGCGATCCTGACAGCGGATCACGAACTGATTGTAGATGTGCCTGCCCATGCGCTCCTTGGGGAGCACGATCCCTTTCTCCTGGAAGCGTTCGCGGTAAACCCGAGCATGCTCCTGCCTGGCCGCCGTCCACTCGTCGAGATGCTTGAGCTTGGTCAGCACCACTGCGGCTTGAATCGTGTCTAGCCGGAAATTACCACCGATGAACTTGTGGAAATATTTGGGCATGGAGCCGTGGTTGCGCAGAATCTTCAGCCGTTCAGCCCGCTCCGCGTCCTGACAAACCACCAAACCGCCGTCTCCGGCTCCGCCAAGGTTCTTGGATGGGAAAAAAGAGAACGTGCCGTAATCTCCAATGGAACCGGCCCGGCGGCCCTTGTATTCGGCACCGATAGCCTGGGCTGCGTCTTCTATGACTATGGTTGGTTTTTGGTTTTTGGTTTTTGGTTTTTGATTGAGGGAGTGGACGAGGTCCATGATCGGATCCATGTCGGCCATCTGACCGAAGAGATGGACGGGAATGATGGCGCGCGTGCGTTCCGTAACCGCCTGCTCGATCAGGTTCGGGTTGATGTTGAACGTAGAGGGGTCGATGTCCACGAAAACTGGCTTGGCTCCCACCCGGGCGATGGCACCGGCTGTGGCAAAAAAGGTGTAGGGAGTGGTGATGACTTCATCCCCCGGCCCAATGTCTTCCGCCATGAGCGCGATGAGCAACGCATCGCTCCCTGAAGACACGCCTACTCCGTAGGCGCAACCTGAATATTCCGCCACGGCCTTTTCCAATTCGACGACCTGGGGACCGTTGATAAACTGCTGCGAAACGAAGACCTCGGCCACGGCCCGGTCGATTTCGTCCTTGATGGCCTCGTACTGGGCCTTGAGATTGAGAAGAGGGACTTTCATTTGGTTTTTAATTGTTGGTTTTTGGTTTTTAGTTTGTGGTCAGTCAGTAAAGGCTTACGCCTTGAAATCGTCGTATGTCTTGGAACCCGTGGCCAGGACACTCGGCAGCGGCGAGTCCTCGTCAAGATCAAGACATCTCAAACTCTTGCCTGCAAGCTGGTATTTGAACCCCGATTCCGGACAGATCATGATCCCATCCTCGTCCGGATTGTTCATCCTGTGCCCGTGGCGACTCATCCACCCCGCCTGCCTGCCCGGCACGCCCATGATGAGCGCGTAGTCGGGAACATCCTTTGCGATGACGCACCCGGCCGCGACAAAAGCGTAGCGCCCGATGGTGATGCCGCAAACCACCGTGGCGTTAGCTCCTATGGTCGCACCACGCCGAATCAGGGTTGTCTCGTAAAGAGCCTGTCTGTTCACCTGCGATCGCGGATTGGTCACGTTGGTGAGCACGCAGGACGGACCGAGAAAAACATCGTCCTCTATGGTCGTCCCGCTATATACGGACACGTTGTTCTGAATCTTGACATTGCTGCCTATGATCACACCGGAGGCAATCACCACGTTCTGACCTAGGTTGCAGCCACTGCCGATAATGGCCCCGGACATGATGTGAGAAAAATGCCAAATCTTGGTCTTTTCCCCAATACAAGCCCCATCATCCACATAACTCGATTCATGTACGAAATATCCGGCCATCAATACTCCAGCGGCAAGGAAACGGTTTTGCCGTCGCGGGCCGAAAGATAGGCGGCAATAATGACTTCCAGACTCTTCAAGCCCTCGCGCCCGTCGGTTTCTGGCTCAGCCACGCCACGCAAGGTATCGATGACATTCTTATAGTATAGTGGATGGCCAAGCCCATAGACTGAAGTTGTCTCATAACTGGCATGTCTGACCTGATCGTCGTAGTCGCAAGAGTCGGCAAAGTCCCAGGTCAGTATTTCATTTACGGCTACACCACCTACTCGCACCGTACCCTTTTCACCCAAAATCGTCAGGGAGCCTTCATAATTCTTTGGATAAGCCAGCATGGTCACTGCCATGGATCCGAGGGCTCCGTTGCGCCAGCGCACGTTCATGACTCCGGTGTCCTCCACCTCGATGTCCCGCGCCAAAGTGCCGGTCATGGCCTGGACGTCGGCGATCGGGCCGATGAGCCATTCCAGCAGATCCACGTAATGGCTGGCTTGGTTCATGAATGCCCCACCGTCCAGTTCCCAGGTGCCACGCCATTTGGCCTGATCGTAATAAGCCTGGGGCCTAGTCCAGAACACGTTCAGATGGGCCATGTAGATACGGCCAAAACGCTTCTCATCTATGGCTCGCTTGACTAACTGCAAAGTTGTATTTCGGCGATTTTGCTTGACTACGAAAAAACGGACCCGCGCCTCGTCGCAAGCGCGGACCATGGCTACACCGTCGGCCCAGCGCGTGGCCATGGGCTTCTCGGTCATGACATGCTTCCCAGCCTTGGCGCATCGAATGACCTCGGACGGATGCAAGCCGCTTGGCGTACAAATGGAGACCAGATCGGCATTGGACTTGGCCAGCAAAACATCGAGACGATCAAAACCATGGACTCCATGATCCTTGATCATCTTGGCCAGCACTTCGCGATCCCGGTCGCAAACCGCCACCAATTCCAAATCCTGCCCATGACGGGCAATTGCCTCAAAATGCTTGCCGGAGATCCGACCGCAGCCCACAACGGCAATTTTAATCTTTCGATCCTTGATTGATGAAAACATGATGTTACCTTTCAAATCAGTAAGCTGCTAATTGTGTCACTTTCCTCACTTTTTTCCATCACCACCACTCCTGCCCAGCCACCAAGCAACTTCGCGCATGTACTCCGAGAAAACTTCCACATGTCGCTCAGCGACAACACGCATGAGGTCAAAGTCTTCCTCTGTCGATTCTTCCGCTGTCAAAACCAGTCCCGCCCAATTTAGATCCATAGAGAAACATTCTCACCCATTCGTATCTCAAGTCACCAGCCACAGCCTCTCCCGCATACATTCCTTGGCGCATTATTCCCAATAAATTTCGAAACGCGGAGAACAGCTCACACTCCTCCGGCCTTGCCCACGCGACCCAAAATTTCGGCCATCTCTTCGATGCCTGAACACGCCGCGTTCAGAACCGCAGCCTTCATGTCGTCGCCTTCAGGATAGTCATGTGCAAACCTGTTCCGAATTTCCCGGAGTTCCTGCCAACGCTGAACGCTGGTGAGAACCCCTATTTTCTCCAGCCTGTTGAGCTTGTCCAGCATGGGGCTGTCTTCCAACGGCTCCATGAGAATTTTAAGAAACGCCGAAAAAAGCTTGCTGCCCATACTGTCTTGGAGCTTGGAATATCGCAGCACAAGTTGGTCAATGTCTTGAATGGACTCCAGATCGAGGCGTGCCAATTTTTGCCCATCAAGCGGCAAATGCGACTCCAAGGATTTAAGGGCATGCCGGGCGTGGAGCAGATGCGTACAACACTCCTGCCACGCGTCATGAAAACGCAATGCATTGACCTCAATGCTTGTCGAAATCATAACTGTACCCCTTGAGCCCTCGCGATGCGTAAAATTTCAGGACGGTTCTTGCGATCCGGGTAATCCACAAGCACGTCGATTTTTTGCTCCCCAAGGGCCAGCTTGACCCGGGCCAAAAAATGGAGCTGCGCTTGGAAAATGGCGGCGTGCCCTGTCTTTCCGGTCTCAACCAGCAGGTCGATGTCGCCACCCCGCCGGGCATCATCCGCGCGTGACCCGAAAAGAAAAACCCTGGAGTCTGCGCCGAAAGCTTCCCGAGCCTCGTCGCGTAGCACTCGACGCTCTGTTTCCGTGAGTCGCATTGCTCCTCCGCGCACCGGGACCACTACCCGGCCTCACTTATCCTCATTTTCGCCACTCCTGCCCAGCCACCCCGCAACTTCGCGCACGTACTCCGCGAAAACTTCCACATGTCGTTCAGCGACATCATGAACAATCTGCCAATTCACGGCCACATAATCATGCACGGCCACATTGCGCAGGCCGACGCTGCTGCGAAGGGCGTTGGCCGTGTTCTCTGAAATGACTCCGTGTTCGCGTAGCGCGATGAAGGTTCCCCCATCGTGTCCGGAAGCGTTCCGGAGAGATCGGAGAGCATGTGCAAGGCGATGTCCACGCTCAGTTGCACCGCGCGTTGGAGGTTCACACTCAAGATATCCTGCAGATCGAAATCGCGTAGCAGTTCTTCATGCGTGAATCCGCGCTTGGAACGGATTCTGTCCACGCATCTGCCAAGGGATTCCATTTTCCGAAAAATGAGCATTTCATCCATGCAAGTTTCTCCTCACCTTGTCCTTGAGCGCCCGAAGCACCATTGGCCGCATGTCTTCCCGGTACGCCAGCGCTCGGATGGCGAGTTCGGCCAGAAGAGGGGCGTCACGCTTCACAGCCACCTTTCCGCCAAGAACAATCTGCGCCAAAAACTCACCCTGTGCCTTAGGTAAGTCGACGACATCGACCTCGCACCCCAGCGCCCCGGACAACCTGGCGCTCAGTTCTCCACGGCGAACTGGTGACATCTCGCCCTCAAGAGCCACGGCCACGTCGGCATCCGAACCGGCATGGGTTTTCCCGGATGCCTGAGATCCGAACAAAATGGCCAGCCGAATATCCGGGTCGGTCAGAGTTTGTCTGATAACACGCACCATGCTTTCTGCTTTCATCAGGTGGTTTTCTCCTGCCCGCAAGGAACCGCTCATGCCACCTCCAACCATTTCGCATTGGAAACAATCATCTTCTGAAACGCCGAAAGATCCTCTCCCTTGACACGGAACGCCGCATCAACAGGCAGTCCGAGGGCCTCCTCCAAATCCAGCATAAGGCGCACATGCGCAATTTTCGATACCGGACGTTCGACCTCGACCAGGATGTCAACGTCCCCGCCTTTGGCCGCATCATCGAGGCGCGACCCGAAAAGATATACATCCGACTTTTGGCCAAGATGTTTCCTGACTATCCTTACCAAGGCATCCTTCTGTTCCAGACTCAGCCGCATTGAGCCTCCCACCGATCAGAATATGGTTATCAAATCTTCCTTTATCGATTCTTCCGCTTTCATTCATGCATACTCTTTGCAGAGAACATTTTCAGATGTCACTGCAAAAAATCGCGAAAGCTCCCGAGTGTCATTCCCGTCAAGGCGGGCCAAGTCGGGCAATGGCGCGAAACCCATTCTTTTCAAACAGTTAAAAAGGCATGGATCCCCTTTTTCAAGGGGATGACGACTTTTTGCAGTGACATCATGTCAGGCATTCTGCCTGCCCTTTGCGATGGCTTCCAGGATTTCCACCAGCCTCCGGCCCGCGACCATGGCCTTGCGCAGCCGCACCAAGTGCAACTCGGGATTTTCCGGGTAATCGTGAGCAAATTCGTTGCGAATGCGGCGCAACTCCAACCACTCGTCCGCCAGCGGAATCCATCCGAGCTGCTCCAGCCGATTCAGCCGGTCGATCACGGACATTGCGGTGACCTCCTCGCCAAGCGCCCCCAGCAGGGCAGGGAAAAGACGTCCGCCCATATCGTCCTGCAAACGCGTGAACCTGTAAGCAAACTGGTCCAGCAAACGCCGTTCATGGCTTGACAGAGCGAGCAGGTCCGCTGCGGAGAAATGCTTGTCCCCCAGATCATTCAAAGCATCCTGCAGGGCGTCCGCGTGTCCCAGGCAGACTTCAAGGGCTCGTCCGAACTTCAGCCGATCTGTTTCCATGCTCACAACTCCACCCCCGTGGCCGTGGCTATTCCGACGATGGCGCGGTCATCTCCCGGCAAGGCTGTGATCAGATCGATTTTCCGCTCTCCCATCGCTTTTTCCAGCATGACCAAATAACGCACGCGCTTTTCGGCAAGCGCCATCATGTCCGCATTGTCCGAGCTGCCGTCCAGGAGGATCAGCAGGTCGATGTCCCCTCCGCGCCGCGCGTCATCCACCCGGCTGCCAAAAAGCAGAACCCTGACCTCTGGGCCGAACACTTCGGCGGCTGCGGTCCGAATGATGCAACGCTCACGGTCACCGAGTCGCACGCGCCACCCGCCCTGTCCGAAGCTCTCTGCTCACGCGTTCCGACAAGGGGTTATCAAATCTTCCTTTCGCCATTCTCAAACCCTTCCCCTTCATCCATTCATCTCCCAAGCCGCCTGTCGCCGCCACTTCCACGATTAAGGGCTACACAATCTCCTCACCATACCGCCTGATCTCATCCACGAGAACGCCACCAGCCGCAAAATCTTGCGGATTGAACGGCATTGGCTCGATATTATTATTTATTTTTCTGCGAAAGGGGACAATCTTGCGCCTGTCCATAAAACGATCACCTGTAAAAAACGATGAAATCAAGGCTATATCCACATCGCTGTCTTCTTTTGCGGTGCCTCTGGCCCATGATCCGAAAAGCAGTACTTTTTCAACAGGAATTCCATTTTCTCGAAGGACGACGATATATTTTTTGACATCTTGAATTACAGAACTTTTTTCATAAGCCATTCTTTCATCTCCTTGATGCACTCAAGATAATGAAGGGTAAACTCTCGCGTACATCTCTTTTTGAAAGAAAACTTTTCATCCGGATACCGCGCTTCAAGATTAAAGTCAGTCACCGTTTCCAGCAATTCCTGTTGTTCTGCAAAGAGAACGAGCCCACTCTTCTCTGCCAGAAAGACAAGCCTGTGCGTAAGTGGCGGTGTACCGTCATGGGTCAAGACAAAGTACGCCTTCAACATTTTTTCCAAAGTCAAATGACCGAAAAAGAGAGCGTACGAATAATCGCCTTTTTCAAAAAGATGACCGGCGACTTCCCAGTCATTCTCTGCGGATATCACCCAATAATCAGGCCTGCCACCCATGATCACCTCAAACTCGTTCAATTACCGCACTTCCCCACATAATCTTTATACGCCAACCCAATCCCCTCCGGCAACGCAACGCTTGGCCGCCACCCCATGCCGTTCAGTCGCGACACATCCAGAAGCTTCTGCGGCGTTCCATCCGGCTTGCTCTCATCAAAGGCAATCGCCCCTTCAAAACCAACGGCTTCCGCAACCATCCCGGCCAACTCGGCAATGGTCACGTCCTCGCCGCAGCCGATGTTGACCAGGGGCGGTTCATTTTCATTGAACAGGGCTTCAGTGTTGCCGGCCCCAATCATCAGAAACGCGCAAGCGTTTGCCAGGTCGTCGCTGTAGAGAAATTCGCGGCGCGGAGTACCTGTTCCCCAGACAACGAATTCGCCCCCCCCCCGCACCTTGGCTTCGTGGGCCTTGCGGATAAGAGCGGGCAGGACGTGGCTGTTTTGCAGGTCGTAGTTGTCGCCAGGGCCGTAGAGATTGGTCGGCATGACCGCAAGGTAGCGCGTGCCGTATTGGCGGTTGTAGGCCCAGCACATCTCGATGCCCGCGATCTTGGCCACGGCGTAGGGGCGGTTCGTGGCTTCCAGCGGGCCGGTCAGCAGGGAGGATTCGCGAATGGGCTGCGGGCATTCCCGGGGGTAGATGCAGCTGGAGCCCAGAAAAAGGAGGCGTTGCACGCCTGCCCGGTACGCGCTGTGGATGACGCCCGTCTGGATGGCCAGATTGGTGTGGATGAAATCCGCCGGGTACGTATTGTTGGCGTGGATTCCACCGACTTTGGCCGCGGCCAGGAAGACGTGATCTGGCCGCTCGCGCCCGAAAAAAGTACGCACTGACGCCTGGTTCATGAGGTCAAGGGATTCCAGACGCACGCGGCCTGCGGCAGTGGGGCCGAAATCCGGCGTCTTGCGGTGGATGGTGCCGAGAATGTTTTCGAAGCCTTGGGCCAGAAGGGCGCGCACCAAGGCGCTGCCGACCATGCCGGCCGCTCCGGCTACGAGGATTTTGTCTGTTCTTTGCATGCTAATGGCTTTATCCACTCCATTTTAAACACAGCACAAAATAATTTTAAAGACTCGCAAATTAAATTTAAGAGACTTTATGCTTAAATTTATCAAAAATTATAGCTGCAACACACGACAATACAGCTATAGACAAAACGTTAACCGTCATTAAAATTCGACTTGCGCTCGTACTTAAATGCCAACTTAAATTTTGTGGAGTAGAAACGTACACTGCAAAAACACACAAAACATAACAAAGGACAAACAGAATAGTAAAATATATATTTTTCCGAAACTCATGTTTTCTGTAAAAAATAGCAATCAGGGCAAGAGCTAAAATTGCGACAACCCATACTTCATTAAAAACATAATTTAATATCATAGAAACACTATTTAAATCTAAAATATTACTTAATGCCTGAGATAGCAGGTTGCTGCTCACCAAATCATTTTTTACATCATATACAAAACAATAATACTTCCACGATAAAATAAAAATTAAAGGCAAAACACTAATAAATAAAATTTTAGATTTTTTTATGATTTTATATAAATAGCTCGACTTTCGGGGTTGTTAGTAAAGTCGTCGAAACAGAAATCTATCGGGAATAATTGAATATTTTGATTGAGGGGATCCTCCTTCTGTAGTAGTTCTTTTGTTACCACACAACAGAACACAAAAAAAGGAATCCCCGCATGCAAACTACAAATAATGCCATCGATTTGCAA